>Ga0194132_10007611_pt1 | contig 16026 bp, 13 predicted proteins | sample TA2KigOf80mmetaG_FD_148612 | JGI IMG/M metagenome (GOLD analysis project Ga0194132, IMG submission 148612) | Freshwater microbial communities from Lake Tanganyika, Tanzania - TA2015054 Kigoma Offshore 80m | ecosystem: Environmental > Aquatic > Freshwater > Lake | place: Tanzania: Lake...
CGACGGTCTAATGAGACCGAGAATGAAACGGCCTGCCCCGCCGGCATCGCTGTGCTTGGAGAACAGTTTAGACCTTTTTTAAGATACAAGAATGACAAATTTGGGATCCTCTTACAAAAAAGCCCTCACCCTATCCAGCACCGTATCGGCTACGGCGTCTTTGGACATGAGGGGGAGGTCTTCCACGGCGCCGGACTTGTCGAGGAGGAGGACTTTGTTGGTGTCGGCGCCGAAGCCGCTGGAGGGGGCGGTGATGTCGTTGGCGACGATTAGGTCCAGGCCCTTGTCCGCGAGCTTCTTCTTGGCGTTTTTTAGCAAGTCCTGGCTTTCGGCGGCGAAGCCTACTTTTACAAAGCTGCCTTTGACCTCGGAGAGGATGTCAGGGTTCTTGACTAGCTCCAGGGTCAGGCCGTCGCCTTTTTCCTTCTTGATTTTCTGCTCGGCGGCCTTCGCGGGACGGTAGTCGGCGACGGCGGCGGCCATGATGAGGGCGTTGGCGGTCTTGGCGGCTTTGGCGACGGCGTCGCGCATCTCGACGGCGGTGCGGACTTTGACCACGTCCACGGCGACAGGGGCCGAAAGGGAGACTGGGGTGGTGACCAAGATGACGCGGGCGCCGCGGTCTCGGGCTGCTTCGGCCAGGGCGTAGCCCATCTTGCCGGAGGAGAGGTTGGTGAGGATGCGGACGGGGTCGACAGGCTCCTGGGTGCCGCCAGCGCTAACGACGACGGTCTTGCCAGCGAAGTCGCCCTTTCGGCCCAAGGCAGCGCGGATGTGGCCCATAAGCTCGGGTGTTTCGACGAGGCGGCCCACGCCGGTGAGGCCGGAGGCGAGGCGACCCTGGGCGGGGCCGACGATGACGACGCCTCGCTCTTTCAGGGTGGTGAGGTTGGACTGGGTGGCGGCGTTCTGGTACATGCCGCCGTCCATAGCGGGGGCCACGATGACGGGGGCGTTGGTGGCGAGGAGGGTGGTGGTGAGGGCGTCGTCGGCGAGGCCGTGGGCGAGTTTGGCGATGAGGTTGGCGGTGGCCGGCGCGACGACTATGGCGTCGGCGCGGTGGGCCAGGGCAACGTGCTCGACGGCGAGCTCGGAGTCGGGGTCAAAGAGGTCGGTGTGGATGTATCGGTGGGTGATGCTGCGGAAGGCCAAGGGGGTGACGAACTCGCGGGCGGAGGTGGTCATGATAACGTCGACGAGGGCGCCGGCCTGGGTGAGCTTGCTGGCGAGGTCAAGGGCTTTGTAGCAGGCGATGCTGCCGGTGACGCCGAGGACGACGTGTTTGTTGTGGAGGACGGGGATCATAGTAGGGGGCGACCCCCCCTCGCCCATCCCCGACCCCCCATCTTAATCTTCCCCCTCAAGGGGGGAAGAGACCTGAGGGGAGAGTTCAAAGGGAGGTGCGGTCTGGCCTGGCGGACGGAGCGTGGTGCTAGGGTTTCACCCTCACCTTTATCCTCTCCCATCAAGGGAGAGGAAAGAAGAGAGGCTGTCGAGCAGGCGATCGATTTAATCATGGCGGCGGCCGTCGGCGAGGTCCTGGTTGAGGTCGTAGACCATGCGGAGGCCGATGAGGGTGAGGTCGGGGTTGGTGGCGTCGAAGACTTTGGTCTCCTTGGCGATGACGCGGGCCATGCCGCCGGTGGCGACGACTCGCGCCTCCTGACCTAGCTCGCGCTTAAATCGATGCACCATGCCTTCGACTAGGCTGACGTAGCCGAGGAAGAGGCCGGACTTGAGGCTGTCCACGGTGTTCTTGCCGATGACGTTTTTGGGGGCGACCAGGTCAACGCGTTTAAGCTGGGCGGTGGCCTGATGAAGGGCCTCGGCGGCGACCTCGACGCCCGGGGCGATGGCGCCGCCCAGGTAGTCGCCGGTCTTGGAAATGGCGTCGAAAACGGTGGCGGTGCCAAAGTCCACGACTATGGCGGGACCGCCGTAGAGGCGGAAGGCGGCCACGGAGTCGACGACGCGGTCGGTGCCGACCTCCTTGGGGTTGTCGGCCAGGACGCGGATGCCGGTCTTGACGCCGGCGCTGATGGTGAAGGGCTGGACTTTGAAATACTCGCGGCAGACCTCCTCGATGGTGGCGGTGAGGGGAGGGACGACGCTGCAGATGGCGGCGCCGTCGATATCGGGGGTGCGGACGCCTTTGAGTGCAAGGATGTTGGTGATAGAGAGGCCGTATTCGTCGGGGACGCGGCGGGTGTCGGTGGAGAGGCGGCCGCGGCAGACGAGGTTCTGGCCGTCGAAGACGCCCATGGTGACGTTGGTGTTGCCTATGTCGATGGCGAGGAGCATGGAGAGATTATAGCAGGCGTGGGAGGGGCGATTTACGGAAAGAAGATTTGAGATTGACAGCCGGAAATACGGGGTGTTAAATTGCCGCGCTTTGTAATGGCACTGACGATACCAGTACGTAACCGCAGGTCTGAAAGGTCGGCTTAAATGAAGCGTCTGAATCTATTTGTCCTGGTTATGCTGGGCGCACTGGCCGCTATCGCTGGCAGCGCGGCAGTGGTCAGCGGAACGACGGGGGCAGAGGCGGTTTTCAGAATGCAAGAGGGGCCGCAGGTGCCGCCATCGGTTACGGTGAGCTTCGAAGACGACAGTGTTTACCATATTGGCAAGCATACGGTGACCTTCCAATTAAGCCCGGGTGGGCAGGTTACGGGGACGGGCGAGAGTCGCAGCGTGACCCGCTTTCAGTTCGACGGCTCCAGAAAAAAGGAGGACGAACCTGCCCAGCAGGCGGTCTGTGACCACGTTTACGTTGAAACATGGACATGGACTGGTGTGGAGAGCGGCTCCAGCCCGGAGGTGGGACAATACAGGTTTGACCTGGAAGTCCCATATGTCTTCCAATACAAGTCCGAAAACATCAATGGCTCGCTGCTGGAGGCGTACAAGAAGGCCTACCCTCTGGCCGGCGACCCCTGCAGAACGGAGCAGCCCAGGACTGAGCGTCCTCGCAAAGGCTCGGCTACGGTCAGGTACGACCAGAACCCGCCCTACGTTTACATGAGTGTCGGCAGCGGCTGGCAGAACACCTTTAACTTGGCTCCCGTGGCCCAGGAGGAGAAGGAGTGCGCCAAGACCACCGAGGCCGCCGGGGACCCAGAGAAAAAAGTTTATTCGACGCCAAAGGACCAGGAAAGCTATGTCCTGAATATGGCTGTGACTGACGGGTCGTCAAACATGAGGGCGCCGCTGGACAGGCTGGGAGGCAGCGGGTCGGTGCTCATCGCCTTTACGTGGCAGGATAGGCAGAAACAGCGCCACGTCAAATGCTTCCAAAAAAGCCTTTCGACGGTGTGGGGGCTGAGGGACGAAGCCATAGAGGAGGCGCGGCAAATCGGCGACTGGAACATCCAGCGGCCTGTGGCGACGGAGTTGTCGCTAATGGTGGACGTGCGGAGGGATGTACTGGACCAGATAGAAAAGATCGTGCGGGACCCGCAGAATTCTCAGGAGAGCGTCGATGAAAAGAAGGGGGAGAAGCTGCTGAGGGGTTCGTTGGTGGACTTTAGCTTTCAGATGTTTGTGTCCGACTCGACGAGCAAGGAGATCATGAAGACTCGCCCCGCCAAATTCACCTACGAGGTGCGTTATCCGGTGGTGTTCGTTCCGGGGACGGCGGGGTCGCGGCTGTCTGCGGAGGGGAGACAGGTCTGGCCGCAGAACATTAGCTCGGGCGGGTATGGGCTGACGGGGCTGTGGGCGCCTATGCGGCCGGACGAGAACGGCGGAGGACCTCCGGTGACGGCTTTTGAAGTCTTCCGATGTTACCTGGACTGTGCCGTCGCTTCCATATATCAGGGATGGCTAGACCACATGAAGGCGAAGGGCTACGAGGATGGGAAGTCATTGTTCCTTTTTCCTTATGACTGGCGGTTGGATATTACCAAGCACCCGGCGAACCTGGACAAGCTAGTCGATAAGGCGCTGGATATAGCCTACAACAGGAATGCAAAGGATTCGTCGGAGGCGGGCCGCCCTGCCTATGAGCGGCTGCCGGAGGACAAGGTAGTGATTGTGACCCACAGCCAGGGCGGGCTGGTGGCGAGGGCGTACACGTCGGATAAAAAGCGGGCGGAGAAGGTGGCGGTGATGATTCAGACGGCGCCTACCAACTACGGGTCGCTCAAGGCGCTGAAGGCCGCGGGCATGACGGGCTACAGCTTCGAGACGCCGTTCCTGGACACCCAGGTGGGTAAGTGGATGGCGAGGAACTATGGCGCGGCCTATTTCCAGTTCCCTATATCGCCCGGCGGGTCTGGAGAGATAGACCAGGTGCTTTTCGATGAGCAAGGTAAGCCGATATCGAACACTCGCGCCGAGCTTTCCAAGCTGACGACTTTCATGTTTTGTGACCACGGCATCCGGGAGTTCAGGGTGGGCGTGGAGATAGAGCCTTGCGCGAAGGCAACAATGAATACGCAGATAACGGGCGACGCCGTCAATTTTCACAGGAACCTGCCCAGCCCGGTGGCGCTGGGTGTGCCTACCTATGTCGTCGCGGGGACGGACCAGCAGACCATAGTGGGATACAGGCGCACATCGAGACAGACTAAGGTCTCAAGAAATCTGCTGTCGCAGGCGCTGGGGACGGATATGCCGGCGGGGGGCTTCAGCGGCAGCATTCCGGACACCGCGCTGATGAAGCTAGGGGTGCTGCCGCCCGAGACGATAGACCAGGCGAACTACAAAATCGTCAAGACGGAAGAGATTACAGCCGTTGACACGAACTACACCGTGGAGCTGCCCTACTACGCCGAGGTGTACGCGCCGTGCGGCGACAACCTGGTGCCGCTGCATCGCGCAGTAGACCTTCCGGGAGTAGAGCCTATCTATGTGGCGGGGGTCACCCACGGCGGAATGACGGAGGACGCAACGGTGCAGGAGATGGTGGATAGATTGCTCCATGGGGTAAGGCCCGTGAACCTCCCAAAGCCCCTGTGCAGCAGCCTGCCGACGGGGGTAAGCCAGGGGATTGGAATAACGGCGCAGAGCAGCCCGGCGAACCTGCACGTGTACGATGCCCAAAACCGGCATACGGGCCTTAGGGCTAACGGGACTATTGAGCTGGGCATTCCTGGTTCGACATTTGAAGTGCGGGGAGATACGCAGGAGGCGTGGCTGCCGTCGACGGACAAGGAGATTCGTGTAACGTTTGAGGGGCTGGTGGACACGAACTTCAACGTGCGCATTGTGTCCGGAAACGGGCGGACGGAGACACAGGTGGACTATCTGGAAATCCCGGAAACAAAGTCGAGCCGCGCGGAGATTAAGTTTAACGCCAGCAACCTTGGGAAGAGCACGTCGCTGACAAACGACACCAACGGGGATTCCAAGGTTGACCAGACGCTGCAACCTTCCAACGTCTCGACGATCACGGGAGTCAGTATTACGCCAGGGGCTACGGCAATAGCCACGTCTACGCCAACTTCCGGGAGCGGCGCAAAGAAGGGCGGCGGATGCGGCAAGTCCACCAGCGGGACGGTGGACTTTAGCTGGCTTCTGCAGGGGTTCATGCTCATCGGGCTGATGTTGGTGGTCAAGGTGAAGGGGCCGCGGAGGCGAAAGTAGGACTGCTAGCCTGATTGAAGGGCCGCTCCTGCCGTGTTACCTTGTCATCGAACGTGATTTTAAGGAATGCCGATGCGCATTGTCTCATTTTGCCTAGCGCGACAGAGATTGTATATACTTTAGGGCTGGGGGACAGCCTTTACGGCGTGACGCACGAGTGCGACTACCCGCCGCAGGCTCGGAGCAAGGCGGTGGTGGTGCGAAGCGCGGTGGAGACGGTGGGGAAGGATAGCAGCGCGATTACGGACGCGGTGCGGCAGCAGGCAGCGGCGGGGAGGCCGATGTATAAGATAGACCTGGGTGTGCTGAAGGAGGCGAAGCCGGACTTGGTGCTGACGCAGGCGTTGTGCGAGGTGTGCGCTGTGCCGACGCAGCAGGTGGACGAGGCGATGGACAGCCTACCGCAGAAGCCGCAGGTAGTGTCGCTGGACCCGTATTCAATAGATGACATGCTGAACAATATCCTATCGGTCGCGGAGGCGGCGGGGGTGAAGGGCGAGGGGGAGAGGGTGGTGGGGAGGCTGAGGGTGAGGCGGGACGCGGTGGCATCGAGGGCGGGGATGGCGTCGCATAGGCCGAGGGTAGTGTGCCTGGAGTGGCTGGAGCCGCTGCTGGTGGCAGGGCACTGGGGGCCGGAGATGGTGTCGCTGGCGGGTGGGGAGGACTGCCTCGGCAAGGCGGGCGAATCGTCATATAAGGTGACGTGGGAGCAAGTGGCGGAGGCGATGCCGGAGGTGGTGGTGGCGATGCCGTGCGGAATGGACGTTTCGAGGGCGCTGGCGGAGGTACATCTGCTGACGGAGAAGCCGGGCTGGGGCGACTTGCCTGCGGTGAAGAACAACGCTTTCTTCGTGGCCGACGGGAGCGCTTATTTCAGCCGGTCGGGGCCTCGGTTAATCGACGGGCTGGAACTGCTGGCGGAGGCGCTGCGTCCGGAGCTGTTTAAGGGCATTACGCCGGCGGGCGGGGCGTTTCGGGTTTACGGGAGGCTGTTCAGGCTTAGTTAAGGCGAGGGCCCTGGAAGGGGCGGACGCGTTCGATCTCTTTTTTCGCCAGGGCGATCTTTTCCTGTAGCAGTGGTATGCCTTTTTCCAATCGCTCCTTTGCCGAGTCCATTTGCAATAGATACTGGCCGACTTTGGGAGGCCGGGCGACGGCCTGGCCCAGGGCATGGGAAAGGGCTACGGGGTCGGAGGGGGTGTCGATGTTGCTGATCCAGCCGCCTTTGGCGCTGGCGAGGAGACGCCAGTAGTCGCCGAGAAGCTGCCGGGCTGTCGAGGCCAGGTCGCCGTAGTCGTCGGAGGGGACGTCGATAAGATACTGGACCTTGCCCATGAGGAAGGGGTATTCCTGGGTGGTCTCGACGAGGCGGAAGCGGCGCTCGCCGACGGTCTGGAGGGTGTAGCGGCCGTCGTCCAGCTTTTGGGCCTGGGTGATGCGGGCGGAGGTGCCGACGCTGTAGGGGACGGCGCCGTGGCCGACTTCCTGGCCCTCTTTTATCAGCAGCACGCCGAAGGGCGCTTTGAATTCCAGGCACTCGCCAATCATGATTTTGTATCGTTCTTCAAAGATGCGCAGCGGCAGCGGCATGCCTGGGAAGAGGACAAGGCTCAGGGGGAAGAGGCGGAGGTCTTCCGCCTGAGGCTGGGATTGGGTTTCTGGATTGTGGGTGGACATAGCGAATACAAGTATAGTAAGGGAGAGGGGCAGGGGCAAGGATAGGAGTATGGGGGGATTTGGGCTAAATGTGTCTTAGAGGAAAGGCCAACGTTGTTATCAGTCGAGATACTATTCCCTTTGTCCCCTTCCTGCTGACGTGTGATGCACAATGCATTCCTTGGACTTAATCGTGGTGCCCTCATCACCCCCTATCCCCCACTTCTTCCCGATTTGCATCGGGACAGGCTCTTTTCAATAGGAGAAGAGGGGGACCAGACGGATAGAAAACACTTCCTGCGCGAGGCTGGCGGAGCCTTATCGGGCTTTATCGTGGGCCGGAGACTTGGGTGTGGGCTATTTAGGCCAGGTCATGAGTATTAAGAGCGATGCTATTGCGCTTATAAGAGCGCCAATGAGAAGCCATTCGATAAATAGTTGGGTTGTGCTTTTCATATTTCAAGACCGGTTCTAGTTGTATTGGATTTTAAGTTGCAGGCAGTTAACGACAGGGTTAAAGGCCAACGCAATTTGATACGATGCTGAGCGCCATGCGGTTTCAGTCAATAAAGCCGGCGCTTCCGACGTGGGTATAGAGGCCGGGACTCAGGCTGCCGTCAGCGTATCGGTTACTTTTCCGCCACGATGGGGTTTTGCAGGACGCCGATGCCGTCGATGGCTACTTCCACGGTGTCGCCGGGCTTCATGCGGGAGGTGGCGCCGGTGGTGCCGGAGAAGACTAGGTCGCCGGGGTAAAGGGTGGCCTGCTGGCTGATGTAGCTGACCAGCTTGGCGAAGCTAAAGAGCATGTCTTTGGTGCAGGCTCGCTGCACTTCTTTGCCGTTGAGCTTGACGACCATTTCCAAGTTGCCGGCGTCGACCTCGGTTTCGATCCAGGGGCCGACGGGGCAGAAGGTGTCGCTGCCTTTGGCGCGCCACATAAAGTTATCGGCCTTCTGCCAGGCGCGTTCGCTGACGTCGTTGCCGCAGGTGTAGCCGAGGATATAGTCGGGGGCTTCTTTTTCGGTGACGCGGCGGCATTCGCGACCGATGACGGCCACAGCTTCGCCTTCGTAGTGGACGTCGCCGCCGGAGTCCTTGGGGATAACGATGTCGCCGCCGGTATGGTTGAGGGAGTTCCGGCCCTTGACCCAGGGCTGGGGAGTCTTGGGGAGGTCATGGATGCCGGTGATGGCGGCGGCGTGGGCCAGGTGGGCGGCAAAGTTCATGCCGGGCTGCCAGATCTGGACAGGCTCAGTGGGGGCCAGAAGCTGGACATCCTTAAGATTGTGAGCGTAATCCGTGGTGCGAAAACGTCGATATATGCTGCCGCGAATCTCGATGATTTTGCTGCCCTGGACGACGCCATGAGCGACAGCACGGTCTTTTTGGAACCTAGCGATCTTCATGCCACACCTCTCCCAGTGAACATGGGGGCATTTTAGGGAGGGCCGACGGGATGCGCAAGAGATAGAAAATGAGCGCCTTGACATGGTCTAACGTCGAACATAGAGTGGGGGCAATAAGACATTGAGGTAAACAAGCGAGGCGATTAGATTCTTCATCGAGTTCAGAACGGAAGATTATAAACAGAGGTGCGGTCATGGCCTACGATTTGCTAATCAAGAACGGGCGGATTGTGGACGGGACGGGGAGGCCGTCGTTTCAGGGGAACGTGGCGGTGAGGGAGGGGAAGATTGTGGAGGTGGGGAAGGCCAGCGGCCCGGCCAAACGCACCATCGATGCTCAGGGGCTGGTAGTGTCGCCGGGGTTTATCGACAACCACTGCCATTACGACGCGCAAGTGACCTGGGACCCGCTTTGTACCTTCTCGTGCTACCACGGGGCGACGACGGTGGTCTTCGGCAACTGCTCATTGACGCTGGCCCCAGCCAAAGAGGGCGACCACTACGCCCTGGCGCAGATGCTGTCGAGGGTGGAGGCCATACCGATGGAGGTCTTGCAGGCGGGGGTGCAATGGTCGTGGCGGACGGTGCCGGAGTATTTGAACGCCATCGAGCGGCGGCTGGGCGTCAACGCGGGGGTGCTGATGGGGCATTCGGCGATTCGAAGGTATGTGATGGGCGAGGCGTCGCAGGAACGGGACGCCACCAGGGATGAGATTGAGCAGATGCGAGGCATTGTGCGGGAGGGGCTGGAGGCTGGGGCGCTGGGGCTGTCGGTGTCGCGAAACCAAGGGCACTTCGATACCACGGGACGATTGCTGCCCGCCATACTGGCGCCGGTGGAGGAGATGATGGCGCTGGCGTCGGCGATGAAGGATGTGGGAACGGGGATAGTGCAGTGCGGGGGCGGGACGACGCCGGAGATGAAGGAGGGGCTGTGCAGCCGGCTGTCGCAGGCCAGCGGGAGGCCGGTGGTCTATAACAACATCACGCACCGGTGGAGCAGGCCGAACCAGTGGCGGGAACACCTGGACTATGTGAACAAAACGGTCAAAGAAGGGAACCGGGCATACCCGCTGCTGAGCCCTCGCCGGAACGTCAACCGGTTCACTATGATCAACGCGCAGGTCTTCGACCGGCTGCCGGCGTGGAAGCCGATCATGGAATCTTCGCCGGAGCGTAAGAAGGCGGCGTTCCGGGACAAGGAGATGCGGAAGAAGCTGCGATGGGAGGCGGTGGAAGGGGCGGAGGTGTCCTACAGCGCCTTCTCGCGTCGTTGGGACTACTTTTTTGTGGCGCAGCCAGCACTTCCGAAGAATCGATCGCTGAAAGGCAAGAGCATCGACCAGATAGCCAGGGAGCAGGGGAATGACGTGCTGGACGTCTTCCTGGACCTGGTGCTGGAGGAGGACCTGAAGACGGGGTTTGAGCTGGTGCAGGGCGGCGGCGACGAACAGGCCATGGCCGAGATGCTGCGGAACCCCAATGTAGTCATAGGGCTGTCGGATGGCGGGGCGCACGTTGTGTTCGAGGCGGGGTATGGGTACAGCACCTACTTTTTGGGGCACTGGGTGCGGGAGAAGCAGGTGATGAGCCTGGAGGAAGGGGTGCGAAAGCTGACATCCGTACCGTCGGAGCTATTCGGGATGGAGGACCGGGGGACGCTTAAGCCGGGCCTGAACGCGGACATAACGATTTTCGATCCAGAGACTATCGCGCCGCTGGAGCCGGAGGAGGTGGGGGACTTTCCAGCGGGCGGTCGCCGGCTGCGGCAGTTATCGCAGGGGGTGTACTGCACGATTGTGAACGGGGAGGTGCTGATTAAGGAGGGGAAGCATACGGGGTCGCTGCCGGGGAAGGTGGCGAGGAATGGGAAGTGGAGGAGTAAAGTGGAAACTGGACGTTAGAAAAAGGTGGGTAATAAGCCGTCAGAGACCCACTAAATCCTAGTCTTTTAGATGCCTGAACCCGCCCTTCAATTTGCCACTCACGTTGATGAGCCGTCCATGTACGGGGTCTGCTGCGAGGCCGAAGACTTCCAGAGCGACTGCCCCAAGAGAGGCTCCGTATCATCATCGCCAAAGATTACAGGTAGGACTTCCTCGACGCCATCGAGTCTTATGAGGGCTCGTCCTACCTGGTAAGTCCTTCCACTCTGGTCAGCGAGAATAAATTCCATTTCACGCAGAGGACGGATGCCAAGCTCGCTAAGAGTACTTCTTGGGACCAGGCTCATAGTCGCGCCTGTATCCACAAGCATATCCAAGGTCGTGGAGCGACGGCCCGCCATGTCGCTAATCCGAACTGGCATGGTAAAGGTTGCCATGGGCCGCCTCCCTTGCTTAGCTATATTCTACTAGATTAATCCCACTGAACTTACAACCGCAGACAAATATAACGAGAGTTATCCGCTTTTCCAAATAAAAACAGGTATCTCTACACGTCGAGATACCTGTTGATTTAATAACAAGGCTGCAAAGCTCAGGCTGTGGTCCGCTTGATTACCTGCCCCAACGTCGGAAGCGACGACGCGGTGTTGATACAGGCGTCCTGCCGGGGGCCGGCACAGTGGCTATGGTGGAAGGGCCGTGGCCGTTGGGCCAGGTTTTTCGGGGGAGGCTGCGGCCCAGGTCACGCTCGATCTGACGCCACTTGGGGCTGTCCTCACGGGTGACAAAGGTTACGACCTCGCCCTGGCGGCCCATGCGGCCGGTCCTGCCGACTCGATGGGTGAATAGCTGGGCGGTCTCTGGCAGCTCGTAGTTGATGACCTGCTCGATGCCGTTGACGTCGATACCGCGGGCGGCGACGTTGGTGGCGACGAGGATGGGCATGCTGCCGGAACGGAAGTCGGCCATGACGCGCTGCCGCTGGCTCTGGCTCAGATTTCCCTGAAGGGCCGCAGCGGGGTAGCCCATATCGGCCAGGCGGCCAGCCAGCTTGCGGACGCCGTGCTTGGTGCGTCCGAAGACCAGGATTGGGCCGTCGCCCCGGCTGTCCAGCAGAGTGCGAAGAGCATGTATCTTGGCCTCCGGATTGATGTCATAAACAACATGCTCGATTTCGGGGAGGGCTTCCATATCGTTGTCGACGCGCACCTTCTGGGGACTGCGCATGTGGCGGGCCGACACCTGGACGACCCAGTCGGCAATGGTGGCGGAGAAGAGGGCGGTCTGGCGGTTTGCGGGGGTCTTGGCGAGGATGCGCTCGACGTCGGGCGCGAAGCCGCGGTCGAGCATCTCATCGGCCTCGTCGAGGACAAAGACTCTGAGGTTGTGGAGGGAGAGGGTGCCCTGCCGCAGGTGGTCGAGGGTGCGGCCCGGGGTGCCGACGACGATCTGGGCGCCGCGCGAGAGGGCGTCGCGCTCAGGGCCGTAGGCGCGGCCGCCGTAGAGAAGGGTCACACGGAGGCGTTTGGAGGCGGCCACCTCCGCCAGCACGCCGCCGACCTGGATGGCGAGCTCCCGAGTGGGGGCCAGCACCAGGGCCTGGACGCCACGATGCGAGGGGTCGCAGCGCTCGACGATGGGTAGGGTGAAGGCGAGGGTCTTGCCGGAGCCGGTGCGGGCCTGGCCGATGACGTCGCGGCCTTGGAGAAGGATGGGGATGGCCTGGGCCTGGATGGGAGTGGGGGTAGTGATGCCCATTCGGACTACGGCGTCGCGGGTGGCGGGATGGAGGTTAAAGTCGGCGAACGAGCTTAACTGAGGACGAACTTTGGTGGCAAACATGAAGCGCTGAATCCTTAAATTTTGGAATTGTGGCTGATAAGTCAGCGCGTGAATTGAGAGGGAGAAGAACAGGAGCCTTAGAAAATCCTGTGCAAGACCCGGGCAAAGCCGGACTGACGATATAAGAACACTTGGGGGAGTATAACATACCATTACGAATTCCGCTACCATGGCGATGGCGATAGGCTGGGGCTAATAAGGGATAGCGTTAAGGACTTAGTGTTTGGAAAGCTTGGGCGTAGGCAATACCACTACAGGTCTGAGGTGTTGGGTGGTACAGTGTGTCCGTTCATTTCTTACGAGGAAGCAAGGTGAGCAACGCTAAGGCACCGTATGAGCATTATAGATAAGGTGAAAGACAGGATTGGGGGAGCCATTCTAGGGATGGCTATGAGCCTCATAGTCTTCTTTGTCGAGCGCAAGCTTAAAAAAACGCTGCGGAAACAGGAATCCGCCGCAGAGCTAAAGAGGCCGGTCAGCTAGGCCGGCGGTAAAGGCTCGCAACCAGGGCCAGGCTAAGTACGAGTCCGGCGGAGGCGATGCCAGCGGGGACACCCCAGGGAACCCGGCTGGACTACTTCGGTTCGACGGTAAACATCGCAGCTAGACTGCAACGATATTCATCTGGCGACGACGTCATAGTCTCGGAGGCTGTCCGTCGTGACCCTGAGGTGGAGCAATGGCTGTCGGCATCAAGGGCTGGTGTTCAGGTAATGCCCTTCGAGGCTGAGATTAAGGGATTTGATGACCAGCGGTTCCCTTTATGGCGAATACGATGCCCTACGCCTGAACTTGTTAAACAGTCTGAGTAGAGGCTTTCTGTTCACGTGTACTGCCCTGCGCAGTAGCCGGAGGCCCACGCCCACTGGAAGTTGTAGCCGCCGAGGGGGCCGGTGACGTCCACGGCCTCGCCGATGAAGTAGAGGTTGGGGGTCTTGAGGGCGGACATGGTCTTAGACGAGAGGCCGGTGGTGTCCACGCCGCCCAGGGTAACCTCGGCGGTGCGGTAGCCTTCGGTGCCGTGGGGAGAGAGGGTCCAGCGCTTGAGGGCGCTGATCACGGTGTCCATGTCTTTGAGGGAGAGGTGGGCCATAGGTTTGTTAGGAAGTGCGGTCTCACAAATGGCCTGGGCGAATCGTTTAGGGAGAAGGGCGGAGAGGATGGTGACGAGCTCTTTTTTGGGCTGGGCGGTCTGCTGTTCTTTAAGGAGGGGGAGCAGGTCTAGGCCGGGTAAAAGGTCTATAACGACGTAGTCGCCGGGGCGCCAGTGGGAGGAGATTTGGAGGATGGCGGGGCCGCTGAGGCCTCGGTGGGTAAATAACAGGTTCTCGGTGAAGCTGACGCCGTTGCATGTCACGACGCAGGGTATAGAGACGCCGGAGAGCCGATTACAGAAGTCGAGGAAGGGGCCGGTGAAGGTAAAGGGGACGAGGCCGGCGCGGGTGGGCGTGACGCCGAGGCCGAACTGGCGGGCGACATCATAGGCGAAGCCGGTGGCGCCCATGGGCGGGATGGAGAGGCCGCCGGTGGCGATGACCAGTGAATCGGCGGCGACGGGGCCCAGGGTGGTGTCGAGGAGAAAGGGGCTGTCGTGGCGGATGGCGGTGATGCTGCACTTCAGGCGGAGGGTGACGCGGGCGGACTCGCATTCATCGAGGAGCATACGTAGGATGGCCTGGGAAGTGCCGTCGCAGAAGAGCTGGCCCAGCTTCTTCTCGTGGTAGGGGATGCGGTGCTTTTCGACCAGCGCGATGAAGTCGTAGGGGGTGTAGCGGGAGAGGGCGGAGACGCAGAAGCGGAGATTTTGGGAGAGGTAGTCGTCGGGCGTGGCGTAGAGGTTGGTGAAGTTGCACCGCCCGCCGCCGGAGATAATGATTTTCTTGCCGGGGCGGTCTGCGTGCTCGATGAGGAGAACACGGCGGCCTCGCTTCCCGGCCTCGATGGCGCACATGAGGCCGGCGGCGCCGGCGCCGATGATGGCGACATCGAAGCGTTCTGAAGGTGAGAAAGCGTCATTCATTAGAGCTTAAGGTTAGCATTTTAGGAATGTCAGAGTTAGATGCGCAGTATGAGTTTGGCTTAAGTTGGACAGAAGATAGTATGATATGCGTACTTAATTCAAAGGACAGAACTAATGGCAGAAGCGCAGAAGAAACCCGAGAGGAAGCAAGAGACAACGGCGGAGTTTGTCGCGAGGATAAACAAGCCCAGCGGTAAGCATAACGGCCTCAAGGGCATGAAGCGGAAGAAGCAGCGGGCCAATAGGCTTGTCAGGTAGACCCACTCCGACTTAGACAGGCGATGCAACACGCATCGCCTTTACTGAGGGACTGATGAGGCCTTTGGGAGGTGGCAATTGCTCAATCGATATAGCAATCTGGAGACGCTGAAGCGGGAGATGGCGGCCAGCGACCTGGATGCGCTGGTGGCTATATCGCCGGAGAATGTCACATATGCCACGGGAGCCGTTATATGGACGCAGAGGTCGCTGCGGGACCGGCTGGCGATGGTGGTGTGGCCTCGCGAAGGTGAGCCGACTTTTTTGGTGGCTGGTCAGGAGGCGGGGTACGCCGGAGAACAGAGTTGGATAAAGGACATCCGCAGCTACGTGGCCCACGGGGACTCGCCCATCCGAGCGCTGGCATCGGCGCTGCGAGAGAAGGGTCTGGAGGCGGGGCGTATTGGGATCGAGATGGGCTACCTGAGCGCGGCGTACCATCAGGAACTTGCCAAGTCGCTGCCGGAGTTACAACTTACGCCATGCGAGTCGATATTTCAGAAGGCACGACTGGTAAAGACAGCGGCGGAGGTGGAGCTTCTAAGCAAGGCCGCTGTTGCGACGGAGCGGGCGTTACTAGCGACCTATGCGACGATTCAGCCAGGGGACAGGGAGCGGGTGCTGGTGGGGCGTTTGGCTGAGAACATGCTGGCGACGGGCGCGGACGCACCCTCCTTCCTGTACATGACGGTGGGGCCGAACACCGGCTACGCGCATCCATCGCCGACGGACTACGTCGCGCAGCCGGGAGACCTGGTAAAGACGGACTGCGGGGCGTTTTTCTCGGGCTATCAGTCGGACATCGCGCGGACGGCGGTGATAGGGAAGGCCAGCCCTGAGCAGCGGTCTATCTATGAAAGACTTGTGCAAGTACACGCGAAGACCATAGAGGCAATGAAGCCGGGTGTGGCGGCGCGGGAGGTGTTCCGGGTGGCGGTGGAGGAGTACAAGCGGGTGAACATACCCTTCTCGCTGGCCTTTGCGGGACACGGCCTGGGGCTTATCACCCACGAGGATTTATTGTTGTCGGACAGCGAAAGCGCCCCGCTGGCGCCCAACATGGTCTTCGCCGTGGAAACGCGGGTGAGGTGGCCGGGAAAGGCGGGGTATCACATCGAAGACCTGGTGGTGATTGGGGATCGGGGGCCAAAGAAGATCACTACGTTTATGGATACTGAGGAGTTGATGGAGTTGTAGGTATCTAGAGCGGCCATATATGAAAAGCCAAGCATTGTTTCATTCGAGATACCATCATCCCCTAGCCCCTTCTTCCTGCAGGAAGAAGGGGAAGAGAAAAAATTGCACCAATACCCCCTCTAACTCCCCCTTTTCCTCACGAGGAAAAGGGGGAGAACCAGACCCATCA
>Ga0194132_10007612_pt1 | contig 16024 bp, 15 predicted proteins | sample TA2KigOf80mmetaG_FD_148612 | JGI IMG/M metagenome (GOLD analysis project Ga0194132, IMG submission 148612) | Freshwater microbial communities from Lake Tanganyika, Tanzania - TA2015054 Kigoma Offshore 80m | ecosystem: Environmental > Aquatic > Freshwater > Lake | place: Tanzania: Lake...
GAACGTCTTGGTGCGCATACCAGATTCTCCCACCCGCCCGGGTGGCCCCGCTGGCCGATACCGACACACGCTCCTAGACTGAGCATCGCCGACGCGAGCCAGGAGATCCACCGATGCCCACCGCTGCCGCTTCCGTCGCGGAGCTGCTCCGCCTTCTCGAGGGGATCGCCCGGGTCGAGGGCGAGCGGCTCGTCATCACGGACGAGGCCGCGTTCCGCGACCGCGCCACGCGCGACCTCGCCTGGACCGTGGCCTTCTCCGAGGATGCGCTCGCCGTCGAGGCTGCGCGCTGGGTGATCTGGGAGGCGAGCCAGGAGCTGGGCGCACGTTCGGCGAGCATCCACGAGCTCTACATGGCGCGCGGCCGCGGCGAGGTGAGCGGGTTCACGGTGCCCGCGGTGAACATCCGCGCCCAGACCTTCGACATGGCCCGGATCCTGTATACGGCCGCCGCGGGCCAGGACGTCGCGGCGGTGATCTGCGAACTCGCGCGCAGCGAGCAGACATACACGTATCAGCGCCCGACGGAGTATGCGTCCACGGTCCTGGCGGGGGCCATGGCGGCAGGCTGGAATGGACCGGTCTTCCTGCAGGGCGACCACTACCAGTTCAACGCCAAGAAGTACGCGGCCGACCCCGACGCGATAACCGACGAGATCCGTCGCGCCTGCGAGCTGGCGCTCGAAGCCGGCTACCGCAACATCGACATCGACAGCTCCACCCTGGTGGATCTCACGAAGGCCACACTCGACGAGCAGCAGCACGAGAACTACCGGCGCGCGGCGGAACTCACGGCGCTCATCCGCACTCTTGAACGGCCCGGCGAGACCACCAGTGTCGGGGGCGAGATCGGCGAGGTCGGCAAGAAGAACTCCACGGTTGAGGAACTGCACGCCTACCTCGATGGCTATCGCCGGGTGCTCGACGGCTACGGGAGCGATCTCGTCGGGCTCTCCAAGGTGAGCGTCCAGACCGGCACCAGCCACGGCGGCATCCCGCTGCCGGGCGGTGGCGTCGCCGAGGTTCAGCTCGACTTCGATGTCCTCCGCAACCTTGGCGTCGTCGCCCGCCGGCACGGTCTCGCGGGCTGCGTCCAACACGGCGCCAGCACCTTGCCCGACGAGCTGTTCCACCACTTCCCGGCCAACGAAGCGGCCGAGATCCACCTCGCGACCGGGTTTCAGAACGCGCTCTACGACCACCCCGCCTTCCCCGCCGCGCTCCTGCGCGAGATCGAGGGCTGGTGCGGCGTCAACGCGGCGGACGAGCGAAAGGCGGATCAGACCGAGGAGCAGTTCCTCTACACCACGCGGAAGAAGGCGCTCGGGCCGTACAAGCGCCAGCTCTGGGACCTCGATACGCGCGACGAGATCCTCGTCGAGCAGGCGCGCAAGATCGGTTTCCTGTTCACCGCGCTGCGCGTGGACGGCAGCCGCGAGGTCGTGGAGCGGCATGTGCGCCCGCTCGAGCACCACCGCCCGCCGCCCGAGGCACTTCGGGCCGTCGTCACGACGCAGTAGCCCTCGGGCCCGGTCACCGTCCGGCCGTGCGGCGACACTGGTTTCCTGCCAGGAATTGATTCCGTCACGCTGATCGCATTCGTTGCCCCCAGGCAACGCCAGTGGAGACCCGGGGATGCCGGGCCACTTCCGAGGCCAGGAATCGTCCCGCACTACCGGTGCGCGGGCGGGACAAGGCAAGATCCGTGCCTGTCAGGCACAGATCTCGTCCGCGGCGACAGATTCAGTTCCTGTCGGGAAACCTCCGGCAATGGAAAGCCGCCCGGGGCCAGCGGGGCCTCGCGATCACTCCAGGCCGACGTCGACGGGGCGAAGCTCGCCCCGCGCCAGCCGCTCGCGGAACAGCGCCGCGGTCCGGCGGACGCCGTCACGGAGCGGCGTCCACGTACGCTCGCCCAGGGCCTCGCTGCCGGCGTCGTCGATGCGGTCCGGGAACGGAAGCCCCGGTCCGGTGTGCGTGATGCGGCCGCGCGCCTCGGGGACCTCGGACTCCACCGTCGCGATGAAGTCATCAATGGACGCGGGCGTGCCGCCGAGGTTGTAGACCTCCGCGCCACCGGACGCCGACCGGGCGGCGGCGACGACGGCGGCCGCCACGTCCGGTGCGAACTGGAAGAGCGTGGCGCCGCCGAAGCCGATCTCGAAGCTACGCCCCAGCAGCGCGGCGCCGATCGCCCGGGTCGGTCCGCTCGTCAGCCCCTGGTCGCGGGCGGGACCGTAGACCGTCAGCGGCCGCAGCCCGACGCTCGCGACGCCGTTCTCCAGCCAGTACACGCGCGCCGTGCCCTCGTTCGCCAGCTTGGTGACGCCATACAGCGTGCGCGGGTGGGCCGCCGCGTCGACCCGGAGCGTGCCGTCGATCGGGTCTCCGTCGCCCGCGTCGAACATGCCGATCGAACTCATGTACGCGAGGCCCCAGATCCGGTCCGATCGCCGCCGCACCGCCTCGAACACGTTCACGGTGCCGACGACGTTGACCAGCGCGCCCAGCGGCGGGTTCGCGCGGCAGAAGGGGACCTGCAGCGCGGCGAGGTGGGCGACGTGCGTGATCCGGTGCTCGTCGAGGACGGCCTCCACCGAATCCAGGCTGGTGATGTCGCCCTGGACGAATCGGACCGCGGCGACCTCCTCGGCCGTGGCGATCAGGCGCAGCCGCCGGGCGTCCGTGGCCTGGTCCAGCGCGACGACCGGCACGCCCTCGCGGACCAGGTGTCGGACAGTCCAGGCGCCGATGCACCCGAGCGCGCCGGTGACCAGGAATCGTTCATCCACGTGGGCGCCACCTCAGCGTGCGGTTGTCGAACCGGGCGATCGTAGTCGCCGCCACGTGGGCAGGATTCGCGAAGAGCGCACCGAGCCTGGAGCATCACGTGACGGTCGAGCAGCCGCGCATCCGACCGGAGGTCGCCCCGGACATCGATGCCATCGCCCGCGTCCACGACCGCGCATTCGGCGGCCCGGAGGAGGCGGCAATCGTCGAACGGCTGCGCGCAGGGGACGCGTGGCTGCCGGGCCTCTCACTCGTGGCGGAGTTGGACGGCCGGGTGGTCGGCCACGTCGTGGTCAGTCGCGCCGCCCTGGTCCCACCAGGTGGCGAGGCCGGTCGCGAGATCGCCATCCTCGCCCTCGGTCCCATCGGCGTCCTGCCCGAGTTCCAGGGCCGCGGCGTCGGCACGGCACTGATGCGGGCCGCGATCGCCGCGGCCCGCCGGCGCTCCGAGCCGGTCGTCGTCCTGCTCGGCCACCCTGGGTTCTACAGGGGCCTGGGGTTCGTCCGGGCGCGGTCCATCGGCATCGAGCCCCAGGTGGACACCTGGCCGGACGAGGCGTGGCTCGCGCTCGATCTGCGCTCGCCCGGGTCTGCGTCCCCTCCCGTCGCCGGTCGGGTCCGCTACACCGACGCATTCAGCCTCCATTGAGCCGCGGCGGCCGGTATCGTGACGGTCTCGCGAACGACAGGAGGGGACTGGTGAGCGTCGGGTTCGGCATCGTCGGGTCCGGCCTCATGGCCGGCGTGTACGCCAACGCGCTCAAGGACGACACCCGCAACACGCGCTTCGTCGGGGTGGCCGTCGGCTCGCGGGCGCCGGCGCTCGCCGCGAAGTACGGCGTGGAGCACACCGGCTCGTTCGAGGAAATGCTGGCCCGCCCGGACATCGACGCCGTCGTCCTCGCGACGCCGCACAGCGCGCACCTGCCGGAGACGCTCGCCGCGGCCGCCGCCGGCAAGCACATCTTCCTTGAGAAGCCGATGGCCCTCAACAAGGCCGAGTGCCGCAGGATGATCGATGCCGCCCGGTCGGCCGGCGTGGTGCTCACCGTGGGCCAGGTGACGCGCCGGATGGAGGCGGCCCGGGTCGCGAAGCAGATGATCGATGCGGGCGAGATCGGCGAGATCCGGATGCTCCAGGTCTGGCGCGGGATCGACGGCGGCCTCGCCCGGTCGCTGGGCGAGGGCTCGTGGGCGCTGGACCCCCGCGAGGGCGGTCCGTTCCTCGACTGGGGCTCGCACGGGTGTGACGTGGTGCGCTGGTACGCGGGCGGCGAACCGACGCTGGCGTTCGGTGTGTCGAAGGGCTTTGACCCCGAGACTCCGCTGGACGAGACCACGATGGCGCAGTTCGTCTTCGACAACGGCGTCTTCGCGCACATCTGGATGACCTACGAACTGCCACACGCCGTGCTCGGGACACGGGCGCGCTACCTGCTCATCGGCTCGAAGGCGATCCTTGACCTGCATGCGTATGGCCACCTGAGGATCAGCACCGGTCCCGAGGGCGGCCGGTCCGAGGCCACCTGGGGTGTTCCGACCACGCCGACGGTCTCGGGCGCCGCGAAGGCGCTGACCGCACCGGCCAGCTGGCAGACCGTCTACCAGTCCGACGACTGGGTCGACCCCGATGCCGGCTGGGGCTATCCCAGCGCCTACATGCGCCAGGGGTTTGCCCGCCAGGTCCAGGACTTCACCGACGCGATCGCCCAGGGCCGCTCGCCGGAGGTCACTGGCGAGGATGGGCTGCGCGCGGTGGAGATGGTGACCGCCGTGCAGCAGTCGGCCGCGACCGGGCAGGCGGTCAGGCTGCCCCTGGCGTAGCGACCTCCGCGTGGTGCTCCACGCGCGCGGCGCGGAGGCGCGCCGATAGCGAAAAGAGAAGTGCCAGGCCGATCACGGCCGCCCCGACGACGCGCAGCGTGCCGGCTCCCCCGATCTGGTCGAGGAGGGCGCCCGCGGCGAACGTGCCGATGGGGACCAGTCCGATCGAGATCGTCCGCGCCGTGCCACCGACGCGCCCCAGGAGGCGGTCCGGGGTCGCGGCCGATCGGTAGGTGAGGTAGGCGACGAACAGCATGCCGCCACCGACGCCGCCGATGAACGAGCAGACCGGCATGATGAGTGGCGACAGGGGCGCCGAAATCAGCAGGATCACCGAGCCCTGGAGCAGCGCGCCCCCGAGCAGCTGCGGCGCGAGGCGGCCCGCCGTGAGCCGGCCGCCGACGAGCGCGCCGATGAGGTTGCCTGCCCCGAACGCCGACAGCACGATGCCGAGCCACGTTGCCTCAAGCGTCCGGTCGACCCGGATGTAGTAGGCCAATGCGGCGACGAGTCCGCCGGTGGCGATCGAGAACGCCGTCCACCACGCGACCATCACCCGCAGAGTGGCGTGGTGGCGGATGAAGCTGATGCCCTCGCCGATCTCGACCAGGAGATGCCGCTGCGGTCTGGCCCCCGTCGCGCGAAGCGGACGTCGCACGAGCGTCAGGCTCACCGCGGACGCTCCGAACGCGACGGCCTGGACCGCGAGCGTCTCGGCAGGGCCGATGATGCCGACCAGGACGCCGGCCAGCGCCGGGCCGACGATATAGCTGAGGCTCAGCACGGCCTCGAACAGCGAGACGGCACGACCGATGTGCGCGCGGCCGACGAGATTCGGCACCGCGGCCGTCCAGCCGGCCATGAACAGGACCCGGCACACGTTGACCGGGAACGTCACGAGCAGCACCACCGCCATCGTGTCCATGCCGAGCATGGCCGAGATCGGAATCAGGGCGACCAGCGCGCCGCGGGCCGCGTCGGCGAAGAGCATGAGCCGCCGTCGATCCCAGCGATCCGCAAGTGCGCCGACGGGCAGACCGAAGATGAGATCCGGCAGCTGCGAAAGGACCCCGACGATGCCCATGAGCACGCCGGAGCCGGTGAGCGCAAGGACGAGCAGCGGCAGCGCCGCGAAGTTGACCGCGTCGCCAAGGGCAGAGATGCCCTGGCCCACGAAGACGACTCGAAAGTCGCGGTTCTGCCGCAGTGGGACGAGTTCGTCGCCTGGCGGCTCCGGGTCGGCTGGCACCGCGGCAGTGTAGGCAGTACCGGCGGACCGCCGTACCGCTACCGTTTCGGCCATGGCCTTGCGTTCGCCTGCGTCCGACGCTCAGCTCGCCGAGTGGCTCACGCTCGCGCTGTCGCTTGCCGCTGCGGCCGACGCGGAGGCGCTGGCCGGCTTCCGCCGCGACCTCGTCGTCGCCGCCAAGCCCGACCGGACGCTCGTCACGCAGGTCGACCAGTCGATCGAACGAACCATCCGCGAGCGGATCCGCGCGGCCTACCCGGACCACGGTCTCGTCGGCGAGGAGTACGGCGAAGCTGCGGGCGCCGGCGCCACCCGCTGGTACGTGGACCCGATCGACGGGACCCACAACTTCGTGCGCGGCATCCCGCTCTTTGCAACGCTGCTCGCGGTTGAGCACGAGGGCGCGATCGTGGTCGGGGTCGTGTCCGCGCCGGCCCTGGGCGAGCGCTGGTTCGCGACTCGTGGTGGCGGCGCGTGGGTCGCCCGGGGCTCCTCGGAAGCGCGCGCGATCGGGGCGTCGGCAGTCGACCGGATCGAGGATGCCCAGGTCCTGTACGGCTGCGCGGCCGGGATCGAGGGATCCGGCCGGGCGCCCGGCTTCCGTGGATTGCTTCGCGAAGCGTGGCGCGAGCGCGGCTTCGGTGACTTCTGGGGCTACATGCTGGTCGCCGAGGGTGCCGCCGAGGCGATGGTCGAGGTGGGTCCGCACGCGTGGGACCTGGCGGCCCCACTTCTGATCGTCGAGGAGGCCGGTGGGCGGCTGACGGACCTTGATGGACGACGTCGGGTGGACGGCGGGGAGGCGCTGGCGTCCAACGGGCGGCTGCACGCCGAGTTGCTGCGTCGGATCCGGGGCGAAGCGACTCCCGCATGATCACGCGGGTCCTCGCCGCTGTCATCAACGCATGGCTCGCGCTGACGCCCCTCCGCGGGCTCGCTGCAGTGGCGTGGCGCTCAATGCCGGGCGACCTCCTCGGTCAGGCGGTCGTTCGCCTGTGCGGCGTGACGGCTCCGTCGCGGCGCGTCCAGCTCGCGGACGGCACCGAGGCGCTCCTGTACGAGGATGCGCGCCTCGGGCTCTACCTCGACAACGTGCCGCTGCGACCGTACGCGCAGACCCTTGGCCGGATCGTCGTGGCACGCGAGGCGATGCCGGCGGGCACCATTCGCCACGAACTGGAGCACGTCCGCCAGTGGCGCCGCCTCGGGCCGCTGTTCCTCGTCGTCTACGGGCTCGAATCGATGCGAGTCATGCTCATGGGCGGCCACCGTTACCGCGACAACCGCTACGAACTGGCGGCCAGGGCCAGGGAGACGGACCTCGAGCCGAAGCTGACGATGCGCGAGATAACGGGGCGATAAGCGACCGCAACGATCATCGGGTCGTGCACGATCAGCAGGCCGGGCGTCTCCTCCGGGAGTACCGGCGACGGCGAAGATGGCGCCAGCTCGACCTTGCCGAACGCGCGGGGCTGAGCCAATCGACGGAGTCGGCCGCCGAGCTCGGGCGGTTCGACACGCTCACGCTTGGGGCGATCCGTCGCCTCTTCAGAACGTGTGACGCGTCGGTCGACCTGAACATCCGGGGACGGGGCGGTGAAACGGACTGCCTGCTCGACGAGGTCCATGCCGACCTGGTGCGGGCGATCGGCGAGTACCTGTCGGCGCGTGGCTGGACCTGCTGGTTCGAGGTGACGTACTCGCACTTCGGCGAACGGGGCTGGCTCGACGTGGTCGCCGTGCGCGGTGACGCGGTCCTGGTGGTGGAGGTGAAGAGCGAGCTCACCTCGATCGAGGCGACACTTCGCAAGCTCGACGAGAAGACGCGGCTCGCGGGTCAGATCGCGTTCGAGCGGACCGGCAGGCGCCCGCTGGTCGTCGGCAGGTTGTTGGTGCTCCCGGACACGACCTCCGCGCGCGATCGCGTCCACCGGTACGCGGCCATCCTCGACCGCAGCTTCCCGGGCCGAGCCCTCGCGCTTCGCGCCTGGCTTCGGAACCCGGCATCGCCGTTCGCGGGGATCCACTTCGTCCGGAATACCGATGGGGGCGGCACTACGCGAAGGCGCACCACCCAAAGGTGCCGGATGCGACCGGATTCGGGCCGTCCTGCCGCCTCCACTGGTAGGGCGGACAGAATCGGCACATAACGCCGCCCGGGTCGGAATTCCGGACAAACCTGGCGGGGAGCGTCGCTGGGACGCCCCGCGCCGCCCGGCGCCGACCTCCGCTAGGATTTCGGCGCAGACCATGACAGAACGAGGCACGGCCCCCCGAATGCCCACGCTCACCGACGCCGCGATCTTCGACGCTCTCCGCCACGTCCAGGAGCCGGAGCTCGGACGCGACATCGTCACCCTCAACATGGTCAAGGACGTCCGCATCGACGAGGCCGCCCGCGCCGTCTCCCTGACGATCGAGCTCACGACGCCCGCCTGCCCGCTCAAGGACGAGATCGAGCGCAACGTCAACGCGGCGCTCACAAACCTCGGCGCCGAGCAGGTCGACCTGACCTGGGGCGCAATGGTCCGCCGCAGCGCCCCGGCCCAACCGCAGCAGCTCGTGCCAGGAGTCAAGAACATCATTGCCGTCGCCAGCGGCAAGGGCGGCGTCGGCAAGTCAACGGTCTCCGCGAACCTCGCGGTCGCCCTCGCCCAAGCCGGCGCCAGCGTCGGCCTCCTCGACGCCGACATCACCGGCCCCAACATCCCGCTCATGCTGGGCGTTCACGGCCAGCCCGTGGCCAGCGCGAACAACAAGATCACGCCCCTCGAGCGCTACGGTGTCAGGGTCATCTCGATCCAGTTCTTCGTGCCCGAGGGCCAGCCGGTCGTATGGCGCGGTCCGCTCGTCGGCGGCGCCATCCAGCAGTTCCTGCGCGATGTCGAGTGGGGCGACCTGGACTACCTGATCGTGGATCAGCCGCCCGGCACCAGCGACGCGCAGCTCACCCTCGCGCAGGCCATCCCGATCAGCGGCACCCTCCTCGTCACCACGCCCCAGGAAGTTGCCCTCCTGGACGTCCGCAAGGCACTCGCCATGCTCCGTCGCATGAGTGTCCCGATCATCGGCGTCGTGGAGAACATGGGCAGCTTCGTCTGCAGCCATTGCGGCGAGGTCACCGAGATCTTCGGCCGGGGCGGCGGCGAGCGGTTCGCCCAGGAGAACGGCATCGAGTACCTGGGTTCCATCCCGCTCGACGTGACCGTCCGCCAGGGTGGCGACGTGGGTGTGCCCGTGGTCGCGCAGCGCGAGCCCGGGCCCGCGGCCGTCGCCCTCACGAACCTCGCCCGGACGATCGCGGCACGGATGAGCGTGCGCGCGGCCGCAGCCGATCAGCAGCCGGTGCTCTCGATCACGTAGCCGGAGAACGGGCAGCGGCCGGTAGCGGCGGCGAAGCCGACGCGTTCGGCCGCCTCGCCGCCCGCCACCGGCCCACCTATCCGGCTCACGACCCCGCCCCTCGCGGACGAGTGGCCGCGGCCGCCGCGGCGCCGTCCCGACGGCCGGCGCCGGCTATCCCTCGCCCAGTGCCTCCCACAGCACGGCCGCGGCCAGCAGCGCGGCCCGCAGCCGGCCCTGCTCACCGCCGAGGAACGCCAGCCGGCGCTCCGTCTTCGTGCCGGTGTCGGTGTCGATCGCGATGAGCACGGTCGTGTCCGAACCTTCGGGCCGGAGCGTCACCGCGAGCCCGACATCGGCCCCGGCCGCCGAACGCACGTGGCCGGCCATGGCTTCGAGATCGCCCGCCGTGTGCGCAGGCGCCACCACGGACCGCGCCAGCCAGGGCTGGAAGCCCAGCAGGGCGAGGAGCGTCCCCCCGGTGCCGATCTCCGCCGTGGCGAGCGTCCAACCGCGCTCGCTCAATCGGCGGGCAATGGCGCTCGCCCACGACTCGTCGTCCCGCGCCCAGACGTGCTTCCCGACGTGAGCGAGCACCACCCGCTCCGCCTCCTCCGCTAGCTCGGCCGCGGACCGGTCACCCTCGGCGAACGCCGAGATCCGCACATCCACGGCCTCGGCTCGCGCGTATGTGGCAACTTCGGGGTTCTGCTGACGAAGCAGCGCCTCGCCCAGCAGGTCGGCCACCGCAGATTCGCCGATGCCCGTGAGCCGGTAGGTCCGAATCTCCTGCTCCTCGCCCAGGCCGCGCGCCTGCAGGCGCGGGAGCACGTCCTCGCGCCACATCGGGCGCATTTCGCGGGGTGGGCCGGGCAGGGCCACGACGACCCGCGCATCAGCAGCGTTCACCCACCAGCCGGGCGCGGTCCCGTTCGGGTTCCCAATCGCGCGTGCCGAAGGGATCAGCCACGCCTGTGTGAGGTTCATGTCCGGCATCGCCATCCCGCGCCGGCGCCAGAGCTCGCGCAGCCAGGCCTCAAGCTCTTGGTCGACCATCGGCGTCTCCCCCAGCGCGGCGGCGATGGCCTCGCGCGTGAGATCGTCGGGCGTGGGCCCGAGGCCACCGGTGGAGATCACCAGGTCAGACCGTTGCAGCGCGTCTGAGAAGGCGTCCCGGGCCACATCGAGCCGGTCGGGGACAGCCGTCAGGCGGCCGACGCGGACGCCCAGTCGCGTCAGGTCGCGGGCGAGGTCACCGGCATTCGTGTCGCGCGTCTCGCCGGCGGTGATCTCGGACCCGACCGACAGCAGTTCGGCGGTCAGGAGCCTGCGGGAGTGATCGCTCGACACCCTCGGAGCGTACCTGAGAGCGGATTCGCGCACGGCGCGCCCAAGGCCGTGGAGCCGTTGATGCCGGGCGGGGCGACGGGAAGCCGCTGGTATGATCGGTCACGTCCCTCGCTCGCATCGCGAAGCCCTGCCGGAGGTGATCCCCTGGACGACCGCGAGTCCGGCATGTCCGTGCCCGAGGAGGGAGGCGACGAGGATCTCCTGCGCGGCCCGCTCGTCTTTGGCGTTCGCGGGCGGGGTGGTGATCCATGGAGCCGCGGTCGCGCGGACGACGAGGACGCAAACCCCTGGGGATCGTTCCCCGAGGGTGAACCTGGACTCGGCGCGGATGAGCGGCGCGGCATCCCGATGCGGCCGCCTCGCCCGGTTTCCAGGGAGCCGAGCGGGGAAGACGTCGACCAGCAGGGGCCGCCGTCAGACGATGAGCGCGTCGCAAATGAGCCGGCCCCGGCGGAGCCGGCTGCCCGGACCGAACCCGAGCCCGAACCCGAACCCGAACCCGAGCCCGAACCCGAGCCGCCGTCGACGGCCGAGCCGATGATCGAGCCCGAGCGTGCGGCCGAAGCCGAGCGCGAAGCTGCCGGCCTTGCGGAGGCGGAAACCGCCGCGATCGATTTGCCCGCGTCCCTCCCGCCGAAGGTGATCGAAACCGATGTGGCGCAGGTGCCAGCGGCCGCCGACGCGGAAGGCCTGGGCGCCCTTGTCCGGCCTGCGCACGGCATCGGGGAGCCCCGCGTGACAACGCCCGCCAACGCCTGGCCAACGGTGGATCTGCCGCGCCCGGCAAGCCCCGCTGAGACGCCTCCGAAGTCGCCGCCGTCTCCCCGGCCGGTCCGCCGTGCCCCCGCTCAGCCGCGTTCCCGTGACGCTGACCGCATGCCGCGGACGTCACTGCCCCCCATCGAATCCCCGCCGGACATGGGCGCCAAGCGAGGCACCGGAGGTGGTGGCCGGCTGCCGACGGAAACATCGAGCAGTGGTGGGCTGCCGCCCCCGCCGCCTTCGGCCCCCCCGCCCGGGTTGCGAGACCAGGTCGGCAACACCAGGTCGGCGGCGCTCAACCTCGCGCGCGCCCATGTCGACCTTGCCAGGGCGGAGTTCTCCGAGATCTTCGCTGAGGTCAAGCGCGTCTCCGTCATCGTCGGGGTCGCGATCGGCATGCTGCTGTTCGTCGGCGTGCTCGTCCCGGTCGGCCTCACCCTCTTCTTCGGCGAGTGGCTGTTCGGCTCCATGGGCTGGGGGATCCTGCACGGGACGGAGCTCTCGATCGCGACCGTGCTGGCGTTGGCGCTCGGCTATCTCGGGCTCTCGGGCCGCGCGATCGCGGGCGCGCTGCTCCTCGCGATCGTGGTGGGAATCGCCTTCGGTGTGCTGTTCGGGCTCAACCTCACGAACCAGCTCTGGGATCGGATCGGCGAGGCGGCCTTCCCCGCGCTCGCGCCTGAAACGCGTCCGCTGGTCGTCGGCACGGCGGCGCTGGCCGCGCTGTTCGGCATCGGCGCGTTCATCCTCGGCTTGCGCGGCGGCATCGGCGGCGCCATCGGCGGTCTCGTCGCCGGGGCCGTCGTCGGTGCGCTGCTCGGGGCGTTCACCGCGATCACCTTCGGGCCGCAGGTGGGCGCCGCGCTCGGCGTGGCAATCGCCCTGTTGGTGTGGCCCATCCTGATGGGCGTGCTCATCTCCCGCCGCGGCATCGACGGCGCGGCACTCAAGGCGAAGTTCTATCCCTCGGCGACGATCGAAACCACGAAGGAGACCATGAAGTGGGTGCGCGAACAGACGCCGCTCGGGCCCAGGTCCTAGCCCGCCGCGGCGAGCTGGTCGACGAGGTCGAGCGACTCGAAGCGTCGGCACGGGCCGCGGCGGACATCCCGGCCAAGGTCAGGCGCAATCCCGTCAAGACGGTCGGGGCCGCCGGCGGTGCGGCGTTCTTCCTGCTCGGAGGGCCACAGCGCCTGTTGCGCCGCGCGCGTCGCGCGGTGCTGGGCCCCAAGGCGGACTTGCCCGAGGCGATGCTGCCCAAAGAAGTGGACAAGGTCCTGCGTCAGCTTGGCGATGATGGTGACCGGGTACGCGCGACCGTGGAGCGCGAGTTCGCCACTTGGCTGCGCGAGCGCGCAAGGCTCGGCAACGCGTCCGATGCGAAGGGCGCGGCGATGGCCATCCTGATGCTCGCGCTCAAACCAGCGGCGACGCAGGTCGGCAAGCAGCTCGCCAGGCAGGTCGCCAACCCGGACCCGGAGGCGTATGCGGCGGCGCTCGCGAAGATCCGCCAGCGGACGGGCCGAGCCGGGCCGGCCGCGGCGGGATCCGCGCACCCACCGTCGGTGGTGGTGGGCGAGGTCGGGGTCGAACCGACACGCCGCTCACGCGGCACCGGCTCCTAAGGCCGGCGCGTCTGCCATTCCGCCACTCGCCCGTCGGCGAGTCTAGTCGAGCCCGCCGGTCTGACCGGGGACCGCCCCTATACTTCGGGGCGATGAAGCTGACCGTTACCCCGGCGCCCGGGAGCGCCCTCAGGATCGTGATCGAGCTGCCTCCCGAGCGGTTCGGCGCCGCCATCAACGAGGCCGTGCGTGCGCTCTCGCGTCGGACCCGCGTCCCGGGCTTCCGACCCGGCAAGGCGCCGCGCGTCGTCCTTGAGCGCCAGCTCGGCCCGTCCGCGGTGACCGACGAGGCGCTCGAGCACCTCGTGGAACGCGCGTACCGCGATGCCATCGTTGAACTGCGGCTTCTGCCACTGACCCGGCCCGAGGTTGACGTCACGAGCGCGGAAGAGGGCCAGCCGGTGGTCTTCACCGCCACCGTCCCCGTCCGTCCCGAGGTCAAGCTCGGCGACTACCGGAACTTCAACTTCCGGCCCGAGATCGAGACCATCGACGACGCACGGATCGACAAGGTCGTCGAGGAGCTGCGCGATCAGCAGGCGATCCTCGAGCCGGTCGAGGACCGCGGCGCCGAGAACGGCGACTACGCGGTGATCGGCTTCACGGGAACGCGCGACGGCCAGCCGTTCGATGGCGGCTCCGCCGAGCGGATGCCGCTGATCATCGGCGAGGACCGCCTGATCCCGGGCTTCGAGGCCAACCTGCTGGGCCTGCGGGTGGGGGACCGCAGGGACTTCGACATCACCTTCCCGGATGACTACGGCGAAGCGTCGCTGGCCGGCAAGCCGGCCCACTTCCAGGTGGAGTTGCGCGAGCTGCGCCGCAAGGTCCTGCCCCCGCTCGACGACGACCTCGCCCGCCAGTTCGGCGACTACGAGGATCTCGTGGCACTGCGCGCCGAGATCGGGACGCGGCTGCGCCGCAACGCGGTCGACAAGGCGCGTCACGGGTTCGCGGATCGGATCATCGACTACGCGGTCGCCAATGCGGACTTCGAACTCCCGGCGCACCTCGACCTCGAGCCCGGGCAGCGCGACACCCGCGGCCTGCCCGAGATCCTGGTGGAACAGGAAACCGAGGTGATGCACGACGAGTTCCGCAGCACACTCGCGCGGCAGGGCATGACCGAAGAGGCCTACCTCAAGGTCACCAAGCAGTCCGAGGCGGACCTCCACGCGGAGTTCCGGCCGCGGGCGGAGGAGCGCGTGAAGGTCCTGCTGGTGACGTCCAGGGTCGCGGAGGCCGAGGGCGTCCAGATCAGCGACGAGGAGGTCGAGGCCGAGGTCGCGCGCGGCCGGCGGCAGTACGGCGAGAACCCGCGCCTGGTCAGGTATTTCGAGTCCGACCGGGGTCGCAACTTCATCCGCAGCACGCTGCGCCGCAGCCGGACGGTCGAGAAGCTGATTGACGATTGGCTCGTGGCCCATCCCGAGCACCCGCCGATGCCGCATGCCGAAGCCGCCGAGCAGCGCAGCGTCGTCGGTCCCGAAACGGCCGCGTCGGCGGGCGAGGTCGAAGTCACCGATCCAGCCAGCCTCGCCTCCGAGGTCGCCGGCGAACCTGCGACCGAGACGGCCGATGGGCTGGGCCTGGCCACCGAGGCCCGGGCCTCGTCCTGACCGTGTTCCGTCCGTCGAGCCGTCATCCCGCGGCGGGAGATCGAGGAGTCAGCGCCATGCTCGTACCGATGGTCATCGAGTCGTCCAGCCGGGGCGAACGTGCCTACGACATCTACTCTCGCCTGTTGCGCGAGCGGATCATCTTCCTCGGCGACGCGATTGAGGACCACGTCGCGAACCTCATCATCGCCCAGCTGCTCTTCCTCGAGTCAGAGGATCCTGAGCGCGACATCAGCCTGTACATCAACTCGCCCGGCGGCGTCGTGACCAGCGGTCTCGCGATCTACGACACGATGCAATACGTCCGCGCGCCCGTCTCGACGATCTGCATCGGCATGGCGGCGTCGATGGCCGCGGTCCTGCTGGCGGCGGGCGCCAAGGGCAAGCGCTATGCACTGCCGAACAGCCGGATCATGATCCACCAGGGCTCTGGCGGATTCCGCGGCAATGCCCCTGACGCAATGATCCAGATGCGCGAGTGGGAGCACCTGGTCCGCGTGAACCACGAGATTCTCGCCAAGCACACCGACCAGCCGCTCGAAAAGGTGATCCGCGACACCGATCGGGACTATTTCATGTCTCCCGAGCAGGCGAAGGACTATGGCATCATCGATGCCGTTTACTCGGTTCCCGGCGATTCACTCATCGCGCAGGCGCACGATCTGGGGCTCGCCGGCGGAGAAGGTTCGGCCGCTGTCGCTGAAGGCACGGCTTCTGCGCTTGCGGCTTCCCCCGCTCGCTCCGGCAAGGATCGGTAGCATGTGCCCCGGCCGTCTCGTGACGGCCGGCAGGACCGGCACGACCGGCACGGATCGCAACAGGACACGCGCGTGACGACCACAGCCTCCAAGGGACCCAAGGTCCCGTACCGGTGCAGCTTCTGCGGCAAGAGCCAGGAGCAGGTCCGCAAGCTCATCGCCGGGCAGGGCGTCTACATCTGCGACGAGTGCATCAACCTCTGCCAGGAGATCATCGAAGAGGAGATGCTCGAGGCGCCGCGCGTGAAGCCGCAGGCCGCCAAGCTCCCGAACCCGCCCCAGATCAAGGCAGCGCTCGACTCGTATGTGATCGGACAGGAGCGCGCCAAGAAGGTCCTCTCGGTCGCGGTCTACAACCACTACAAGCGGATCAACGCCGGCCACGCGATCGACGAGGTGGAACTCCAGAAATCGAACGTCCTGCTTGTCGGCCCCACGGGGTCCGGCAAGACGCTGCTGGCCCAGACGCTGGCGCGGGTGCTGGACGTGCCGTTCTGCATCGCGGATGCAACCTCGCTGACGGAAGCCGGCTACGTCGGTGAGGACGTCGAGAACATCCTGCTGCGCCTGATCCAGGCCGCGGACTTCGACGTCCAGCGTGCGCAGCGCGGGATCATCTACATCGACGAGATCGACAAGATCAGCCGCAAGGCGGACAACCCGTCCATCACCCGGGACGTCTCCGGGGAAGGCGTGCAACAGGCG
>Ga0194132_10007614_pt1 | contig 16022 bp, 13 predicted proteins | sample TA2KigOf80mmetaG_FD_148612 | JGI IMG/M metagenome (GOLD analysis project Ga0194132, IMG submission 148612) | Freshwater microbial communities from Lake Tanganyika, Tanzania - TA2015054 Kigoma Offshore 80m | ecosystem: Environmental > Aquatic > Freshwater > Lake | place: Tanzania: Lake...
CTAACCAAAAATATTAACAAAATTGATGGTCTCAGTCATATCAAAAAGCCATATGTCGATCACTCTTATTACATTTATGCTTTCAAGTATGACGAGTCGAAAATTGGTTTGAGTAGAGACCAGTTTGTCAAAGCTCTTAATGCAGAAGGCATACCAATCTCACAGGGATATGTAAAGCCGCTATACCTCACTCCAATTTACCATGAACAGAAGCCATTTCCATACAGTTTTTACAAAGGTAATGCGTCTTATGAAAAAGGTATTTGCCCTAATGTAGAAAGATTGTATGAAAGAGAATTAGTATTATGTGCAGTGATGAGACCGCCGGCCACAGTAGATGATGCAAATGATCTTATCTTAGCTATAAACAAAGTACTTGATAATAAAAATGAATTTCATACCGTATGACGCTTGATGAGATTTGAAAAAAATTAGTGTAGCAATTTTGGGTTGCGGTAGAATGGGACAAAGGCATGCTGAAGTCTATTCAAAACATCCACGCGTTACAATAAGTGGTTTTTTCGATATTCAGAATTTGCTGGCAAGAAAACTGGCGAGTAAATACGGCACAATTACATATAACGAATTTACTGACATAATGGAAGATTCCAGCATAGATGCTGTGAGTATTTGTACACCAAATGCGTTGCATTTTGATATGCTAAAATTTGCAATTGAATCTGAAAAAAACATTCTTGTAGAAAAACCCATAGTAACCACATCAGAACATTGTAATTCTTTGCTAAAAATGATGGAAAAATCTACTTCCAAGATAATGGTTGGTCAAACTCATAGGTTTTATCCATGCAATATAGCACTAAAATCTCTACTAGATTCAAACAAGGTAGGCATTCCAAAGATTGTGAACACATTTGATTATATTCCAGGCAGGAATCCTGGCCAGATTATGCCGAAATGGATAAAGCAAGATAAAATTAGTGGTGGTGGTGTTTTAATGACTGATTTTATTCACACTGTTGATAAAATACCATGGTTGATGAATAGTCCGATAAGAAAGGTGCATGCACATCTAATATCAAATTTCATTTCAAAATCTAATGTAGAAGATGCTATTGTTACAAGTATGGAATTAACAAATGGCGTTGTTGCAACTTGTGTTCACGGATGTCCATCTCCAGGGGCTTTTGATATGTCAATCAAGATAATTGGGACTAATGGCGAAATCAACATGAGATTTGCGGACGAGCTAGAAATTATAAAAAGAGAACGAACATCAATTGATTATCCACATAGAGGAAACCCCAAAGAACATACAGATAATGCATTTTTTTCAGAGATAAATGAATTCATCAATTCGATCATCGAAAAAAGAAAACCAAAAGTTACTCATTTTGACGGCATTTTGGCAGTTCAAATAATCTTGGCAATATACAGATCTTTTAAAGAAAAAAGAACCATAACGATTTAAGCGATTAATTTTTGTACTGTTGAATTTTTTTAATGTGCTCAAGTGTTATTTGTTCGATTACTTGTTTATTTTTATCAAGGAATAATCTAAATTTTTCTTCAGATATGCATACATCTACCAAAAAGAACCCAAAAAAGAATTCATTTGCAAAATCAAATATAAATTTGTTATAATCAAAGTAAAAAGTGTTTTTTATCATAATTTCCACGTATGAATTCAACTCGGACGAATCCTTTATTTTTTTATCTAATGAGATACTAATTGCGTTTGGAAGATCCTCGATGGATTTCAGCCTATAGATGTGAGATAAGGATGAAAAAGAGGTATCAGCAAGAATAATTGCCGGTTTTTGATAGAAACCGGCTTCAAAACACGCTGTGCCCGATATAGATATAACTAGTGAACACCTACTCATCAATTCATCCGGCTTTACGTTTGGATGAATCATTACTACATTTGGTAAATTCATAAGATATTTGTAGTCTTGAATTTTTCTCCATTCACGAGTTCTCATAGCTGGATGTTCCTTGATGTAAAGTTTACATCCCATGGGCATGGATTTTACGATATTAGTTAATAATTCAAGTTCGTTCGTGTGAAAAGGTGCTGTTATCAACAACGATCTTTCTGGATTTTGCTGTAAGGGAAATAGAATAAATTTTTCATTCTCATTAATTTTATGAATAAAATTTTTATTAATAAAATATTCACGATATTTTGTCTTTATCAGATTACATATTGATTTGTATAACACACGAATCTTGGTTCTCCCATAATACGAATAATGAGTTTTAATGTTTTTATTTTTATTATGAAAAAGAAACCTGATGGCAGCTTTAATTAATTGTAATTTTGAAGTGAGAAATTGTTTGTTGATTTGCAAAGTGACCTCATAATTATCAAAATTTCTCACATATTGACGTAATTCCTCAAATGTAAGGTTTTTTTCTGGAGACGGGATTTGTTTCGGTAAAAAATCCACATTATCGGCAACACTTGATATTGCAACTCTTCTTCCTATTCTGGTACCAGGAATCAATATTAACGGCATGATTCCTTTAGCCTTACAAATTTCATAGAAAAGATGATTATGATGCATTGTAGTATCCATCATTACAAGAAAATTCGGATCTGTTTCTTCAACAATGGCCTCAAATAACCTACATTCTGTTTCCAAGATTGACAAAATTTCATCAACAGTAAATTTATGATAGTCATTAAATTTGTAGAACAGTCGTTCGTTATATGCAAGTGTCCAAAGATTAATTTTGTATTTTTTTTCAAAATTCTGGAGGTACTCTAAATCGGGTTTTTTATTTGTTTTAATATGATCGTGATAAAACCAGATTTTTCTGAATGTGACTATCTGTTGTGTTTGGAAAAAAGATTTTGGTTTATTAGTTATGTCAATTATCGCGAAAAGATCAGCATCATAATTATCCTGAATTCCTTTTGCAATTGCAAAATGTGTAAAATCAGAATCTAGCCAAAATATGATTCGATCTTTCATTGTACCTAATTTTTGAGGTTAGTTTAATAAATAATTCTGGAAGATGAATCAACCAATTTAGTGAATTATCAATAGAACTTTTCATTACTACATATCATTTATTGTCAATAGTAGATTTGTTTCTGGATCAGGTGCTTGTCAAGTATGATTTTTTCAAGATGTTTGGTAATTTTTTTAGAAGCTGTCCCATTGCCATATATGAATTCACGCCTGAGTCGTTTTTGTTGTTTCAACCTTAAGGCCTTTAGAATTGTATTGTATATCAAAAAAGTCGAATCGTCCAATATGCTTAAAACGTTTTTAGATTTTTCCCTATCCTTTTGACGTATTCCTATGTCAATTACAGGTATATCAAAACAGCTTGCCTCAATTATTCCACTGCTCGAATTTCCAATTAAGACTCCACAGTTGTTAAGCATGCCTAGGTAATCACTTCTTGGTATGGAGTTGTATATTTTGATAAAATCATACTTTTGAGAATACATCCTTAGATATCTGAAAATTTCTTCATTACCTGCGTCAGAGTTTGGAGCTATAGCTATTGTAGGTCTTTTTGTTTTTATTATAGCATCTAGAATATTACGAATTTGTTTAGCACTTCGTGCAGTTTGTGTTGTAACAGGATGATAGACTAAAAGTATTTCATTATTTGTAAAACTACTAAAGCCATATTTCTTCTCCAAATCCGTTTTAGCCGTGATTTTGTTATCAAGTATTTCGTCTATGCTGGGAGAGCCTGTAAGGAATACGTATTTTGGATCCTCACCCATTTTTATTACTCGTTTTTTGCTTTTCTTTGTAGCTACAAAGTGAATGTTTGAGATTTTGGTAATTGCATGTCTGTTGTATTCGTCTATGCCAGCTTGAGATTTATCTCCACCATGTATGTGTGCATTTGGAATATTCATGTGATAAGATACTATTGAGGCAGCTAAGGCCTCATCTCGATCGCCTAGAACTAGATTGATATCCGGCTGCAATTGTTTGAAAACCTTTGCGAATTTAATTATCCCTTCACCTACAGAATTGGCCATAGAATAATTATCATCCTTAGATGGCAACATCTTGATAGTAGTATGAATTTTGAATCCGTCCTTTTTTATTTCATTTATGGTCAATCCATGTTTTCTTGATAAATGCATGCCTGTTACAATAAGGTACAACTGTAGTTTTTTACTTCGTACAATTTCTCGTAAAACGGGCCTTAGTATTCCGTAATCTGCTCTTGTCCCTGTTATCACGGATATTTTTCTTTTCATATAATATTACCATTTTAAAAATAGTGATCGTAGTATATGTAGATTAACAAAATCTTTTAAGAAAAATAGCAGTAGGATTTTATTATAAAAATAATCATATAACTTGGTTTTCATTAACTGTTTTGACGAAATCAACGACAATAAAGGTATTAATGACTAGACGAATTAGAACAAACGTTTGACCGAAATGAGGAAAAGCTACGATGGCGGATTTTCAGAGAATCTCTTTTTTACTGATAATTATGAGCAGGATTTCATCGATGTGAAAGGATTTGAAAAATGGACTGCATACAAAAAGGAGTGGGATCAATATACAAAGTTAGAAAGAGAAGTCAAGTATCCCCCTCATTTAGAGTTCGAATTGAACTATTCTTGTAATTTAACATGCCCGATGTGTACTTGGTCGGCAGAGACAGCAGTAGAGAAGCCCAAGGATTGGTTTAAGCTCGAAGATTATAAAAAAATAATTGATGAAGCGGTTTCAAATGGTACCAAATCTGTACGACTTTGTTTCATAAATGAGCCATTAATTAGAAAGGATATTGATCAATTTGTTAAATATGCATCAGATGCTGGCATTTTGGATATCATAATTACAACAAACGGCACATTGCTTACAAAGGAAGTGTCAAAAAGACTCATAGAAGCAGGGCTCACTAAATTGAGCGTTTCATTGGATGCAGTAACAGAAGAAACATACAACAAAATTCGTGTTGGTGGAGATTTTAATACTACAATAAAAAATATCCATGATTTTCTAGAGATAAGAAAAAATTTGAATAGCAAGTTGCCAAAATTAAGACTTAGTTTTGTACGCACAAAACTCAATGAAGGTGAATATCGGTCTTTTGTTGAATATTGGAAAGATAAAGCTGACAGCTTGGGAATACAGAATCTACAAGACCCATTTGCAGAAGGTAAATTCCAAGATCCATCCAGAAGCGAAGGCTTTTCTTTTGGAAACAAGATAACACCGCCAAAGCAATTCCACTGTCCTGAGCCATATAAGAGAATGACACTTAGAAGCAACGGCGATGTGCTTGCGTGTTGTAGTTTTTATGCAGTGGACTTGGTTGTCGGGAATTGGAAAACTACCGAAATAGAAAAAATATGGAATGGGGATCAGATGATAGAATTACGCAGAATACACAAGAATGGTGAATATTACAAAAATCGCGCATGTAAGATGTGCGTGGAGAACTCATCATTTGTATTCGACTAATAATAAATTACAACGCTAGAAATTCTCTTAAAGTCAGATCTATTATGCCGTCTCCATAGACGTTACCACCTTTTGTACAATTATACGTTTGAACATCTTTCGATTCTTTAAGTATTTTGAGAGTACGTGTAAGCTGATCATTCCATAACGGATTAGAGTCTTTGTAGAATTCCACATCATGTTTAGAATAGGAGAGATCCACGCCCAACAATGCAATTTTCGAACAATGAAGTTGATGTTTTGCAAAATTCCATAGCGCCATACACACATGACCACAATCATTAAACTCCCACTTAGGACAATCATGTGAGTAGTTCGTATCCTGTTTTTCACATGGACGGTAACATCCTGCAATAGTCATACCCATATGTACTAGGTATTCGCTTTGTTTTGGGTGTACTTGAGAGCTAAGAAAACATTTGATGTTTTTTGCATGTTGCTTAATAGATTCACTATTGAAAAAATCGTCCATGATATGCCATTTTGACATTGGTTCCACTAGATTGTTAATGATGGCTGTGTAATATTTTGGGAATTTCAGCGGCGTTACTCCACAGTTTATTACGTATTTGAGAATCCGATCGCATGGCAATACATAACCATCAAAATTAGAATTTGATAGGATTTCTAAATGATTCTTATCATATATAGTCGAGCCAGCCCCAATAACAATTGCTTTCATTTTATTTTATCAATTCATTGTTGTATCATTTTATCTAATTTTGTTAAATGTAGATCTGTATCTTTCCCAGTATCGAAGTTTCATTTCACACACAAAAAGATCAAAGAGGTCATCTACATCCACATGTATGTCTTCTATTAGAAGTGGCTTGATTTTTGGACCATACATAGAGTCATATTTTGTCAGGGTTTTGTTCCAAAATGCATAGATATCCCCTGTTGGAAAGTAGAGTTTCGGATATTTTTGACGTTGATAGAATTTTGTGAAATTAGTTTTAAATGGTTTTAGATATTTGTTGTGCATCCAAAATGAACTATATGGGTGTGTTTTTACTTTCGACACACTAAGAACCGATGTTGCTTTAGACTGAATTAGTAAGTGTATTGCTTTATCTATTAACTTAGATGAACGTAAAGGTGAAGTCGGTTGCAGGACGACAATAATATCTGGGACATAACCTTGTTTTTGTAAAAGAACACCCGTTGTATGTTTCACGGTTTCAGATACAGAAGAACCATGATGAGAGATTTTTTTCGGGCGAAGGAATGGCACTTCCGCTCCATTTTTTCTTGCAATCTTTGCAATATCTTTATTGTCAGTGCTTACAATGATTTTGTTTATTAGAGCTGAATTTCGTGCAGATTTAATTGTGTGTGAAATGAGCGGTTTCCCCATCAGTTTTTGAATATTCTTCATTGGTATGTCTTTTGACCCACCACGTGCGGGAATGATTGCGAGTACGTTCATGATCAAAATGTAGTATTGACTTTTAAATTATTACCGGTATGTGTTTCTGTTATTTTACGTTTAAATTTTGCAGGTATGCCAGCCCAAAGCTCATTTTTTGGGATATTTTTGTTTACAAACGAGTATGCTGCTACAATGGAGTTTTCTCCAACTGTTACGTTCGGCATGATTGTGCTATGAGTTCCGATTTTACAACGAGCTTTCAGAATAATGGATCCCTTTTTTTGATCAATGGTAGAATGTGAATAAATTGAACAGTGTGAGCCAATCTGAACCTCATCTTCAATCTCTACGCCATATTTGCAGTTAATGTAGGTGAATTCTCCAATGTCAACAATTTTTCCAAGTTTCAGGTTTTCTGGATATTGAACGATATAGTTGTATTTTGTCATTTTGCCATGTTTTATTATTGGTTCCTTCCATTTTTTTTCCATATAGTCTCACTCCAAATTTAACCCTATATCGTCTTTTGAAAAAATTTGTGCTGGATTAAGGTCATCGGAATTATCTATGCTAATTTTTTTCAACAACAATACTCCTTCTCCCGTACCCACAACTACAGAGTCGTTATTTATCTTCATTATTCTTCCGTAACCATCACTTTTTTCATCTAGATATCTTGCTTTCCAGATTTTTATCAGTTTTTTTTTAAAAAAACAAAATGAGCCTGGATATGGCCTCGTCGTGGCTCGAATCAATCTGTGTATTTCTCTTCCGCTTTTTGACCACATTATTTTTCCATCTTCTGGTGTTCTCTTAGGCCAGTATTCAATAAATTTAGAAGGATCCTGTTTTGTTCTTTTTGCCTTTCCTTTTTCTAATAACTCGAGATTTTTCAGTAGCATTTCTTTACCTAGGTTTGTGATTTTTTCATAAATAGATTCAGCATCATCTTCTTCACTTATTTGAAATTTTTGTTGATCCAAGATGTCACCGTCATCAGTTCCTTCGCCCATGTAAAAAAACGTCAATGCGCTTTCTTTCAGGCCCTTAATTATACTCCATGGGATGGGGGCCCTGCCTCGGAATTTGGGGAGTTCTGTTGGATGTGACCCAATTACACCAATCTTTGGAATTTTTAGTATGTCAGGTTTCAGAAGTTGTGACCACCCCATAACAAGGATGACATCTGGTTTAATTTGTTCTAAAAATTTGACGTTATCAAAATCGTTTATATTTTTGACTTTGATATGTTTTATTCCATGTCTCATAGAAATATCATCAAATGACGCAAAATCGCTATAAAGCTCTTTTTTTGAATCATCGTAACTAAATATTGCAGATATTTTCCATCCAGCATTAGTTATAGTATTCAATAACTCATGACCAAATTTCACACCACTAATGTAAGCAATGTTCATAGCATGAATATGCGAATCCGTTTTTATTTGCTTTTGGTAATTAGGTTTCTGGTTTTGTCATGCCACATAGGTGTTGTGGGACATAGTTACGGAATAGACAAATTTTAGAGATAAGTAAATAACTGATGTTTTAAAAAAATAACTGTGAATATTTTAGTTATTGCGGCTCATCCTGACGATGAAGTGTTGGGTATGGGTGCAACAATTAAGAAATTTAGTAAGAGAGGAATAGGAGTTAATCTTTGCGTCGTTTCAGAAGGTGCTAGTGCACAGTATAACGATAAAAAGATGATAAAAGTTAGAAGAGAATCTTGTATAAGATCAAGTAAACTGCTAGGCATTAAACAAATCAAGTTTTTAGATTTTCCTGATATGAGACTAGATTCTGTGTCTCATTTGGAAATTAACAGAGAGATTGAAAAACTGATTGCGAAGATTAAGCCCAGAACTGTGTATACAACACCCACCAATGATGTTAATAAAGATCATCAAAAGGTATACGAATCCACTATGGTAGTAACGCGACCACTTAGTTCTGTAAAATCAGTCTTGTGTTACGAAATTCCAGGTATTATCAATGTACCATTTTGTCCTAATGTATATGAGGATGTAACTAAAGAGTTCCAATTCAAACTGAAGGCTTTTAAGTCTTATTGGAGTGAAATGGAAAAGTCTCCTCATTCTAGATCACTAGAAACGATTAGCGCTATTGCAACTTACAGGGGCAGCCAAGCAGGATTGAAAAAAGCAGAAGCGTTTCAGCTAATAAGAACAATTTCAGAATGATTAGTTAAGATTACTATTTTCAAAAAACTCTGCAATTGATTCGATAAGGTAGTCTTTTTCTTCCACAGTCATATTTGGATACATTGGTAGTGTCAATACTTGCTCAGATATTTTTTCAGTTACAGGCAACGAACTTTTTCTATTTCCAAATTTCTGCATATAGAATGGCATCATATGTATTGGAGTAAAGTAAACCTTGGAGAATATGCGTTTTTTTGAAAGATGCTCATGTAGAGCATCGCGTGTTTTTTTGTTATCCAAACGAATTGTATACATTTGATATATGTGATCAAATCCTTCTGGTGGATTTGGTAGTGTGATTTGGTGATATTTCGAGAGTTTTGATGATATGTATCTTACGTTTTGTTGGCGCATTTTGATTATTTTATCTAGCTTATTGAGTTGCGAAATACCAAGCGCGGCAGTAATAGTAGACATTCGCCAATTATAACCTAATAACTCATAGCTAGAGTCATCAGGATTATCAAAATAGCTTGTTTTATCGACTCTACCATGCGAGCGTATAAGCTTGAGTTTTTCGTAGATTTCTTTAGAGTTTGTAATGACTGCACCTCCTTCACCGGTAGTGAGTACTTTGTTTCCACAGAAGCTGAATATTGCAGAGTCTGCAAAAGAACCAACCTTTTTGCCATTAACAGAAGAACCCAAAGCTTCCGCTGCATCCTCAATTAGTATAATATTATTTTCTTGAGCTATTCGTTTGATGTCAAAAATTCTACAGGAGAGACCTCCATAGTCCATTGGAACTACAGCCTTGGTTTTTGATGAGATTTTTTCTGAAATCAAATTAGGATCCATACCAAGTGTGCTCTCTTCAATGTCAACAAACTTTGGTACGGCGTCAACAAATAAGACGGAGTTTGCAGTAGAGATAAATGAAAATGACGGCACAATTACTTCATTATCTTTTCCTATTCCATATGCCAGAAATGTTGCATGAAGTGCAGATGTTCCCGAATTGAGTGTTATGCAATAATCGCATCCCACATATTCTTTAATTGCTTTTTCAAATTCCTCAATTTCTGGACCTATCGCCCATTTTGTCCCCCTTCTAATTATTTTTGTTATAAGGTTTACATCTTCATCATCTGAATAGATCTTGTATAGTGGCAATATCCAGTTGTCCACATTTTCGTTTGAGTTCATCTGAGATAATCAGCTATAGCTTTGTAACTTGTTGTCTAAGATTCCATTGCCCATTAGTCTTTTTCCATACTATGGGTCGGCGGAATTTGTCTATTGTTTTATTTAGTGTATTCATATTCATATCCATATAATCCAGAAATTCTTTGAGATATCTAGCTGGGTATTCGCCATCGTACTGATGCACTAGATCAATACCTTCATCACGAGTAATTATACTATCACGAATTTGATGAGCGGCGTCAGACGTTGCCCTGCCTATTCCAAATTTTATGAAAGCCATATAGTAATGAAAACCGTCTGTTTTATCATCAAGGCTAGCAAAATCTGTGTATGTTCCTTCACTTCTTCCCTCTGGATTTGGTTTAAACCCTGTGTGGATTTTTGCCATATCATAATGTTTTTCTGGGCTCCAGTTGTCATAATAACTAAAATAGTGTGCTTCAACTCTAGTCGACTTTAGATCTGCTAACGGTGGTGAAGTATAACGTTTCAAGTCTTCCATTTTAACACCGAAAGACTTCCAGTGTTCAGGTGATAACGATGTGAATTTTGTTCTTACGGTATATTCCAAATCTATCTGCGGTTTGTTATAACGTTCCAAACTACCTCCATATTCTACCTCTCCATCTTCTCCAAAGAATACCAGCGGGATTTTGTATTTGACCGCAATCTGAAGTGGAAAATTTAATTGTCCATAAACAAAAGGTAGAAAATTATCACCGAATTCAGTAAATGTTATTTTGCATAGTCTTCTATGAACTTCGCCATCTGGAGAGCCCAGGAGGTTATCAAATCCCGATCTGACGAAACTTTCTAGATTTTGTGTACCAATGGTAGTTGATAATGAAGAGGCCCATGTGACTGTCAGTGGATGCATACCGTATTTTTTTTTCAGTACATAAGCTACATATGCACTATCTTTTCCACCACTTCCAGGAACAACTACGTCCCAAGAGCCATCGTTACGTCTATGTTTATCACAAAGTGATTCTAATTCTTTCTCACGGGCATCCCAATCAATCATTGTTTTTTTGTATTCAGAATACAGACATGGAGCGCATATACCATCCTCATTAAACATTGTTCTAGGTCTTTGATTTGAAAGAACGCATCTTTTACAATATACTATTTTGTGATTTGGATCAACTATTCGTAGGCCTTTGAAAAATGAAGGCATTAGAGATTTTTTTTTTGAACTACTTGTCAAACATTAAATTCAATGTAAGCACACTAATTAAGATTTTTAAGGTAAACGTTATTAATTGAATATAAAATTGAAACTTGATTGTCGAAAATTTCCAGACAAAAGCAATTAGCTAAAAACAATTCTAAATTAAAGGCAGAGTTGAAAAATAAGACGATTCTCATCACTGGTGGGGCTGGCAGCATAGGATCGTCATTAACAAAAAAGATTTTAGAGTATCCAGTAAGGGCCGTTAGAGTTTTTGATATTGATGAGCATGCTTTATTCAAGTTAAAGAGATCAATTAATGATCCAAGACTAAGATTACTTTTGGGTAGTGTGTTAGATAAAGAACGTATTGAAATGGCTGGGCATGATGTCGATATTGTGTTTCATGTGGCAGCGATAAAAAACATAGAGATATCAGAATTTAATCCAATTGAAACTGTTGATGTCAATATCAATGGCACCATAAATCTGATTAAAATGTCAATGAAGAATAGGCCTAAAAAATTCATAAACATAAGTACCGACAAGGCAGCAGAACCATCTACACTATATGGAACAACTAAACATTTAGGAGAACTCTTGACAAGTTGGGCAGGCGAACATCTCTACAACAGTACTAAATTTGCGTCTGTTCGGCTCGGGAATGTCATTGAAACTCGTGGGAATGTTTTTGAGGTGTGGAATGAAGAAAAGAGAACCAATCAACCATTATCCATAACTCATCCAGAAATGAAAAGATACTTTTTCCATCTAGATGAAGCCATGGAGCTAATTCTGCAGTGTCTACTTTTTCTAGATCGTGGAGAGGTATTTGTGCCCAAGATGAAGTCATATCGTATTGCCGAATTGGCAGAAAAAATTTCAAAAAAACATAAAATAATAGGAATGCGACATAGAGAGAAGCTTGAAGAGATTCTGATTACAAATGCAGAAAAAAAGATTGCTGAAGAAAGGGACAACATGTGGATAATCAAGCCATATTTTAATGGAAATTAATTGTGAATTTTTAATTTAACTCATCTAATTGTTTGGATAATATCTCTGACGCTTTACCACAATTTGAGAGATAATTTGTAAGAAATAGTTTTGCATCAGCCTTTAATTGATTTTTGAATTCATCATCGTAAACAAGTTTTTTTAGATTTTTTTCAATCTCTGACATTTTGCTAATTGAAAGTATTGCTTTGTTTTTGACTATTTCTTCATTTTCTAACCATTCTTCTGTTTGTATAGACGCTGTAGGTTTATCCATTATGATTGATTCTAGTGCGATAGTAGAGTTGTTAAATGTTATCAATACATCACAGGAGGAAATTAGATCCGGTAGATTAGCATTAATTATAATTGGTATATTTGGATCAATTTTTTTTATTAAATCAATGACATTCGCAATACCAACATGTTCCTGATGTGGAGCAAGTTTTACAATTAATTTTTTGTCTGTGAAAGTTTTCAGGATACGAATTACTTCTACGGTGAATTTGTCATAATTAAGACGTGCCAATGTTGTAGAATATTTTGCAACTATTCCAGTAGCACCAGAAGTAGCAAGAAGGATTATTCCTTCGTTATTTTCATTATTTTTATATTTGAAAAAAGCATCATGTCTCGGACTTCCAGTTAGTAAAACATTATTTTCTTTGTAATTATGTAAAATCGCATATTGTTTCATTATTTTTCCCCATACAGCTTGTTTATCACTCATTACAGGATATGAAAAGTATGATAGAAACCTACCAAATGGTTCAAGAATTTGCGGTGTTGGATACATCGCATGTTGTAAAAGTATTGATTTTATCGCATATTTTTTTGCAACGAGTATAGTTTCTTTTTCTTCCTGAGCTGTTTCTGCCCATTCCAGAATTCCCGATATATCTAACGTTTGAAAAAGATGATTTAATAGAATGATTCGTCTAATCGATTCCTTAAATCTTGAATTACATATTTCCATGAACGGTATTTTTATAGAGTTCCAAAAAGATACACCTTCCATTAAGAAAATATTGTGAACAATTGAGTCAGATGTCCAAATTTGAGATAGATTTTTTTCAAAAATAGCTAATTCGTCATCTAATTTTTTCTTTAATTTTTTCTCAAATTGATGTAGATGTAGAATTTTACATTTTGAGTTCTTGATTATTTGTAAGCTTTTGTAATTCCATATAGCAGGTCTTCTTTGATTCAGCAAAAGGATTTGTTTATCCAGTTTAGAGAGCTGAGTTAATAAAATCTCATATTGAGTAGGGTTGAAATCTAGTAGTAAAATACATTTTTTTTTATTCTTAAAACAAGGTTGAAATCCGAATATGCGATTAACAAACGTTTCCGTGATTTTTTTAATTCGTAGAAACTTGTTTCTAGAAATATGAAAGGAGATTGGTATCGAAAAAACATTAAACTTAAGATTGATTTTATCAAGTATTAATGAGGCATTTTCTTTCTCTTCAAAAATGATTGTTTTAATATCATTAGCATCGCAGAGTCTTTTAACAAAATCATTGATATGGGTTGCTACATATACTTCGCGCGGTTTTTCCTTTTCAATGATTCTAATCGTTGTTAATATACTGAGATATATTTTTGTAAAAAACTGAATAAATTCCATTTCCAATGAACTAGCTAAATTAATATTATCAAAAGTCAAGATTTTTTTTAATAGATCATCTGCATGCCAGTTTAGTGTAGTGTTGATTACTTTATCATCAATTATTCTATAATCATCTGCCGAGAGATACGATTCTCCTATTTCATGGATAATTTTATTATTAGTGAGAAAAATGTGCGTAGAGTAATTTAATGAGAAAACTGATTGATCTCTACATTGAGAAATTGTATTATTGATCTTATTTAGATCATCATAATCTTCAATTAAAAAAATTTTATCAACCATAGGTTTTCTTTACGTTCTATTACTCATCATCAATTTAAGTCTCGCTACACATTACAAAAACCATATTACAGATCAACCAGACATTGTAAGAGATTTATATTTGCAGTAACAGTTAGTTTACTGCCACAGGAATACGCAACAACACGTTGATTGGCACTCGTTTAATTACTTGCCCACGTCCGGTCGAATTATCTCCATGCACATTTAATTCATCTTCAACCATATTGAATTGTTTTTCTGTAAGTTTAAATGCTAGTTTAATAACAGATGGAGATTTGAAATTCTCTATTGATTTTTCTTGTGGATCATCTGTCCATTGTTGTATATTATAACTAAATTCAAATTCTGGATTGGTATACATTCTATTTCTTTGTAGTATGTTGTAACACGTACCACATATGTAGTTAATCACTGATCCAAATTGAAGACTTAATTCTTTATCTGAATCTAACTTGTCGCCTAGAAGTGATCTTGAAATTTCAATCACATATTCAGTCCATTCGTTCATGTATTCTGCAGTAACAAGAGCATTGTGGAATTGCATCACGTTCATACCCACTTCTTGATTTAACAGTTTTTTGTATTCTATATCGTCCTGATAATGTTTTTCAAGTGCTTGCGGAGAGTCCCACAACTCTCCAATTGTTGCTTTTTTGTATAAATCAAAGACATGTTGTATGTTTGGATGTGCGGTGTTTAGGCGCTTGATGGTTTGAAGGAATAGCTCAAAGACGTCTATTCCTTTTTCTCTTAGGAATTTCAAGAGAGCGCCATAGATTCCACCGTTACTTGTCATACCTATTGAAAATGCAATCATTCTGAGTTCCACATATTCATCAAATGTCAAAGTATTAGAAGTAACTACACATTCTTCAATTTCGATCACTTTTCTTCCATTTATTTCGGTAAAATCGCGTGGGAGTACTCTGAATTTGGTCTGCAGCCCCCACTTTATGCGCTCTCTTGGGGTGTATAGTTCTGAGCCCGGCAAAATCATACAGGTATAGATTTGAATTGAATCAAGTCTGGCATGAACTAGATCTTTTAATGTTTGTATGTGACTGGCATATGTTTCTCCAGGCAACCCTAAGATTACCTCAGATGCAGTACTGAGTTTTGCTTCCTTAATTGTTGGTCCCAGTGCAAGCATATGATCAACACTGATATTATCACGACGAATATTTCGGAGAACCTCTTGATCCATAGACTGGACAGACATTGTAAAACGCAATGCTCCATCCAGTAGCTTAATTGCACTGATTATCTTTTCTTTGGAATTTTTGCCAGTAGTAGCAAGAACATTTAGTGGATAACCAGAGTTCTTTTTCATTTCTCCTATAGTTTTGCATATCTCAATATCACGAGGCATCATTCCAAAATTGAGATCACTAATGTGCAGACTGTGAATGTTTTCCGGAACATGTGATGCGACGTAACTAATGTCTGCATTTACTCGTTCTAGACTAAACTGGTTTACTTGTTTAACTAAATCGGTTCCATCTACACAAAATGTGCACGAAAATGGGCAGCCTCGGTTAGTTTGCAGCATCGGGGTAAGCTTTCCATCAAAGAATTTGTCCATTAGTCCCATTGTGTAAGGAGATGGAATTTCATCCAGATTTCTTATTCTGTTATAATCACCATACAATAATCGGCCGTCGTTTTGACGTGTTATGCATGCAGGTATAGTTTTAGACAAAACCAGTGTCCTGATTTCTTCTTTGGATTTTGCATCAAGTGAGATTTTAACAATGTTTGAGAATCCAGTCTCACCTTC
>Ga0194132_10007617_pt1 | contig 16018 bp, 13 predicted proteins | sample TA2KigOf80mmetaG_FD_148612 | JGI IMG/M metagenome (GOLD analysis project Ga0194132, IMG submission 148612) | Freshwater microbial communities from Lake Tanganyika, Tanzania - TA2015054 Kigoma Offshore 80m | ecosystem: Environmental > Aquatic > Freshwater > Lake | place: Tanzania: Lake...
TCCCCCGCCGCCGACAGCCACGCCAGCCGCTCGTCCGTGTCGAAGAAACCAGCCTGTCCCGCCATCCCCGCCTCCGGCCATCGCCAGAGGTCAGAGAATCAACCCGCGACCCTCAACGCCAGAGGTTTTCGAGGTGTCCAATTGCCAGCTACCTCGCCCGCGGCGGCCCGCTGGAACTGCCGGTCCGGCATCACCCCTGCGGCGAGTGCGACGAGCCCACGGCGCCGGTTTGAGCGGCAGTCTCAGTCGGGCAGCATCTTGCCCGGGTTCATGATGCCATCGGGGTCGAGCGCCTGCTTGATCGCCGCCATGACCGACAAGGTCTCCGCGCCATGTTCGGCCGTCAGATACTTGCGCTTGCCCAGGCCAACGCCATGCTCGCCGGTGCACGTACCGCCCATGGCCAGCGCCCGTTCCACCAGCCGGCCATTCAGTCGCTCGGCCTCGCGCAGTTCCTGGGGATTGTCGCGGTCGAGCACGAAAGCGAGGTGGAAATTGCCGTCGCCGACATGGCCGACCAGCGGCGCCACCAGGAAGCTCTGCTTCAGGTCCTTCTGGGTTTCGGCGATGCATTCGGCCAGCCGCGACAGCGGCACGCAGACGTCGGTCGCCCAGATCCCGCAGCCCTTGCGCAAAGCCTTGGCGGCATAGGCGGCGTCGTGCCGGGCCTGCCACAGCTTGCTGCGCTCTTCCGGCCTGGTGGTCCACTGGAAGCCGCCGCCGCCATGCTCGTCGGCGATCGCCTTGACCAGTGCCGACTGCTCCCTTACGCCCTGCTCGGTGCCGTGGAATTCGAGGAACAGCGTCGGCTTGATCGGGTAGTCGATGCCGGAATAGCGGCAGATGGCATCCAGTTGCACTTCGTCCAGCAGTTCGATGCGCGCCACCGGGATGCCGGACTGGATGGTCAGGATGGTGGTATCGACCGCGCCGGCAATGGTCTCGAACGGCACCACCGCCGCGGCGATGGCCTCCGGAATGCCATAGAGCCTGAGCGTGATCTCGACGATCACCCCAAGCGTCCCCTCCGAGCCGACGAACAGCCGCGTCAGGTCGTAGCCGGCCGAGGACTTGCGGGCCCGTCGCGCGGTCTTGATGACGCGGCCGTCGGGCAGCACCACGGTGAGCGCCAGCACGTTCTCGCGCATGGTGCCATAGCGCACGGCATTGGTGCCGGAAGCGCGCGTGCCGGTCATGCCGCCGATGCTGGCATCGGCGCCCGGGTCGATGGGGAAGAACAGGCCGCTGTCACGCAAGTGTTCGTTCAACTGCTTGCGGCGCACCCCCGGCTGCACGATGCAATCGAGATCTTCCCCGTTGACCGCCAGGATCCGGTTCATCTGCGAGAGGTCCAGGCTGATGCCGCCCTCGACCGCCTGCAACTGCCCCTCGACCGAGGTGCCGGCGCCAAAGGGCACGACCGGCGTGCGGTAGGCGGCGCAGATCTTGACGATCTCGGCAACCTCCTCGGTCGAACGGGCGAAAGCCACGGCATCGGGCGCCTGCGTCGGGTGCCAGGATTCGTCGTGGCCGTGCTGTTCGCGCACCGCGCCCGACGTTGACAGCCGCTCGCCCAGCCGGTTGCGCAAGGCCTCGATGGCGCTGTCCACCCGCTTGATCGCCAGGGCCATTTCACTCTCCCATCGGTTCGATCGGCACTGTATGGGCCGGGTCAGCGGCCTTCAACCGCCGGGGCCGTTTACCAATTCCCGCCAATGACTATGATTGGCGCCATGAACCTGACCCTGCCGCTCGATCCCGGTCGCGATGCCCTGCCGGCCGCGCCCCTCGACATCCATGAAGCCCGCGTTCCGGCGGAGTGGATTGACTATAACGGCCACATGAACGTCGCCTACTACGTGATGGCGTTCGACCACGCGACCGACAAGCTGCTGGATCTGCTGGACTTGGGCGTCGCTTATGTCAGGCGGACCAACGGCTCCACCTTCGTGCTGGAAACCCACGTCACCTACGTCCAGGAAATCAAGCGGGACGATCCCTTCCGCTGCGCCGTGCGGATGCTGGACGTGGACGGGAAGCGCCTGCACTACTATTTCGAGATGTTCCACGGCCGCGATGGCTTTCTGGCGGCCACCAGCGAACAGATCCTGCTGCATGTCGACCTGGCCACCCGGCGCGCGGCGCCCATGCCGAGCGCGGCGCGGGCCCGGGCGGAAGCGATCATGCGGGCGCAGGCCGGCCTGCCCCGGCCCGAGCGGCTATGCGGCCGCATCGGCATCCGGCGCAACAACGGCTGAAAAGCCAAGGGCCGCCGGTTCGCGCCGGCGGCCCCCTCGCACGCGCGCGGTATCCTTACGAGGTGCTGCCGTCGGCGTTGAAAATCGGGCCGAACAGCTTCCAGGTCTCGCCCTCGAAGCGCTGCAATTGCATCTGCTCGACCGGGTAAAAATCACTCGGGCTGGTGTTCACCTGAATGCCCGGCAGCAGCATCTTGGCACGGAAGTTCTTCAGATTGGCCGCCTGCTTCATGATGTTCTCGCGCGTCAGGTCATTGCCGGCCTGCTTCAGGGTCTGCTCCATGAGCTGGGCCACCGTGAAGCCATAGACGTTGAAGGAGCTCGCCTTGTCGCCGTCGGGATAGTACTTGTTCATCCACGCGGTCCATTCCTTGAACTCGGCGTCGTCCTTCCAGGTCGGATCGGTCGGATCCTTCAAGTAGGCAGCAGTGATGATGCCTTGCGACTTGTCCAGGCCGGCCGGCTTCAGCACGGCCGAAACCGAGCCCGAAACGTCGTTCAAGAGGTGTACTTGCGTCCAGCCGATGTCGTGCGCCTTGCGGATCGCCTGCGCCGCGAATTTCGGAATGGTGATATTGTAGAAGACGTCGGCACCGCTGGCCTTGAGGTTGACAACCTGCGAATCGACGGTTGGATCCGTTACCTCGTAGCTCTGCGCGGACACCACCAACTTCTTGTACCCGTCCTTGCCCAGGCCGAGTTCCAGCCCGTGCAAGTAGTCCTTCCCGTAGTCGTCGTTCTGGTAAAGAATGCCGATTTTCGCATTGGGATGGTTCTTCAGGATATAGGCGGCGGCGATTCGCCCAAAGGTCTGGTAGGTGGGCTGAAAGCCCATGGTCCAGGGAAATTCTTTCGGGTTGCCCCATTTCGTCGCCCCGGTGGCCACGAACAAATGCGGCACCTTCGCTTCGTTCATGTACTCGTGAATGGCCGAGTTGGTCGGCGTGCCCAGCGTCTGGAACAACGCCGCCACCTCATCCTTCTCGACCAGCCGGCGCACCTGCTCCTTGGCCTTGGGCGGCTGGTAGCCGTCGTCAAGCGAGATGAAGTTGATCTGCCGGCCGTTGATGCCGCCCTGTTCGTTGACCATCTTGAAATAGGCCGAGATCGCCTTGCCGATGGTGCCGTAGGACGACGCCGGACCGCTGTAGGGGTTGGTGTTGCCGATCTTGATTTCCTTGTCGGTGACGCCTGGTCCATACTTGTTCTGCGCCAACGCCGCGCCGCTGGCGAGCGCCAGCGCCGCCGAGCCGATCAAGGTCAGGCGAAACGTGCGATGCATGCTGTTCCTCCCAGTCTGCTGCGGGCCCATCCGGCCCGCTCGTCAAACAGCGGCGATGTCGTTTGGTTGTTGCCGCCCACCGCCAGTATCGCGCCAATGCCAAGCCCACGCTAGCGGCGCACGAAGCGCGGCAGCAGCATCCGCAACAAGCCCGCCAGACCGGCCGGCGCCACATAAATAATGAGGATCAGGAACAGGCCATAGACCGTCCAGGTCAGGCCCTTGGCCGCCTCTTCGGCGACGCCCGGGATCTGGGTTGCCAATTCCTCCGAGATGTTGGGGATGAAGGTGACGAAGATGCCGCCGAAGATGGCGCCAGGGATCGAGACGATGCCGCCCACCACCGAGCCGACCAGAAACAGCACCGCCAGGAAAAAGGTGAAACTGTCCGGCGCGACGAACTGGATAATGATGGCGCCCAGCGCCCCGGCCACCCCGGTATAGAACGCGCTGACCCCGAAGGTCCAGGACTTGTACATGGCGGTGTTGATGCCCATGGTGCGGGCGGCGATGGGGTTGTCGCGGATCGCCTGGATGGCCCGGCCGGTGCGGCTGTGCACCAGGTTCCAGGCGCACCAGAACAGCAGCAGGCCGACCAGCAAGGTGAAGTAGTAGAGCCACTGGTCCTTGCTGAGCGGCAGATCGAAGGGCGGCGACGGCTTCTTCAGGGTCAGGCCCTGCACGCCGCCCGTCCAGTGCTCGACCGCCTTGTATTTCAAGAGCTGCGGCGTGGCGACGGCGAGCGCGAAGGTGGCGAGCGCCAGATAGAGCCCTTCCAGCCTGAGCGCCGGCAGGCCGAACAGGAAGCCGGCAAACAGGCAGATCACGCCCGCGAGCGGCAGGGTCCAGAAATACGGCACCTTGAGGTGGAACATCAGAATGGCGGCGGTGTAGGCGCCGATCGCGTAGAACGCCGAGTGGCCGAGCGAGAACTGGCCGTTGAAGCCGGTCAGCAGGTTGAGGCCCAGGATGGCGATGGCATAGACCAGCACCTGGGTGAACTGGAAGACGGTGAAGTTGCTGACCGTCCAGGGCAGCGCCGCCGCCGTTGCCAGCCCCAGCGCCAGCCATAACCAGCGCCATTGCCGAAGCGTGAGGCCGGCGAAGTGCAAGACATCCGCCGGCTCTCGTCGCGCTTGCGCGTCGTTCGCCATGACCTACACCCTGCTCACGACGCGCTGGCCCATCAGGCCGCTCGGCCGGACCACCAGCACGACGATGATCAACACCAGCGCCACCGACAGCTTCAGCTCGTTGCCGATCCAGGGCACGAAGGTGCCCAGCAAGTTCTCGATCACGCCCACCAGGAACCCGCCCAACACCGCACCGGCCGGGCTGTTGGCGCCGCCGACGATGGCGCCGGCGAAACCGTAGAGCAGGATGCCCGCCATCATGTTGGGCTCCAGGAACACCACGGGCGCGATCAGCATGCCGGCGACGGCGCCGATCGCCGCCGCCAGGCCCCAGCCCAACGCCAGCATCCAGCCCACCCGCACCCCGACCAGGCGCGCCGAGTCCGGGTTGGCCGCCGCCGCCCGCATGGCCAGGCCGGTATCGGTATAGCGGAAGAAGACCCAAATCAGCGCCAGCATGATCAGCGTGACACCGATCATGCCCACCTGATGGGTGCCGATCAGGGTGTTGCCGAACAACGGCGCGGACGGAAACGGGCTTGGGAACGGCTTGATGGTGAACTCCCAGATGAAGCCAGCCATGCTGTTGAAGATCGCCAGCAAGCCGATGAAAACGATGACATGGCTCAGCGCCGGCGCGTTCTGGATCGGCTTGAACACGATCCGCTCGAGCGCCAGGCCGCCGAGGAAAGAGACCACCACGGTCGCCACGAAGGCGAGCCAATAGGGCAGGCCGCCATTCAACATCGCCCAGGCGATGTAGGTGGAGAACATCGCCATCTCGCCTTGCGCGAAATTGAAGTGGTCGATGGCCTGGTAGATCATCACCACGGCCAGCGCCACGCCAGCGTAGATCGCCCCGTTGGCCAGACCCGCCAGCACTTGCTGAATGAAGAGGTCCATGGCGTGTCTCAATAGCCGAGATAGGACTTGCGCACGTTCTCATCCTCGCGAATGTCGGCGGCCAGCCCCGACATGACCACCCGCCCGGTTTCCAGCAGATAGGCGTGATCGGCCAGGCCCAGCGCCAACGCCGCGTTCTGTTCGACCAGCAGCATGCTGACCTTCTCGTCCTGCTTGATGCGGGCAAGGATGCCGAACAGCTCTTGCGTCAGCAGCGGCGCCAGGCCGAACGACGGCTCGTCAAGCAGCATCAGGCGCGGCCGCATCATCAGCGCCCGCGCCACCGCCAGCATCTGCTGCTCGCCGCCCGACAGCGTGCCGGCCTGCTGGTGGCGGCGTTCCTTGAGACGCGGGAAATAGTGGTAGACGCGCTCGAAATCCTCGGCGATGCGGGCGCGGTCGCGGCGGGTCAACGCGCCCAGCCGCAAGTTCTCCTCGACCTGCAGGCGCACGAAGGTGCCGCGCCCCTCCGGGACATGCGCGATGCCGCGCCGCACGACGTCCTCGGTGGCGCGGCCGTCGATCCGTTCGCCCAGCAAGCGCACCTCGCCACGCACCCGCACCATGCCGCAAATGGCACGCAACGTGGTTGTCTTGCCGGCGCCGTTCGCCCCCAGGATGGTGGTCAGGCTGCCTTCCTCCAGCGCGAAGGCGATGCCGTGCAACGCCTGGGTCTGGCCATAGAATGCCTCGAGGCCGGCCACCTCCAGCAGCGCCGCCATGTCAGGCCGTACCCAGATAGGCCCGGATCACTTCCGGGTCGCGCTGCACTTCCGCCGGAGTGCCGTCGGCGATCTTGCGGCCGAAATCCAACACCACCACATGTTCCGAGACACTCATCACCAGGCTCATGTGATGCTCCACCAGCAAGACGGTCAGCTGGCGCTCGCTGCGGATTTGCCGAATGAGCTGGCCGAGTTCGTGCACCTCGTCATGGTTCAGGCCACCGGCCGGCTCGTCCAGCAGCAACAGCCGCGGTTGGCTGACGAGCGCGCGGGCCAGTTCGACCCGTTTTTGCGTGCCGAACGGCAGGCCGGCCACCGGACGATGCGCCACCTCGCCCAGGCCAAGGAAATCCAGCAACTGCCAAACGCGCTCGCGCAGCGCGCGCTCCTCGCGCCCCACCCAGGGCAGGCGCAGGGCGTTCGACAGAAAGTCGCTCGCGGTGCGGCAATGCGCACCGATCATCACGTTCTGCAGCACGCTCATGGTGCGGAACAGCGCCAGATTCTGGAAGGTGCGGCCGATGCCGAGCGCGGCGATGCGCTGCGCCGGCAATCGCAGCAGCGATTCGCCGTCGAACTCGATCGCCCCGGCGCTGGGCGTATAGAGCCGGCTCAGGCAATTGAACAAGGTGGTCTTGCCGGCGCCGTTGGGGCCGATCAGCCCGACGATGCGGCCTTCCTCCACTTCGAACGACACGCCGTCGAGCGCGACAATGCCGCCAAAGCGGACGATGACGTCACGAACCGAAAGCAGCGCCATCGGCCGAATCCTTGGCTATTCGCTCAGCTGCGCGATCCGGCCGTCCGTGTGGCGCAAGCGCGCGTGGCGCGTGGCGCACGTTTCCTCCCCTGGGGCCTCCTGGCGAAGGCCCCTTGGCGCCGTCGCCTTATTGTCCAGGGATATTGCCGGCGGTTATCGCTGCTGGCAACCGGCATTGCGCGTTCCCGCCGGCCCGCCATGGAGCCGCCGCCCGGTTTTCGCTATAGCTTGCCCGCATGGTTGAACCGCAACTGCCCATCGCCGCTGCCGCGCCGGCGCGCCACCTGGCCGGCCTGAACGAACGCCAGCGCGAGGCGGTGGAGGCGATCGACGGCCCGGTGCTGGTGCTGGCCGGGGCCGGCACCGGCAAGACCCGCGTCCTGACCCAGCGGCTGGCGCACATCCTGGCGCTGCGCAAGGCCTGGCCGAGCCAGATCCTGGCGGTCACCTTCACCAACAAGGCAGCGCGCGAAATGCGCGAGCGGGTGGCGCGCGAGATCGGTGGCGCGGTCGAGGGCCTGTGGCTCGGCACCTTTCACGCGCTGGCGGCCCGCCTGTTGCGCCGCCATGCCGAGCTGGTCGGTCTCAAGTCGAACTTCACCATCCTGGATACCGACGACCAACTGCGCTTGCTGAAGCAGGTGATGGAAGCGGCCAACCTGGACACCAAGCGCTGGCCGCCGCGACAGGTCCTCGCCGTCATCGAGCGCTGGAAGGACCGAGGCCTGTTGCCGGGCGAGGTGCCGGAAGGCGAGGCCGAGGCCCTGGCCGGCGGCCGCGGCCGTGCGCTCTATGCCGCCTTGCAGCACAGGCTCGCCACGCTCAACGCCTGCGATTTCGGCGATTTGCTGCTGCACTGCCTGACGTTCTTGCGCGGGCAAGCCGATGTGCTGGCCCAGGTCGCGGGCCAATTCCGCTATCTGCTGGTCGACGAGTACCAGGACACCAACCTGGCGCAATACCTGCTGCTGCGGCTGCTGGCGCAAGGCCACCGCAACTTGTGCTGCGTCGGCGACGACGACCAGTCGATCTACTCCTGGCGCGGGGCCGAGATCGGCAACATCCTGCGCTTCGAGCAGGACTTTCCCGGCGCCAGGGTGATCCGGCTGGAGCGCAACTACCGCTCGACCCCGCATATCCTGGGCGCGGCCTCGGGCCTGATCGCCAACAATCGCGGTCGGCTGGGCAAGGAATTGTGGACCGAAGGCGGCGAGGGCGAGAAGATCGCCGTGCGTGGCGTGTGGGACGGCGAGGAAGAAGCCCGGCTGGTGGCGGACGAGATCGAGACCAGCCAGCGGGCAGGCGGCCGGCTCGACCGCAACGCCATCCTGGTGCGCGCCTCGCACCAGACGCGCGCCTTCGAGGAACGCTTTCTATCGCTGGCGATTCCCTACCGGCTGATCGGCGGCTTGCGCTTCTATGAGCGCCAGGAGGTGCGCGACGCGCTCGCCTATTGCCGGTTGATCGCCCAGCCGGACGACGATCTTGCCTTCGAGCGCGCTGTTGGCGTGCCCAGGCGTGGGCTGGGAGAAGCCACCTTGCGCAGTTTGCATCGGCTGGCGCGGGCCCGCGGCTCGTCGCTGATGGCCGCCGCGCGGCTGGCGCTGGAGGCCGAGGACATTCCCGCCCGCCCGCGTCGGGCGCTGCGGCAGTTCCTGTCGCAACTGGCTCGCTGGCGCCAGGCGCTCGACCACCTGCCGCATGTCGAGGTGGTGGAGAGCATGCTGGACGAGAGCGGCTATACCGCCATGTGGCAGGCCGACTCCGCGCCCGATGCTGCGGGGCGGCTGGAGAACTTGAAGGAGTTCGTGCGGGCGCTGGCCGAATTCGACACACTGACCGGGTTCTTGGAACACGTGGCCCTGGTGACGGACAACGAAGGCGAGATTGCGGAAGACGCCGTCAGTTTGATGACGTTGCATGCCGCGAAGGGATTGGAATTTGACACCGTGTTTCTCCCGGGCTGGGAGGAAGGCCTGTTCCCCAACCAGCGGGCGCTGGACGAGGGCGGCAATGCCGCGTTGGAGGAAGAACGTCGCCTCGCCTATGTCGGGCTGACCCGCGCGCGGCGCAAGGTCGTGATCAGCTATGCCGCCAACCGTCGGCTGTTCGACCGTTGGCTCTCGGCGCTGCCCTCGCGGTTCATCGGCGAATTGCCGGCGGCCCATGCGGATGTCGACGCAACCGTCGGCCGCGACCGTGGTTTCGCAGAATGGCCCTCCGCCCATGCCGCCCGCGACAGCTATCAGAGCCGGCGCATGCGCCTGGTCAGCGGCGGCACGCTGCCGCCGCGCGAAGGCTATGCCGACAGCGCCGTCACCGACGCGCCCGGCAGCAGCCGCTACGGCGTCGGCCAGCGCGTTTTCCACGACAAGTTCGGCTATGGTCGGGTGGCGACGGTCGAGGGCAACAAGCTGGACGTGGTGTTCGAGACCAGCGGCGCCAAAAAGGTGATCAATGCGTTCGTGCGGCCAGCGTGAGGGAATGGGGATGCTGGCGCTGGGCTTGGCCGCGGCGCTGGCCGGCTGCGCCGAGGGCGAGCTGCGGCGCTATAATCCGCTGGCCGACTTTGCGCTGCCCAAGCTGAACTTCGACCTGCCCGAAATGCCCCGCCTGACCTATGCGGCGAGCGACCTTTTGCCCGATCTTGCCGTCCGCCCCGCGACGCCGCCCGATGTCGAGGGCGGCATCGGCGGCTTCGCCGGCGCGATCGACGAACCGGACGGGCCGCTCCTGTGGCAGACCTCGCTGGTGGCGGATTTCCGCCTGAGCGTGCATGTGTTCGCGAGCCAGCGGGACTATCTGCTGCAAGGCCGCGGCAGCACCGTGGCGGTGGGACCCGACCTGCTTTGGGACTTGCAGGTGGTTAGTTTCGAAGATCGCCAGCGCCGCCTGGTGGCGCTGCGGCCACCGCTGGTGCAAGCGCGCATGACGGCGACACCGGAGGGGACGGTGCGCGGCCTGACGATCGATTTCCCGGCGCATCGCGAGCGGCGCGCCGCGGCGCCCGAACGCGACAGTGCCGAATACCGCGCGCTGGCCGAGGGCCTGCGCTATCTGGTGCAGCCGCTGCCGCTGGCGGCGGTCAAGGTCGGCGACAGCCTGGGGCGGCCGCAGGCGCTGGAACTGGCGCTGGCCAGCACCAGCCTTGCCCCGCAAGACGATACGATCGCGACCCGGGTGGCCGGCCGCGCGCGCTATCAGGGCCGCGAGGCGATCGTCGCCCGGCATGAGGGTGCCATCAGCTTCCGGCAGAACGACGACCGGCTCCGTTTCTCGATTGCCGGCCATGTGCTCTATGACCGACAAAGCGGTCTGCCGCTCGTCTCCGTCCTGCGCTTGAGCCGCGAGGGCGTGCTGAACGGTCAACCGATCAACGATCGCGCCCATATCCAGACCCAGATTGTCCTCACCGACAGCAACTCCTGACGACATGTGGCGCGGGGCATTGCTGGCGCCCGCCGCCTTTGCTCCGGTATTCCAGGACTTGCTCTCGGCCGAGGCCGCGGCGACCAGCGGCTTCGCGGTTCCGGGCGGCGGCCTGTGGCTGGTGGAGGCGTTCTTCGCCAAGGCCCCTGACGGGCCACGCTTGCAGGGGCAGATCGACCGGTTGGCTGGCTCGCTCGCGCTGGCGCCGCCCAGTCTGACGCTCGACCGCGTGCCGCCTCGGGATTGGCTGGCCGAAGTCGAACGACAGTCGTCGCCGGTCGTAGCCGGTCGCTTCCTGGTGCATGGCCGGCACGACCGCGGGCGTTGGCCGGCCGGCGGCTGGGCCATCGAAATCGACCCTGGCCGCGCCTTCGGCACCGGCCGACACGACAGCACCCGGGGCTGCCTGCTGGCCCTCGACCGGCTCGCGCGCCGGCGGCGGATTCGCCGGTCGCTCGATCTCGGCTGCGGTTCAGGCATCCTGGCAATCGCCGCGATCAAGCTGTGGCGGGCTCCGACGCTGGCCAGCGACATCGATCCGCTGGCCGCTGCGGAAACCCTCCGCAATGCGCGCGCCAACGCCGCGCGGCCCTGGCTGAGAACCCTGACCGCCAACGGATTTCGTCATGCCGTCTTGATGCGTTGCCGGCACGACCTGATTGTCGCCAACATCCTGGCCGGACCGCTTGTCAAGCTGGCGCCCGAGCTGGTTCGCCGGCTGGCGCCGGGCGGCCGTGCGGTGCTGTCAGGCATCTTGTCGCGGCAGGCGTCGGGGGTGCTGGCGGCCTATCTTCGGCGCGGGCTCCGGCTTGAGCGCCGCTTGCAGTTGGGGGACTGGCCGACCCTGGTGCTGCGCCGCGGCCCGGGCATAATGCCAAGGCCATGAACGATCCGACCGGACTGTCCCCAGCCGCCGAGCGCCTGTCAGCGCTCCGCCGCGAACTGGAACGGCGGCAGCTCGACGGCTTCATCGTGCCGATGGCCGATGAATTCCAGAACGAGTACGTGCCAGCGCGCGCCAAACGCATCGCCTGGCTAACCGGGTTCGGCGGCTCGGCCGCGCTGGTGGTGGTGCTGCTCGATCGTGCCGCCTTTTTCACCGACGGCCGCTATACCTTGCAGGCCAAGGGCCAGTTGGCAGGCGACCTCTATCAGCTGCATCACATCACCGAATCCCCGCCCGCCGCGTGGATCGAGGCCAATCTGCCGGTTGGCGGCCGGCTGGGCTTCGACCCCTGGCTTTCGACCGAGGACGCGGCCGAGCGCTATCGTCAGGCGGCGAAGGCGGTCGGCGGCGAACTGGTGGCGGTCGAGGCCAACCCGCTCGACGCGATCTGGCTCGATCAGCCGCCGCCGCCCTTGGCGCCGGTCGTGCCGCAGCCCTTGCAGTTCGCCGGCGAGAGTTCCGCCGACAAGCGCCACCGTCTCGCCAAGGACCTCGCCGCCAAGGACCTCGCCGCGGCGGTGCTGACGGCCAGCGATTCGATCGCCTGGTTGTTGAACATTCGCGGCGGCGACGTGGCGCACACACCGCTGGCGCTGTCCTTCGCCTTGCTGCGTTCCGACGGCAGCGCCGACTGGTTCGTCGATCCGCGCAAACTGTCCCCGGAGGTGCGCGAGCATCTGGGCAACGGTGTCGCGCTGCATGCGCCGGAAGCCTTCGGCCCGGCCTTGCGGGCACTTGGCCACGACGGAGCGGCGGTGCTGGCGGACCCGGCCGGCAGCGCCGCCTGGGTGTTCGAGCAACTGGCCGCGGGCGGCACCCGGGTGGTGCGCGGCGCCGATCCCTGCCAGCTGCCCAAGGCGTGCAAGAACGCCGCCGAATTGGCCGGCACGCGCGCCGCGCATCGGCGCGACGGGGCGGCGATGGCACGGTTCCTGTACTGGCTGGAAGGCGCCGCCGGCGAGGGCGCGCTCGACGAGCTTTCGGCCGAACGGCAACTGGCGGCCATCCGGGCCGAGCACGCGATGTTCCGCGACCTCAGTTTCGACACCATTTCCGGCGCCGGCCCGAACGGCGCCATCGTGCATTATCGCGCGACGCCCGAGAGCAACCGCGGCCTGCTGGCCGGTTCGCTCTATCTGGTCGACAGTGGCGCGCAATATCCAGACGGCACCACCGACATCACCCGCACCATCGCCATCGGCCAGCCGACCGACGAGATGCGCGAGCGTTTCACCCGCGTGCTCAAGGGCCATATCGCGATTGCCCGTTGCCGCTTTCCCAAGGGTACGAGCGGCGCGCAGCTCGATGCGCTGGCGCGCTACCACCTCTGGCAAGCCGGCCTGGACTACGACCACGGCACCGGGCACGGGGTCGGCAGCTACCTTGGCGTGCACGAAGGACCGCAGCGCATCTCGAAGCTGCCCAACGCCGTGGCCTTGCAGCCCGGCATGATCGTTTCCAACGAGCCGGGCTACTACAAGGCCGGCGCCTATGGCATCCGCATCGAGAACCTGGTGGCGGTCATCGCGCTCGATCTGCCGGGCACCGAACGGCCGATGCTGGGCTTCGAGACGCTGACCCGTGCGCCCATCGACCGCCGGTTGATCGACCGCACGCTGCTGACGGAGGAGGAGCAGGCCTGGCTCGACGACTATCATGCGCAAGTGCTGAATGCCCTGCGGCCAGAACTGCCGGACGAGGCGGCGGCCTGGCTGGAGGCGGCGACCCGACCGCTCGACGCCGGCGACTGAGCCCAGCGGTTTGCCTTCGCCGGCGGAATCGCGCATGAAGCCTCGCATGCCTCACGCTTCCGTCACACCGGCGGCCGCGGCCCAACCCGAGGTCGCGCGCCCGGCGCCCGCCACCCGCCGCAAGCTGCGGTTGGGCCTGATCGGCGCCGGCACCTGGGGCCGCAACTACATCGCCACGGTCCGCCGCAACCAGGATGCCGAACTCGCCTGGCTGGCCTGCAAGAACGACGACGGCTGGCAGGCGGCGGGACCGGACTGCCAGACCACCGACGACTGGCGCCGCCTGCTCGCGGCGGGCCTGGACGGCGTGATCGTCGCCTCGCCCGCCCCCCTGCACCACGCGATGGCGGCAGCGGCGCTGGAGGCGGGCCTGCCGGTGATGGTGGAGAAACCGCTGGCGCTGACCTTGGCGGACGCCGCCGACCTCGCCCGCCGGGCCGAGCTCAACGGGGCGGTGCTGCTGGTCGACCACCTGCTGCTGTTCCATCCCGCCTTCGAGCATCTGCTGGGCCTGCTGCCGAGGCTCGGGCGCGTTCAGCACCTCGCCATCGCCGGCGGCAACCGCGGACCCTTCCGCGCCGACACCCCGCCCTTCGAGGACTACGCGCCGCATGCCTTCTCGGAGGCCCTGGTGCTGGCGGCCGAACGTCCTGCCCATGTCGCCGCGCGCTACCTGGCGCGGAGCGACGGACCGGAAGGCCGCGGCGAACTGGTCGAAGTGCGGCTCGGCTTTCCCGCCGGCGGCCAGGCGCTGATCGAAACCGGCAATCTGATGCCTGGCAAGCGGCGCGAGCTGCTGCTACAGGCCGAGCGCGGCCAGGCGCAGTTCTCCGACCTGGCAGCGATGCCGCTCGTGGTCAATGGCCTGGCGCTGCCGGTGGCGGACGAGCCGCCGCTCGACCGCGCCGTGGCGGCCTTCGTCGCCGCCATCGCCGGCCGGCCGCACCCGCATCTGGGCGCCGGCCTGGCGCTCGCCATCGCCGAACTGATGGCGGAATGCCGCCGCCAGCTCGACGGCTAGGCGCCATGCCGGTTCTGGAAACCGCCGTCGATCCGCGCGCGCAGGCCTTCCAGGCGAACCGCAGCGCCATGCTGGCCTTGATCGAGGAATTCCGCGGCTTGGAAGCGCGGGTGCGGGCCAATTCGCAGAAGAGCCGCCCGCGCTTCGCCGCCCGCAACCAGTTGCTGCCGCGCGAACGGCTGGAACTGCTGCTGGACCGCGGCACGCCCTTCGTCGAACTGTCGACGCTGGCCGGCTACAAGACCTATGACGACGACGGCGACGCCAACATCTCCGGCGGCCGCATCATCACCGGCATCGGCTTCGTCGCTGGCGTGCGCGCGATGCTCTACGTCTCCGACAGCGGTATCAAGGCCGGCGCCTATCATGTGATGGGCCTGCAGAAATCGCTCCGGGCGCAGGAGATCGCCCTGGAACAGAAACTGCCGCTCCTGCAACTGGTGGAAAGCGGCGGCGCCGACCTCCTGGACTACGTGCCGGAGACCTTCGTGCGCGGCGGCGGCATGTTCTACAACATGGCTCGCCTGTCCGCCGCCGGCGTCCCGGTGATTACCTTGGTGCACGGCTCGTCCACCGCTGGCGGCGCCTACATGCCCGGCATGTCGGACTACACCATCATGGTGCGCGGGCGAGCCAAGGCGTTTCTCGCCGGACCGCCGCTCGTCAAGGCCGCCATCGGCGAGGTGGCGACGGACGAGGAACTGGGCGGCACCGACATGCACGCCACGGTCTCCGGCTTGACCGAATATGTCGCCGACACCGACGCGGAGGCAATCGCGCTGCTGCGCGACGTGGTCGGCCGGCTGGGCTGGAACCGCCATCTGGCGCCGGCGCCCGCCACCACCTTCCGCGACCCGCGGCATGACATCGACGAGCTCTGCGGCATCGTTCCGATCGACTACCGGCGGCCCTACGACGTGCGCGAGGTGATCGCCCGGCTGGTCGACGACAGCGACTACCTGGAGTTCAAGGCACTGCTCGACCCGCACACGATCTGCGGTCATGCGGCCATTCACGGCCACGTCGTCGGCATCCTGGGCAACAACGGACCGATTACCGCCGACGGCGCGGCCAAGGCCGGGCAGTTCATCCAGCTCTGCGACCAGGCCGGCACGCCGCTCGTCTTCCTGCAGAACACGACGGGCTACATCGTCGGCACCGATCCCGAGCGGCGCGGCATCATCAAGCATGGCGCCAAGATGATCCAGGCGGTATCGAACGCGCGCGTACCCAAGCTGACCTTGATGCTGGGCGGCAGTTTCGGCGCCGGCAATTACGGCATGTGCGGGCGTGCCTACGAGCCGCGCTTCCTGCTGGGCTGGCCCAACTACCGCATCGCCGTAATGGGCGCCGAACAGGCGGCGATGGTGATGCAGATCGTGCACACCGCCGCCGCCGAGCGGCGCGGCCAGCCGCTGACCGAAGCACAGCGCGAGGCGATGCGCGGCCGGGTGATCGAACTCTACGAAAGCCAGTCAAGCGCGCTCTACGCCACCGCGCGGCTATGGGACGATGGCCTGATCGACCCGCGCGACAGCCGACGGGTGCTGGGCTTCCTGCTGGATACCTGCCATGAGGCCGCCCGCCGCACGCTGCACCCCAACAGTTTCGGCGTGGCCCGGTTTTAGAGCGGTTTTGGAATGCAGCGAATCGCTGAGGGATTCCCTGGGGAGTTGGGATGGACGATTCTCCGGATCGTGAGTGATTCGGGGGGCGGCTATGTCGCGAGCGTATTCCGAGGATTTGCGTGTTCGGCTGGTTCGATATGTAGAGGGCGGAGCCTCGGCGCGAACTGCGGCGAAGGTGTTTG
>Ga0194132_10007618_pt1 | contig 16017 bp, 17 predicted proteins | sample TA2KigOf80mmetaG_FD_148612 | JGI IMG/M metagenome (GOLD analysis project Ga0194132, IMG submission 148612) | Freshwater microbial communities from Lake Tanganyika, Tanzania - TA2015054 Kigoma Offshore 80m | ecosystem: Environmental > Aquatic > Freshwater > Lake | place: Tanzania: Lake...
GACGGCGCGGGTGGTGACGGCGCGGGTGGTGACGGCGCGGGTGGTGATGGCGCGGGTGGTGACGGCGCGGGCGGGGATGGCGCCGGCGGCGACTCCGCGTGCGCCACGGCCGTGAAGTATCCCGCGGCCTACCCTGAGGTCATCACGGTGGGCGCGAGCACGATCGGCGACAACGTCCCCTCGTACAGCCTCTCCGGCGGCGTGGACGTCGTGGCTCCGGGCGGCGACTCGGCCGAGCCGATCATCACCACGAACCTCGGCGGAGGGTACGGCGCGATCATCGGGACGAGCCCGGCCGCCGCCCACGTGACCGCGGCGATCGCGCTGGCGCTGGACCGCCGGCCGCGCCTCACGCTCGACCAGACGGTCGAGCTCCTGCAGCGCACCGCCACTCCCCTCGCCTGCCCGGAATGCACGGTCGAGCGTCAGGGAGCCGGCCTGGTCGACGTGAGGGAAATGGCGGACGAGCTCTCCGGCCGCCGATCCAACGGACGGGGTCGGGGCCGTAACTAACGGCGACGCGATTCCGCGCCGGTTGTCATAGACTTACCTCTCCGACGTTGAAGGCGCTTCGCTCCGTGTCCCTCGTTTCGCTCGTGGCCGCAGCCGCGCTGCTCATGCCGGCCAGCGCCCCACTCGCCCTCGACAAGCCCGACCCGGCCAACAGGTTCGGGGGCGTCTATCGCCGGATGCTCCCGAACAACCCGCCGTCGCTCGACCCCGCGGTGCTCAGCGACGTCTACGCGCGGACCGTGGCCACCCAGATCTTCGACGGCCTCGTCCAGTTCGACGCCGTCCTCAAGCCCGTCCCGGCCATCGCGGAGTTCTGGGAAGCCTCGCGCGATGGGCGGACGTGGACGTTCACGCTGCGGCGCGGCGTCCGCTTCCATCACGGCCGCGAGGTGACCGCGGAGGACTTCGTCTATTCGTTCACGCGTCTGCTGGACGCCAAGAAGGCGGGGCCCCTGACGGTGTTCCTCCGCCGGATCCACGGCGCGAACGACTTCATGAAAGGCGCCACGCCGAGAGTCGCCGGGCTCCGGGCCGTTGACCGCTACACCCTCCGGATCACCCTCGACGAGCCGTTCGCGCCGCTCCTCAGCGTGCTCGGACTCGCGAACGCGGCCGTCGTGCCTCGCGAGAGGGTCGAAGGGCAGGAGGAGCGCTTCGCGCGCGCGCCGATCGGCGCGGGCCCGTTCCGGCTCGCGCGGTGGGACCAGAACAAGGAGATCGTGCTCGAGGCCAACGACCGGTACTACGAAGGCCGCCCGTTCGTCGACAGCGTCACGTTCAGGATCGGGGCGACGTTCGAGGAGATGTTCGGCGAGTTCCTCGAGGGCAAGCTCGAGGAGACCATCATCCCGAGCGCGAAGACCGAAGAGGTCCACAGCGACCCGCGCTATCGCCACTACCAGGTCTTCCGCAAGCCGACACTCAGCCTGCTCTACATCGGCTTCAACACGCGCCTGAAGCCGTTCGACGACGTGCGGGTGCGCCGCGCGTTCAACTACGCCGTGAATCGCGAGAAGATCGTCCGCGAGATCACGCGCATGGGCGCGCTCCCGGCGGATGGCGCGCTGCCCCCCGGCATGCCGGGGTACAACCCCGACCTCAAGCGCTACTACTACGACCCGGACAAGGCGCGGCAGCTCATGGCGGAGGCGGGCTATCCGAACGGCGCCGGCTTCCCGGTCGTGAAGCTCTGGGCCTCGTCGAAGGCGGCGAGCACGAAGGCCGAGCTGGCCGCGTACCAGGAGTACCTCGGGAAGATCGGCGTGAAGGTCGAGGTCCTCTCGGAAACCGACTGGCCGAGCTACGTGAAGCTCCTCGACCAGGGCAAGCTCCCGATGTTCCGGGTGTCCTGGACGGCGACGCTCCCCGACCCCGACGACTATCTGTCGCGACAGCTCCACTCGGGCGGCCCGAACAACTGGTCGTTCTACAAGAACCCGGCCGTCGACCAGCTCCTGGAACAGGCGCGGCAGGAGTTCGACTACACCCGCCGCATCGCGCTCTATCGCGACGTGCAGCGCATCGTGATGGACGACGCGCCGTGGATCGCACAGCACAACCACGTGTTCGAGCGTCTGTACCAGCCCTATGTCAACGGCGTGCAGGTCAGCTACCTGGGTGACTGGGCCATCCCGATGAAGAAGATCTGGCTCAAGAAGGGCCTGCCGGAGGGCTCGGGAGGAGCCTCCCCCGGTGGCCAACCCACGCGCTAACTCGGGGCCCGGCCTCTTCCGCCGCGTGCTCCAGGGAGCGCGCCGGAGCCTGCGCGCCAAGTTCATCGTCGCGATCGCCACCCTCATCGTCGCCCTCATGAGCGCGGTGACGTTCGTCGTCGATCGGCACCAGCGCGAGGCGCTCCTCGGCCAGGCGCGGCTCCGCGCCGTGTCGCTCACTCGCAGCCTGACCGCGGTGAGCTCCGGCTACCTGCTCAGCTACAACTTCGTGCAGCTGGAGCAGCTCGCGGACGGCGCCGTCGCCGAGGAAGAGGACGTCGTCTACGCCATCGTGCACGCGCGGGACGGCCGCGTCGCGGTCTCCACGGGCGGGAGCGAGCTCCACGGGACGATCCTGGACGACGCGGTGAGCCGCCGCGCGCTGGCGGCCAACGCGCTCGTCGTGCAGGACGTCGTGCTCCCCCGGACCGGCGAGCGCGGGTACGACGTCGCGATCCCGGTGTTCGCTCCGAGCAGCACGCAGAAGTGGGGCACCGTGCGCCTCGGGTTCTCGCTCCAGCGCGCGTACACGCTCATCCACGAGACGCGGCGCGATCTCTTCGTCGTCAGCTTGCTCGCGATCCTGAGCGGCATTTCGCTCGCGGTCTACATGGCGACGCGCATCGCGCGTCCGATCGGCCAGCTGGTCGCCGGAGTCCACGAGTTCGCGAAGGGCTCGTACGATCATCCCATCCGCGTCGGCAGCCGGGACGAGATCGGCTACCTCGCGACGTCGTTCGAGCAGATGCGGACGGCGCTGCAACGGCACCTCGCGAGCCTCCAGGACGAGAAGCAGCGCCTGGAAGACGCGAACCGGCTCCTGCGGGAGACGCAGCAGCAGCTCATCCAGAGCGAGCGGCTGGCGGCCGTCGGCAAGCTCGCCGCCCGCGTGGCCCACGAGGTCAACAACCCGCTCGCGATCATCACGACGGCGATCCGCATCGCGAGCAACGCGAGCGGGCCCGACGCGCCGGTCCGCAAGACCCTCGGCGAGATCGAGGAGGAGATCGGACGGATCGCGCGCATCATCCGCGGCCTGCTCGACCTCTCGCGCCCGCGGCCCACGGAAGAAGTCGTCCAGGCGAACGACGTGATCGAGAGCCTCGAGAGCCTCCTCGACCAGAACCTGCGCGAGAAGCGGATCGCGTTCGCCGTGACGCGCGATCCCGAGCTCCCTTCCGTGCGGATCTCCGGCGATCACCTGAAGCAGGTGATCCTCAACCTCGTCCGGAACGCGGAGGACGCGATGCCGGAGGGCGGGCGGCTGCGCATCGACACCCGCGGGCGCGACGGCACGGTCGAGGTGGCGGTCACGGACACCGGGTGCGGGATCTCGGAGGCGAACCTGCCGCACGTCTTCGATCCGTTCTTCACGACGAAAGGCCAGGAGCACGGGATCGGCCTCGGCCTCTGGGTCACGTACGGCATCATCCAGGCCGCGGCGGGCAGCATCGTCGTGGAAAGCGCGGTCGGCGCCGGCACGACGTTCCGCGTCCGTCTCCCCGCGTGGCACGCCGGGCGCACGGCCCGCGACGCCGAGCCCACGGAGGTTGCCGTCGATGGATGAGGCGGCGGCGATCCTCCTGATCGAGGACGAGGCCCGCCTGCGCCACAACCTTCAGATCCTCCTGGAGGGCGAGGGGTACCGGGTCACGACCGCGCAACACGGCGCGGAGGGCATCAAGAAGGCGAAGGAAGAGTCCTACGACCTCGTCATCACCGACCTCGTGATGCCCGAGATGAACGGCTTCGAGGTGATGAACTACCTTCGGACGCACCTGCCCGACACGGTGGTGCTCGCGATCACGGGCTACGTGTCCACGGAGTCGGCCGTCGAGGCGCTGCGCGGCGGCGCGTACGACTATCTCTCGAAGCCCTTCGACGTCGACATCATGAAGGTCACCGTCGAGCGCGCGCTCGAGAAGGTGCGCCTGCAGAAGGCGCTGCGCCGTCACATGAGCGAGCTCGAGCAGAAGGTCGAGGAACGGACGCGCGAGCTCAAGGACACGAACCAGAAGCTCGAGCAGTCGCTCGTCGAGCTGAAGGCGGCGCAGGAGCACCTGATCCAGGCCGAGAAGCTCTCGGCGCTGGGCGAGCTCATCGCCGCGGTCGCCCACGAGCTCAACACGCCGCTGAGCACGATCGCCCTCAACGCCCAGCTCGTGACGACGGTCGTCGCGCACGACGAGCGCGCCACCACGCAGCTCGAGCGCATCGGCGACGCCGCGGACCACTGCCGCAAGGTCGTGAAGAACCTGCTCAGCTTCGCACGCAAGCAGCGCCCCGAGGTGAGCCCCACCGACCTCAACGAGGTCTGCGACCGGGCGCTCGAGCTGGTGGCCTACCAGCTCAAGGTGAACTCGATCGACCTCGAGAAGCACCTCGACGCACGGCTGCCCCGGACGCTCGCCGATCCTCACCAGCTCCAGCAGGTCTTCATCAACCTGGCGACCAACGCGTGCCAGGCCATGGCCGCGAGCGCCGGGCGCGGGCGCCTCGTGGTGGAGACGAAGACCCGGGACGGCGCGATCGAGATCGGCTTCCACGACGACGGCCCCGGGATCTCCGACGAGCACCAGCGCAAGATCTTCGACCCCTTCTTCACCACGAAGGCCGAGGGGACCGGGCTCGGTCTCAGCATCTCGTACGGGATCGTCAAGGAGCACGGCGGCGAGATCACGGTCCGGAGCTCGCCCGGTCGCGGCACCTCGTTCGTGATCGAGCTCCCGGTCACGAAGCCGTCCGCGACCGCCACGGATGCCGGCCCGAGCGACGGCGCGACGGCCGGCGTGCCGAGCGACGGGCGTGCTGTCGCGCCGGGGGCGCGCGCGGGATCGGCGACCCCGCGCGTGCTCATCGTGGACGACGACACCGCGCTCCTCGACACGCTCGCCGAGATCGTGCAGGCGCTCGGCTTCGAGGTGCGCGCCACCGCGCTCGCGGCCGAGGCGCTCGCCATCGCGCGGACCCTGGACCCCGACGTCGTGTTGACCGACCTCAACATGCCGGGCGGCATTCCGGGGTCCGTCCTGCTCGAGCGGCTGCTCGGCGCGCACCCCAAGATGCGCGTGATCGTGCTGACGGGCAACGTCGACCCGGCGCTCGAGCGCCAGATCCGCGCGCTCGGCGCGAGCGACTTCCTGCGCAAGCCCGTGGACCTGAAGGCATTGGAGCGCGCGGTCGTCCGCGAAGCGCGGATCGCCTCGGGGAAAGGCTGAGAGGGCGGGTGCCAGGCGCGGCCTGGCACCCGCTGAACGCGCGAGGTTACTTGGTGCCGGAGCCGGTGGTGCCCGCGCCGCTGCCGGTCGCCGCGCCGCCGCCGGTCGTGCCCGTCGTGCCCGGCGAGGCGCTCCCGCCCGTGGTCTTGTCCGTGGTGTCGGCCGCGGTCCCCTGGTCCTTCTTGTCCTTCGTCATGTCGTCCGTCGCGGACTTCTCTTTGTCCTTGTTCTGGTCCTTCTCGGCGCCCGTCGCCGCCGTGCCGGAGCTGGTGGTCGCGCCGCCGGTCTGGGCGAGCGCAGGCGTGGCGGCGAAGACGACCGCAAGGGCGAGTGCGAAGATCCGAAGCATGTCGAGCCTCCTTGACTGAGTGCGCGTGATCGAACCCGCGCCCGTACGAGCAAGGAGGGTGCCGCCGACCCGGGGTCAGGCGGCGCGTGCCACCCAGAACGGATCGGGCCGGCGGGCCACCCGCTCGGCCAGATAGCGCCGCGCGCGGTCCATGTCCCCGGCCCGGAAGCACGCTTCGAGGAACGTGTCGTGGAAGACGTCGCGCTGCGCGCGGCTGCCACCGAGCTCCACGATGCGCGGCCGGAGCGGCTCGATGCGGTCGATCGCGCGTCGCCAGTCGCCCGCGGCGAAGCCGTGCAGACCTTCCACGAGCGGGACGAGCAGCTCGCCCACGAGCCCCGTGCGGTCCTTCGGCACGCGCTCGCGCAACATGCCGAGCTGGCGCTCGGCCGTCGCCCAGTCGCCGCCACCCGCAAGCGCCATCGCGAGGTGCGCGGCGTGGAACAACAGCCCCTGGCGGTCGAGCCGCTGCCCGGCGATCGCGACGAACGGCTGCCAGCGCTCACGCACGTCCTCGCCGACGAGCGTGAGCCTCCACAACAGGGAGATCGAGTCGTGCAGGTCGCCCGCGATCGCGGAGGGCGCGCGCTCGAAGGCGCCGCGCCCGATCGCGGAGGCGCGCTCGAAGTCGCCCTTGGCGAAATGCATCAGCGCGAGATGCCAGACCAGGTGGTTGTGGAACCAGTTGAGGCCGGTGCACGCGCTCGTCGCGGGCGGCAGGCGCGTGATGCCCGTGTCGAACACGGCCTGCTCGTAGAGCGCGTGCGCGAGCGCGTGCACGCCCCAGGCGTCGTGGGGATTGCGCGTGATCGCGGCCTCGGCCAGCCGCGTCGCCTCGTCGCAACGGTTCGCCTGCTCCAGCGCGAACGCGTGGAGCCCGTCGAAGAACGGCGCGCCGGCGTACTGCGGGGCGATCACGGTCAGGTAATCGAGCATCTCCGGAAAGCGGCCGGACCAGAACCAGATGTAATAGAGCCGCTGCAGGACCGGCAGGTCGCGCGGGAACGCGGCGAGGTGCTCCTTCATCGCGCGCTCGGCGTCCGGCGGCTTGCCGGCGACGAGCAGCGCGAGCGCCTCCACGTGCGAGCGCTCGCGCGCCGTGAGGCCCTGCGCGGCCTTGCGCGCGGCCTCCGCGCTCGCGCGGGCATCCGCGAACCGCTCGTCGAGAAAGAGGCACACGGCGGCGCCGGCATGCGCGAGCGCCAGGCCCTCGTCCTCGCGCAGGGCGGCCTGGAACTCGTCGAGCGCGCACGCTTCCCAGCCGAGCAGGCCGCGCACGCCGTTCTCGTAGTGCGCCATCGCGCGCGCGGATGGCGTGGTGACGGGCAGACCCCAGACGTCGTTTGGCATGAACGGCATGCTAAAAGAGCGCGGCGAGGAAGTCGAGCGCCCGGCGCTCGGCCCACGAATCCACGCGCCACGGCCAGCGGCCGTCGACGAACCCGACGTGCCCGCCGTGCGGGGTGAGCACGAGCTGCACGTGCGGCGGCAGCTCCCCGGGCTTCGGCAGTGCGTGGGCGGGCACGAACGGGTCGTCGAGCGCGTTGATGAGCAGCGCCGGCCGCGCGACCGCCGCGAGGTACGGCGCGCTGCTCGCGCGCCGCCAGTAGTCCTGCGCATCCGCGAAGCCGAAGAGCGGCGCGGTCACCGCCGCGTCGTACTCCGAGAACGTCCGGGCGCGACACGCGGACGCCACGTCGACGAAGCCCGGATACGCGCGCGCCTTCTCCACGACCTTGCGCCGCATCGTCCGCATGAAGTTCGCGGTGTAGACGTGCTTGGCGAACCCGCGGTCGAGCACCCGCGCGCACGCCTCGAGGTCGTACGGGACGGAGATCGCCACCCCGCCCGCGACCGCCGGCGGCGCGGCCACGCCCTGCTCACCGAGCCACTTGAGCATCACGTTGCCGCCGATCGAGATGCCGACGACGCCGAGGCGCAGGCCGGGCTCGCGCGCGAGCAGCCGCCGCACGACCGCGTCGACGTCGCCGGTGTCGCCGGAGTGATAGAAGCGCGGCAGGCGGTTCATCTCGCCGCTGCAGGAGCGGAAGTTCAGCGCCACGCCGCGCCAGCCGCGCGCGCGGGCGCCGCCGAGCAGGCCCTGCACGTAGTGCGAGCGCGACGAGCCTTCGAGGCCGTGGAGCACCATGACCAGCGGTGCTCCCGGCGCGGGGGCGTCGGCGAGCCAGTCGAGATCGACGAAGTCGCCGTCGTCGGTGATCATCCGCTCGCGGCGGAGGGCCAGGCGCGCGGGACGGAAGAACGGCCCCCAGATGGTCTGCGCGTGACGGTTGCGGCACCACCACGGCGGCGTGAACGACTCGGCAGGCACGGCGGGAGTGTTCAGACCGGCGCCCGGCGGGACGATCCGCCGGGCGCCGGCCATGCGGCTAGGACTGCTGCCCCTCGAGGAGGAGCTTCACGACCTGCGGGGTCATCTCACGCGCGCGCTGGTCGAGCTGCGGCTCGGTGAGGTTCGCGATCGGGTGCGGCATCGCGAGGTACTTGTAGAACGGCAGGCCCCACTGCTCGGCCATCGCCCGTCCGGTCGACTCGAAGACGTCGGTGATGATCGACGCCGAGGGCACGCCGTGCTTCTCCAGCAGGATTCCGTCGAGCACACTGCCCGACGAGCAGGACCCTCAATCACCGATGCCCGCGACCACGAGATCGTACGAGGCCTTCACCTCGTCGATGATCTCCTGGTGCGCGGGCACGCCGGCGTTGTGCTTGTGGAAGACTTTCCACTCGGCGACGCCGTGCTCGCGCTTGAGGATGTCGCCGATCTTCTCCAGCAGCCGGTCGGAGTTGTACTTCGTGTTCTCGATGAGCGCCACGCGCTTGCCCGAGAGCGACTTCGGCCGCGGGGCGAAGTCGATGGCCTGCGCGGGCTGCTCGACGGTCGGGTCGAGGAGCTCCATCACGTGACCTCCTTCACTTGACTACCTTGGTGATCGCCTGCGACGAGCGCTTGCTCGCCCAGCCGGGGATGTACGCCGAGAACGCGCCCGCCTCGCCGCCCGCCGCCACCACGAGGATGTCCTCGGGCGCGGCCACGAGCGGGCGCATGCGTGTGTCGTCGCCGGGCTGGATCGCGCCGGCCATGCGGTGGGTGCGCTTCAGGTGCTCGTGCGAGTTGTGCGTGTGCTCGAACACGAACTTCCGGATCTCCGCCTTGGTCCAGCCGTCGGCGGCGATGGTCCTCATGTGCTCGCCCGCGAGGATCAACACGTACTGCGGCTGCCCCATCACGTTGCCGGAGATGCGCATGTCGTCCGCGCACGTGGTGAGGATGCCCTCGGCGGTGTTCGAGAGCTGGTTGTAGAACTGGTGCGGCGCGTCGGCCGCGAGGATCGTGACCGTCGACTGCTCCTTGCGGAATCCCCGCTCGACGTGCAGCGGCGTCCACGGGCTCGTGACCTCGTTCTCGCCGATCACGTACGAGAGCTTGCCGGGGTGACCGAGCGTCCCGCGATCGAGGAGCCCCGGCTTCGAGCCCGCGACGTTGCGCATCACGAGGCGCAGGGCCCGGCCGATGGTGGCGTTCGCGCGCCAGCCGGGGCCGAACAGGTTGTCGCCGCTGTTGATGTCGAGCTCGCGCACGACCGGCCCGTTGACGATCATGAGCACGGCGGCGCCGCCGGTCGATGTCCCGGGCCCGTGATAGCCCCACGCCGGATCGCAGATCGCCTGCACCGCGGCCACCACGACCTTCATGTACTCGGGCCGGCACCCCGCCATCACCGCGTTGAGCGCGACCTTCTCGGCGGTGACGGCCACCGCGCGGTTCTCGATGGCGCCGACGTGATCGTTCGGCTCGAGCCCGGCCGCCTTCAGCATCGCGACCACGCGGTCTTCCGTCGGCGGGATGACCGGCAGCCCGTCCGTCCAGCCCTGCTGGAAGCAGAACTCGACGGCGTCCAGATCCTCGACCTTGTGCCGCTTGGACAGCAACGACGGCATGACGCCTCCCACTTGGAGATGGGCGGGCCCCGAACCGCCCCCCCAGGCCCCCGATTCATGACTCCAGCGGTCGTGCTTCGCCCGCTCGCCTGGCAAGCTTAACCGATACGCATCGTGACCGCGCGCGTGGCCCCGAACGTCGGGATCACCGCGGAGTGCTTGCCGGGGCCGCCGGCCACGATCACCATGAGGTCCTCGGGCGCGATCGACGGCCCGACGTCGGCATCCGCCGGCCGGCCGACGAAGCGCGCGGGGTCGATGATCCCGAAGCGCGCGAGGTTCTCGGCGCTGAACAGGTCGAGCCGCATGCGTGCCCGCGCCCACAGGGCCCGACGCAGGTCGGACTTCGACCAGCCGGAGTCCGCGATGGTCCGCGCGTGCTCCGGCCCCAGCACGATCAGCGGCTCGCCGCCGAGGTAGACGTTGTTGCTGCCGGGCGACGCGAGCGTGCCCGCGAGGTTCCGCACGAGGCCGTCCGCCGTGGTGGAGCCGTGGTCGTTCACGTTGTGCGGCGCGTCCGCGCCGACCACCGTGACGCAGCTCTCGTCGCGCGCGAACCCGCGCTCGACGTGCAGCGGCTCCCACGGTGACAGCGCCTCGTTCTCGGCGACGCAGTACGCGTACTTCCCCGGGTGGCCGAGCGTCGCGCGATCGGTCTGTCCCGGAATGGCGCCGCCGGCGTTCTGCAGCGTGAGCCGCACCGCGCGGCCGATGAGCGCGTTGGCGCGATGCCCGTTGCCGAGCGCGTTCGCGCCCCCGCTGATCCCGAGCCGCGCCGCGACCGGTCCATTGACGACCAGCAGCGGCCCGCACGGGTGCGTGGTCGTCTGGACGGCGTTGAGGTTGAACCGCGGATCGGCCAGCGCGCGGAGCGCGGCCACGATCACCGGCATGTGCTCGGGCAGCGCACCGGCGAGCGCCGCGTTGACCGCGACGATCTCCAGGCTCACCGCGCGCATCGCCGGCGCGAGGCGCTCGACGACGACGTCCCCCGCCAGCCCCGCGCCCGCGACGAGCGCCGCGACCCGTTCCGCGGTCGGCGGGAGCACGGGGAAGCCGTCCGTCCATCCGCGCGCCGCCGCGTCCGCCTGGAAGGCGTCGAGCGCGTCCGGCACGGTCACGAGGGCGGTGCCGGCGCGCGCGCCCGCCGCGGCCGCCCCTGCCGTCGCCGGCACGACGCCGCCGGTCGGCCCCGTCAGCGCGCGGAGGACCGCGTCGACGATGCCATCCGCACGGTCACGCACGAGCTTCGGATCGACGCCGCCGATCGGATGTGCCACCGTCACCAGCGGCAGATCCGGCATCCCGGCCGCCGAGGCCGCGGTGGTCGCCAGCGGCCGGAACGGCTCGGTCCCGAGGAGCACGGTCGGACGGCCCCGCCGCTCCAGCTGCACCGCGTCGTGGAGACTCCACGACGTGCAGGACCCTCAGTCCGCGGAGCCGGTCAGGACGACGTCCGCGCCGGCCGCGATCGCATCGTGATCCGCGGCGGGGATCGACGACCCGGGCTTGACCCAGCGACGGATCGCCCCGGCGCCCGCGCGCTGCGCGAGCAGCTCGGCGACGCGGCCGAGCAGCGCGTCCGCGTTCGGCTTCGAGTTGTCGAGGAGGCCGATGCGCAGGCCGCGGAGGTCGCCGGGGCGTGCGGCGAGCGCGGCGACGGAGGCGGTGGACGCGGGAGGAACCGGATCGAGGACGTTCATGAGCCCGGATTATAGGCGTCGCGGGGCGGCTCGGCCACGAAGAGCCCGGCGACGAACGCGGCCGCCTGCACCGCCGCCGCGACCAGGAACGCGATCGCGAAGCTGCCGGTGACGTCCACGATGCGACCCATCACGATCGGCAGGACCATCGCGCCCGCGAAGCACGCGCCGTTCGTCACGCCGGCGGCGGTGGCCGCGAGCTCGCGCGGCACGAAGTCCACCACCATCACGAACGGCAGGATCATGCCGCCGACCAGCAGCCCGGTCACGAACGCGGCGATCCCGATGCCGACGATGCCGAACGGCGCCGCGCCGAGCGCGAAGAAGAGCAGCCCGGCGACGCTCACGAGCTGACTGAAGAGGAACACCGGGCGCCGGCGCCCGAGCCGGTCGCTCATGAGCCCCGCGAGCGGCCACGACACCATCGTGCCGGCGGTGACGAGGCCCGTGATCACGCCGGCCTCCGCATGCGAGTAGCCGAGCCCGCGCACGAGGTACGCGGGCAGGAACGTGACGAAGCTGAACCACCCGCCGTACGAAAAGATCACGTTGACGTTGAGCGGCCAGATCGCGCGGACCGCGAGCACGCGCCGCAGCGCCCCTCTCGCCGCGCGCGCGCGGCCGGGCCCGACGCCCGGCGGTGGGCGGCGGAGCACGAGGAGGATCATCCCGAGCGTCAGCACCGCCGGCACGACCGTGAGCCCGTACGCGAGTCGCCATCCCAGCGCCGCGGTGGACGGGCACGAGGATCAGCCCCAGCGTGCCGCCGAGGCCGCCGCCCGCGGACATGAGCCCCGCCGCGCGCCCGCGCTCGGACGGCGGGAACCACTGGGTGATCAGCTGCATGCCCGGCACCCAGACCGCCGCGGCGCCGAGGCCGACGACCATCCGCGCGACGATGCTCGCGGGGTAGCTCGTCGCGACCGCGAACGCGACGCCGCCGACCGCGAGCGTGATCGCGCACGCCGCCATCACGCGGCGCGCGCCCCAGCGGTCGGCGATGACGCCGATCGGCACCTGCGACACCGCGTACGTCCAGAAGTACGCGGTCTGGATGGTCCCGGCCGCCGCGTAGGTGAGCCCGAGGTCCGCCACGAACGTGGGGATCAGCGGCGCGAACGCCATGCGATGCAGGTGCGTCTGCATGAACGCCACCACCGTGAGCGACAGCACGACCCACCGGTACGGATCGACCATCAGGCGCGCCCGCTCCCGCCCGGCAAGCGGCGGACGCGGAGCAGCGCGACCAGCGTGGCGAGCGCCACGAACGCCGCGGCGAGGAGGAACGCCTCGCGGAACGCCCCGTCGAAGCCCACGCTCGCCCGCCGCGCCGCGAAGAGCGCCGCCAGCGCCGACACGCCGGCCACGGTCCCGAGCGTGCGCGCGAGGAACGTGAGGCCGCCCGCGGCGCCCTGGAGCGCCGCCGGGAATGCGCCCATCACCACCGCCATCATCGGGACCTGGAACGTGCCGAGCCCGAAGCCCGCCGCGAAGAGCGCGAGCGCCACGACCGGCATCGGCGTCTCGCCGTCGGCGGTCGCGAGCGCCGCCAGCCCGAGCGTCTCGAGCGCGAGCCCGGCGAGCAGCGGCGTCGCGGCGCCGACACGATCCGCCACGCGGCCCGCGAGCGGCGCCGCCAGCGTGGTGCCGAGCGGGGTCAGCATGAAGATCGCGCCCGCGGCGGCGGCACCGAAGCCGCGGCGGTCGATGAGATAGAAGCCGCCGAGCAGCCAGATCGCGAAGATCGCGGCGTTCGCGAGGAACGCCAGCGCGCAGATCGACGGCACGGGTGCGCGGCGCATGTCGGCCAGCACCACCAGGCGGCGGCCGGCGCGCGGCGCCGCGACCGTGAGCGTCACGCCGAGCGACCCCACGAACACCAGCGCGGCGAGCGGGGCGCGCGCGTGGAAGACCGCGCGCCAGCCGAACGCCTCCACGAGCACGCCGGCCGCGAGCGGTCCGAGGGCCAGGCCGAGCGCGATGGCGGCGCTCAGCCGGCCGAGCGCGCGCCCGCGCCGATCGGGCGCGGCCGCGAGGCTGACGATGCCCGGCGCGGTGCCGTACACGAGGCCGCCCGCCACGCCTTGCAGCGCGCGCGCGGCGAGCATCCAGCCGAGCGTCGGCGCGAGCCCGCCGGCGAGGAGCGCCACCGCGGAGAGTGCGACGCCGACACGGAAGACGCGCACGTGGCCGACGACGTCCGCGACGGCGCCTCCGGCGAACGCGGTGAGCGCGTAGACGCCGACGTAGCAGATGATGACCCACCGCATGCTCTCCGCGGGCACGCCGAGATCCGCGGCGATCGACGGGAACGCGATGTTCATCATCGAGTCGAGCGACACCACGAACGCGCCGGCCGCGGCGAGCCAGGTGGTCATCGAGTCCCTGCTATATTCACACGGTGAGCGGGCTGGACGGGCTGGACGCCCTCGGCTGGGTCTTGCTCGTCGCGGGCGCGCTCGCCGGATCGGTCGTCGGCGGTGTCGCGGGCTTCGGCGCCGGCATCACGCTCCTCCCCATCCTGGTCTTCGTCCTCGGGGCGCGCGCCGCCATTCCCGTGCTCACGGTGACGATGGCCATCGGCAACCTCTCGCGCGTCTGGTGGAGCCGGGGCGACGTCGACCCGCGCGTCACCGCCGCCTTCCTCGCCGGCGCGGTCCCCGCGACGGCGCTCGGCGCGCTCCTCTACGCCGGCACCACCGGCGAGTGGCTCGGCCGCGCGATCGGCGTCTTCATGCTCGCCGCGCTGCCCCTGCGCCGCCTGCTCCAGCGCGGCGGCATCGTGCTGCGCCTGCGGCACCTTCCGCTCGTCGGCGTGGCCATCGGCGCGCTCTCGTCGGTGGTCGTCACCACCGGCCCGGTGGCGACGCCCTTCTTCCTCGCGTACGGGCTGCGCAAGGCCGGCTACATCGGCACCGAGGCCGTGTGCGCGATGGCCATGCACCTCACGCGCGGCACGGTGTTCGCGCGCTACGCCCTGCTCACCTGGGACGCGGTGGCGCTGGGCTGCGTGCTGGGCGGCACCATGTTCCTCGGCTCGTGGCTCGCGCGCCGGCTGGTCGATCGGCTCAGCGAGCGCCTCTTCCTCTGGCTCGTCGAAGGCCTGCTCGTCGTCGTCGGCTTGCAATTCCTGCTGTTCCCGCGCTAAAAGGCAACGTCATGAGCCTTGCACCCGGCACCACACACGAGATCCGCCGCACCGTCACCGCCGACCAGACCGCGGACGCCATGGGCAACACGGGCGTCATGGTCTTCGCGACGCCCGCGGTGCTGACGTTCATCGAGAACGCCTGCAGCGCCATGCTGCTGCCCCACCTGCCCGCCGGCGCCGCCACGGTCGGCACCAAGGTCGACATGAAGCACCTCGGCGCCACCCCGCTCGGCATGGAGGTGCGCGCGACCGCCACGCTCCTCGAGACCGACGGCCGGAAGTTCGTCTTCTCCGTCGAGGTCTGGGACACGAAGGAGAAGGTCGCCGAGGCGACGCACGAGCGGTTCCTCGTCAACGACCTCGCGAAGTTCCTCGCGCGCGCGATGAAGAAGGCGGAGCGCTGATGCCGATCCAGATCAACACGGCGCTCAAGGGCAAGGAGTACCCGCCGTACACGGTGACGATCGAGCGCGGGCGCATCAAGGACTTCGCGCGCGCCATCGGCGACACGAACCCCTTCTACCTGGACGACCGCGTGGGCGCCGCCTCGGAGTTCGGCGACGTCATCGCGCCGCCGACGTTCCCGATCACGTTCCGGGACGAGGGCTTCGACACCAGCGCGTTCCTCGCGGAGCTCGGCACCGACATCTCCCGCATCCTCCACGGCGAGCAGGAGTTCGAGCTCCACCGCCCGATGCGCCCGGGCGAGACGTACCTGTGCCGGCCGCGCGTGGCGGACATCTACGAGAAGAGCGGCCGCACCGGCGCCATGGCCTTCGTGGTGCGCGAGACGGCCGTCACCGACACGCAGGGTGAGCTCGTCGCGACCCTCCGCGGCGTCACGGTGATCCGCCTATGAGATACGCGAAGGTCTACGCCGAGGACGTCGAGGCCGGGCAGGCGCTGCCCGCGCTGGTCAAAGGGCCGATCCAGCAGATCCAGCTCACGCGCTACGCCGGCGCGTCCGGCGACTTCAACCCGATCCACCAGGACGACGAGTTCGCGAAGGCCGCGGGCATGGGCGGCGTCTTCGGCCACGGCATGCTCACGATGGGCTTCGTCGCCCAGTGCGTGACCGACTGGGCGGGCGCGGGCAGCGTGCGCAAGATCGGCGTCCGCTTCCAGGGCCTCGTGCGCCTCAAGGACGTCATCACCTGCACGGGCACGGTCGTCGGCAAGTCGTCGTCGACGGACGGCGTGCACCTGGTCGACGTCGAGCTCACCGCGAAGAACCAGAAGGGCGAGAAGGTCGTCACGGGCAAGGCGACGGTCGCCCTGCCCTCGCGCAACGGCTGATCAGGCGCCCAGCCAGCGCGTGAGCGGGCGCTCGATCGCCACCGCGCGCTGCCCGCGCCGGCGCGTCACGTAGCCCTTCGCCCGCAGCGCGTCCAGCACCGCGGCGCCGAGC
>Ga0194132_10007619_pt1 | contig 16015 bp, 13 predicted proteins | sample TA2KigOf80mmetaG_FD_148612 | JGI IMG/M metagenome (GOLD analysis project Ga0194132, IMG submission 148612) | Freshwater microbial communities from Lake Tanganyika, Tanzania - TA2015054 Kigoma Offshore 80m | ecosystem: Environmental > Aquatic > Freshwater > Lake | place: Tanzania: Lake...
CAGCACTTCGCGCGCCTGGGCCGCGGCCGCATCAGGCTCATCCCGCATCGCGTGGCACGCGGCCATGAAGGCGTGATGCGAAGCGCCCAAGGGCGCGATGCGCCGGCTCGATCGCAAAGCGTCTTCATAGCGGCGGGCAAAGAACTGGGCCTGCGCAAGATAGGCAACTCGCCGGCTCGCTTCGGAAGGATCAAGCCTCAGCGCACGCTCGATCCACTCGATCGCTTCCTCATGCCGGCCGAGACAGATAAGAAGCTCGCCCATCTGCGACACGATGCGCGGATCATTCGGCACAAGCTCATAGGCACGCTCGTGATGGTAAAGCGAGCGATCATGATCGCTGAAGAAATAGAGCCGCGCGGCACCCAGTAACCGATGGCATTCGAATTCTTCCGCGCCCAAACGCTCGAGCGTCGCGGCAATCCGGTCGGCCACCGCCGCCAAATCGCTCCGGATCACGCCATAACCGCGGGCCCAGGACTGGCCCAGGATGCACAATTTCCAGGCCCAGGCCTGAGCATACTCAGGGTCGAGCTCGATGGCCTTCTCGGCCATCTCGAGTGCCTTGACATTGTCCTCTTTGGTGCGCCTGTGGTGGTAATCCTTGGCACGGAGCAGATAGTCATAGGCAGCCATGGCCTGAGGCGGCTTGCGCTTGGCAAGTGCGGTCTGGGCCGCTTCGACGCGCCCGGGAAGTGCGGCGACGATCATCTGCGTGATTTCGTCCTGCACAGCAAACACGTCCGCGAGATCACGCTCGTAGCGTTCCGCCCAGACGTGATGGCCCTTCTCGGCATCGATCAGCTGCACGGTGATCCGTACACGGTTATCAGCTTTGCGTGCGCTTCCTTCGACGACATAGCGCACGCCGAGTTCGCGCCCGGCCTGCTTGATGTCGACCGCGCGTCCTTTGTAGATGAAGGTCGAATTCCGAGCGATCACGAACAGATCGGGGTAACGAGAGAGCTCGGTGATAACGTCTTCGACGATGCCGTCGACAAAATACTCTTGCTCCGCATCGCCGCTCATATTCTGGAACGGGAGCACCGCTATTGATGGCTTGTCGGGCACAGGCGGCGTCTCGAAGGCGGGAATGGCCCCTGTCCGCCCCGGCTCCGTCGCGTCCGCCCGCGTCACCCGGATCACCTGAACCGGTTCCGAGATGTTCTTCAGGCTCTGTGGTCCGAGATCGCTGATGGCAACGGGCAGCTTGTGCCGGATCTGCTCATATACCGCGCCGGCAATATGATTCGTGCCCGGCTGGGCTGACTCCTGGAGCCGTGCGGCGATGTTCACGCCATCGCCAAAAATATCGTCACCCGCCACGATGACGTCGCCCAAGTTGATGCCGATGCGAAATTCAAGCCGACGATCCTCGGGCAAACCGGCGTTTCAGTCGGCGACACCGTCCCGCATGTCGAGGGCGCAGCGCACGGCGTCTACCGTGCTTGCGAACTCGGCCAACACCGAATCGCCTGCGGTCGAAACGATGCGCCCGTTGTGCTTGGCAACGCAGCCGTCTATCGAGCCACGGCAGGCCGCGAGGGTGCGCAGCGTGCCTTCTTCGTCGGCGCGCATGAGCCGGCTGTAACCGGCGACATCGGCACTCAGAATGGCGGCGAGTCTTCGCCTGGTTGCGCTGGCGTCCATAGTCGAGCTGCATTCTCGGATGATCTATCAGCTTACGAAACTTGGGATGTCGAGACAACCGACCCCTGCCCTGCCCTGCCCAGGCCGCCCGCCGCCCCTCAACATTCCAGCTCGACGGTCACCGGCACGTGATCCGACGGCGGCTTCCAGTCGCGCGCCGGCTTGAACACGTGGGCGGACTTCAGGCGTGGCTTGAGCTCGGGCGCGACCCAGACATGGTCGAGCCGCCGCCCGCGGTCCGACGCCGCCCAATCGACCGCGCGATAGCTCCACCAGCTGTAAAGTCTCTGCTCGGGCGAAATGAAATGGCGCACGGCATCGACGAACGAGTATGAGCCCATCACCTTGCCGAGCAGCTCGACCTCGATCGGCGTGTGACTGACCACATCCAGGAGTTGCTTGTGCGACCAGACGTCGGTCTCGAGCGGCGCGACGTTGAGATCGCCGGCCAACACCAGCTGCGCCTTGCGCGGCTTGTGTGCCTTGAACCACGCCGCCATGTCGCGCAGGAAATCGAGCTTGTGGGCGAACTTCTCATTGGCCTCGGGGTCGGGAATGTCGCCGCCCGCCGGCACGTAGAAGTCGTGGATCTCGAGGCCGTTCTCGAGCCGCGCCCAGGCATGGCGCCGGTCGCTCTTGCCGCACCAATCGCGCGTGCCGCTCTCCGCGATCGGCAGGCGCGAGAGAATGGCGACGCCGTGATGATTCTTGTGGCCCGCGATCACCTGGTGCACGAAGCCGTGCTCAGCGAAGGCCGCGCGTGGAAACGCGTCATCGACCACCTTGGTCTCCTGCAGGCAGAGCACGTCCGCCCCGGTGGCCTCGATCAGGGCGGGCAGCAGATCGAGCCGGAGCCGAACCGAGTTGACGTTCCAGGTGGTGAGCCGCATGACGCCCCCGCGCATCGTTGAGGCCGAGACCTTGCCGGAGCGATGCCAGCAAGGCGAGCCGAAAAAAGAAGCGGGCCAGCGAAGGGTTTGTCCCTTCCCGCTCCGGAGTCTTGGGGGAGCCCGAAGGAAGTTCAGTCGACGTTCAGTCGAGTACGAGCCTCAATCGAAGATCTGCCGGCTGAGCGGCACCGCAGCGCCGGCGAGCACCGCGGTGATCGCGACCCGACTCAGGCCGATCTCGGCCAGAAAGTGATTGTCGAGCTTGGCCAGCCCGCGCCGCTGGCGTAGGCGGCCGATCTGCCGTCGCATCCAGCACAACATGAGAAATCCTCCTCGTCCGCTTATGGGCGGCGCGTCTCGTCGCGCCCTTCTGCCCTCTGTTACGGAAGACGTGGGGATGCGGTTCAGCCAGTGCCAATCAAGCGTGCGTGACGACTCGCTCCCGCTTCCTCACGAAAACGTGATCAATCCTTGCAAGCCGTTGTTTCAAAAACGAAACGGCCGGCGGAGGGCCGGCCGTTCGCTCACGCCTCAGGGGTCGGGAGGGGGGTTACCCCCGGGCGCTTTCGCGGCCGTAGACGACCGCCGGGATGTCGGCCCGGTTGAGCCCGATATCGGCGAGTTGGCGGTCATCGAGCTGGCTCAGCTCGCGCCAGGCCCGCTCGCGCACGCGCCACCGGGGAAGGCCATCCTTCAGATTGGCGATCAACACGGCTGTTCCTTTCCTGTCTCGAGGGCGAACGGGCGGGCCGTGTCCCCTGCCCTGCCCGGTCGCCCGTCGTTCCCGTTTCGCTTAGGCGCGGCCGGGGCGCTTGAAGCGCCCATGCGCCACGGCCTCGATGTCGCCGCGGCTCAAGCCGATGTCGGCGAGCTCGCGGTCGCTCAGCTCTTCGAGCTGATGGCGGACGCTCGACTCTTCAACCCAGCGACGCACCGCGCGGACGACTGATGAACCGATCATGATACAACCCTCTCTTCGCTTGCTAACCGATCGAGCTTCGTGTCATTTGCATGACGGGCGCTCGAGCGGTGATTTCTCGAGGGTTGATATAGCGTGATTGCTGCGTTGCACAATGAGCGTCAGTGGCAGCGCTGATATGCAAAGAATGCATGAGGATCGACGGGGTGTGTCGCCGGAGACACGGGCAGCAAGACCCATCGTCATTCTCGGGCGGCGCTTCGCGCCGACCCGAGAATCCATCGGGCCGAGTGCCGGGTCGTGGATGGATCCTCTGGTCGAGCCTGTGGCTCGCCAGAGGATGACGGTCAAAAGCGGAAGGAGGGTCTCGGGCCAATCTCCCCAACAGCGCAGGGAAGTGCGCGGCGTTCCGCCCTTCAACTTTTCAAGCCGATTGTCGGCAGGTCCTTCAAGGTCAGGTCGAGGCAGGTGCGGAACTTCGCCACCATCTCGTCGACCTCCGATTCCTTGATGATGAGGGGAGGGGAGGCGAGCATGGTGTCGCGTGTCGCCCGCATGATCAGGCCGTTCCGGAAGCAGTGATTGCGGCAGGCGAGGCCGACCTTGCCCTCGGGGTCGAAGTTCCGCCGGGTCTTCTTGTCGGCGGTCAGCTCGATGCCGCAGAGCAACCCCTTGCCACGCACCTCGCCGACCAGCGGATGGTCGGCCAGCGCCGCGAACTTTTTCTGGAAGTAGGGGCCGATCACGTTGCGCACCCGCTCGACGATCGTCTCCGCGTGCATCAGGCGGATGTTTTCGAGCGCGACGGCGCAGGCGGTCGGGTGGCCCGAATAGGTGAAGCCGTGGACGAACTCTTCGCCCGCGCGGTTGAGCGCGTCGGCCACACGCGGGCCCAGCACCACGGCCGAGATCGGCAGATAACCGGAGGAGAGGCCCTTGGCCACGGTCATGAGATCGGGTGTCACGCCGAAGGTCTGGCAGCCGAACCAGTTGCCGGTGCGCCCGAAGCCGCAGATCACCTCGTCCGAAATCAGGAGCACGTCATATTTGCGGCAGATGCGCTCGATCTCGGGCCAATAGCTCATCGGCGGCACGATCAGCCCGCCCGCGCCGTGGATCGGCTCGCCGATGAAGGCGGCCACTCTCTCCGGCCCGAGCTCGAGGATCTTGGCCTCGAGCGCGCGCGCGGCCTTGAGGCCATAATCCTCGGGCGTCATGTCGCCGCCCTGGCGCCACCAATAGGCGGTCTCGATGTGAGCGAAGCCGGGGAGGGGGAGACCGAATTGCGGGTGCATTGGCTTCAGCCCTGAGAGGCTGGCCGCTGCCATGGTCACGCCGTGATAGCCGAACTCGCGTGAGATGAAGATGCTCTTGTCGGGCTTGCCCTGCAGCTTCCAGAAATAGCGCACGATCTTCACGACCGAGTCGTTCGCCTCGGAGCCCGAGTTCGCATAGAACACGTGATCGAGGCCCTTCGGCGTCACCTCGGCGATCGCCTTGCCGAGCTCGATCGGCGGCGGCGTCGCGGTCTGAAAGAACGTGTTGTAGTAGGGCAGCTCGAGCATCTGCCTATAGGCCGCCTCGGCCAGCTCCTTGCGGCCATAGCCCATGTTCACGCACCAGAGCCCGGCCATGCCATCGATCAGCCGCTCGCCCTCGGAGTCCCACAAATACACGCCCTCGGCCTTGACGATGATGCGGCTCGCCTTGGCCAGCATGTCCTTGTAGTCGGTGAAGGGGTGTAGATGGTGGCGATGGTCGAGCTCCTGCCAGCGCAGGGTCTCGGGCCTCGGATTGGCGCGTGTGCTCATGGGGAACTCCGGTCGCGCATGATCGGCGCGCGCCCCGCCATCATGGGCCGCGGCCTCAGGCGCGCGCAACCCTGGGGCGCTGGGCAGGGGCCAGGCGCGCGCTCGCCCGTGCCCTTGCGGCATCGCCAAACGCGCCGAACAGCGCCATCGAGAACTGGTTTTCGGTCACCTTCCACTCGGGGTGCCACTGCACGCCGAGCGCAAACGCCTTGGCATCCTTGACCCGCACGGCCTCGATCAGCCCATCCGGGGCGCGCGCCTCGATGGCAAGGCCGGGCGCGAGGCGGTCGATGCCCTGGCCGTGCAGCGAGTTGACCATCACCTCGGGCTCAGGCCAGAGTGTCGCGAACACGCCGCCCGGCTCGATCGTCGCCTTGTGCACCGGCGCATAGCGCTCATCGCGCGACTTGGTCTTGTCCGAACGATGATCGGCGAAGCCCGACACCTCCTGCACATGCTGGTGCAAGGTGCCACCGAGCGCGACGTTCAGCTCCTGAATGCCGCGGCAGATGCAGAGGATCGGCACACCGCCCGCAATCGCCTCGCGAATGAGGGGCAGGGTGGTCGAATCGCGCTGCGGGTCGTGCAGCGTGCCCTCGCGGCTCCTCGTGCCCTTGCCGTGATAGTGGTGCGGCTCGACATTCGACGGGCTGCCGGTGAACAGAATGCCATCGACGCGCGCCAACAGATCTCGCCGGTCCAGCTCATCGCCGAGCGAAGGCACGAGGAGGGGCAGCGCCTCTGCGCCCCTCAGCACGCCCGTGATGTATTTCTCACCGACCACGTGAAACGGATGCGTGTCGAGCTCGCGTACGTCGGCGGGAATGGCGATCAGGGGCAGGGGGCGGTGCAGGGTCATGCTCTCGATCCAGAATACAGGGTCGGTCGGACAGCCGGGGGCCAGAACGGTTCAGGCCGTGCCGAGCGTATGCCTCAATCCCTCAACAATGTCTTTGAGCGCCCGGCTCTGGGGCGCCTGTTCGGCCAGAGTAGCGCGCATCAGATCGCGGCGAAGGCTCGCGCCAATCGACATGAGTGCCGGCGTCGGCTTGTCGGTCCGGCTCGCCGCCTTGACCAGCAGCTCAACCAGACGATCGGCGCTGTCGAGCCGGCCCCACATCAGATCGTGCTCGCGTGCGTCGCGCTTGAGAAAGCCCATGAAGGCGCCGAGGGCGCGGCTCTTCAGCCGGTGCGGATTCGGCGAAAGGGTGGTGGAATCGGCGGGAGAGAGGCGCATCACCTCGACCGTGATGAGGTCTTCCAGCCCGGCAGACTCCATCAGCGGAAAGGCAATCAGATCGACGAAGGGAAAGGCCAGCGCGGCGCGCAGAAGCTCCCCGCGCATCGTCGCATCGAGTCGGGCCGAAGCCCGTGCGAGCGCGCTCTCGACCTCCCGATCGAGGGCTTCGATGCGCGCGGCATAGTTCGCGCTCAAGGTCTGATAGAGGCTGCGGATCTGGTTGTCGTATCTAGTGACGATCGGGGAAGGATTGTTCTTGATCAGGGTGATCGCGGCATTGATCGCATCGGTCTTGATGCCGCCGAAGGCCGCGATGATGTGATCGCGCACCTGGCCCGTGGTCTCGAAAAGCGCGGCGACGCTCTCGGCCACCGTGGCGAGCGACGCCTTGAGCGCGTCGAGCTCAACCCGTGCTTCAATCGAGGCATTCGCGTACTGGCGGTTCACCACCTGAACCACGTGGCGCAGGCGGCGCTGGCGAAATGGCAGGTCAAACGCGTTGAGGAGCGCGCCGCGCGCCGGCGTTACGTCGAACGATCCGGCGGAGCGCGTGGGATCAAAGACCGCTCCCTCGCGGACCAGCCACTCGAAGCTGAGCCGGCGAACGAAATAGGCGTGGGCGGATGGGTAGGGAAAGTCGAGCGCGCTACAAAGGAGTGCTGCAAGCACGCGCGAGGCGCGATCAAGCCTGAGCGCTACATAGGCCGGATAGCCGGACGGCGATTGGTGCGCCAAGAATTCGTCGATCGCACTCCGCCAGTCCTTGAGCTGTGCCGCATCCGGGCTTTGTCCGGCCAGAAGGCTCGCCAGCGATGTCTGTTTCAGCGCGGCCGAAGCATAGCGGTCGGCATTGGGCGCATCGGCCATGATCGCGGCCTGGATGCGCCTGACCTGCGCGTTGCGCTCACGCAGGTCGTTCAGATCGTCGAAAATCGGCTCGTGGCGCAGCAGGCCATACATGCCGCCGATGACATCGAGCGGCGCCGGTGGGCGTTTCGGCACGGGCGCGTGTTCGCGTGCGCTGGATTCGGCCGAGCCGGTTTCCGCGCCGATCTCGGGGTCGGGCTCGAGATACATCAGCACGCGCTTGACCTGCCGATCCGCGGGCTTCGATTCGATCGCGCGCGCAAGCTGCGTGAAGGGCTTGTTGTCGAGAACGCCACCATCGATCATCCAGGCATGTTTCGGCTCGAACTTCGTGAGCTTGTGCTCGCCGAGATGGCGCACGGCAAAGGCGTCGAGATCAACGCCTGGCGCGGTTGGTTGCGCGGCGGTGAAACTTTTCAGGATGTCATCGACGGAGCAGGGCGCGAACGCGCCGGGGAAATCGGCGGTGGTCCGCGCTGCATAGGTCAGCGCGAAGTCGCCCAGCGTGTCACCCGGCTTGGCGTGGAAGTGCATGACGTGGGCATGCGTCCGCTCCTGCAGCGAATCCGGATGATAGGATTCGCTCACCGGCAGGTGGCGAGGCCAACCGAAGAAATCCGTGCGCGTGAGGAATAGGTCGCGTCGCGCCGCGCTCGGCAGCAGGCTGCCCGTGTTTTCGAGCCGGCCGAGCGCGGCCGCAATGCGCTCGGCGAAATAATCGCCATCGAGTGGCGTGCAGCGACCATTGCGCCGATTCTTGTAGAGGCTCCACGCCTGGTCGCGCACCCAAGGCCACTCGAGCCCGAGGCTCGCCAATTTCCGGCGAAGGGTGCGCAGAGGCGAAAGCGGGGTGAGCAGCCAGAGCAAGGCACGAAGATAGAAGGGAGTTCGCGCATAGGGCTTGGTGCCGAGCTTCGCGATATCGGCTTCATTGAGCCAGATGTCGTTCAGCACAGTCGCATCGCCGCCCTCGACGATCGCCTTGCCCAGCACCGCGCCGTTGACGCCGCCGGCCGAGGTGCCCGCGATCGCGTCGACCACGACGCGGAGCCCGACGGAGTCTTCGCCCTTGCCAAGCTGGTCCAGAAACCGCCCATAGAGTTGGGCGGTGCCGTTCAGGCTATCCGCGGTGTTGTTTGCGAGCGCCTTGGAGGCGCGCAGGAGTTGCCACAGCTCGGTGACGATGCCGTTCATGTAGACGGCGAGAGAAACGCCGCCATAGAGCACAAGCCCGATGCGAAGCTCTCTCATGCGACCTTCGCTGGCTGAAATTCGTTCCTGCTATCAAAGATAGCGGACACGCCGTGGAGTGAACAGCGATGCCTGATGGCCAGACGGCCGATCACCGCCTGTTTGGGTCCTTGGGCGGCTCCCAGACGAACAGCTTGGCCGAGACGTCGACGTTCACCTCGAGGTCCTTGAGCGCGACCGTGGTGATGTAGCCTTGCGCGTCCGTGACACGCCATTGGGCGAGCTGGGTCGGGTTGCTGGTGAAGTCGAGCGTGAGGGAGCCCTCACCCGGGTCGGCGCGGCGCACTACAGTGACGCTCACGCGCCCCTCACGGCGCACCACCTCGGTCACCGCGAGGTCCTTGCCGAAGCCCACGTCATCCCGGCTCAACGAGCCGATCGGCGTGTCGAAGATCGGCCATTCATTGACCTGGCCGAGCTCCTTGTCCTGGTAGTGCAGCAGGAAGCCGTCACCCACGATGAGGATCGGCACCGGCGGGTCATATTCGAAGCGCAGGCGGCCGGGGCGCCGCAAATAGAAGCTGCCTTCGGCCAGGCTGCCGTCCGGCGCGATCTGGATGAAGCGCGACCTCAGCGACTTCACGCCATTGAGGTAGGTCTCGACCACCTTGAGCGCTTGCCACTGCCCGTCATCGAGGGCGGCATCCATCACCTCCTCGGCGTGGGCGGGAGCAGGGGGCAAGGCGGTCGCGATGAAACCGGCGGCCAGGAGGGCCAAGGCAACACGGCGGGTCAGGGACAAGTCAGGACTCCGGGCAATCGAGCCGCCGCCCGTCCGGGATGGCCGGGCGACGCGGGGCAACCACCAAGGAGAAATAGGTTGTCCGCGCCGCCACGTCCACGGGCCCGTCGGGGGGAGTGGGGGACGGGCCCTATTTCACGTCCTGCGCCAGCAGCTCGAGCTTGGCGGCGGCGCCATGGAGCTTCGAGGGGTCGAAGTCCACCGTCTCCGGCGGCACCACGCTCGGCCACGCCGGCTCCAGCGCCTCGATTTCCTCATGCGCCTCGTGCACGGCTAAGCCAGCCTCGCCGCCTTCACCCCCTTCGCCGCCGAGCGAGTCAACCATTTGGTCGGCAATGCGCGTGAAGCCCAGTGCGTCCTGATATTCGTGCGCCTCGACCACCTTGCGGTCCTTGACGCCGATGGCGTACTCGTCGGCCGCGACGCGGACGAGGCTTGCAGCGACAAGCAGCGTCGTCCTGGCATTGGGCTTCAAATCGCCCCGACTGGCCTGAATGGCCGCGGTCAGGTCCCGGTGCGCGGCTTCAACCTCGGCAACAGGCTTGCCACCCTCGACCGCGGCGGCCAAGGCCGCGAGCTTGTCCTCGAAGCCCGGCACCTTGCGCGCCTCGAAAGCCGGCTCGAGCGCCTCGTAGAGCTCGTCGCCCGGGTGCTTCATGTGGGTCTTGGCGGCGGCCTTGTCGCCCGCGCGATAGAGCTCGGTGCCGACCCAGAGGTGCCCCTCGATCAGGCCGAGCTGGGTCAGATAGGCCACGTCATCGGCCTTGAGATCCGCGCCCTCGCTGTGGCCGGCCTCGCCGCCCTCACCACCTTCGCCACCCTCGCCGCCGGCGGCGTGGGCGACACGCCACATCGCCGCATCCGAAAGGTCGAGCACCCCACCGGCCATGAGCGGTGCGGTCTGGGCCAGGGCGAAGGCGCCGAGCCCCAACAGAATCGTCTGCTTTTTCACGGTCGCTTGCTCCGATGTCGCGGCCGGGGTCGCAAACGGCGGTAAGTCCGCCCGCCGGTCGCCCCCGCCGACAATAACCCCACATCAATTATGCCAGGATAATGCGACTTATTCGCAATTGCAAGTTATATGTGTGGTGTCCGCCGGGGCAAGGCGAGAATCGACGGGGCAGGGTGAGTTCGGTGCGGCTCGGCGACCTAGTCGCGGCCCGAATGGTCGCCGACCAGCACCTCGCGCTTGCCGACATGGTTGGCGCGGCTGACCACGCCCTCGGCCTCCATGCGCTCGATGATGCGCGCGGCGCGGTTGTAGCCGATCTGCAGATGGCGCTGGATGAAGCTGGTCGAGGCCTTGCGCTCGCGCGCGACGATCGCGAGCGCCTGATCATAGAGCGGGTCGTCGCCCATCGACTCGGTGGTGCCCATGTCAGGCCCCTCGGGGTCTTCGAGCACTTCCTCGATGTAGGCGGGCTTGCCCTTGGCGCGCAGCGCCTCGGCCACGCGCTCGACCTCGGCGTCGCTCACATAGGGCCCGTGCACGCGCATGATTCGCCCGCCGCCCTCCATGTAGAGCATGTCGCCCTGGCCCAAGAGCTGTTCGGCGCCCTGCTCGCCGAGCACGGTGCGGCTGTCGATCTTCGAGGTCACCTGGAAGCTGATGCGGGTCGGGAAGTTCGCCTTGATCGTGCCGGTGATGACGTCCACCGAGGGCCGCTGCGTCGCCATGATGAGGTGGAGGCCGGCGGCGCGCGCCATCTGAGCGAGGCGCTGCACCGCGCCCTCGATGTCCTTGCCCGCGACCAGCATAAGGTCGGCCATCTCGTCGACCACGATGACGATGTAGGGGAGCGGATCGAGGCCGAGCTCCTGCTCGATGAAGATCGGCTCGCCCGATTCCTGGTCGACCCCGGTCTGCACCCGGCGCGTCAGCTTCTCGCCGGATTTGCGCGCCTCTTCGAGCCGCTTGTTGTAGCCCGCGACATTGCGCACGCCGAGCCGCGACATCGCCTGATAGCGCGTCTCCATCTCGCGCACGGCCCATTTGAGCGCGACCACCGCCTTGCCCGGCTCGGTCACGACCGGCGCGATCAGATGCGGAATGTCGTCATAGACCGAGAGCTCCAGCATTTTCGGGTCGATCATGATCAGCTTGCACTGGTCGGGCGGCAGCCGGTAGAGCAGCGACAGGATCATCGAGTTGATCGCGACCGACTTGCCCGAGCCCGTGGTGCCGGCGACCAGCAAATGCGGCATGCGCGCGAGGTCGGCGATGATCGGGTTGCCGGCGATATCCTTGCCGAGCGCGAGCGTGAGCCGCGCGGCGGTGTTCTCATAGGCCTCGCTCGAAAGCAGCTCGCGCAGGAAAACGGTCTCGCGCTGCTGGTTCGGCAGCTCGATGCCGATCACGTTGCGCCCCGGCACCGTGGCGACGCGCACCGAGACCGCACTCATCGAGCGCGCGATGTCATCGGCGAGGCCGATGACACGCGAGGTGCGCGTGCCGGGCTCGGGCACAAGTTCATAGAGTGTGACCACCGGCCCCGGCCGCACCTTCACGACCTGGCCGTTGACGCCGAAATCCTGCAGCACGGATTCGAGGAGCCGCGCGTTCTGTTCGAGCGCCGCCTCGTCGAGCGCAGCAGATTTCCTGGTTGCCGGCGCCTCGGTGAGCAGAGTCAGCGAAGGCAGCTCATATTCAGCGCCGGCCTCAAGCTCGAGCGTGCCCTGCCGCTCGCTCTGGGCGCGCTTGCTGGTCTTCACCTTGCTCGTGTTGATCTGCACGCGGTCGGAGCCTGCGCTAGGGCCGGCGCGCTCGACCAGCTTGCCGAGGTTCTGCGGCACCTCCTCGGCCTCGGGCTCGCCCCCGATCTCGATGTTGACGAGCTTGTCGAACAGGCCGGACGCCGGCGCCGGCTCGCGTGGCGCCACGGGCACGGCCGCGCGCCGGCGCCGCGCCAGCTTCAGCAGATAGACGCTCGGCCGGATCACGCCATGGAGCGTCGCAAACCGGCTGCCGCGATAGAGCGCGCGCCACTCCTTGCCCGAGAGCCCGAGCGAGATGACGAGGGGGAGCGCGGCGAGCGGCAGCGCACCCAACGCGACCACGATGCCGGGCACGCCGGCGCTCGCGATCGATTTGGCGATCGCCCCGCCGGTGAGATCGCCGATCGCGCCGCCAAGCCCGATCTCGAGCGGCCAGCTCGCCGGCGGCAGGAGCGCGCCGAAGCCGATCGCACCGAGCAAAAGCGCGGCCGGCGCGGTGCCGAGCCGCACCCATTTGCGCGCGAGGCCGCGGTGGATCACGAGGCCCCAGCCCCAGGCGAGCGCAATCAGCACGAGGAGCCCAGCCGAAAGGCCGAGCGCGTGCAGCAGCAGGTCGGACACATAGGAGCCGGTGAGGCCGAGCAGATTGGCCGGCTTCGCGCCGGTCGCCACGCTGAACGAGGGGTCGCGCGCATCGAAGCTCGCGAGCGAGAGCAAGAGGAACGCCGCGAGCGCGATCAGCCCGGCGCCGATCAGCTCGGAAAAACGCCGGCGGAAAAAATTTCTCACGCTCTCGGGGAGCGCGGGCAGTCTCGAGTCTTGCGTAACGCTGCGTGCCATGACCGGCCTGTTGGCCTCCACCCCGAATCCTGACGGCCGGGCCTTGGCGCACGCTTAACGTCCGCCCCGCCCGGCCGGAACAATTCGCGAATCGAGCGAGCTTTCTAGCACGATTCCGCCGAGTCGCGGGAGGGGTGGGTCTTACGCAACCCGGGTACGCCGGCGACCCATTGCGCCCTTCGACAGGCTCAGGGCGAGGATGCTCACTAAGGAGCACGCCCAAATTGGCCTCATCCTGAGCTTGTCGGAGGATGAGGCCCCCCCGGTCGGCGCATCTACCCGAGCGCCGCCTCGATCGCCTTGCCGATGCGCAGGAGCCGCTCGTCCCAGCCGGGCGCGCCCATGATCATGAGCCCGACCGGGATGCCGTTGCGGTCGCGCCCGCACGGCACGGTGAGGGCCGAGAGCCCCAGGAAATTGCCGAGTCGCGTGTTGCGCAGGCCCTTGGCGTTGGTGCGCGTGTAGCGCTCGACGTCATCCGCGAGGCCCTCGATCACCGGCGGGCTCAGCGCCATGGTGGGCGAGACGATCACGCCCTCGGCCTTGATGCGCGCGGAAATGCGCGCGCCCAGCGCGCCGAGCGCCTGTCTCTGGCCCTCGACCGCCGTGGCCGAGAACGTGGCGCCCATGCGGATTCGCTCGAGGATCAGGCGATAGACCAAATTGGGGCGCGCCTCGACCGTGTCCTTCCAGATCGCATAGGCCTCGGCCGCGTGAAACGGCCCGCCCTGGACCAGCACGCCATCGGCCTCATCGAGCTCGGGCGCTTCGCCGTCGGTAATCCTGGCGCCGGCCCTCGCGAGCTTTGAGAGCGCCGCCTCGACCACCTCGCCAATGCCGTCCTCGAGATCGCGCCAGAGCACACTCTTCGAAGGCTTCAGGAGACTGAGCTCGGCGAGCGAGGCGCCGCTCAAGTCCACCGGCTGCTTGCTGCCCGCGCCGAAGCGCCCGTCCATCAGCGAGAAGAGCGCCGCGGCGTCGGCCACGTCACGCGCCATCGGCCCCGCGGTGTCGAGCGAAGGGGCCAGCGCCAGCGCGCCGTCGAGCGGCAGGCGGCCATAGGTCGTCTTGAGGCCGACGAGCCCGTTCCAGGCCGAGGGCGAGCGCACCGAGCCCCCCGTGTCCGAGCCGATCGCGCCGGCCGCAAGCCCGCGCGCAACGGAGACGGCGGCGCCCGAGGAAGAGCCGCCGGGCACGCGCGGCGCCTTGGCGTCGAACGCGTTGGCGGGCGTGCCGAGTGTCGGGTTGAGGCCGAGGATCGAATAGGCGAACTCGGTCTGGTTGGTCTTGCCGAGGCACACCGTGCCGGCGCGCGTCAGGCGCTCGACCAGAAGCGCGTCGGACCTCGCGATGTTCTCCTTCAAGGTAAGCGAGCCGTGCGACGTCGCGTCGCCCGCGGTGTCGAACAGGTCCTTCCACGAGATCGGCACGCCATCGAGCGCGGAGAGGCGCATGCCCGTCTTGGCGCGCTGGCGCGCCGCCAACGCTTCGGCCCGGGCGCGCGCGGGCGTCGTGCGCAGATAAACCGTGTGGTCCCCGTCCACGGCCGCGATACGGGCGAGGAAGTGCTCGGTCAGCGCCACCGGGTCGAGCGCGCCCTTGCCGATCGCCCCGCCGAGTGAAAGTGCGGTCTCCTCATGCCATGCGCGGCTCATCGTCTCACCCGTTTCCGGTTGTTGGCCCGGTGCTCAAGGCCGGCGATACTAGGCCGATGAGAGAAGCAGCGCAAAGTGGCGCGGCGCGGCGCGCCGATGTGGTGATCGCGGGCGGTGGCCTGGTCGGCCTCTCGCTCGGCATCGCGCTTGCCAAAGCGGGTCTCGATGTCGTGGTCGCGGACACGGAGAAGCCCGAGACCCGCCGCGCCCAGGCCTTTGACGGCCGGGTCTCCTCGATCGCGCAAGGCTCGAAGCGCGTGCTCGAAGGCATCGGACTGTGGCCCGGCATGGCACCGGAGGCGGAGCCGATCCTCGAGATCCGCGTGTCGGACGGCGACGCGCCGCTGTTCCTGCACTATGACCACAAGCAGGTCGGCACCGAGCCGCTCGGCTACATCGTCGAGAACCGCGTCACGCGAAACGCCCAGCTCGACCTGATCGCGCGTCTGCCGACGCTCGAGCATCGCGCGCCCTGCAAGGTCACGGCACTGACGCCTGAGCCCGGCGGCGTGGTCGCAACGCTCTCGGATGGCGGCGCGGTGCGCGCCTCGCTCGCCGTGATCGCGGAGGGGCGCGAGTCACCGTTGCGCGAGGCGGCCGGCATTGGCGTCACGCGCTGGCGCTACGAGCAGTCCGGCATCGTCTGCACGGTCGCCCATGAGCGGCCGCATCGCGGCATCGCGCATGAGCGCTTTCTGCCGGCGGGCCCGTTCGCGATCCTGCCCATGACGGGCAATCGCTCGTCGATCGTGTGGACCGAGCGGGAAGTCCTCGTGCCCGGGCTGCTTGCGCTGCCGGAGGGGAGATTCCTCGTCGAGCTCAAGCGTCGCTTCGGCGATTTCCTGGGCGCGCTCGAGGTCGTGGGGTCGCGCCGGAGCTACCCGATCGCGCTGTGCCATGCGCGCCGCTATGTCGCCGAGCGCATCGCGCTGGTGGGCGATTCGGCCCATGGCATTCATCCGATCGCGGGGCAGGGCCTCAACCTCGGCATCCGCGACGTCGCGGCACTGGCCGAGATCATCGTCGATCACCGCCGCCTCGGGCTCGATGTCGGCGGGCGCGACGTGCTCGCGCGCTATGAGCGCTGGCGGCGCTTCGATTCGACCGTGATGATCGCCGTCACAGACAGCCTCAATCGGCTGTTCTCGAACGACCTCGCCCCCGTTCAGCTGGCGCGTGACCTCGGTCTGGCCGCGGTCAATCGCGTACCGCGCCTGAAGAGGCTGTTCATGCGCCACGCCATGGGCACGGTCGGTGATCTGCCGCGCCTAGCGCGGGGGGAGAAGCTGTAGCTCGACCGGTCAATTTAACCAAAATGATCATTTTGTCTATTTTATCATCTGAAGAGGTGAGCTATGCGCCATGTTTCCGCGACCGAGGCAAAGCAGCGCTTTTCCGCCCTGTTGGATGCCGCTCAGCGTGAGCCGGTGGTCAT
>Ga0194132_10007621_pt1 | contig 16014 bp, 12 predicted proteins | sample TA2KigOf80mmetaG_FD_148612 | JGI IMG/M metagenome (GOLD analysis project Ga0194132, IMG submission 148612) | Freshwater microbial communities from Lake Tanganyika, Tanzania - TA2015054 Kigoma Offshore 80m | ecosystem: Environmental > Aquatic > Freshwater > Lake | place: Tanzania: Lake...
CCTCGGGCCACTGGGCCTCATGGGCGTCCAGCTGCTCGCGCGCTCTGCGCGGCGGGTGGTGGCGGTGGATCCGGTCGGCGCACGTCGGGCACTGGCCGAGCGTTCCGGAGCGCTGGTTCTGGAACCCGGCGATGGCGTCGCCGAGCGCGTCCGCGGGCTCCTGGACGGGCTGCCGGAGGTTGTGCTGGAGGTCTCGGGCACGCAGGCGGGCCTGGAGACGGCGCTTTCCATCGTCCGGCCGAAGGGCCGGGTTGCGCTGGTCGGATCGCAGCAGCGCCTCAACGGGTTCGACCTCTTCTGGCCCCTCCAGCACAGCGGGGCGACGGTCGTGCCGCTCTGGCGGCCGGGAACGGCTTCGGTGCAGACCGCCGTCGGCGCTGACAGCCCGATCCGGCGTCAGGTGCCGCTTGTCCACGAGATGCTGCTGCGCGGCGAGCTGGACGTGGCCGCGCTCATCACCTGGGTGGTGCCGCCCGAGTCGGCGCCGCGGGCGATGGACCTCATCCACCGCAGGCCGGACCTGGGTGTCGGGCTGGCCATCGCCTGGGACCCCGCCCAGGCCCGGAATGTGGAGGCCTTCGAGGCGGCCTGGCGCGACGATCGGGCGGCCGCGGCCGGCGGATGACCCGGCGCCATGCGGTGACATCGGCCTGCGTGGGACATCGCCGGCGCGAAGGGAATGCGGGCGGCTCCGAGGGCGGCCGGTGTTGGGGCACCCACCGATGGGATCGCAGCCGCGGCCCGGAACGGACCCGGGATCGACAGGTGTCCCGCCGATCTGCCCACCGATGACGGCGCGCAGCCGATGTGATCGCACGGCGCGGGTACTGTTGCGCTCCATGACCACGATCGACGCACGCCCCACGACCGACCCGCTCCTCGCGGCCCTCGGCCTGCGGCCGGTGATCAACGTCGCCGGGTCCGTCAGCCGCCTTGGCGGCACGACGCTCGCCCCCGAGGTCCGCGAGGCCATGGCCGCGGCCGCGACCTCCTTCATCCCGATGGTCGAACTTCAGGCCTGGGCCAGCGAAGCGATCGCCGAGGCGACCGGCGCCGAGGCCGGCTGCGTGGCGTCCGGTGCGGCAGCGTGCCTGTTCCTCGCGTCGGCTGCCTGCCTTGCCCGTCTCGATCCGGGCGTGATGGACCGGTTGCCGGACACGGCCGGAATCCCCAACGAGATCGCGGTCCACCGCGCCCATCGCAACCCCTACGACCACGCGATCCGGGCGGCCGGCGCGACGTTCGTGGAGTTCGGGTATCTCGGGCCCGCCAATCCGGGGACCCGGCGCTGGCAGCTCGAAGCGGTGCTGAGCGAGCGCACCGTCGCCGTCTTCTACCCGGGTGCCGTGACCGCCGGCGTCCTGCCGCTCGCCGAGGTTGCCGACATCGCACGTGCCCGCGGCCTGCCGGTCATCGTGGACGCCGCGGAGATGGTGCCGCCCGTCTCGAACCTGCGCCACTTCATCGCAGAGGGCGCGGACCTCGTCGCGCACAGCGGCGGCAAGGCCGTCGGCGGACCCGCGGCATCGGGGTTCCTCGCCGGGCGCCGCGACCTGATCCTCTCGGCCAGCGCGCAGCAGCAGGACATGTACGTCCGGCCGGCGTCGTGGCCGGGTCCGCAGGGGGGAGACTCGCGGGACGCGCTGCCCGACCCGCCCCAGCAGCCGATCGGGCGCATCGCCAAGGTCGGCCGCGAGGAGATCGTGGGCCTCGTCGTTGCGCTGCGCCGCTATCTGGCGGCCGACCATGGAGCCAGGCGGGCGCGGTGGGCATCCCTCGGTGAGCAGATCCGGGGGGCCGTGAACGGCGTCGGCGGTGCGGCCGCCGCGGTTTTCGAGGATCACGATGTCGCGATCGTCGAGATCGCCGTGCCCGGGGGCCCGACGGCGGCGGCCCGGGTCATCGCACGCCTGCGCGAGCGCGACCCCCGCGTCTGGGCAGGGGAGGAGTTCGTGGACCAGGGCGCGATCGCAATCAACGTCCAGCACCTGCGGGACGACGAGGTGGAGATCGTGATCGAGCAGTTGCGCCACGCGCTCGCTGCCGGTTGACCGAGCGCCTCCCACCCCATCATCGCCCGAGCCTCCCTATGCGGGCTCTGACGGCGTGGCCATGAGGGACCCGACCCCGCCCGACGATCTGATCGTCGCCTACCTCGACCGATGGGGCGCGCGGGCCGGAGAGTCGCTGCAGGTCATGGTCAGCACGTCCCACCCTCGGTTCCGCGCCGAGGTGGTCCACCTGCGGGCCGGCGAGACGTCCCGCGACGGCAAGGGCTTCGATGAGCGGCCGCTGCCGAACCTGCCGGCAACCGAGCACGCCGGTCGTGTCCAGCCGTTGCGGCCGGGCTCGTACGCGACGGTCCCGGACAGCCCGGCGCTTGCCCTCGGGGCGTTCACGGTGACGGCCTGGATCCAGCCGACGGCCACGGGCCGGGGTCTCCAGACGATCCTCGCGCACACCGACGGCGCCGGCCGTGGTTGGGCGCTCCAGGTCGAGCCAGACCGCGGTCTCACTCTGTGCCTCGGCGCAGGCCCGGCCCAGCAGGCCGTCGCCTCCGGGGTTCCGCTGCTGGACGGGACGTGGTACTTCGCTGCGGCCACGTACGACTCCGCCACGGGCGTCGTGGAGCTGGTCCAACGGCCAGTGCCCGCGTGGCCGGTCGACCCGACCTCTGCCACCGTCCGCAGCCGGATCGAAACGCCCGAGGCCGTCACGCGCCGCACGGGGAGCCCGCCGTTGACGATGGCGGCCCGGCTGACGGCGCACTCGGACGACCCGGAGGCCGGCGCCACGTCCGAGCACTTCAACGGCCGCCTGGACCGGCCGCGCATCTTCGCCGCGTCGCTGACCGGTGCCCAGCTGGATCTCCTCGCCGCTGACGGCGACCCGACGGCAGCCGGCGCACCACTCGTCGCGGCCTGGGACTTCAGCCGGGAGATCGGGACCGACCGGATCGTGGACGCGGGCCCGAATGCGCTCCATGGCCGGCTCCACCAATTGCCCACGCGCGCCGTCACGGACCACACGTGGCGTGGTCAGAGCCTCGATTGGACGCTGGATGCGTCCCCGTACGGTGCCATCCACTTCCACGACGACGACCTCGAGGACGCCGGCTGGACGCCGGACCTGGTGGAGCACCTCCCCGCCGACCTGCCGAGCGGTCTCTATGCCGTCAAGCTGACTGCGGCGAGGCCTGGAAATCGCGAGATCGGCAACGTCGCCACCGGCTACGCGCCGTTCATCGTCCGGCCACGCTCAGGCGCCGCAGCGAGCCGCCTCCTGTTCATCGCGTCGGCCAATACCTATACCGCCTACGGCACCATCACGCGCGAATACGACGAGGTCCGTTCGCGCTGGATGGGTCTGCCGTTCCCTTATCCGCAGCAGTCCTGGCAGCGGTACGCGATCGACCACTCGCTGCTCAGCCTGTACGACCTGCACAGCGACGGCAGCGGCGTCTGCTACTCGTCCCGCCGGCGGCCGGTCCTGAACTTCCACCCGCTGACCAACGACCTCCAATCGGCGGACGGGCTCGGCTATGCCCACGGCTTCAAGCAGGATCTCCAGATCGCCGGCTGGCTCGCCGCGCAGGGCATCGACTTCGACGTGGTCATGGACGATGACATCCACGCGGAGGGAGTGGACCTCCTGCGCCGGTACCGCGCGGTGATGACCGGCTCCCACCCGGAGTACTGGACGGGCGCGGCGCTCGATGCGGTCGAGGCGTATCAGCGCGGCGGCGGCCGCTTCCTGTACCTCGGCGGGAACGGGTTCTACTGGGTGACGTCGCACCACCCCACCAGGCCGCACGTGATCGAAGTCCGGCGATGGGGCGGCACGCGATCCTGGACCGCTCTGCCCGGCGAGTACCGTCACAGCACGACCGGCGAGCACGGTGGCCTCTGGCGGGAGCGCGGCCGCGCCCCGCAGCGGCTCGTAGGGACGGGATTCACGGCGCAGGGTGACGGCATCGGGCGGCCCTTCCATCGCACGACGGCCTCCATGGATCCTCGCGTGGCGTGGATGTTCGACGGCATCGGCCCGGACGAACCCATCGGCGCGGTCGGCACCGTCATGGGCGCTGCGGCGGGCAACGAGGTGGACCGGGTGGACTTCGCGCTCGGGACGCCCCGCCACGCACTCGTGGTCGCCCAGGCGACCGGGTTCGACGACGCCTACCAGCACGTCGTCGAAGAAGTGCGAAGCGCCAACTCCCAGCAGGGCGGATCGGTGGAGGAGCGCGTCCGATCGGACATGGCCTTCTACGAGACACCGGGTGGCGGAGCCGTCTTCTCAGTGAGTTCCATCACCTTCGGCGGCAGCCTGGGTGTGGACGGCGGACGGAACGCGGCGTCGCGACTCCTGGGGAACGTGGTTCGCCGCTTCCTCGACGAGCGGCCGTTCGCGGACGACCGGCCCAGCGGGGCCGGCTGACCATCACCTGCGCCGGGCGCGCTACGCCTCGGCGTCGATCCAGACCGGCGACGACCAGGCCATCGCGATCAGGCCGCGCACGCGCCCCCGCTGCCGGAGACGCACGTAGTAGATCGCGGCTCCCGCCACGGCTTCGCGATCGTCGTCGAACGCCCAATCGAGTTGTCGCTCGAGCGGCGCCAGCTCGGCGATCACCGCGAAGCCGGGCTGGCCGTCGATGTGGCGCAGGACCTCCACCAGGTCAATGAGGTCGGTGCCGACCGCGCCGACCCGGATCGGCACCGGCCGTCCGCCCGCCGCGCGGCCCATGCCGCCCATCTCGACCCCACCGGCGGAGAAGTCCAGGACGATCCGCGCGCCGGTCGTGGCGTAGGTGCGGCGTGCATGCAGCGCATCGAAGACCTCGGCGCGGGTGAGGCCCGTCGCCCGGACCGCCACGACACCCTGATGGGGCAGGCCGGGCTGGGCGCGATGGTCATCGTTCGAAGCGATCGTCGAGAGGCGGCGGCCCTCCTCCCAGGCTCGCTGCGCGGACATGCCCGCGCGCTGGCTCAGGCTGGCGTTCGTGAACAGGCTCTGGTCGACGGCGAGCGGGTGGTACGGGTCGAACGCCTCGGACAGCCCGTGGGCGGAGAAGATCTCGAAGTTGCGCCGCAGGCGCGGGTCGTCGCCGTCGGTCCAGTCGATGGGCGACGGCATCTTCATGGTGTGGTGGGGGATCGTGAGCGCCTCGGCGCCGGCGAGCGACTTCCACAGTTCGGGCAGGGTCGCGCTGTACTCGTCGGCGACCATCATCGACTCGGCACGGAAGAACACGTTGTGATGGCCGTACGGCGCGCCGAACGACACCTCGGCGCCATGGATCGTCGCGAAGCGGCCGGGGTCGTTCCGCTCGTCGGCCAGCCTGGTGTAGGCGTCGAAGTCGGCGGTGCCGCCGGCTTCGAAGAAGGCGTTGTGGTCGGTGCGCGAGTAGAAGTCCAGCGCGGCCACATGACGGGCGTAGTCGTATGCGTCGGCGCCGCTGCCCACGCCGTCGTTGCTGATCTCGGTGTGCGAGTGGAGGTCGCCCCAGTAGGTGCGGGTCGGCGGCGGGGTCGAGTGGACGCGGGCCGGGTTCGACACGACATCGAGCCGCAGGCGCGGTTCGGTCACCCGGATTCGCAGGACGCCCGGCGAGGTGGCGACGCACTCGGCCTCCACCCACGCGCGGCCGTCCGGCACGACGACCGACGAGGGCACGTCGACTGCGCCCTCGACCACCTCGAGCGAGAGCCGGGCCCCCGGCGCCGGTGCCGGCGCGGGGTTCGCATGCTCGTCGATGAGCGCAAGGCGGAGCGCGAACGGCTCGCCGGCCACGACATCCGATGGCGCGACCGCGAACAGGTCGGCCGGCGAGCCGGCATGGAGCGTGAGCGTCGGCCGGTCGCGGTGAAGCCGGTGGCGGCCGCTGCCGTCGTGATCCACCGCCACGAGGATCGGCAGCGGCCCGGCGCGGTTGATGCCGGCCCGGAACCCACGGCTGCCGCCGGCGGTCTCGCCGTAGACGACGCTGAGCCTGTCGCCCGGCTCCAGCCGCCCGTGGCGGATGATCACCCGGGTCACGTAGGAGTAGTAGCCGGCGCGATCGGACAGGTTGCTCCAGCGCCCGGCCTTGTCGATCGCGAGGTCCGACTCGAGTTCGACGAACGCCTGGACGACGACCCCCGGCCTGGACGCCGAGGCGGCCACGAAGTTCGGCTCGCGCGGGGTGGACGCCTGGAGCCGGAACGCCGAGTTGCGGATGCCGGCGTGCCAGGCCTCCGGCAGCTGGACCCGCAGCCCACCCAGCTCCTGGATCGGCTCCTCGCCCACGGTGAACCGCACGATCCACGTGCCCCATCCGCCGGCGATGCCATGGTCGGGCGTGACGGACACAGTGCCGCTGGTGGCCGGCTCCGGGCTAATCTCCGGAATGGTCGGCGCGGTGACGCCATGGCGGAGGAGGAGCGTGGCGACGTTTCGGCTCAGGGGCCGCCGCCGCTCCCCGGCGGTCACCCCGCTTCGCTCATGAGCGGTGCCCCGCAGTCCACCCCGTAGTCCGCGGGCGTGTAGTCGCGCAGGCGGACGTGCACGTCCTCGGGGCGGACGATGGTGCCGCGGTTGACGGTCAGCACGGGTGTCAGCCGCTGCGCGCCCGATTCCCGTGTCCCGAAGGCATCGACGAGCCCGATCTCGCGGTCCTCCAGGCGGAAGACCGCCACGTTCGCGACGCGCCCGGGCGCCAGGGAGCCGATCTCGGATTCGCGCCGGACAGCGCGCGCCGGCAGGATCGTGGTTGCCTCGACCGCGCGTCCGATCGACCAGCCGACGTGGAGCATCTTGGCCATCGTCGTGAGCATGTCGAAGGCCGGGCCGGTGATGCACAGGCGGTGCAGGTCCGTGCTGATCGTCGTCGGCGCGAAGCCCTGCGCCATCGCCTTGCGGACGATCGGCCAGGCGAACGACCCGCAGCCGTGGCCGATATCGAAGACGACGCCACGCTCGCGGGCAGCCAGCAGTTCGGGCAGGATTCGGCCGCCCTCGTCGAAGAGCAGGCCCTGGCCGTCATCGGCGGCGGTGAACGTGTGGGTCATGATGTCGCCGGCCCGCATCCGCGGCGCGATCGCCCGCAGGTCCACGCCCCCGGACACGTGGAACATGACCGGCAGGCCGACTTCGTTGGCGGCTTCCAGCGCGGCATCCGCGGCACGCAGCACGTTGTTACCGGCCGGCGCATGCCCGAGGCGCGCCTTGATCCCCACGATGACGTCGCGGTTGCGCTCGACCACGGCGACCGTGTCCTCGATCCGGACGAAGCGGAACTCCTCGAGTTCACCGACCAGCATCGTGGGCAGGCCGAGCGAGCCGATATGCAGGAAGGCGAGCACCTTGACCGGCGACGTGTCGAGAGTGGAGCGCCGGAACCAGGCGAAGTTCTCGTAGCCGGCGGTGCCTGCGTCGACGGGCGTGGTGACGCCGCTGCGGAGGTTGACCAGCGGATCGATGCCCCACGGGGCGCCCTCGTACCAGTGGCCGTGGAGGTCGATGAAGCCGGGTGCCACGATCGCGCCGCGCACGTCCACGACTTCGCCGACCGGCGCCGCCCCGGGTTCGGTCACGGCGCCGATCCGCCCGTCCACGACCACGACGTCTGCGGCTCGATCGATTTCATTCGCCGGATCGATCACGTGGCCGCCGGCAAGGGTGAAGTCAGTCATTCGCGAAGGTCCTTCAGGGCTGGGGAATGGTATTGACGCGGCGATGCTTCTACCTGCATCAGCGGGGGGTCGGGCCGACCAGGCCCGGGCGTTCGGGACCGTGAGATATGCGGGTACAAGCATCGGACGCGGGAGCCAGGCCCACGGCTGTGTGCCGGCCGAAGGCCGCGGCGGCCGCGGCCGCGGATCTGCGACCGACTCCCTCGCGGGCCGAAGGCCGCGGACGGTGACCCGTCACCGTGCCGGGGTGCGGGGCGCGCCCCGTCAGACGTTCCGCCAGATCCACTTCTCGGGCGTCATCTCGACGAGCACCCGGTCGTTCTTGGCGTTGATCTCGTTCCAGTGCTGCCAGGTGGCCTCGTCGGAGTAGCGGTATTTGCGGATCAGCTTGATCGAGCCTTCGACCGCGTCGGGCCCGGGGCCGCGCACGACGCCGTTGCCGTAGACCAGGACGTACAGGCCAAGGTTGCTCGTCGGGTCGTCGACCAGCAGCGACATCGCCGGGTCGCGCCGGACGTCCTTGACCTTGGCGACCCAGTCGAGCGTGCTGATCAGGAACTTCCCGGTCTCGGCATCCCACAGGAACCAGTAGGGGGTCATGTTCGGGCCACGGCCCACGCCATTGGTGCCCCAGATGGCGTTGCGGCCCTTGGCGAGGAAGTAGTTTTGGATCTCCTTCGACGGGATCGGCATCGCATCCTCCTGAACACCCGAGTCGATCCCGCCTGCCTCGCGCGTCGCGGCCCCAGCGGGCCGCCCGATCATGGCAGACTCGGGGCAGGTGCCGCAGGGGAGGGAGCGTGATCCCGGACGCAGCAGGCCGCGACCTCGCGGCCCGATTGGGTGAGATCGAAGACGCACGGACGATCGCGGTGGCTTCGGCCCTGGCCGCGATTCCGGCACCGCTGGGCGAGGAGGGGCCGCTCGCTGCGGCGGTCGCCGAGTTCCTGGACCGGCCCGGGATCGACGTCCACCTTCAGGCCGTCACGCCCGGCCGGCCGAACGTGATCGCGACGGTTCGTGGCCGCGGTCGTCCAGACGGCTCGCCCGCTCCGGGGCTCCTGCTGAACGCCCATCTCGACGCCGCCTGGGCCCCGGGCGGCGTGCGCGACCCGTACCGGGCCGAGGTCGAGGGCAACCGCCTGTACGCGGGCGGCATCACCGACATGAAGGGCCCGCTCGCCGCGATGATCGTGGCCCTCCAGACCGCCGCAGCCGCGGCGACGGCCGGGTCGAGCGGCGCCGGCGGACGAGCGCCGGCCGGCGACCTGGTCCTCCACGCCGTCATCGCCCACAACCCGACCGGACTCGGGACCAAGTTCGCGCTGACCTCGGAGCCGCCGTTCAACGGCTACGGCATCGTCGGCCAGGGCTCCAACCTGGAGCTGCACGCCGAGAACTCCGGCGCCGTCAAGTTCGAGATCGAGCTCGGCGGGCGCGCGGCGCACGTGTCCTTCCAGGAGGAGGGGATCGATGCCCTCGCGGCCGCCAAACGCGTCTACGAGGCCCTCTCGGCCCCGGGCTTCGCGTTCACCCACACGCCGTCGGAGCGCCTGCCGGGCTTTCCCAAGTTCGTGGTCGGTGAGCTGATCGCCGGCGGTCGCGCCGGGGTACCGGCCCTGTTGCCCGGTTCCGGTCTCGCCGATCGCGCGGTGCTCCGAGGCGACGTGCGGACCGTGCCCGGGATGAACCGCTGGACGGTGACCCGCGACCTTGCGGATGTTGTCGCGCGGGCGGCCGGGCGCGACGTGCGCTCCTCGGTCCGCATCATCAGCGACGTCCACCCGTTCATGGGCCGCCGCGACAGCCCGCTCATCGAGGCGCTCTCGGCCGCCCACGCGCTGGTCCGCGGCGCTCCCCCGGCGCTCGCGGTCAATGCCCGCCAGCGCGGCTTCGTGACGGACGCGCCCGTGCTGGAGGAACACGGCATCCCGAGCGTGGTCTACGGCCCCGGCCCGTGGCGCTACGAGCCCGACGAGTACATCGAACTGGACGAACTGCTCGACGCGGCACGGATCTATCTCGGCACCGCCCTGCTCGTCGGAGGCTGATCATCGCAATGGCGCGCTACATCGACATCGAGTTCACCAACGAAAAGGTCACGGCTCGGGCCCTGCTCCTCGATGACCAGGCCCCGAAGACCTGCCAGCGCATCTGGGAGGTGCTGCCGCTGCGGGGTCGGGTGACGCACGCTCGCTACTCGGGGACGATGGTCGCCCACCACTTCGACAACACCGTGGTGATCGAGGAGGAGAACGCGACCACCTACATCCAGACCGGCGACGTCATCTACACGCACTACAACGCGGGCGTCCGGCACGGCCACCCCGACGCGCTCTCAGAGGTCTACTGGGCCTACGACCGGTACGCGCGGCCGACGATCCCGGGCGTCGGCAACCCGTCCACGGCGAACATCTTCGGCCGCTTCGTGGGCGACCCCACCCCGTTCTACGAGGTCTGCGCCCGGATGCTGGTCGAGGGTGCCAAGCAGATCGAGATCCGCCGGGTCGAAGAGGGCTGACCGGGCCCGGGGATGCCCCGGGACCTCGGCGTTTCCGGTGCGCGCGGCGTTCCAAGGAGCGAATGACGGTCTGCCGTGGAACGTCCTGGGTTCCGATCCTGAACCCAGACGCCACGCCGGAACCTCGCGCGTTCCAGACCGCCCGGCGGCAGGCGTCCGGTTGCGCCTTGGAACGCCCGACGCACCGCCGTCGAGACACTAGCCGATGGCAACATCGCGCGCGCCGGTCAGTGCGGCCCGGACCGCGCTCACGACGACATCCGCCTCGTCCTCATGGAGCGTCGAGGCCCCGAACGACACGACGCCGATGTCCAGCCAGCCCTCTCCCGTGTAGACCGGGGGATCGCCCTGCTGGAGCGCCAGGGACAGGGCCGCGGCGCGCTCCGTGGCGGCCGACCCGCCCAGGTCCAGGTGCAGCACCGGGTACATGACCCGACCGTCGATCGGCGGGCGCCGGAGGGTCAGCGAGGCGCCCGCCGGCAGCCCGGCGCGATCGATGCCCGCGGCGATGTGCTCCAGGATCGCGACCTGGCGGGCGATCTCCGCTTCTTCGTCACGGGCCACGTAGCGGCGCAGCGCCGCCAGCAGCCCCACGATCCCTTCTTTGCCCACCTTGGCGGCGCGCCCGATGCCGTGGTGCGGCACGCCCCGAAGCGACCCGTCGCGCACGAGCGAGCCGTAGCGCCACGTGCGGACGTCCACGTCCATGTCCAGGTGCTGGAGGGCTGCTGAGCGGATCAGGTCCGCGCGGCCGGCAAGGAACCCGCTGGCCTGCGGCCCGCCGATCGCCTTGCCGCCGGAGTAGGCGACGAGATCGGCGCCCTCCGCAATGAACCGGCGCAGGTTCGCCTTGGGCGGCAGGCCGGCGGCGGCGTCCACGATCACCGCGATGCCGTGGCGATGGGCGAGTTCGGCGACCTCCGGCAGCGGCACGGTCCCCGGGGCGTGCTGGACGGGATGAGCGATCGCGACCGTAGCCGGCCCGATCGCGGCCTCGATCTGCCACGCGTGGGTGCGGCCGGCGCCCGGATGCCCCTGGTAGCCGACCTCCACGATCCGGGCGCCCGCCGTCCGGAGGGCATGGTCGTAGGCGTTGCGGTGGCCGCGCTGCACGATGATCTCGTTGGGCATCCCGATGGTGTCCGGCAAGCGGTCGATCCGGTCGGGGTCCGCGCCCGCGATGCAGGCGGCGGCGCCCAGCATCAGGCCGGCCGATGCCCCGGAGGTCACGTAGCCTGCTTCGGCGCCGGTCGCCGCCGCGATCTCGCGCCCCGCGATCTCCTGCAGCTCGTCGATCGCGAAGTGCCGGCCGGCCGCGTCCGCCATCGCCGCGATGACCTCAGGGTGCATCCGCTGCCCGCCGACGCGCGTCGCGGTCCCCACAGCGTTGACGATGGGCCGCAGGCCGAACTCGGCAACGATGTCCACGCATCCCTCCTCGACTGGGCTCTCGAGCGGCGTCGCCGCCGCCCTACGATACGTCGCCGATGGACACCGTTGACACGCCCCTGGATCTCGTCATCGCGGGCGGCCGCGTGATCGATCCCGGGCAGGGGCGCAACGGTCCGCTCGAAGTGGGCATTTGCGCCGGCCGCATCGCCGCCGTCGCGTCGTCCCTGCCGCGCGCGGCAGGGACGCAGGTGCTCGACGCCGGCGGACGCCTCGTCGTGCCGGGACTGATCGACCTGCACACGCACCTCTTCGATGGCATCTCCGCGCTCGGGGTCGCCGCGGACGCAACCTGCCTGCCGGCGGGTGTGACCACGGCCGTCGACGCGGGCACCGCGGGCGAGGTCGCGTTCGGGCGCTTCCGGCGCGGCTGGATCGACCAGGCGCGGACGCGGGTCTTCGCGTTCGTCAACCTCTCGTCGATCGGGCTGATCATCGACGACGGCCTGGAATTCGGCGATCGCGAGCTGCGCTATGTGAACGTGGATCGCATCGTGGAGACGATCGCCGAGCACCGCGATGTCTGCCTGGGGATCAAGGTCCGCGTCGCGCGCAACCAGACGGCGCCGCCGCGACTCCATCGGCCACTGGATCGCGCGCTCGAAGCGGCGGAGCGCTCCGGGACACGCTTGATGGTCCACATCACCGAGCCCGGCATTCCACTGGACTCCGTCTTCGATCGGCTCCGGCCGGGCGACATCGTCACCCACCTGTTCCACGGTCGGGCCGAGACGATCATCGCAGCCGACGGTCACGTCCTGGCGTCCCTGCGTCGGGCGCGCGAGCGCGGCGTCTGGACCGATGTCGGCCACGGCGGTGGCAGCTTCACCTATCGCACAGCGCGCGCGGCGCTGGCCGACGGGTTCGAGCCCGACACGATCTCGACCGACCTCCACGCGTTCTCGCTGGTCGGCGCCATGAAGGACCTGCCCACCACGATGACCAAGTTCCTCGCGCTCGGGATGCCACTGGAGCGCGTGATCGCGGCAGCGACGGTGAACGCGGCCCGGGCAATCTCGCAGCCGGGGGTGACGGGCACCCTCGCGGTCGGTGGTCCGGCCGACGTCGCCATCCTGGAGGAGGTCGAAGGGCCGGTGACGCTGGCGGACGTGACCGGCGAGGGACTGGAGGCGGATCGCGCTCTGCGCGCGTGGCGCACGGTGCGGGCCGGGACCGTCACTACGGCCGGGACCGTTGCTACAGAAGGCTCGCGCACACCCGCGTGAGATACCACCGGCAAGCCGCGCGTGGGGAGACGTCGCGGCGCGTCAGTTCCGATCGTCCGATCGGCAGTGAGGATGCTCCCACGGCGCAGGCCCGATCGGACCTGGAGCCGAGCGTGGGACTGGAGGGGTTCTGCATGAAGCATCGGTTGTTCGCATTGCTCACGGTGACCGCGTTGGTCGCTGGGGCATGCCAGGCGGCGGCAACGCCCGCTCCGACGGCCGCTCCGGCGACTGCGGCTCCGGCCACTGCCGCTCCGACGGCGGCCCCGGCTACGGCCGCGCCGACCGCGGCTCCAACGGCAGCACCGGCCACTGCGGCTCCAACGACAGCTCCGCCCGCGAGCAGCGGTTCCGTGAGCTGGAATCGGTTCGCCGAGGCGAACCCGGTGTTCCACACCATCGACGCCCAGAGCAACCAATACCCGTTCTTCTACTTCCTGTATGGGCAGCTCGTCCGCCTCGACCTCGGCGACACGAGTCTGCAGACGCTCACTCCCGACCTCGCCGAGAGCTGGGAGATCACGCCGGACGCGCAGACGTTCACGTTCAAACTGCGCCAGGGTGTGAAGTGGCACGACGGCACGGACTTCACCGCGGATGACGTGGTCTACACGGCGACATGGGCTGCCGAGAACCGGAATGCCTACACCGGGTTTCCCACTGGCTGGTGGACGCTGAAGGGCGGGGCTGACATCCAGGCAGCCTGCGATGCGGCCCCGGACGACAAGACGAAATGCGGCGGCTCTTCGACCTTCGAGGGCGTGACGAAGATCGACGACTACACCGTCCAGTTCACCCTCGCCGCGCCCAACGTCGAGTTCCTCAGAACGCTGGCCGATGCCCCGAGCTCCATCATGCCGAAGCATCTTCTCGCCGGCCAGACGCGCGGCGAGATCCTCAAGGGCGACTTCATGAACAAGTCGCCTGTGGGCACAGGACCCTTCACCCTCGGGCAGGTTGTACCGGATCAGTTCATCGAGTTCATCGCCAGCCCGGGCTATTACAAGGGCCCGCCAAAGCTCGAGAAGATCATTTACAAGGCCATCACCACCGACACGGCCCTGGCCCAGACGAAAGTGGCGAGCTCGATATCATCCTGAACGCGGGCGCCTCGAACTTCGATCGCCTGAGTGCCATCCCGACGCTCGATGTCCGGGTGGTCTCAAGCCCCGGGATTTTCGAGATCGTCCCGCACGGCGAAACACAGGCCGAGCGAGATCGATGGAAGACCGACCTCAATCTCGACCTGCCCCCATTGCACATCGATCTATCCGACAAGCGTGTCCGCCAGGCAATCTATTACGCGATCGACCGGCGAACGATCAATGACGAGCTGTTCGGCGGGCGAAACCGAATTCCGTGGAACCCACCCGGCTTCCGAGATGACATCCCGGGCCTCAACCAATATGAGTTCAACCCGGACAAGGCGAAGGAGCTTCTGGCGGCCGCAGTCGCCGAAGGCAAGATCGACCTCAGCCAGACGCTCCGCTTCTACTATGCGAACGAGCTCGGCGACGGAGCCAAGATGGCGCCGATCGTCAAGCAGCAGCTCGAGGCCGTCGGATTCAAGGTGGAACTGACCGGGGTCGCGATCGACGCCTGGCTGAAAGTCATCGTCGACGACACGCAGCGAGGCTCCTTCGACATCGGGTTCAGCGCCGGCGGGGCGGAGGGCCTTGGCCCATCTCGCTCCCGAGAGTATTTCCACTGCGGGAACCAGCCTGTGAACGGCGGTTCCGGCTACTACAACTGCGACACCCAGAAGCTCTTCGACAAGGCGCTGACGCAAACCGACCCAACGGAGCGGGCGAAGACCTACGAGGAGATTGCCAAGATCCTCAACGATGAGGTGCCCATCCTGTACTGGTGGCAGAATTCCGGTGTTCATCCCGTGAACAAGCGGGTGCAGGGCGTGATCGTTCCTGCCTTCGAGCGCTATTTCGCGATGAGCGCCTACGAGTGGTCGGTCACGCCGTAATCCGCCGAGATCCGCCTGCTCGATAGCACGTGGTGCACATGACGACGGCGTCCATCCGGCCTGGGTCCTTCGGGAGCTAGCCGGGTGGGCGCCTACGTCGTTCGGCGAGTCCTGATCGCGGTCCCGGTGCTCATCGGGATCACGATCATCGCCTTCGCGATTCTCTCGCTCGCCCCAGGCGATCCCATCGCGGCGCTGATCGCGCCTGAGCAACGCGCAGCGATGACCCGGGAGCAGCTCGCCTCGATGCGACGCGAGATCGGCCTCGACGGACCGGTCCACGAGCGGTATGTCCGCTGGCTGGGTGGCGTGCTCGCCGGCGATTTCGGGTACTCGATCAAGTCCGGGCGGTCGATCGTCGACGAACTCGCGCCCCGGATCGGACCGACGCTCCTGCTCATGGGAGGATCGATTGTCTTTGCGATCGTCGTCGGCATCCCGCTCGGCGTCCTATCGGCCGTGCGCCAATACGGGCGGATCGACTATGTGATCACCACGTTCACCATGATCATGATCAGCACGCCAACGTTTTTGCTCGGCCTCGTTCTCATCTATACCTTGGGCGTCTCTCTGAAGATCCTGCCGACCGGTGAAATGCAGACCGCGGGCAAGCCCTTCTCGCCGGATGACCTAATCGCGCACATGGTCATGCCGGTCGCCATTCTCGGGTTCGCGAACGCGGCCCCACTCATGCGGTATACGCGCGCGGGCATGCTCGAGGTCCTGAACTCGGACTACGTGACGACCGCGCTGGCCAAGGGCCTGAGAGAGCGCGTCGTGCTCATCCGCCACGCCTTCCGAAACGCGTTGCTCCCGCTCGTGACGGTGATCGGTCTGCTGATTCCGGAGCTCGTGGCAGGAGCCATCATCACCGAGCAGGTCTTCTCGTGGCCGGGAATGGGCCGACTCGCCGTGCGGGCCGCGAACGATCGGGATCCGTCGCTGATGATGGGCATCGTCCTTCTGGTGGCCGTGACGGTCCTGATCGCGAACATCCTGACCGATATCGCCTACTCCTATGTCGATCCGCGCGTCCGACTCGCAGCCCGCTGAGCGGTTGATCGATTCGTTTTCGGCCCCGCACGATTCGCTGCTGCGCCAGGCGCTGAGGCGCTTCCTGCGGCACCGGCTCGCGACGTCCGGGGTCATCGTCCTTGCCGTCTTGGC
>Ga0194132_10007623_pt1 | contig 16010 bp, 12 predicted proteins | sample TA2KigOf80mmetaG_FD_148612 | JGI IMG/M metagenome (GOLD analysis project Ga0194132, IMG submission 148612) | Freshwater microbial communities from Lake Tanganyika, Tanzania - TA2015054 Kigoma Offshore 80m | ecosystem: Environmental > Aquatic > Freshwater > Lake | place: Tanzania: Lake...
TGGCGATGGTGCCATCGACGACCTTGGTGCTGGTGACGGTATTGTCGGCCAGGTGCTGTGCGGTGACCCCGCCCGCGGCCAGGGCGAGGGAGACGGCCCCGCTGGTGCCGCCGCCGCTCAGGCCAGAGCCGGCGGTGACCGCAGTGATGTCGCCGCTGCTGGTGTTGCTGCCGGCGGTGCTGAAGGCGCCCGAGAAGGAGATGGCGATCTCCCGGCTGTTTGGTTTGGGGGTGACGGTGATGGCGTTGCCCCCGACAAGGGTCACGCTTTCGCGGATGGCGTTGAGGGATTTGACAACCTGGTCGGCGGCGATGTCAGCGGCGGTGAGGGAGGTATTGGCGATGTCGGCGCCGGTGAGGGAGCCATCGACTACCTTGGCGGTGGTGACGGCGTTGTCGGCAAGGTCGGCGGTGGCCACGGTGGCGTCGGCCAGGTCGGCGCCGGTGAGGGAGCCGTCGAGCACCTTGGCGGAATTGACAGCGTTATTGCTCAGGTCGGAGTTGGAGACCGACCCGTCGATGATCTTGGTGGTGGTGATGGCGTTGGGGGCGATGTCGATGGTGTTGACGGTGCCGTCGGCGAGGTGTTGGCCGGTGACCCCGCCGGTGGCCAGTCCGAGGGTCACCGCCCCGCTGGTCCCTCCGCCGATAAGGCCAGGGCCGGCGGTGATGGCGGTGAGATCGCCGACGGCGCTGGTGGCCCCAGAAAACGCGATGGCGATCTGGTTGATCGCCGGATCTGTGGTGACGGCGACGTTGGGCCCACCCACCAGAACTACGTGGTCCTTGAGGTTGTTGAAGGTGCGGACCACCTGGCCGGCAGCCAGGTCAGCAGCTTTGAGCTGGCCGTCGGCGATGTCGGCGGAGGTAATGGTATTGTCGGCGATCTTGGCGCTGGTGATGGCGTTGTCCTCCACGGTGCGGGCGTTGAGGCTATAGGCGACGGCGGTCAGTTCGAGGCGGGGACTGAGTTCGGTGTCGCCGCCCACAGCGGTGCCGATGTAGTAGGGGATGTCGAAAGGCAGGTTGAGCAGGGCGGTCTTGCCCAGCACGACGCTGAAGGCCCCGTCCACCACCGTGACATTGGGTTGGGTTTGGGTGTAGAGGGCACTGCCGCCGGTGGGCACACTGTAGATGCGGAACACCAGGTCATAGCTGCCGGTGAGGGGCTGGCCGGTGCTGTCGGTCAGCAGACCCTGGAGGCTGAGGGTTTGGGGGACGGCTGCCGGACCTGGGACGGGCATCAGTGCGAGGAGTAAAAACAGGCTGGCAAGGGCGCGAGCGAACGAGGGCATCGGGGCAACTCCTTGAGGGAACGATGCGGTGGAGATGGCTCGTAACCCTAAGACAGACACAAAAGGTGCTCCTTGTCAAACCAAACGGTGACCGGCGTCACATACCGGGTAAAAAAACCTGGGTCTGGATCAGCGCCGGGGGGGGTTGGGGGTGGCCGTCCAGCACCAGGCCGGTGAGCAGGTCCACCCTCGGCTGGTCGAAGGCAAAGCCGGTGCCGGCGGCCAGCACCGCCAGGCGCGGGCGTAGAATGGATACCAAAGCGGGCCCGTCGCCACCAACCCGGGTGGGGTAACCCTGCTTGATCGGGGGGTACCGGGGGTGTATAGTACCCCATACCGGGACAGGTGGACCGGCCCACGCCCAGAAGGACTAAACCATGGCAGTACACCTGGAAAGCAGCATCAGCGCGTTCGACTGGGGCGCCGAAACCGTGCGCGTGGGCGACCTCGACGGTTACGGCGCCCCGGACCTGAAGGAGATCCTGGTCTACGAGCGGGGTGCCGGCCAGGCCATGGCCATCTACGATGGCTGGGGCGAGATGCTCGACACCCTCGAGGTGCCGCCCGAGATCTGCGGGGTGTACCACGGCAATCCCGGCATCCACATCGCCTACCGGGCCGATGTGTGGGGCGACTCCCGCGAGGAGGTGCTGGTGGCTGGTTGGAAGGGGTTGCGCATCTATGCCAACCGCCGGCGCCTGGCCTTTTACGGGGGCCTCGACAAACACGTGCTGCGCCGTTCCCCCGAGGAAATCACCCGGGAACTGGAGGCCAAGATCCCGCCCCTGGTCAAGAGCGGGGGCTGCGTGCTGGCCCTGGACCACCGCATCCCCAACGGCACCCCGCTGGAGCACTACCGCTTCTATATCGCCAAGGTGTGGGAGACCCTGGAGCGGGAAGGAGTGGCCCTTGGCTGAGTTTCCCCTGCCGGCACGGTTGGCGGAAAAGTGCAGCCAGGACCCCGACAAGGCCCAGTGGCTGGCCCGTTTGCCGGCCCTGGTCGCGGAACTGGTGGAGCGCTGGGGCCTGCACCTAAGTGCCCCCTACGAGCAGGAGGTAAGCTGCGCCTGGGTGGCCCCGGCCACCTTGAGGGACGGAGCCCCGGCGGCGCTCAAGGTGGGGTTGCCGCACATGGAGGCCCGGGAGGAGATCGAAGGACTGCGCTTCTGGGACGGGGAGCCCACCGCCCGCCTGCTGGAGGCCGACAAGGAGTGTAATGCGCTGCTTTTGGAGCGCTGCGAGCCGGGCACCCCGCTGCGGGCCCTGCCCGAACCCGAACAGGATGTGGTGGTGGCCGGGCTGCTGGGTCGGCTCTGGCGCATCCCGCCGGAACCCCATCCCTTCCGGCCCCTGGCCGAGATGACCGCGTACTGGAGCGAGGAGTCGCTGGCAGGGGCGGACACCTGGCCCGATACGGGCCTGGCCCGGGCAGGCTTGGAGCTTTTCTGGGAACTGCCGCTCAGTGCCCCAGACCAGGCGCTCCTGGCCACGGACCTGCACGCCGGCAATGTGCTCTGCGCCCAGCGCCAGCCCTGGCTGGTCATCGATCCCAAGCCCTTTGTCGGCGACCCGGCCTTTGACCTGACCCAGCACCTGCTCAACTGCAAGGGGCGGCTGGCAGCCGATCCTGCAGGCTTCATCCGCCGGCTTGCCGAATTGTGCGGGGTGGAGGAAGAGCGGGTGCGTTTGTGGACCTTCGCCCGCCTGGCCGCTGAGCACGATTCCTGGCACGGCACCCAGGCCATTGCCCGGGCCCTGGCACCCTAACCAAAACTGGAGGAAGCAATGACGAGTTTCAAAGAAATCATCCGCACCGAAGAGGAGTTGCGCTTCATCATGGGCTCGCCTACCCAGCGGGCGCTGGACAAGACCATCACCGCCCTCGACGAGCACTGCCGGGCCTTCATCGCCTCCTCGCCCTTCCTGCTCATCGCCTCCAGCGACGCGCAAGGTCGGCACGACGTCTCGCCCAAGGGGGACCCGCCCGGCTTCGTGCAGGTGCTCGACGAGCGCACCCTGGCCATCCCGGACCGGCCGGGCAACCGCCGGGCCGACACCTTTGCCAATATCCTCCAGCAGCCGCAGATCGCCCTCTTGTTTTTCATCCCCGGCAAGGAAGACACCCTGCGGGTGAACGGCAGGGCCCAGATCGTGAGGGACCTGGCCCTGCGGGAACACATGGCCGTGCAGGGCAAGGTCCCGGACCTGGCCCTGGTGGTGGAGGTGCAGGAGGCCTTCATCCACTGCCCCAAGTGCATGGTCCGCTCCCACTTGTGGGAGCCCGAACGCTGGCCGAGTCTGGCGGAGGTGCCCACCATGGCCCAGACCTTCGTGGCCCATGCCAAGATCGACCAGCCTGTGGCAGAGGTGCAGGCCTCCATTGACCAGGCGGTGAAGGAACGCCTTTACTGAGAGGAAAACGATGAACGACCGGACGGAGTGGTTGGCCCGCAAGGGCTGGGGGGTGTTCTGCCACTGGCTGGGCGCGGCGCCCAGCACGGATGGAGGCGCCGGCCTGAGCGCCGAGGAGTGGAACGAATGGGTGGATGCCTTCGACGTGGAAGGGCTGGCCGGCCAGCTGGCAGGGGCAGGAGTGCCCTATTTCTTTCTCACCATCGGCCAGAACTCCGGCCATTACCTGGCCCCCAACCCCGTGTACGACGAGTTGGTGGGCATCCATCCCAGCAAGTGCGCCCGCCGCGACCTGGTGGCCGATCTTCATGCTGCCCTTGCCAAGCGCGGCATCGACCTTTTGGTGTACCTGCCCAGCGGAGCCCCGGCCGCAGACCCGGTAGCCGTGGAGCGGTTGGGTTGGGAATGGGGCTTCGAGGGGGATTGGCCCGCCTGGGGCACGGGGCGCAGGGGCAAGCGGCTGGCCGAGTTCCAGCACAAATGGGAGCAGGTCGTCGCGCACTGGTCGCGGCAGTGGGGGACCAAGGTGAAGGGCTGGTGGATCGACGGCTGCTACTTTGCCGACGAGATGTACCGCCACCCGGAGGGACCCAACTTCGCCAGCTTTGCCGCCGCGCTGAGGGCCGGCAACCCCGAGGCGGTCGTGGCCTTCAATCCGGGGGTCCTGGTGCCGGTGGTCTGCCACAGCGAGGCGGAGGACTACACGGCCGGCGAGATTGCCGGGGCCCTGCCCGAATGCCCCGGCCCCTGGGTGGAGCGCCAGGGCCACCGCGCCCGCTACCACCTGCTCAGTTACCTGGGCCAGAGCTGGTGCCAGGGCCCGCCGCGCTTCCCTGCGGAAATGGCCGTGGGCTATACCCGGCACGTGACTGGCAGGGGCGGGATCATCACCTGGGACGTGCCTATAGAGCGCAAGGGGCTGATCCCCGGGGACTTTCTGCGCCAGCTGGAGGCCATCGGTGCGGCGCAGACGCAGAGTTGGCAGACCAGTGGCCCGGTGCCGGATGCAGCGGTGCGCACCAGCCGCGCCCTGCGCGAAAGATTGCTTGCCGACCCCACCCGGCCGCGCTACCACTTCTGTACCCCCGAGGATCAGGGTATGCCCGGGGACCCCAACGGCGCCTTCTTCGCCAATGGCCGCTATCACCTCATGTACCTCTACAACCGCAGCGGCTCGGGTTTCTGCTGGGGCCATATCTCCAGCGCGGACCTGGTCCACTGGCGGCACCACCCCGACGCCATCGGGCCGGGCGACGGGGACGAGGGCTGCTTCTCGGGTGGGGCCTATGTGGACGAGGAGGGTACTGCCACCCTTTCGTACTGGATGCTGTGGGGTGACAAGGGCATCGGCCTGGCCCAGAGCCGGGGGCCGGGGTACGATAACTGGACCAAGCTGGCGGCCAATCCGGTGATCAGGTCCACCGAGTGGGGCGTCACCGAGATGAAGGACGCGCAAGGCCAGAGCTTCTGCGTGGGCTCGGCCGACCCATCCAACATCTGGAAGGAGCATGGCCGGTACTACATGCTCACCGGCAATCTGCTGGTGCTAAACAAACTGGGCCGGGCCCCGGAGGCCCCCCCGTCCGAGCAGGGGGACCGGCTCTACCTCTTTGTCTCCGACGACCTCAAAGAGTGGGAGTACCTGCACGTCTTCTACCAGCGCCGGCCTGAGTGGACCCAGGCCAGCGAAGACAACATGTGCCCCAGCTTCCTGCCCCTGCCCTCCAGCCCGGCGGGCGGGCCGGCCAGTTCCAAGCACCTGATGCTCTTCATCAGCCACAACCTGGGCTGCCAGTACTACGTGGGCACCTACCGCGACCTGCGCTTTTACCCCGAGACCCACGGCCGCATGACCTGGGTGGACAACACCTACTTCGCCCCTGAGGCGCTGATCGACAGCCAGGGACGGCAGATCATGTGGTCGTGGCTCTTGGACAACCCATCCGGCGACCGCGAGCGCGGCTGGTCCGGGGTGTACGGATTGCCCCGCACCCTGTGGGTGGGGGAGGACCACACCCTGAGAATGGCGCCAGTGCCGGAGCTGGAGGTGCTGCGCGGTCCCCAGCGCCGCTGGCGGGCCGGGGCGCTCAGGGCCGGCCAGGCCCGGGTGCTGGAGGGGATAGCCGGCCTCTCCTGCGAGCTGGAGCTGGAGATCGAGGTGGGGGAGGCCAGCCGCTGCGGGCTCAAGGTGCGGGCCGGGAGCGAGGAGGAGACCCTGCTCTACTACGACCGCCCGGCACAGGAACTGGTCTTCGACAGCACCCGCAGCGGCACCACCGGTCGCAAGGCGGTGGAGCGGGCCCCGCTGGTACTGGGGCCGGGCGAAAACCTGCACCTGCGGGTCTTTGTGGACCAGTCGGTGGTGGAGATCTTCGCCAACCAGCGCCAGGCCATCGGCCGGCGGGTGTACCCGGCGCAGGCGGACAGCGACCAGGTGGTGCTCTTCGCCGAGGGCGGCGCGGCCCGCCTGAAGCGCGCAGTGGGCTGGGAGATGGCGCCGGCCAATCCCTACTGAGGCGATGGCCGAAGAATCCACCCTTACCCGGTCCCAGCTCGCAGAGGCCTTCCAGCGCCTGGGGGTGCAGGCCGGCGACACCCTGATGCTGCACGCCTCGGTGAAGGCAGTGGGCTGGGTAGTGGGCGGGCCGGACATGATCCTGGCAGCCCTGCTCGACGTGCTGGGGGAGGAGGGCACCCTGATGATGATGGTGGGCTGGGAAGAGCAGGTCTACCACCTCCCCGAGTGGCCCGCCGACCGACAGGCCGCGTACCTGGCCGAGTGCCCTCCCTTCGATCCGGCCACCTCCCGGGCCAACCGCAGGTGGAGCATCCTCGCCGAGTACCTGCGCACCTGGCCGGGGGCCCGGCGCAGCGACCACCCCGAAAAGTCCATGGTGGCGGTGGGTAAACGGGCCGAGTGGCTGACGGCGGACCATCCCCGCCACTACGGTTTCGGCGCCGGCTCCCCGCTGGACAAGCTCTGCCAGGCCGGGGGCAGGGTGCTGCTCCTGGGCGCCCGCTTCGACAGCCTCACCCTCCTGCACCATGCCGAGGACCAGGCCCGGATGCCGGGCAAGCGGGTGGTGCGCTACCAGATGCCGGTGCTGGAAGAGGGGGCGCGGCGCTGGGTGGAGATCGAGGAGTTCGATACCTGCGCGGGGATCGTGGACTGGGTGGGAGAGGACTACTTCATCCTCATCGCCAAAGAGTACCTGGCCGAGAACGGCCTGCGGCCCGGCGCGGTGGGCGGGGCCATCTCCTACCTTTTCGAGGCTGCGTCCCTGGTGGAGTTTGCCGTGGGGTGGATGGAAGCGCACTTCGCGCCAGGGGCGGCTCCCCGGCGCGCCGACACCTGAGAGTAACTGATCGACATGGAGGCTGGTGATCCACCGGACCCAGCTGGGGCGCCGCACGATCCGTACGCGGGGCTGCGCCACCGCGATTTACGCCTGTTGCTGAGCGGCTGCGAGTCGGGGGCGGTGGTTTCGCTGTGGGGGTCGGTCTTCTCGGTGGTCAGCGGGGGATCGGCACCCTCCTGGTGGTGCTCCTGGTGGCGAGCCTATGGCCCGAGATGCGCAAGCTGGAGCGGCTCTAGCCCCTGGGCAGGTGCCGGGAAAACCAGTCTAGGGCGAGTTCCCACATGGCCGGGGTAAACTGGTGGGCCGTACCGGGTTGGCGATGCACCTCCAGCCGGTGAGGGTAGGCGGCATAGGCCGGGGCCAGCGCATCGGCGAAACGCTCGGCCCCGTCGGGGGGGACCTGGCGGTCCGCGTCCCCGCACAAAAAGCGGAGGGCCGGGCAGTGACGGTACGCCTCCAGGTGGGTGAGGGGGTTGCGCCGCTCGTACGCGGCCTGGGCCGCCACGTCTGGTTCGCCGGGAGGCTCGAAGGATCCCGGCCGCAGCCAGTCCGGAGTGGCGATGGCGGCAGCTACGGCGACCAGGCGAGGGTCCAGGCCGGCGGCGGCCACACTGATGTCGCCTCCCATCGAGATCCCGCCCATCGCCACGGCAGGCTCCACCCCGAGCTCGGCCAGGGCCCAGTCGATCACCCGCGGAATCTCTTCGGCAGTATGGGCGAGGATGGGCCAGAAGTGCCGGCGGATGTTGCCCCGCACCCGCTGCCGCAGGGCCTCGACGCCTTCGGTCGAGCGCTCGCCGTGTGCCCAGGGATCGAAGCTCAGGCCGACGAAACCGGCCCGGGCCAGATCCTGCAATTGGGCCTGTACGCCTTCCTTGGTGCCGCTGAAGCCCGGCAGCCAGATCACCAGCCGGCGCCGGGGCAGGGCGACCGGTTCGGCCCACAGCAGCGGCATGCCCTCCAACCTGGCCGTGCGCAGGGGCGCGTTCATGCCTCGCCCTTGAGCGCCTCCCGGTCCTCCTCGATCCAGCGGTCCCACATCTCCTCGTCGGCCACCTGAAAGCCGGAGTTGGCCCGGCGGAAGACCAGCTCGTCCACGCCAAAGAGGCGCTGCAGCCGGCGGTCGTTCCGCTCGCGGGCCTGCTGGAGGATCTTGGCCACGTTGGGGCCAGAGTGGTTGTCGCGGCAGCGCAGCCAGCTGCGGTTGTAGTAGATCGAGAAGAAGAAGCGCTGGCGCCCGCTCCAGTTGGGGGTGCCCGCGTGCAGCAGGGCGCAGTGGGTGAAGACCACGTCCCCGGCCTTGGCATAGACCAGGTGCTCGCGCGGATGCGGGGAGGTGCGCAGCTCCTGAGGCACGGTGAGGGGCTCGCGGTGGGAGCCGGGGATCACCCGCAGGGGGCCGTTCTCGTCGGTCAGATCCTGCAAATAGGTGATGGCGTTGCAGGCCAGGGGGGCGAAGTAGTCGTTCCCGGGGGGCACCCAGCCCCAGATATCGCGGTGCCAGAGCCCGGCCTTGCCCTCTGCCTCGGCGCGGGGCAGGGAGGGGAAGGCCATGAAGGTCAGGTTGTCCAGCTGCACGAAGGGCCCCAGTGCCCGCTCGGCGAAGTCGAGGAGCTGGGGGTTGTTCACCGCCGGCAGCATCAGCCAGGGCTCGTACTCGACCACGCTGCTCAGCCACAGGGTAGGATTGGCGGCCCCCGGGGGAGTCTGGCGGGCCACCAGATCGGGGTATCTGGCGATCCAGCGGTCCATCAGTTCCCGGTCGAAGAGGCCCTCGAAGACGGTGTAGCCCTGAGTCTTGAATTCGGCGAGGCGCTCGGCCAGGCTCTTCATGGCGTACCTTTCCTCAGGGTGCTCACGAGGCGACGATCCTGCGGATGTCGGCGATGGTGGCGCAGCCCAGGTTGACCAGGTTGGCGTTGAGGTCGGCCAGGAGGATCTCGGCCACCAGGTCCCCACCCGCCTCGCCGCAGGCGGCCACCCCGTAGAGGAAGGGCCGGCCCAGGAAGACGAAGTCCGCCCCCAGGGCCAAGGCCCGCAGGATGTCCAATCCGGTGCGGACCCCGCTGTCGAAGAGCAGGGGCACCCGGCCCCGCACCTGCCGGGCCATCTCGGGCAGGACCTCGATGGCCGCCGGAGCCCCGTCGAACTGCCTGGCTCCGTGGTTGGAGACCATGATGGCGTCCACCCCCGCCTCCAGGGCCAGCTCGGCGTCGGCCGGGTGCAAGAGGCCCTTGAGCACCAGGGGGCCTTGCCACTCCTGCCGCACCTCCCGCAGGTAGTCCCAGGAGAGGGTGCCACCCACGTGGTGGGCCACGAAGGCGATCACATCCTTCCAGCCCCGGGAGGAGGCGTACTTTTCCAGGGTGCGCAGGTTGGGCAGGCCCTCCTGCAGGGTGCAGAGGGTCCAGACCGGATGGCAGAGGGCCTCCCAGACGAAGCGGGGGCCGATGACGGGGGGCATGCGCAGGCCGGCGCGGATGGTCCGCTCGCGGCGGCTGCCCACCGGCACGTCGGCGGTCACCACCAGGGTGTGGAAACCCGCCTCCCGGGCCCGGCGCAGGATATCGGCGCGGATCTCTGGCGCCCTGGGCGGGTAGAGCTGGAACCAGCCCATCTCCCCAACCAGGGGCCCCACGGTTTCGGGGGTCTGGGTGGCCACGGTGCTCATGCAGTAGGGAAAGCCGTAGCGGGCGGCGCTGCGGGCCAGGATCAGCTCGGCCCGGGGCCAGATCAGGCCGCTCAACCCCATCGGCGACACCCCGAAAGGGACGCGGTACTGCCGGCCCAGGAGGGTGGTCGAAGGGTCGGGCTTGAGCTCCCCCTTCATGAAGCGGGGCAGCAGGGTCACCTCGGCCATCTTCTCGATGTTTCGGGCCACGCCCCGCTCGTCCCCGGTGCCGGTCTCCAGGTACTCCCAGGCCACGTGGGGGATGCGGGCCTGGGCCCTCCGGCGCAGGTCGGCGACCGTGGGATAGCGTTCAATCAGCTCTTTCAGGTGTTGCTCGTCCATCACTTCTGCTCGGGAAGAACAGTCGGATTTCTTGACAAGAGGAGGGGCAAGGTGGTAAATAAGCGAAATCCCAACCCATCGCGAAAGGAGCGGATTTGTCGCCGGTATTCAGGGTTTTGCTGCTGGGCGGCCGGGGCAACATCGGTTCCGGCCTGCGGCGGTACCTGCCGCGACTCGATGCGCGGTACCGCTTTGTCTCTGTCGACCTGCCAGGGGCGGTCAACCACATCCCGGTCAATGGCACGCCGGAGGAATTGATCGACCTCGATTTCTTTGCCCATCCTCAGGCCCTGCGCCGGTTGCTGCAGGGCGTCGACCTGGTGGTGTACCTGGCCCGGCAGGGCGGCCTGGCCGAGATGAACCAGATGACCGACCTGGTATACGAGTCGGTGCTGGAACTGGAGCCGGCCCCGCTGATCGTGGGGTCCAGCTCGGTGCACGCCGTGGACGCGGCCTATCTGTGGTACGAGAAAGACCCCTATCCTCTCCTCGCCCAGCGCCGCTTCGCCGAACTGGGCGACTGGCCGCACCTCCCGGCCACCCTGCCGGCCTGCCCGATGGACGACTACGGCTCCGAGAAGGCCTACGTGGAGGCCTGGACCCACCAGCTGGCCCTGCGGGGAAGGCCGGCGGTGGCGGCGCGCTGGGGCGGGGTCAATGCCGAGAACCGGATGATGGAGGAGGTCGCCTACTTCTCGGTGTGGTGCCACCAGGAGGATGCGGCCCGCTTCGTCCATGCCTGCTTCACCACCCACCGGGAGGGCCGGCTGCGGAGCGGGGCTCACTACTTCGTCATCTCCGACAATACCTATAGCATCTTCGACATCGCCACCCCGGCCGCCGAGGTCGGGTACCAGCCGGTCCACAATGCCGAGGTGTTCTACCGCTGAGCCGAAGGGGCGGCTTTTCTTCCGGAAAAGACTTTTTTACTGTACGCGATGAGGGCCACATACAGCATGATTTTAGTCGGGTCGGTGATGGCGTGAATCGCGGCGGCAAAGCGGCAGTCAGGAAGATCCCTCCCCTCTGGCGCATCGGGCTGGTCGTGTTGGCGCTGAACCAGGGAACACCCGCCCGGGCCTCGCAGGGGGACCTGTTCCGCTTTTTCGCCGAGGAGGCGCAGATCGTCACCGCTGGCCGGCTGCCCCGCACGCTGCTCCAGGTGCCCGCCACGGTCTACGTGATCCCCGGCGCGGCGGTGCAGACTGCAGGCGGCCAGCGCCTGTGGGAGGTCCTGCGCCGGGTTCCCGGAGTCGAGGTGATGACCCCGCGGGCGTACCAGGGTGAGGTGAGTATCCGCGGCCTGGGCAAACCCCTCAGCAACCGCACCCTGGTCCTGCTCGATGGGCGGACCGTCCTCAACAGCTTCTTCGACTTCGTCCTCTGGGAAGCCATCCCCGTCCTGCCCGATGAAATCGACCGTGTCGAGATCGTCGAAGGCCCGAGTTCGGCCCTGTACGGCGCCAACGCCTTGAACGGCGTGATCAACATCATCACCAAGGCGCCCGCCAAGATGCACGGGGGGCAGGTGCAGGTGGGCGCCGGGCAAGGGCGAAGCCGGTCGGCCAGTGCGCTGTGGGTGGGCAACGCAGACCGCGTCAGCTACCGCCTGGCCGCCTCCTGGCGCCGGGCAGGACAGTTCGAGCACCCGGACCGCTTGGCCACCCGGGTCGCCGGGGTGCGCGGGCAGGTGGATTGGGATCCGGACCCCCGCACCCACCTGAGCCTGGGCGCGGGGGTGGACCGGACCCGCAACCAGCTGACCTCGGGTGCCACGGGGACCACGGACCCCTCCTTTACCGCCGGGTACGTGCGGCTGGATGCTACCAACCGCTGGGTGGAGCTGGGCGGGTTCTGGAACTGGGGTTCGGGAAGGTTCGACCAGTTTGGCCTGTTGATGGACCCTTCGGTCGAGTACGGCACCGGGGAGCTGAGCGCGCAGCGGCGCTTCGCTCTTCCGGCCGGCAACCTGCTGGTCGCCGGCGCGAGCGTACGCCGTCTCGACATGCGCGCGGGCACCTTTGCCCATCGGTCGGTGGACCAGAGCATCTGGTCGTTGTATTTCGAGGACGAGTGGCGGATCCGGCCCCGCCTCAGCGTCGTGTCCAGCGGTCGCCTGGACCGGCACGAGCTGGCGGGTGCGGCGTTCTCCCCGCGCCTCGCCGCGGTATACACGCCCTGGCCCGGGCAGGTGTTCCGGGTGGCAATCGCCACGGCGTTCCGCTATCCCAATCTGAACGAGAATCTCCTCGACCTGGAACAGCAACTGCCCGTGCCGCGCTTCCTCCCGCCGGACGCTGGTTTCACCGGCATGTCTGTGTCGATCCGCGGCAATCCGGACCTGCGGCAGGAGCGGATCCGCCTTGCCGAGGTGGCGCACCGGGGCCGCTTCGGCGCCCTGGAAACCACCCTTGCCGGCTATCACTACCGGCTGCGCGACATCATCGTGCTCCAGAGCCACCTGGCGGAGATCGCGCCGCCGGTGTTCCAAGTGGAGAACGCCTTCGCCAATCTGGGCGAAGCCCGCGCCTGGGGCCTGGAGGCGGGGGCGGAGTGGCGCTGCCGTCCCTGGCTTTCCCTGGCGGCCAACTACTCCTTCCTGCGCCTGCGGGGGGCCGGGGATCCCCTCGCCGCACGCCGGGGAAGTCCTGCCCACAAGGGCAATGCCGGGGTGGACTTGCGCCGCGGTCGCCTGACGGCCGAGCTGTGGGCGCACTATGTCGGTCCCACGTGGTGGGCCCAGAACCTGTCCGGATTCCCGGTGCCCGACGGCAAGGTCGACGCCTACCTCCTGGCCGAGGCCGGGGCGCGCTACGAGCTGGGAGGGCCGCTGGGGGGAACGGAACTGGGGATCGGCGTCTTCAATCTCCTCGACGATCGGCACTACCAGATCCTGCCCAGCGCCGGCCCGGACGCGCCCGGTCAGTACGGCGAACGCCTCGGGCGCCGGGTGACCTGCTCGGTATCCCGGCGCTTCTGAGAAGGGGTGGTTTCGTGTCCCTGGCGCCGATGAAGGGCACCCTCGTTGACGGCACCGGCTCCCTGCCCCGGCGCTCAGGCCAGGGCCAGGTCCGGGGCTAGCTCCGGGGAGATAGGATCGAGGCCGTCGAGTTGGCGCTGCTTGTTCACCTCGTCGAGGTTCCAGGGCACTGCCGAGCCGTCGGGACGGAAGCGCCTGTAGTACCCGCCTTCGGCGCGGCACACCGGCATCAGCGCCTCGGGGCGGCGCAGCGCCCGTGTCTCGCCCCGGGTCAGGGATTTGCCGGTGCGCAGATCGACCACCTCGATGTCGTCGATGTGATTGGTGCCCAGCCCGCGCTGGGCGGCCCGGTTGAGGTAGGGGGGCCACTGCGGGTCCAGGCCCATCAGGTGGGTGCCCACCGCATCGACGTGGACCTCGTTCTCCCCCAGCAGGGTCCAGCCCAGCGGGTAGTTGCGGCCCTCGTTGAAGGCGGTGCCGTCGCGGCCGACCAGCCCGTCCACCACACACAGGCGCGGCAGGCCCAGGCTGCGGTGGGCGGCGAGCAGATCGCAGAGCTTGTCGAGGAAGCGGTTCTCGTGGACACTCAGGCCGTTGGCCTCCAGGCGCCAGCGCTCCTCGCCGATGCCCTCGTCCACCTTTTGTACGCTGCAGATGTGGCGTTCGGGGGTGGCCAGGGTGCCCATCAGGTTCTTCATCGCCAGGGTGGTGCAGACCAGGTTGTGGCACTTGGCCACCGGCGCGTTAAAGAAGAAACCGCAGTCGGTCACCTCGCGGGCGATGGGGTAATGGCTGTAGACCACCCCGCCGGGCACCGCCACCTGCCGGGCCTCCACCTGGTTGAGCACCGCCAGGCGCACCTGCTGCTGGGCCAGCATGGCCTGGTACCCGCACTTTTCCCAGGTGTGGCCGTGCTCGGGCTGCTCGCCGGCCTGACCCTCGGCCACCACCAGCCGCTGGCGGGGGACCCCCTTCTCCACCAGGGCCTCGATCATGCCGGCCAGGAACCCGGGGTGGGTGATCACCCGCCGGTCGGCGGGGAAGAGCACGGTGGCGTTGGGTTTGAGCAGGATGCTGCCCCCGGCCGGCAGATCGGGCTCCAACAACCGCAGCGCCGCGCGGGCCAGGTCGCGATAAGCGGCAAAAGGGGCGTGGTCGGTGGTGATGGGCACGCGGTAGAGGTACACGGTATCGGGTTTGATCTTCATCGGGCGCCTCCTCCGGGTTCTCACTGGTACAATGCGCAAAACCCAACTGCCCGGCCAATGGCCCGCAATGGGGGGGGAGCTTATATTGACAGGCGGCGCGCCGGCGGCGGCCCCTCCCCCAACCTGTGAGGAAGAAATCATGGCCCCCTATTTCGCGGACAATTCGCTCTCCATCGGCAACACCCCCCTGGTGCGCCTCAACCGGGTCACCCAGGGGCTGGGGGCCACGGTGCTGGCCAAGATCGAGGGCCGCAACCCGGCCTATTCGGTCAAGTGCCGGATCGGGGCGGCGATGATCTGGGACGCCGAGGAGCGGGGGGTGCTCCGGCCGGGCATGAGCATCGTCGAGCCCACCAGCGGCAACACCGGCATTGCCCTGGCCTTTGTGGGCGCTGCCAGGGGCTACAAGGTAGTCCTGACCATGCCGGAGACCATGAGCGTCGAACGGCGAAAGGTGCTGGCTGCCCTGGGCGCCGAGGTGGTGCTCACCCCGGGGCCCCAGGGGATGAAGGGGGCCATCGACAAGGCCGAGGAGTTGCTGGGGGCCGACCCCAAAGGCTTCTTCATGCCCCAGCAGTTCAAGAATCCGGCCAACCCGGCCATCCATGAAAAGACCACCGGCCCCGAACTTTGGGAGGCCACCGGGGGGCAGATGGACGCGCTGGTGGCAGGGGTGGGCACCGGGGGCACCATCACCGGGGTCTCGCGCTACTTCAAGCGCACCCGGGGCCGGCAGCTCCTCTCAGTGGCGGTGGAGCCCCAGGAGAGCCCGGTGATCTCCCAGACCCGCGCCGGCCAGGAACTCAAGCCGGCCCCACACAAGATCCAGGGCATCGGCGCCGGCTTCGTGCCCCAGGTCCTGGACCTGGGCCTGGTGGACCGGATCGAACAGGTCTCCGGGGAGGAGGCGGTGGAGGTGGCCCGCCGTCTCTCCCGCGAGGAGGGCATCCTCAGCGGCATCTCCTGCGGGGCGGCGGTGGCCGCGGCCCTGCGCCTGGCCCGCGAGCCAGAAATGGCCGGCAAGACCATCGTCGCCATCCTGCCCGATGCGGGCGAGCGCTACTTGTCCACGGTGCTCTTTCAGGAGTAGCCCGGACCGGAATTCGCCAGACCTGGCCTGCAAAACCGAAAGCCCCCGCCGGAACCTTCCCGGCGAGGGCTTCTTTTTGCGCTGGTCATTCCCCTCACACCGCGTACGCCACCGAGCCGTCCTTGCGCAGGGGGGTCTGGGCGCTGTTGAGGGATTTGAAGGGGGTCTGGGGGATCAGCGCCTCGTCCAGTTCCACCCCCAGGCCGGGGACCTGGGGGATGGGGATGTACCCGCCCACTCTCTTGTACGCCACCTTGTACACCGCGTTGTGCGCCCCCTCGTCGCCCTTGGTGTACTCCTGGGTGATGAAATTGGGGATGCTGGCGTCCAGGTGCAGGGAGGCGCAGGTGGTCAGGGGGCAGAGGAAGTTGTGCAGCACCACGGCGCAGTGGTACGACTCGGCGATGCCGGCGATCTTCTTGCAGTGGGAGAGGCCCCCGGCCAGGGCCACGTCCGGGCGCACGTACTGGGGGCCGCCCTTTTCCAGGAGTTCGCGGAACTCCCAGATGGTGGTCAGGCGCTCGCCATTGCCCACCGGCATGGGGAAGCGGCGGGCCAGCTCGGCCTGGGACTGGATGCTGTCGATCTGGATGGGGTCCTCGATGAAGTAGAGGTTGAAGGGGGCCAGGGCCTGGGCCAGGGCCAGGGAGGAGA
>Ga0194132_10007624_pt1 | contig 16009 bp, 15 predicted proteins | sample TA2KigOf80mmetaG_FD_148612 | JGI IMG/M metagenome (GOLD analysis project Ga0194132, IMG submission 148612) | Freshwater microbial communities from Lake Tanganyika, Tanzania - TA2015054 Kigoma Offshore 80m | ecosystem: Environmental > Aquatic > Freshwater > Lake | place: Tanzania: Lake...
ACCTTGTCGAACTCGTCGGCCGAGAGCCCCGTGAACATGCGGAACAACAACGGCTTCCGACGCAATTTCTCGTAATTCGTCATAACCCTATGAATAGGCCATCGATCGCTATTGCGCAACGAGTCTAGTGTAGAAGGCCGGGGGCCGTGTGGTTTTGGTGAACCTCTGCGGTCGTCGCGAACGCAGAGGCCCGGGCCATATCTACTCGCAAACCGTCCACATCGTCCATAACGTCCACGCCCGCCCGCTCGGACTCGACAACACGATACACGATCGAATCACTCGCACCACCAACACGAACCGGAGGATCAGACCATGTCCGCGACCGTGACCAACGGCAAGCCGCCACGCAAACAACTGGCCGATCAGTTAGACCGGCTCGACCAACTCATCGACACCTTGGGCGAGGGCCTGAACGGCGCGGTCGCCGACGCCGCCCGCGAGGGCGTCCGGTTGGCCGTCAAGGAGGTCGTCGTCGAACTCATGACCAACCCCGAACTGCGCGCCCTGCTCGCCCCGCCGGCGCCCGTGCCAGCCCCGACGCCCGCGTCGAAGGGCGCCTGGAGCCGGATCAAGTCCGCGGCTTCGGCCTGTGCTGCCAGCGCAACCGATGTCGCTGAGCGTGCGAAGGCCGCTACGGCCAAGCGCTGGGCGTCCGCCGGCGAGGCGGTGGCGGCGATCGGCCGCGCGACCGGCGAGGGATTGTCGCCGAAGCGCGTGGCGGCCGTCGGGGTGGGCGTCGGCCTCGCGGCCGGGGCCGCCAACTTCTTTGCGCCGCAGGCGGTGGCCGCGATCGTCGGCGGTGCCACCGCGGCCGTGGCGGCCGTTTGCGCGCAGGTCGGCGCGTGGCTGGCCCGCGCCGCCCGCCGGGCCGGACTTTTGAGTTAAGTACGAGCGGCGGGTGGATGTGTTCGCAACGCCGGGTTCGAGGCGGGAGTAAACCGGCCGGTACACGCTCGCCTCAAGCGCGAGCGCCAGCCCGTGCGGTTGCTCAGTCCCGATTCGGTGCTCGAGCGCATCGCTCGCCGCGATCCGACAACCGATGCCTCGATCCGGCCGTTCCGCCCGTGGCCGGATTCTCCACTCTCGGGCGGCTGAGGTGCAGCGATGTTGAATCTTTTCTTGTCCGCGGGAGTGGCCTACCTGATCGGCAGCGGCACGGTCGCCAGCGCCGCGGTGGTCGGCCACGGGTTGGTTCGTGCTGCACGGGCGGCGCTGGACGGCGACGGCCACGGGGCCGCGATCGAGGCGCTCGGCGGGCTCGCCGCGCCGACGGCGCTGGCGTATGGCGCGCTGGCCGGGTTGTGCGGCGAGGTGGTGAACGCGGCAAACGATCTCGTCGCGCCGCCCCTCGATCAGATCGACCAGGAGTTGGCTCGCGCTGCCTGACGACTCCAACGACTCCGCCCACGCATCCCTCCATAGGGGAGTGAGCGTGGGCGGTTCGTTCTGGCGCGCGCTGTCATGACGCAGACGGCGCTCTTTACCTATCAGCGGGCATCGCGTCGCCGTGACGCGATGCCGGTTTCCTTCACGACCCGATGAACCCGTACGACATTCGGCTCGAATCGCCGTGGTTTGGGTCGGCGATGTTCCGAGTCTTGTGCTCACACGTGGTCGTGGACGATGCCGGAACGGTCGCCTCACTTGCCCGGGCCGGAGAGCGTGAAGGCGGCCCACTTGATCGGGTGGGCGGTGTCGCCAGCGTCGGCCGGCCCTTCCTCCACTGCCCCCGGACGCACCTTAAACCCGCCGCGGAATCCCTTGGCCAGTTCGGGAATGTCCTTCGGGTTCTTGTAGATGTGCAGCTGCGCCTGTCGGAGTGCCTCGATCGTGAGCTTCTTGCCGGTCCGCTACGAGATGTTCCCGGCGTGGCACATCACGGTACTCACGTATTTGCAACCTCTGCATCATCTCCCATTCAGGGTCCGGATCGGGGTGCGCAGGAAGACGCCGCTGCCGCCGGGTTGGGCCTTGTCGTCGTAGAACACAGTGCCGACGGTGTCCTTGACGAACTGCACCGTGCGCGGGCACGCGCGACCGCCGATCGCGCGGCCCGGGTTGTAGAACTCCACCGCGCCCGCAGCCACGCCGAAGCCGCTGAGAGCCTCCGTGTCGATCCGCCCGTCCTCACGAGCAAAATGTTCCTGCGGAAAATCGGGCTGCCGGGTGCCGACCCCCAGAAGACCATTTGGACGATGGAACTCATCGCTCGGGGCGTTGCCGTGTACGCCGGTTACGCACGCCAACCGCCCGAGGTGTTTGCCGAGGAAGTTCGAGCTGGCCTGGAGGAGTGGGCCGAGGAACTGGGCCGCTGGGTGCGGCGCCTCGAACAGGAGACTGACGCGATCGTCCGGCTTCTTGACAGCCGTCCAGCGCGCAAGCAGTAGGCGAAGTTGCTCCCCGGCGACGGACGGGACGAACGGATCGCCAAGTACGAGCGGCACCTACACGGACTGCTCACATCCACCCTGCACGAACTCGAACGGCTTCAAGCCCTGCGCGGGGGAGGACGGGTGTCCCCGCCGGTGGTCGCTGACGTGAGCGTCACGGTCGGCGTACCGGAGTGAGCGGTGGGTTTGTTTTCGCGAACCGCTCGCGGTCATTTCGGCGGCAACGGCAGGTCAGCAATCGGCGACGTGCCGTCCTTCGCGGTCGGGCAAAACCCCTTCGTAGGAAAGTCCTCGTAACCGTCGCCGGACGCCTTCAGCTTCTGCCAATACATCACCTTCGCGTCGTACTTCGGGTTCCCGGGGACCGCGACACGCGCCCACGCCTTCTTGTCCGCGTTGTAGTAGTAGGCCCACCCGCGACGGTCCGCGTCGCCGGCGTAGATCGCCACCGTCTGGGTGCTTTTCCCACCGTCCTTGTTCGTGTACGTGTACGAGCAGGTGTGGGCCTTCGCCACGCAGTTCGTCGCCCACTCACTGTAGCCGGTCGGTGTCAGTTGAGCCGGGGTCGGTTTCGGCGCCGATCCGGCCGACTCTTGCGCCGAAACGTGCGCGCTACCCTTGAAGGCATCGGCGCGAACCGCCAGCCCGGTCGTCAAGAGGCCACCGATGACCACCACCGCGACGGGGGCCGTGAACTCGATCGTGAGCAGTTTCATCACCGTTCTCCCAAGGATGTGCCGGCACCGCTCGTGCCGGTCGGGAGTACAACGGGGATGGGGTCGAAATCTTCCCTGGAATTTTTGGTCATCCCGCGGCGCGGTCACGGAGCGCTTTGGCGAGTTTCTGGACGGTCGCGTCGGTGGCCGCCAGCGCGGCGCCGGTGTCGCCGGTGTCCTTGAGGTCCGCGAGGTGCTTGTCGATGTCTGCTCCCCACTTCTGGCAGCGCTCACGCAACCAGCGGCGGTCGTCGGGCGAAAGAGGTGCGTGGTCGGCGGCGAGTAGAGCCGTGCAGCCCTGGCGGAACTCGCTGATCCGCTGAGTCGCAGTGGGAAAATCGGACGGGCGCTCGGCGGACCACTCGTTCGCCTCGTCCGCCAGCCGGTTCAGGTACGCGGCGCGGTCGAGGTGCGCGGGGAAGGCGTCGGGTCTGTTCCACCCCCACGGCTTAGATCGGGCGACCTCGGCGGCGGGCGGGGGCAACAGGAAGCGGCTCATGCCGAAGGTGGCGACGAACACAACGGCGGCGGTCACCAGTACCGCGCCGATCAGTCGCCAGTCGCGACTGCGGGGCGCGCGTGTCGGGTCGGCACGGGGTTCGGGGAGCGGTTCGGCGAGCGGTGCGAACAGGAACTCGGTCAACCCGTCGAGGTTCGCCCGCACTGCAGCCTGGAACTCGGGCGGGCGATTCACACCGGCCCAGTACGCGCCCCCTTCGAGCAGCACGAGTTCTTGGAGTTCGAGCAGGTGGTACGGCTGCCGAAGGAGATGAGTTAGGTGCTCGCGCGGCAGGACCGATAACCCGTCGCGGAGCACCTCATCCACCCACGCTCCTAAGCGGTCGCGGACGGACTCGTTCGGCGGTTCGGCGCGGTGGACGGCCGCCAGTTCAGCGGCCAGTGCCCCCACCTCGCCGCTGACCATGCGCTCCTCCAGCCACCTCGCGTGGCGCGCGGCATCGTCGGGCAGGGTGGCGAGCACGAGGGTCATGGCAGTTTGGACTCTGACTCACTTAGTCTAGGTTCAAATCCTAGTTCCCCAACCTCCGAAGGCCCGCGAATCCTTGTGGTTCGCGGGCCTTCTTCGTTTCCGCGCCCGCCGTCCTACAATTCGCCTCATCACACCCAGAGGGCAATCCGCATGGTCCGCGCGCGTCAGGCCGTCATTACCGAACCGTTCAAGACGGGGGTGCGCGAGGTCGAACTGAGCGACCCCGCGCCGAACCAGATTCTGATCGCCGCCGAGTACAGCGCGATCAGCGCCGGCACCGAACTGGCCGTGTACACCGGCACGCACCAGTGGCTCAAGGACCCGAACCTGCCGGACTGGAAGTTCCCGTTCCGCTCCGGGTACTCCGCCGCCGGGCGCGTGCTGAAAGTCGGCACGGACTTCCCCGGCGGCTTCAAGGAGGGCGACCGCGTCAGTTTCCCCGGCAACCACGCCTCGGCCGAACTGCTCACCGTCGGCCACGAGCGGTGCCGCGTGTGGAAGATCCCCGACACCCTCGGCTTCGACAAGGCCTCGGTCGCGTGCATCTCGCGGTACGGGATGGGCGCGTCCGTGCGCGCCGGGCTGACGCTCGGGCGCAGCGCCGCGGTGCTGGGGTTGGGCATCATCGGTCAGTTCACGCTGCGGTGCCTGCTGGCGGCCGGGGCGGGGCCGGTGGTGGGCATCGACGCAGTGAAGATGCGCCGCGACGCCGCGCTCGCCGCCGGCGCGGACCACGTGATCGACCCGAGCGCGGGCGACGCGAAGCAGCAGCTTCAGGCGTACCTGAGCGCGAAGGGCGCCGAAATCGTGGCCGACGCAACCGGCGTGCCCGACGCGATCCCCACCGCGATGAGCCTCGCGTGCGACGCCGGGCAAGTGGTAGTGGTCGGCAGCCCGCGCGGGCGCGCGAAGGAGGTCAACTTCTACGACGACCTGCACCGCCGGTACATCGAAGTGACCGGCGCGCACGGGAACATGCTGTTCGAGCCGGCGCACACGCGACTGGCCGGCGCGTGGGACATCGACAAGGCGCAGAAGTGGCTGATCCGCCAACTCGCGGCCGGCCGCTTGAGCCTCGCCGGGCTGGTCACGCACACCATCACCCCGGACCAACTCGGCACGGCCTACGAGGGGCTGCTGAAAGACAAGGACAACTACCTCGGCGTGCTGATGCGGTGGGTGTGATTACGCTTCTGTAGCCGGCCTCAGTGAGGCCGGAGTTACCCCACAGGTACAGATTCCGGCCTCACTGAGGCCGGCTACAGAAGCGGTGCCGTCACGCGACGCGGCGCAGGTACGCCGACTGCCAGTGCGTGACGTGGTGCTCGATCTTCCCCTCGTTGAACAGGAACCCCGGCTCTTCGAGGGCGAACGCCGGGTTCGTCTCGGCGAACTCGCGCGCGGCCTCGGACGGGTTGTCCCACTCCCAACCGGGCTTCGAACCGGGCCGCCCGGCCACCTGACTCATGATGCCGTCGGTGGCAACGAGGTACGACCCCGGCCCGACCAGCGGCGCGTAGGCCTCCAGTTCGGCGCGGACGTGGGCCTTCGTGTGGCACGAGTCGAGGAGCACGAGCACGCGCTCGCCGGGGCGGATCAGGTTTCGCACCTTCGCCACGGTCGTCTCGTCGGTCGAGCTTCCTTCGATGAGCGTGATGTAACTCGCCAGCGGGTGCGCTTCGATGGCCGCGCGGTTGTGCTTCCGAATCTCGATGTCCACACCGATCACGCGCCCGCGGTCGGTGGCCTTGCAAAGGCTCGAGTAGTAGACGAGCGAGCCGCCGTGCGCGACGCCGGTTTCGACGATCACGTCGGGCTTCACGCGGTAGATCACTTCCTGAATGCGGACCATGTCTTCGGGCAACTGGATGATCGGCCGGCCGAGCCACGTGAACCCGTAGATGTACTTCTGCGTCCAGCCGACCGCGAGCCATTGCTCGCTGATGAGGCGGAACGCCGCGGCCGAGTCGAGCGGGTGCGCGCGCGGGCCGTCCGCGGCTTCTTCCGTTACGGTCCGGGCGTCGGTGTCGATGGTCAGGCGCATTTGGTCGCTCCTTCGGTACCGGTCGCGCGCCACCACGCGACCGTGTCTTCCAGTCCGCTTGCCAAGTCTGTCGTCGGCCCCCAGCCGAGTTCGGTACGCAGGCGCGACACGTCGGCGACGATCAGCGGCGGGTCGGTGGGCGCGGTGTCGCGCGCGCCGAACTTCACCAGTTCCGGGCGACCGCACGCGCGGGCGACGTGCCCGATCACGTCGCGCACCGCGACCGCCTCGCCGCTCCCCACGTTCACCGCGCCCGTGAGGTCGCTCCGCAGCACCGCGACGAGCGCGCCGGCCACGTCGTCCACATGAAGGAAGTCGCGCCGCTGCGCGCCCGCGGTGCAGGGGGCCGGGACGCCGGCCAGCAGCGCGCGCGCGACCGTCGGCACGAGCCGATCCGGGTGCTCGTTCGGGCCGTACATCCAGAACAGCCGCGCGTGTGCGACCGACACGTCGCGCAGCCGGCCGAAGCCCACGGCCCACTTCCCGAACGCGAGCTTCGCGCGGCCGTAGGGCGTGTGCGGGTTCGTCGGCGTGTCGGCTTCGCGGCACACGCCGCCCGCGGTCCAGTCGTATTCGGCGCACGAGCCGACCGTGACCGCGCGCCGCCCGCCGCACTGCGCGAAGGCCGTGAGCAGGTGCCGCGACGCGGTGGCCCAGTCCTCGTTCCGCGGGTCGGTCCAGAAGGTGCCGGGCGTCGCGGTCCACGCCAGATGGAGCAGGTGCGTCGGGCGCACCGTCGCGATCAACTGGTACGCCGCGCCGGGTTCGAGCAGATCGCAACAGTGGTAAGTCGCTTGCGGCTTCGCACGCGCGCCGCGCGCCGCGACGTGAACCTCGAAGTGCGCGCGGGCGAGCCGCGCGGCGGGTTCGCCGATAAAGCCCGTTCCGCCGGTGATGAGGAGGCGACTCATAAGGGCAGGTCCGGGAATGCGAGGTCGCGCGGGGCAATCACGCGGCCCGCGCACGCGGGCCATTCGATGTTCAAGGCCGGGTCGTCCCACCGCGCGCCGCGCGCCGCTTCCGGCACGTAGAACGCGGACATCTGGTAGAACAGTTCCGTTCCGTCAACGAGTGTCTGGAACCCGTGGGCGAACCCGCCGGGGATGTACACCGCGCGGCGGTTCTCCGCGGTCAGTTCCACCGCCACCCACTTCTTGTAGGTCGGCGACCCGACGCGCAGGTCAGCGACCACGTCGAGCGCCGCGCCCGCGGTGCAGCGCACCAACTTCACCTCTTCGTGCGGCGCGGCCTGCCAGTGCATCCCGCGGAGTGTGCCGGCTTTCGTGTTGAAGGACACGTTGCACTGCGGCCACGTCGTACACAGCCCGCGCGCCGCGAACTCCTCCGCGCAGTACGTCCGCGCGAACAGCCCGCGCGCGTCGGCCCTCGGCTCGACCTCGATCACGAACACGCCCGGCAACACGGTGGTAGTGACAATCATGAAGGACCGAAAACAGCGGGCAGAAGAGGTTTCGACAGGATTACAGGATGAACCAGATTGATCGAAACCCGGTTTCTCTCTTTATCTCTGTTCATCCTGTGATCCTGTCGGAACCTCTTCGAATGCTTGGTTGCTATGCGACGCGGGGGAGCGGGACGGGCACGATGAACTTCCCGCCGCGCGCGCGGTACTCGGCCTGTTGCTTCAAAATCTCGTCCGCGAAGTTCCACGTTAGCAGCAGCGTGTAGTCGGGCATGTCGTCGAGCAGTTTCTCCGGTGCGTGGATCTTCAGTCGAGTGCCGGGCGTGAACTTGCCCTGCTTCACCGTGCTACGGTCCACGATGAAGTCGAGCGTGTCCGCGCCGATCTCGCAGTAGTTCAGCAGGGTGCTCCCCTTCGCGGACGCGCCGTACGCGGCGATGCGCTTGCCGCTGGCTTTCAGTTGTGCGAGGAGCGCACGCAGCCCGCGTTTGATCTCGGTCACGCGCTCCGCGAACGCGCGGTACGGCTCCAGTGTGCCGACGCCCCACGCGGCTTCTTCCGCGAGCAGCGCCGTCACGCGCGGGCCGGCGACAGCGGACGCCGAGGGCGAGGCATACAGGCGGAGCGTACCGCCGTGGATGGGCACGCGCTTCACGTCGCGGATCGTCAGCCCGTGGCGGCGGAAGCAGGCGTCGAGCGCGGTCAGCGAGAAGTAACACAGGTGTTCGTGGTAAATCGTGTCGAACTCGCAGTGGTCGAGCATGTCCTTCACGTACGGCGCTTCGATCACCGCGACGCCGGTTGGCTTCAGCAGCGTGCGGACGCCGGCGACGAAGCCGTTCAGGTCGGGGACGTGCGCCAGCACGTTGTGCGCGTGGAACACGTCGGCTCGCAGCCCTTCGCTTACGAGCTGCGTTGCGTACTCGTGCGTGAAGAACTCGGCGCGGGTCGGGATGTTGTGGCGCTCGACCGCGACGCGCGCGATGTTCCGCGCCGGCTCGATGCCCAACACCGGCACGCCGGCCGCGGCGTAGTTCTTCAGCAGGTAGCCGTCGTTGCTCGCGGCCTCGACGACGAGACTGTTCGCGCCCAGCCTCTCGCTCGCCACCACCTCACCCGCCAGTTCCGCCGCGTGCTTCAGCATCGTGTCCGAGAACGACGAGAAGTACACGTAGTCGCGGAACAGTTCGTCCGGCGGCACCTCGGCCGTGATCTGAACGAGCGCGCACTTCGGGCACACGGCGAGGTCGAGCGGGAACGTCGCCTCGGGCGCGGCGAGGTCAGCGGCGCTGCGCAGCGCGTTCGCCAGCGGCGTCGCGCCGAGCGAGATCACGTCGGTCAGCGGTGCGGTTCCGCACGAGCGGCAAGCGGGGGTCATCACGCGGCCTTCCGTGTTGCCAAGAAGCTGCTGTACCACGACACCGTGCGGCGCAGGCCCTCTTCGAGCGTGAACAGGGGCCGCCAGCCGAGCCGGTCGCGGGCCTTCGCCGCGCTCAGGCTCTGGTGCTTGATCTCGTGGCTCGCCTCGTTCCGCACGTCCGGCACCAGCCGCGAACCCATCTGGTCGAGCAGCATCCGCACGAGGTCGAGCACGGTCACTTGCGTTTCGTTGGAGAAGTTGAACGCCTCGCCGCGCAGCGTCGGGTCCGCGGCCAGCTTCTCCGCGAGCATCAGGTACGCCGCGGCCCCGTCCTCGACGTAGAAGTAGTCGCGGATGTGGGTGCCGTCGGAGCGGATCACCGGGCGCTCGCCGCGCAGAACCGAGCGGATCGTGCCCGGTACGATGCGGTTCCAGTTCAGGTCGCCTGCGCCGTAGAAGTTGCCGCAGCGCGTGATCGCGACCGGCAGGCCGTAGGTGGTGGCGTAGCTCTGCGCGATCAGGTCCGCGCACGACTTGCTCACGTCGTAAGGGTGCCGGCCCTGTAGCGGCGTGTTCTCGTCGTAGGGCAACTTCTCCGCTTCGCCATACGCCTTGTCGGAACTGGCGAGAACGATCTGCTTGACCTTCGGGCTGCGCCGGCACGCTTCGAGCAGCGCCCACGTGCCGGCGATGTTGCTCTCGAAGGTGGCGACCGGGTTGCGGTTCGCGACCGGCACAAGGGTCTGCGCCGCGAGGTGGATCACGGTGTCGATCTCGAACTCGCCGCACACGCGCTCCATCAGGGCTTGGTCGCACACGTCGCCGCGCACGACCTTCACCTGCTGCATCGCCCCGCCGCGCACGAACTCGCTGTCCGGCACCCAGTCGCGCACCAGACACACCACGTCGGCCTGCGCGCGGAGCAACCGCTTGACGACCCAGCCCCCCACGAGGCCGGTGCCGCCGGTCACGAGCGTCGGCCGGTCTTGCCAGAATCCGTTCATTTCCACCTCGTGCGAAGCCGCGCGCGGCTTCAAGCGGAGGCGCGCCACGGGGCGCGCCCCTCTTGCCACAGCGATTCCAGTTGGCGCTTGTCGCGGAGCGTGTCCATGCACTGCCAGAAGCGGTCGTGCTTGTACGCGGCTAATTGGCCGTCGGCCACGAGCCTTGGGAGCACATCGTTCTCGAAGCTCTCTTCGTCGCCGCCGATGTAGTCGAGCACTTTGGGCTCGAGCACGAAGAACCCGCCGTTGATCCAGCCCTCGCCGGTCTGCGGCTTCTCGGTGAACGCACGCACGAGCGGGCCGTCGAACTCGAGGCCGCCGAACCGGGCCGGCGGGCGCACCGCGGTCACGGTCGCCAACTTGCCGGTTTCGCGGTGCAGCCGCAACAGCGCCTGCACGTCCACGTCGCTCACCCCGTCGCCGTAGGTGAGCATAAACGTTTCGTCCTTCACCCACGGGGTCACGCGCTTGACGCGCCCGCCGGTGTTGGTGGTCAAACCGGTGTCGATCAGGTGAACGGTCCAGTCCACGCCGCCCTGCTCGTGCTGCGTCACCTCGCCGCGCGCGAGGTTCACCGAGAGGCTGCCGATGAGCTGGGAGTACTCGACGAAGAACCGCTTCACCACGTCGGCCTTGTAGCCGAGGGCGACGACGAACTCCGTGACCCAGTGGGCCGCGTAGTGGCTCATGATGTGCCAGAGGATCGGCCGCCCGCCGATCTCGACCATCGGCTTGGGCCGCGATTCGGTCTCTTCGGCGAGCCGGGTGCCGAGGCCGCCCGCGAGGATCACCGCGCGCATGGGTAGGGTCCGCCGTCCGTGACGGAGTGGGTGTGTCCGCAACAACCGCGATACTGTACCCCGTTCGCCGCGCCGCGGGCAATACCGACTTGCGGCGCGGCCCGCGGCGCGGATGATAGGGCCGTTCCCATGCGATTATCGGAGCCGCCATGCGCCGCCTGTTCCTCGTGTTCGCCCTGTTGCTCGCGCCCGCGCCGGGGCGCGGCGCGGACTTCGACCCCAAGCCCGTCGACGAGGCCGTTGAGAAGGCGCTGAAGGAGTTCAACGCGCCGGGGTGCGCGGTCGTCGTCGTGAAGGACGGCGCGGTCGTGTACCTGAAGGGCTTCGGCGTCCGCGAGAAGGGCAAGGACGACAAGGTGACGCCCGACACCGTGTTCCCCATCGCGTCGTGCTCGAAGGCGTTCACCGCCACCGCGCTCGCGATGCTCGCCGACGAGGGCAAGCTGAAGTGGGACGACAAAGTTCGCGACCACCTCGACTACATTCGCCTCTCGGACGAACTCGCCGACCGCGAGGTGACCCTGCGCGACCTGCTGTGCCACCGCACCGGGATGCCGCGCCACGACATGCTCTGGGCCGGGCAGTTGGTGGACAGCGCCGCGGTCATCCGCCAGTGGGGGAAGGGGAAGCCGTCCACGTCGTTCCGCAGCAAGTGGGAGTACTCCAACGTGCCGTTCACCACGGCCGGCGTGATCGCGGGGAAGTTGGAGAAGACCGATTGGGCCGGCGTGATGAAGGCCCGCATCTTCAAGCCGCTCGGCATGGACCGTACCAGCGCGACGTGGAAAGAAGGGCACGCCCAAGCCGACCACGCGACCCCGCACTACTACGGCTTCGACAAGAGCATCACCGCGATCAAGTGGGACGACCTCGACCACGCCGGCGGCGCGGGCGGCGTCAACAGTACCGCGCGCGACATGGGATCGTGGCTCCAGTTCCAACTCGCCGGCGGCAAGTTCGACGGTCGCCAGTTGCTCACCACGCGCGCGCTGAAGGAAACGCACACCTCACAAATGCTGCTGATTCCGGAGGGGCCGTTCGCGGTGTACTTCCCGCCGAAGCACACGCGGTTCTGCAGCTACGGGCTGGGCTGGTTCGTCCACGACCACCGCGGCGCGAACTGCGTGTCGCACGGCGGCACGCTGACCGGGTTCCGCGCGCAGTGCATGATGGTGCCCGACCAGAAGGTCGGCGTCGTGGTGCTGTGCAACCTGCGCCCGTCGCTGGTGTGCGAAACCGTGGCAAAGGTCGCGCTCGACGCGGCGCTCGGCCTGCCCGCGGAAGACTGGCTCACGTTCCACAAGGCGCAGATGGCGATTCAGGACTTCAACACGGCGGTGGCGAAGGAGAAGCGCAAGGGCGCGCGCAAGCCGGACACGAAGCCGAGCCTCGCGCTCAAGGAGTACGCCGGCGGGTACGTCGAACCGGCTTACGGCCGCGCCGAAGTCGTTCACGAAGACGGCGCGCTCGTGCTGCGCTGGGGCAAGTACACGTTCCGCCTCGACCACTACCACTTCGACACGTTCACCGCGGTCCCGGTCGAACCGAAGGACGACCTGATCTCGTTCGACCGCGTCACCCTTGAGGTTCAGTTCCGCCTCACCACAACTGGCGAAGTCGAGAGCCTGAAGTTTCTGGAACAGGACTTCAAGCGCGGGAAGAAGTGACCGCGCCCCAAACGTAACAACCGTGTACCGGCCCTCACGGGCGGCGCTGCGGCGCGTTGTGCCTTGCGGGTACACTCGTCTCGTTGCCAGAGCTTCCTTCTTCCCCGAACCGGAGTTTCCCATGTTGAAGAAGTGGCTGATGGTCGCGCCCGTGGCGGGCGCGCTGGGCGTCGGCGCGGCGGTGGGCCTCGATCGCGCGCTAGGCGCGGCCGAAGCGAAGCAAGACCTAAAACCAGCGGTCAGCCTGCCGATCACGCGCGTCGTGCTGCTGAACAGCGGCGTCGGGTACTTCTCGCGCTCGGGCGAGATCGAAGACGACGCGCGTGTGGACCTCACGTTCCCCGAAGCCGACATCAACGACCTGCTCAAGAGCATGGTGCTCGAAGACTTCGGCAAGGGCCGCATCAGCGCCGTCAGCTACGACTCGCGCGAGCCGATTGCGCGGACGCTCAGCTCGTTCGCCATCAACCTGAACGGGAACCCGACGTTCGCGAACATCGTGTCGCAGATGCGCGGTGAGCGCATCGAGGTGCAAGTCAGCGCGACCGCCGCCAACCAACCGGGCAAGCTGACCGGGACCATCGTAGGCGTCGAGAAACAGAAGGTCGCGGCGGGCCAGACGACCACGGACGTGGAAGTCCTGAACATGTGGTGTGCGGAAGGCGTGCGCGCCATCAAGTTCGGCGACATCCAGAGCCTGAAGTTCACGAACCCGATTATCGAGAGCGAGTTCCGCCGCGCGCTCGACGTACTCGCGCTCTCGCACGATTCGCAGAAGAAGGCCGTCCAGCTCCACTTCGCCGGGCAAGGCAAGCGCAAGGTGCAAGTCGGCTACGTCGTCGAAGCCCCCATCTGGAAGACCAGCTACCGCCTGCTCCTCGCGGACAAGGCCAAGCCGTACCTGCAAGGGTGGGCGATGGTCGAAAACCCGACCGACGAGGACTGGAGCAACGTCAAGATGGCGCTCGTCAGCGGGCGGCCCATCAGCTTCAAGATGGACCTGTACAACCCGTTGTACGTGGACCGGCCCGTCGTGGAACCGGAACTGTTCGCCTCGCTGCGCCCCGTCACCTACCGTGGCGGCTTCGGTCGCGTGCAAGACGAGGCCATCCAGAAACTGGAAGAGGTCGCCGTCGAGAAGTCGGTGGACAAACTAAAGCGATCCCAAGAAGACCTCCGCGCGCGGCGACAGGCAGCAGCAGTTCCAGAGCCAGAAGGATCAGGCGTACCAGCGCGAAGTGGCGAAGGAACTGGGCCAGCGCATCGAGGTCGGTACCGTGGGCAGTTCCGCGACGGCCGGCTCGCTGGGCGACTTCTTCCAATACACCATCGATCACCCGGTCACGCTGCACCGCCAGAAGTCGGCGCTGTTGCCGATCATCGGCAAGGACATCGAGGGCACGCGCGTCTCGATCTACAACGAGAGCGTGCAGACCAAGCACCCGCTGCTGGGCCTGCGGTTCAAAAACACCAGCGGCGCGCACCTGAATCAGGGGCCGATCACCGTGTTCGAGGGCAGCACCTACGCCGGCGACACGCGCGTGCTCGACGTGCAACCCAACGAGGTGCGCATGGTGTCCTACGCCATCGACCTCGGCACCGAAGTGGACCCGAAGGCCGGGGTCGGTAAGCAGCAGATCACCAGCGTCAAGGCCGTGAAGGGCATCGTCACGACGGTCACGAAGGTGACGGACGAGAAGACCTATCGCATCGTGAACCGCTCGCAGACCGACCGCACGATGATGATCGAGCACCCGAACCGCACGCGCCAGCAGTTCAAGCTGGTCGGCACCGAGAAGCCGTTCGAGGACACGCCGGACGTGTACCGCTTCCGCACCACCGTGAAGGCGACCGAGACCGCGAACTTCACCGTGAAGGAAGAACGCGACGTGGTGCAATCGGTCACGATCACCAACGGGGCCGAAGACCAGATCCGCTACTTCATCAGCCTGAGCGAGTCCAGCCCCGCGCTGCGGGCCACGCTGCAACAGGCGCTCAAGGTGAAGGGCGAGTGGGACGTGGTGCGCCGCGAACTGACCCAAGTGGGCGCGGACCTGTCGCGCCTGAACATCGACCAAGACCGCATCCGCAAGAACCTGCGCGAGACCCCGAAGGAGGCCGAGGTGTACGACACGTACCTGAAGAAGCTGGCCGCGCAGGAGAAGGAAATCGACAAGCTCACCGACCAACAGAAGAAACTGATGGCCGACGAGTTCAAGGCGAAGAAGAAGTACGAAGACTTCCTCGCCAACATCGAGGGGTAGAAGGAGCAAAGTAGTAGGAGGCCGAAAGGCCGGCTCCGTGTGCCGTGGCTGACCCTTTAGGGGAGCGACGGCACACGGAGCCGGCCTTTCGGCCTCCTACTACTTTGAACTCACCGCCCGCGGCCCTGCGTCCCGAAGGTGGCGGCGGCCGCGGTGTCGGTGCTGCCGTCGAGCAGGCGCACTTGCGCCATCATCCCTTCGGCGATCTTCGCCCCGTCCGGGCCGACGCCGAAGAACGCCTGCTTGGTCTTCGCCGTCAGCTTCACCGTGACGCGCTTCGGCTCTTCGCCGCGCGCCGTCGGCGGTTGTTCGAGTGTGACCGAAGTGCCGTCCTTCGCCACGGCCGCGACCTTGCCGGTTACGGTCGTCCAGCGCTCCGGGATCGTGCCCGTCGCCGCCAGCTTCGCGGCCGTGTCCTTCGAGCCGTCGGCCAGCCACACCTGAACTTGCATTCCGACCGCGAGCTTCGCGCCGTCGGCCGGGACGTTGTGAAACAGCACTTCGGACTTGTCGTCGGTGGTGACCGTGGTGCGCACCGGCTCGCCGCCGCGCTCGGCCGGTTGGCCCTCGATCACGAGCTTCTTGCCGTCGGTGCGCGCCACCTTGCCGATCACGTCCGGGCGCTTCTCGTCGCGTCGCCCGCCCGCGCCGCGGTCGAACACCAGCACGCGCCCGGCGGTCTTGCCGTCGTCGGTGAACCACACCTGCGCCGCCTGCCCGACCGCGAGCTTCGCGCCGTCCTTCGCCACGCTCGTGAACCCGACGACGGTCTTGGCGTCGAACGGGATCGTGACCTTCGGCAGCTCCGCGCCGCGCTCCGGGCGGCCCGTGCCGCGCACCTCAATCGTGATCGATTTCCCGTCTTTTGCTACCTCGGTGATCGCGCCGAAGCGGTCCGGTTGCCGGCCCGCGCCCTCGGTGCCGTGGAAGTTCGCGCTCGCGGCACTGTCCTTCGAGTTGGCCTCGAACCACACCTGAACCTGTTGCCCGGCGGCGACCTTCGCCCCGCCGGGGCCGACCCCGTTGAACGTGAGCGCGGCCTTGTCGCCGAGCTTCACGGTCGCCTTGCCCGGCTCGCCGCCGCGCTCGGTCGGGGGCGTCGCCACGGTGAACGACTTGCCGTCCTTCGCGACCTCGCCCACCTGCCCGACGAGCGACGGCGCGGCCGGGGCCGTGGGGCGCTCGCGGTCCTGTTCGACCGCGTTCGCGTCGTCCGCCGGCGGCGCGATTGGCGCGGTCGGGGCCGCGGCCAGCGGCAACGGGGCCGGCGCGTCGGCGGGGGCGTCGGTGCCGCGCGCGGCCCACGCGAGGCCGGTTCCGAACAGCGCGAGCGCGACGAGCGCGGTC
>Ga0194132_10007625_pt1 | contig 16008 bp, 20 predicted proteins | sample TA2KigOf80mmetaG_FD_148612 | JGI IMG/M metagenome (GOLD analysis project Ga0194132, IMG submission 148612) | Freshwater microbial communities from Lake Tanganyika, Tanzania - TA2015054 Kigoma Offshore 80m | ecosystem: Environmental > Aquatic > Freshwater > Lake | place: Tanzania: Lake...
CGGCCGGCGTGATCGCGAGGAGGTCGTAGCGCTGCAGGAACGAGAGCCCGAGGCAGGCTCCCAGGACGAGGGCCGCGGGCCGGCTCTCCGGCCGATCGAGCAGCCACGCGAGCGCGAGAGCCGTCGCGACGAGAAAGAACGCGGCACCGGGCTCGAGAAGCCCCGAGATGCTGTAACGGAGCTGCGTCGCGTCCGTGCCGATGAGGATCGCCGCGACGAGCCCGGCGACGCGCCCGAAGAGCCGCTCGCCGAGGAGGAACGCCGCGCACGCGCAGAGGATCTGGAGGACGCCGCCCGTCAGCGCGATGCCGAAGTCGCTCGGCCCGACGGCCGAGAACGAAATCGCGTGCAGGACCGACATCAGCGGAAAGCGCGTCGTGTTCGGCCACGGCGGCTCGGATGAGATCCCGTGCTCGGCGAGGAAGCCGAGCACGTAGGGAAACGTCTGCAGCGACGTGAAGCCTTCCCCGCGATACACCTGCCGGCCCATCTGCGCATAGTCGTAGGTGTCGGTGAAGAACATGTGCGGCAGGTAGTTCCGGCCCGCGTACTCCGCCCACACGAGGGACGCGACGACGGCGATGGCGGCGAGCGCGAGCCACCGGACGAGGCGCGGCGAGAGAGCTCTCATCGGTGGCGCGTCGCCGTCGGCGCGGGAGCGGCCGGAAGCGGCGCGAGCTCGGGTCGAAGCTCGCGGACCGTCGCCTCGAGACGACCGCGTGCCGCCGCGACATCGGGAGAGAGCGGCTCACGCAGCCCGAGCGGCGGCCGCGCGAAGCGTTCCGCCACGTCGAAGAAGCTTCCGTCGTGATGCAGGCGATGGCGTGCGTCGGTCACGAACCAGCGCGGACCGAGCTGCACGTATGCCCAGCTTCGCCGGTCGGCCGACTCGCCGCGCAGGTCGCTCGCGAAGCTCTTCCCGTCGAGCACGACGCCTTCCGGCAACGGCACGCGCGCGAGCTCGAGCAGCGTCGGGAAGAAGTCCGTCAAGTCGACGAGGCCCGGCCGAACGGCGCCGCCGACCACGCCCGGTCCCGCGACGATCAGCGGCACCGTCGCGCCGCCTTCGTCGAGCTTGCTCTTCCCTCCGCGAACCACCTTCCCGTCCCGGATCATCTCCGTGAACGCGTCCGTGCCGTTGTCGCCCGTGAAGAGCACGATCGTCCTGTCCTCGAGGCCGAGCTCCTGCAGCTTCTCGAGGAGACGGCCGACGAGCCGGTCCAGGTATGCGACGTTCTCGCGATTGTCGACGAGGTCGCCCCGCTCGCCGCGGGCCTTCTTCGACTCCGTACCCGACTTCACCGTCGCGGGCGTCGCCGTGTACGGCCGGTGCGCGAGCACCATCGAGTAAAGCGCGAACCACGGGCGATCGCGATTCTTCTCGATGAACTCGACGAGGAAGTCGGTCGAGACGTCGGGTCCGTAGACGTCGTCGCGGATCAGATCCTCGCGCAGCACGCCGTCCTGCACGATGCGCGGCGCCCAGTAGCGGTCCTGGGCGTTCCGCTGCTCCCAGAGGCTGTAGGTCTCGAAGCCGAGCTGCTGCGGATGATCCGGCACCTTCTGGAGCGGTCCGAGGTGCCACTTCCCCGCGACCGCCGTCGCATAGCCCGCGTCGCGGAGCGACCGCGCGAAGCTCGGCAGCGAAGGCGAGAGAGCGCTCGTCGCCGCGCCCTCCGAGGCCGCGGCGTGAGCCCCGGTGCGGAACGGGTACTGCCCCGTCAGGAGCTCGACGCGGCTCGGCACGCAGAGCGGCGTCGCGTAGACGTTCTCGAAGCGGACGCCGCGCGCTGCCAGCGCATCGATGTTCGGCGTCTCGTAGTACTCGCCGCCGTACGTGCGAAGCCCCTCGATGCCGAGGTCGTCCGCGACGATCAAGAGGAGGTTCGGCCGCTCGACCTCGGGCTTCGACGCGCAGGCGACGAGGACCAGGGCGGCGAACACCAGGAGAGCGCGCTCACCGACCGGCATCGCCAGAGTCATAGACGGAGCACCCGATCCCGTCCACCGCGCCCGCTCACGACGGCGCTTCGACGGCCCTCGACGGCGCATCGACGCATCTTGCGGAGCGGGCTAGAGGGTGCGCCATGCTGCGGTGCCGGAAGAGCGCGCTCCTTCTCCTCCTCGCCCTCGCTCTCGGTTGCTTCTCGCCGCGCACCGACTGGAGCGCCGCGACGCGCGAAGCCCGCGAGGCCGCCGAGCCGATCCCGGTGCTGTCGACCGCGGAGCCCAAGGCCGACGCGAAGCGTGCCTACGCGCTGCAGCGCGAGCTCGTGGAAGAGCGGCTCGAAGAGGATCGCATCGCGGGTTTCAAGGCGGCCCTGACGTCCACGGGCGCACGGCTCGCGTTCGGCGCGAACGAGCCGGCCTCGGGCGTGCTGTTCGAGAAAGGCCGCCGCACGAGCGACGCGACCATCGAAGCGGCGACGCTCCGGCGCCCGATGATCGAGGTCGAGATCGGGTTCGTGTTCCGCGAGCGCATCGACCGCCCGCTCTCGGGCGTGGAGGAGCTGCGCGAAAAGCTCCGGGGCATCGCACCCGTCGTCGAGGTCCCGGAGACGGGGTTCGTCGCGGGCGAGCCTCTCGTCGCGGTCGACCTGATCGCCGCGAACGCGGGCTCGGCCGTGTTCCTCGTGGGGAAGGAGCGCGCTCTCGGCAAGGTCGACCCGAGCGCGATCACGGTCGAGCTGAAGCGCGACGGCAAGGTCGTCAGCGAGGGACGCGGCTCCGACGTGATCGGCGGGCAGTGGGCAGGGCTCCTCTGGCTCGCGAACGCGGTGGTCGAAGGCGGCTACACGATCGAGCCGGGACAGGTCCTGATCACGGGCGCGCTCGGGCGTCCCGTCGCGGGAGTGCCCGGCCGTTACGAGGCGACGTTCGGGCCGCTCGATCCGCTCGCGTTCACGCTCCAGGGACGATCGGGCGCGGCCACGCCGTAGAGCTTCGCCGCGTTCTCGAAGAGGAGCTTGCGCCGCGTCTCGGCGCTCTGCCCCGCGAGCCCCGCGTCGATCTTCTCACGCACGTTGCCGTACAGGCAGACGGGGTGCGGATAGTCCGTCTCGAAGAGGACGTTGTCGACGCCGATGCGGTCGAGGAGCCGCTGCGGTGCGAGCTCCTCGAAGAAGTAGCAGCCATACACCTGCCGAGCGAAGTACTCGCTCGGTTTCATCTCGAACTCGGGACGCTCGTCACGGACGCGCGAGTACTCGAACGCGTAGTCCGTCGCCTCGAGGATGAACGGGATGAAGCCGATGCCGCTCTCGACGGAGACGACGCGAAGCTTCGGGAAGCGCGCGAGCACGCCGGAGAGGAGGAGCTCGGCGAGCTGCTTGCCGTTCTCGAGGAAGAGGCTCACCGCGGTGCGCGCGTTGACCGCACGGATGCCGTACGCGGCGATGCGCTCCGGGCTGAACTCCTCCGTCAAGCTGCCGCTGCCGATGTGGAAGCTCACGGGGAGCCCGGTCTCCTGCGCCGCGGACCAGAGCGGATCCCAGAAGCGATCGCCCAGCACCGGCTGTCCGAAGCGGTTCGGCTCGCCGGTGAACAGGATGCCGCGATGCCCAAGGGCGGCGCAGCGCTCGATCTCGCGCGCCGACTCCTTCGGATCCCAGAACGGCGTCGCGCAGATCGGGATGAACCGGCGTGGGTCGGGCTCGATCCAGTCGAGGAGAAAGTCGTTGTACGCGCGGACGCAGGCGAGCATCAGCTCCTGGTCGCCGAGCTTCAGGAACGACTCGTTCCCGAAGCCGCCGACGTTCGGGTAGAGCGCCATCGCCCAGACGCCGATCGAGTCCATGTACGCGAGGCGCGCCTTCGCATCGTAGGCGGCGGGCGGGACCTCGCCGAAGGTGCGCGGCGCGGCTGGGAACGGCTCCGGCCAGCCCGCGACGGCGGTGTGGCCGACGGGAACGGGTGCCGCGCCGTCGCCGATCTTCCAGACGTCGAAATCCCATTTCGGGTCGTGCACGACGCGCGGCGCCCGGTCGCGGAACTTCGCCGGCAGGCGGGCGCTCCACGTATCGGGCGGCTCGGTGATGTGCGTGTCGGCGTCGATCACCCAGTCCGTCTGTGGCATCGGAACCTCCGCCCCTTCTCTACTTCGTCTCACGGGGGACAGCCACCGCTTCCCGGCAGACCTCGCGTGCGGCGGCTGCTACCCTCGAGGGAGATGGAGCCGCGCCCCCGAGCACCGCGACGGCTCGCCGGCGAGCCGGGCGAGTGGGTGATCCACGATCAGCCGACTCCGTGCGTCTACTTGACGGGACAGACGGCGCGGCTGCCGCTGCGTCTTCCTCTTCGGCGTCTCGGCCGCGCCGAGCTCGGCACGCGCCTCGAGCAGGGAGACCGCCGCCAGGGCGTGCTCCTCTACCGGCCGAGCTGCCCGAGCTGCAACGCGTGCGAGCCGATCCGGCTCGACGCCGAGACGTTCCGGCCGACGCGGACGCAGAAGCGGATCTTTCGTCGAGGCGAGGAGCAGATCCGCACGACCGTGCGCACGCCGCGCGTCACCGAGGAGAAGGTCGCGCTCTACAACCGCCACAAGCTCGAGCGGGACCTCGCGATCGGCGACGACCTGCTCGACGCGGAGAGCTACCGCGAGTTCCTCGTCGACAGCTGCACGGAGACGCTCGAGATGGAGTACCGGGTCGGCGACGAGCTGATCGCGGTCGCCCTCGTCGATCGCGCCGCGAACGGGCTGTCGGCCGTCTACTGCTACTTCGACCCGGGCTTCGGGCACCTGAGCCCGGGCACCTACTCGATCCTGAAGCAGCTCGAGCTGTGCCGCGCCGCGCGGCTCCAGCACCTCTACCTCGGGCTGTACGTCCGCGGCTGCGCGACGATGGAGTACAAGTCGCGTTACCTGCCGCACGAGCGGCTCGTCGACGGGCGCTGGCAGACGTTCCGCTGACCCCGTCGGAGCGCTTCGAGGGAGCCTTCGAACGCCGGACCTCGACAGCCGGAAGGGCGTCGACGGAGACAACCCCGACTCGAAGCTCCTGAAGGCGCGCGTCGAGTTCGTGTGCGGACGGAGCGTCGTCGTGCTGAAGGTGACGGGGCACCCGAACGCGGGCTCGCCGAGCTGGGGGATCTGCGGCAACGACGGATTGCCGTCCGTCGCAATCCCCGCCGAAGCCGAGCCCGGGATCAGCTGCGGGACGCGACGAAGCGCTCGCCGTCCCGCCGTCCGAGCTCGAGGGTCGCGTCGACGAGCGCCGGGCTCGTATAGTCCCATTTCTCGATCGGGATGTTCTCGGACGGCTGCACGTAGGTGCGCCCCGGCGTCCGCGGGACGAGGCGGTCGTCGTAACGTCGCGTGAGCAGGACGAGCGTCTCCTTCGCGCCGTCGACCGTCTCGATCGGCACGTTGTCGATCAGCCCGCCGTCGAGCACGGGCCGCGCGTCGCGCCGGTAGACGGGCGTGAAGGGCGGCGTGCACGAGGACTGCAGGATCAGGTCGGCGATCTCCTCGGCCGTGCGGCACTCGCGCAGCGAGGCGATCTCCGAGACGAAGCCGGCGCGCCGCGCGAGGATCGGATGGACGCGCGGCCGCAAGAGCTTCTCGGCCTCGTACGCGAGGAACCCGAGCGCCACGCCGGAGCGCGCACCGAGCCACGCCGGAAGACGTGCGAGAAGGACGCGAATCTCCGGTCCGTCCCGGAGACGCGCCAGCGCCGCGGGATCACGGCAAGCGTGCAGGATCGTGTCGCGATAGATCCGTTCGTGCGGAAAGACCGGCTCGCGCCGCAGGAGGTTCCGCGGATACGCGTTGCGGTGGTTCTGCGCCGCGCGCGATTTGAAGTAGGCGACGCCCTCCTCGACCGCACCGGCGAGCACCATGCACGCCATCGCGGCGCCCGCGCTCACCGCTCCGATCTCCTTCGGCGCGAGCCCGACGGCCGGTGCCGCGACCTCCCAGAACCCGACCTGCCAGAAGCAACGGCAGCCGCCGCCGGCGAAGACGACGGCGTCGTACGAAGCGGCTTCTTTCACGCCTTCGAGGAATCGGGCGGCGGGCCTCGAGCGTCGGTCCTACTGCGAGGACTTCTGCGACGACTTTCCCGCCTGATAGCCCTGCTGGTACGAGGACTCCTTGGACTTCTCGTACTGGTCGTAGAGATAGCCGCCGAGGAGCCCCGCCCCCGCGCCCGACACGGCGCCGAGACCCGCATTGCCGGCGATCGCACCGATGATCGCGCCGCCGCCGGCGCCGATGACGCCACCCGAGAGGGTGCGCTGCTCGGTCGCGGACATGTTGGAGCATCCCGAAACGATCACGAGCGACGCTGCCGCTGCCACGAAGATGGTTTTCATCGGACACCTACTTCTTGCACGGGAACGTCTCGTGGAGGAACTTGAAGAGCGTCGCCGCAGCATTCTCCTTCATGTACTGCGGATGGCCCTTCGCCCACACGAGGAAGTCCTGCAGGATCTTCTGGCGCGGGGGCGTCGGATCGGGAGGACAGACGAACTTCTTCCCGACGCCCAGATAGTACTGCCACGCCCCCACGGCATACCCGTGGCAGAAGCCCATCGCCGGTCCGTACATCGGATCCGAGGTCGGCGTCGAGCAGACGTCGACCAGGTCCTGCGCGTCGGCGACCTTGAAGTCCTCCGTCGCGACGCCGCGCGCGCCGGCCGGCCACAGCAGAAACGCGAAAAACGCGAGTACGAAAGCTCTCTTCATGGGTCCCTCCTCGCCGGAGCCCAGGCGAACATTCGCGCCGCGGCGGGTCAAGACCCGAGCGGGGAGAGGACGCGAACTTTTCGCATCCTCTCCCCGCCGAGCCGGCGTCTCGCGCTCCCCCGCGCCCTCCGGGCTACCGAGCCCGGAAGGCGCTCCACCTCAGCGCGGCCACTTGAGCCCGAGAGCCCGTAGTCGCGGAATGAAGTACGACGGATCCCGCTCGACGAGCTCCGCGATCTCGCGGTCCGGGAGGGCGTCGTACGCCGCTCTCGCCTCGTCATCCTCCAGATGCCCACGCCCGGAGACGATGGCCGCGCTCGGGCTTCCCTCTGCCTCCACCGTCGATCTCATGAAATCGCTACGTCACGATTCGAAGCGGTGGTCAACTTCGCCGTTGTGGAAAACCATCCGCAAGTTATCCACAAGCGTCAATCACGAAGTCGGGCGCGCAGCAGAATCGGCCCTTGACAGAGCTCGAGGTCCAGAGGCTCAGCGAAGGAGCGCGGCGCGGACGAGATCGAGGCGATCATTGCCGAAGTACATCTCATCCCGATCGACGAACATCGTCGGCGAGCCGAATCCGCCACGCTCGATCAGCTCGTCCGTGTTGGCGCGCAGCCGCTGCTTGTACTCGGGCGACTCGGTCTTCCCGAGGATCTCGTCGCGATCGAGCCCGACGCGCTCGGCGATCCGGGCCAGCACCTCCGGCTGAGAGATGTCCTGCAGCTCGCCCCAGTACGCCTCGAAGACCGCGCGCGCGAAGGGCACGAGGGAGCCGTGCTCCTCGGCGACGAGGCATCCGCGCATCGCGCGGACGCTGTTCACGGGAAACACGGGCGGCTGCCCGATGCGGAGCCCGGTGAAGCGCGCCCAGTCGGCCAGGTCCTTCACGTAGTAACGTGCCTTCCGGCCGGCGCCCGATGCGTCGTCTTCCCCGAGCGCCGAGGCGAGACGGCTGCGGTTCTCGTAGAGTCCTCGGTTGACGGCGTTGAACACGCCGCCGACGAGGATCGGGCGCCACGAGACCTCGCAACCGGTCTCGCGGATCACGCCCTGCACGCGATGGAACGCGAGATACGTCCAGGGGCTCGAGCAGTCGAAGAAGAGCTCGAGGCGACGGCTCACTCGACCTGCTCCCGGGGCGGCGCGAACGCGTTCATCACCGTGGTCGTACAGATGAGCCGCGAGTCGGCGAGAGCCGCGGTGCGATGCACGGTCACGGCGCGGTACTCGGGATCTCCGATCATGTCGAGGAACGCCTTGAGCGACGGGTATTCGACGAGGACGGCCTCGTTCCACTCCTCGCCTTCCGGAGCGATCACGGACATCGCGACGTTGCCGAGCCAGAGGGCGCGTCCGCCGGCCGCGTACACCTTCTGGAGCGCGACCTCGGCATAGCGCTGGTACGCGTCGCCGCCGCTGCACGGCCTTGCGTCGAAGTCGGGCGGATACGCCGCGCGCTGGCGAAAGCGCAGCAGGTTGATCATCACGATGGTGCCGGGAACGTCGCGGGCGCCGAAGAGCGCCGCGAAGCGCTCCGGCGTGGGGTCGATCGATGGCATCGTCGTCTCTCCTCGGGCGGCGACGGCGCGCCGCGCGGGACGAGCTTACGCATCCGGCGGACCGGCTGTCCATGCGCGTCGGCGGGCTTGTCGCACGCCGCGCGAGGCGGCAAGATTCCCTCGTGGCCAACCGGGCATTGGGGAGGGAGGAGACGTGGCACGCTACGCGATCGACATCGTGCAGGCCCACGGCGGCGACCCATTCGAGTTCACCGTGACGGTGCGCGGCAAGCGCGAGACGAAGCACGCCGTGGTGCTCTGCGAGGCCACGCTCGAGCAGCTCGCCCCCGCCGGCACGTCACCGGAGCAGCTCGTACGCGCCGCCTTCGAGTTCCTCCTCGATCGGGAGTCGAACGAGTCGGTCCTGCCCCGCTTCGACGTCAGCGTGATCGAGCGGTACTTCTCCGATTTCCCGAAGGAGGTCGGAACGTACCTCGCCCGCTGAGGCAGCTCAGGCCCGGATCCACCGCGGCAGCGAGACGTCGTCCACCTGCTGGAACACGACGCGAACCGGCTCGCCGATCCGGATCGTCGCGGGGTCGACCTCGTTGATCGGCCCTTCGGGCCGCGCGACGAGGTTCCCGAGGATGCGGAGGCTCGGGTCCTCCTCGAGCGCGACCGTGATCACGTTGTACGGCGCGAGCTCCGCGTACGCGGGGAGGAGCGGCGGGTGCGGCACGACGCACGACCAGATCGTTCCGCGACCCGAGAGCGCTTCCCACTTCGCTTCGATCGAGCGGCACGCGGGACACATCGGACGCGGCGGCATTCGCCGCGCGCCGCACGCGGCGCACGCCTGGATGCGGAGCTCGCCTGCGGCGGTCGCCTGCCAGAAGGGCGCACTCGCGGGATCCTCGAGATCGGGCAGAAGAAAGCTCGCCATCGTTACCTCCGGAGGAGGACCGCGCTCGTCGGCACGCCCTCGCCGCTCGTCACGAGGCAGGACTCGGCGCCCTCCACCTGGCAGGGCGAGGTCCCGCGCATCTGACGCACTCCCTCGAGGATCAGGTTGAAGCCGTGCACGTAGGCCTCCGACATCCCGCCGCCGGAGGTGTTGGTCGGAAGGCGTCCGCTCGGCCACTCGAGCGCGCCGTTCTCGGTGAACGCCGCGCCCTCGCCGCGCGCGCAGAACCCGTAGCCCTCGAGCGAGAGCGGGATCAGAGGGCTGAACGCGTCGTAGAGCTGCGCGACGGGCACGTCCGCGGGCTTGATCTCGCTCCGCTCCCAGAGGAGCCGCGCGCACGCGTACGACGGACCCAGGAGCGGGTCGTCGCAGAAGTAGTTCGTCATCACCTGGTGCTGTCGTGGGATGCTCTGCGCGAAGGAGTGCACGTACACGGGCGGTTGGCGGAGGTCCCGCGCGCGCTCCGCAGAGACGATGACCACCGCGAGAGCGCCGTCTGTCTCGAGGCAGTTGTCGAAGAGGCAGAGCGGCTCGGAGATCCAGCGCGCCTGCATGTACTGCTCGTGCGTGAGCTCGCGGCCGTACATCGTCGCGTTCGGGTTCCGGTTCGCGTGCTTGCGGAAAGCGACGGCGACGTTCGCGAGGTGCTCGCGCTTCGCACCGAACTCGTGCATGTACCGCCGCGTCAGCATCGCGATCTCGTCGACCGGGCGGAGGAGCCCCCAGGGCCGACTCCATTGCTGTGCGCCCTCGAGACGCTGCCCGACGTTCGCCCACGGCCGGCTCGACTTCGCGGCCCGCTTGCGCGCGCGCCACGCGACCGCGGCCGTGCACTGCCCGGTCGCGACCGCCATCGCGGCGTGCCCGATCGCGCCGCAGCCGGCGCCGCCGCCGTAGCCGATCTCGCCGAAGTACGTGATGTCGCCGAGGCCGACGCTGCGCGCGATCTCGAACTCGCGGTTGTTCTCCATCGAGTACATCGAGAGGCCGTCGACCTCCGACGCGTCGATGCCCGCGTCCTCGATCGCCGCTGCGATCGCCTGACAGGCGAGCGACAGCTCGGAGTCCTCGAGCCCCTTCGCGAAGCGCGTCTGGCCGATGCCGACGATGGCGGTGCGGTCCTGGATTCCGATCGACATGGGCCTGTGCTCACCACATCGCGAGCGCTCGCGCCAGCGTCGGCGGCCGGGCGTCGCCCCAACGGCATCGACGGCTCTGGCGTTCGACGTGCGCCGCGGACTACAGAGCCTCATGCGCCTCGCGCTCCGCGTCGCAGCGAGTGGTCTCGTCGCGGCCTTGGCGTGCACCTCCGCGCCGGAGAATGCACCGGAGCCGACCGCGACCGTGAGCGCGGAGCCGCTTGCGACGCCGAGCGCGACCGACGTCGCAAAGCCGCTGCTCGGATTCTCGGTTTCCGGCGGCGGCCTCGGCCACCGGACGTACGGCAAAGCCCTCGACGACATCACCGGAAGCTGGCTCTTCGATCGCCGCTCGCGCCAGACGGAGGTCCACCTCTCCGGGCAAGAAGGCTCGCTTCGCGTCGGCCTCGATCTCTCGATCCCGCTCCGCGGGCCGGGCACCTACGAAGCGCGCTCCGAGTACCGCGGCATCGACCGGCGCTTCATCGTCGCACTCACCGATCACGCGACCGGTGAGCGGACCTCGCTCGTCGCGGTCGAGGCGAGCGCGACGCTCGCGACGAGCCCGGCGGATCCGGCGTGGCTCGAGGGCCGCTTCCAGGGACGCTTCGCGGTCGGCCGGCTGTCGAGCGGTCGCGACGTCCTCGACACGCCGCCCGAGAAGCGCATCTTTGCGACGATCACGGGCGGCCGCTTCGCGATCGGCTTCGCCGACACGCTTCGCGGCCGCGGACGCCTCTGGCCGCAGGGCTCGAGCGCCGTCCTCGATCGTCGAAAGTCCGTCCTGCGGGGATCGAGCGATCCCTAGCCCGGCCAGGTATCTAGGGGCGCGGTGACGCCTGCGCCCTCCTACCCCGGTGCCCTGGCTCCCGAGCGCGCGTGGTGGCTCGAGTCCCTCGGCGTGCGCTTGCGCGTGCACGAGTGGGGTGATCCCGGCGCACCGCCGGTCGTCCTCTGCCACGGCATGTTCGACCACGGGCGCGTGTTCGACGTGCTTGCGCCGCTCCTCGCGGAGCGCTTTCGGGTCGTCGCGTACGACGCGCGCGGACACGGCGACTCGGAGTGGGCCTCGGCCTACTCGTGGCCGATCGACGTGATCTCGATCGTGCAGCTCCTGCGCTCGCTCCGGCGGCCGGCCCATCTCGTCGGACACAGCCGCGGCGGCGCACAGGCGACGGACGCGGCCGCGCGCGCGCCCGTCGACGTTCGCCAGCTCGTCAACATCGACGGCTTCGGTCCCCCGCCGGAGGGCTTCGACGAATTCGGCGAGCGCAGCACGAAGCCGCTTCCCGAGCGCTTCGCCGAGTACCTCGACTGGCGCCGCGGCGCGAGCACGCGATCGACGTGGCGCGCGTACGACGGGATCGAAGACCTGGTCGACCGCCGCATCCGACAGAATCCGAGATTGACGCGCGAGTGGCTGCGCTACTTCGCGTACCACGGCGCGCGGGAGACCGAGCGCGGCTGGATCTGGAAGGCGGACCCGCACCTGACGCGCGGCTTCGGCCCGTGGCAGCCCGGGTGGATCGCGCCGGGATGGGCGCCTCTCCGCGTGCCGATGCTCGCAGTGACCGGCACCGAGCGCGACACGTGGGGCCCGCTGCCCGAGAAGCTGATCCAGGAGCGTCTCGCGTACGTCCCGCACGCCGAGCGGGCCCGCGTCGCGGGCGCGGGCCATTTCGTGCACCTCGAGCGTCCGCGCGAGACCGCGGACGTCCTGCTCGCCTGGCTCGAGCGATGATGACCAGCTCGATGATCCGGCTCGAGCACGGTCGAGCGACGCTCGCTCTGCATCGCCTGCGCGACGCGGAAGGTCCCCCGCTCCTTCTCCTGCACGGGCTGCGCGGCTCGAGCGCGGACTGGAAGGAAAGCGGCGACCCCGACGCCTGGCCGGGCTCCGTCTACGCGATCGATTTCGCGGGCCACGGCGGCTCGGGTTGGCTGCGCGGCGGCGGCTACCATCCGGAGATCTTCGCTGCGGACGCGGATCTCGCTCTCGAGGAGATCGGGACCGCGTACGTCGTCGGAGCGGGCGTCGGCGCCTACGCGGCTCTGCTGCTCGCGGGCGCGCGGCCCGACCTCGTGCCTGCGGCGCTGCTCCTTCCGGGGAGAGGGCTCGACGGCGGAGGCGGACATCCCGACTTCTTCGCTTTCGCGCGCGGCTTCGACGCCGAGCTCCGCACGCTCACGAGCCCACCGGAGCCGCCGCCCTCGCACGACCCGCTCGTGCGTCACGCCGAGACCGACGTGCGACCGCCGGAGTACGCGAGCGCGTTCGCCGAGCGCGCTCGCCGGCTCATCCTCGTCGCGCGTGACGGAGTCGCACCGCGGTGGTGGACCGCGGTCGTCGAGTCGCCCGCCGCCGAAGCCGTCCACGGTGCGGCGACGCGCTCGTGGAGCGAGCTCGCGACCGCACACCTGCTCGTTGCATCACCTGCGCGTGATGGCGCGTGAGCCGCGCTTCGCTTTCACCCGCACGGGGATCCCGATAAGGAGGAGAGCCATGAAGAAGGCCCTCCTCTGCGTCGTCGCAGCGCTCGCCGGCGCGTGCACGATGCCCTCGTCGCAGCCGGTCGCACGACCGAAGGTCATCGTCGCTCGCGAGCAGGCGCTCGCACCGCGCGTGCTCGTCGCGACGCCGCCGCCGCCGTTACGGATCGATCCCGCGAAGCCTCCGGGACCCGGCGGCGATGCGATGTGGCGCACCGGACACTGGTCGTTCCGCGCCGGGCGCTACGTGTGGATCCGGGGCGCGTGGGTCGTTCCGCCGCGCGAGGGGCTCGAGTGGCAGGCCGGCTTCTACCACCGCACCGTCGAAGGAGGAGAGTGGGTCGAGGGGCACTGGCGGAAGGAGTAGCGCCTCGTCGATCCTCGAGAAGCCCTGGCGGGAGGCGGCTCGTCGCCGCTGCGGAACTCGGCCAGGTTCGCCTCCATCTCGGCGCGGACCTGCTCGACGGCCGTGCGCGGATCGGCGCGGAATCGCTCGAGCGGTGCCGGCTCGGAGACGTGCACGCGGATTCGCAGGCCGGGAAGGTTCGCGAGCATCTGCGCCGGCTTCGCCGCGTGCCACGTGCCGTCGAGCGTCACGACGACGACGTCGAGGTCGAGCTCGTGGCAGAGGATCGCCGTGCCCGCCGCCTTGAAGGTGCGCAGGTTGCCGTCTCGGCTCCGCGTCCCCTCGGGAAAGATGACGCAGCCCGTTCCCTCCTCGCGTACCGCTCGAGCGAGCGCGCGGAGCGGCGCTTCGGCCGCGACACCGCCGGCCTTGCGGTCGAGAAATGCGAAACGCGCCGTCCGCGTGGCGGGGCTGATGTTCGGGATGCCCCACTCGAGCTCCTTCTTCATCACGAACTTGATGTGGCCCACGCGGAACAGCCACACGAGGACGACGATGTCGATGATGCTCTGGTGGTTCGAGATGACGAGAAAGGAGCGGCTTGGCTCGGGAGTGTAGCCGCTCGTCCGGACGTCGACGCCGCAGATCCACACGCCCATTCGGAGGACGCTGCTTCCCCAGAAGCGCATCGTCTCGTTCAGGAGCGGCCTTCCCCACCGCGGGTAGATCCACACGAGCGGCGTCAAGACGAAGCGCGAGTAGAAGCCCATCACCAGGAGGAAGGGCAGCATGGCGAGCAGGAGAAGGATCGGGGATGCGCGCCGCAGCATCGCGGCGCCAAAAATGGCCCGCGTCCGGCGGGTGCGCAAGAGAGGGTACCGTCGAGCCGCCGTGCTCAGCTCCCCCCGAGGAGGCCTTCCTTCAAGCTCTCGTCCGCGGGCTTCGAGCCGAGCCAGGTCGCAAAGAGAGCCCGCATGAAGTCGGCTCCGGCGATCGTGCCCTTCTCCTGTCCGCCGATCTGGACGGTCGTCCCCGTGCCCGGGACGTAGTCGAACGTGACGACGGTGCCCGTCGTCAGCGGCTGCGAGAAGTAGCTCATGAACGTCTGCTTCTCGCTCTCGAGCGTGCTCGGCGCGGTCTTGGCGAACCCCTCCTTCGAGGCGTCGTTCATCTCTTCGTGCGAGACCTCGCGGAGGAACTGCAGCGTGAGTCGCTTCGGCTCGTTCCTCTCGATCACGGCTTTCGCGTCGCTCGTCTTCTTCGGGAGATAGAGCGCCGCGACGTAGACCTTGACGAAGACGTAGGCCGTGCGGACGCCGACGCCGTTCAGCTGGAGCGTCGCGCCGGCGACCGAAGCGGTATCCGGGAACGTCACCCCCTGGATCTCCGCGGCAGGAGCGCCGCTCGAGACCACGAGAAGCAGCGCGAGCGCGCCGAGCGCCGAACCGATCTTCTTCATCCTGATCCCCCGCTCGTCGAGAACCGCTTGAACCGACCTCTCCCGGACGCCAGGATCCGCCATGCCGGTGACGTCCCCTTCTTCCTTCTACGCCCTCTCGACGGTACTGGCCACGGCCGCCTACCTCGCGACCGAGATCCGCGATTGGCGCCTCGTGTCCTGGATCGCGAAGCCGCTCGCGGCGACGGGCTTCGTCGCGACCGCGCTCGCCGCGGGCGCGCTCGAGTCGAGCTACGGCCGCTGCATGCTCGCCGGCCTCCTCTTCTCCTGGGTCGGCGACGTCGCGCTCCTGTCCCGCGGGAGCTCGACCGGGTTCCGCGTCGGACTCGTCGCGTTCATCCTCGGCCACGTCGCGTACGCCGTCGCCTTCGTCGTTCGCGGCGTATCGCCGCTCGCGTGCGTCCTCGCGGCGGTCGTTCTCGCCGTACCTGCTTCGCTCGCGATTCGCTGGCTCGACCCATACCTGCCCCCGGCGCTGCGCTGGCCCGTCCGCGCGTACGTGACGGTGATCACGACGATGGTCGTCTTCGCCGTCGGGACGGTCGCCGCTTCGGGAGGAGCGGCGATCCTGATCGGCGCGCTGATGTTCTACGTCTCCGATCTCGCGGTCGCGCGCGATCGATTCGTCGAGAAGACGATCTGGAACCGCACCTGGGGTACGCCTCTCTACTTCGTCGGACAGGTGGTGCTCGCGCTCACGGTGCGATAACGAGACACGCAGGAACTCCGGTGCTCGAGGGCTTCGATCGGTTCGGCTTCACGCACGACGGCGCGCGCCGCGACGTCTACACACGCGGCAGCGGTCCCGGCGTCGTCGTCATCCACGAGGTCCCGGGGATCACGCCGGAGGTCGCGCGCTTTGCGCGCCGCGTCGCGGACGACGGGTTCACCGTCTTCGCGCCGCATCTCTTCGGAACGCCGGGGCAACCGCTCTCCGTCCCGTACGCGCTCGCGCAGGTGGTCCACTGCTGCATCAGCCGGGAGTTCCACGTACTCGCGGAGCGGCGCTCGAGCCCGATCACGGACTGGCTCCGCGCACTCTGTCGCGAGGCGCACCAGCGCTGCGGCGGCCCCGGCGTCGGCACGATCGGCATGTGCATGACGGGCAACTTCGCGCTCGCTCTGATGGCCGACGCGTCGGTGATGGCGCCGGTCCTGAGCCAGCCGTCCCTGCCCTTCGGGCTCACGCCGGCGAAGCGCGCGGCGCTGCACGTCTCCGACGAGGAGCTCGCGATTGCACGGCAACGCGCCGCCGCGGGCTGCACGGTCCTCGGCATGCGGTTCACGGCCGATCCGATGGTTCCGGCGGAGCGCTTCGCGACGCTGCGGAAGGAGCTCGGCACGGGATTCGAGCCGATCGAGATCGACAGCGGCCCCGGGAACCCGCACGGCATTCCGCGGACGGCGCACTCCGTCGTCACGA
>Ga0194132_10007626_pt1 | contig 16007 bp, 17 predicted proteins | sample TA2KigOf80mmetaG_FD_148612 | JGI IMG/M metagenome (GOLD analysis project Ga0194132, IMG submission 148612) | Freshwater microbial communities from Lake Tanganyika, Tanzania - TA2015054 Kigoma Offshore 80m | ecosystem: Environmental > Aquatic > Freshwater > Lake | place: Tanzania: Lake...
CGACCGCGGCACCGGAGCCACTGGAAGAGCCGCCGGCGATGTAATCCGGGTTCCAGGCATTGCAGCAGTCGCCCCAGTGCTGGTTGTGGCCGGTCGGGTTGTAGGCGAACTCCGCCATGCCGAGCGTACCGATCTGCATCGCGCCCGCCGCATCGAGCCGCTCGAGCGCCGCCGACGTGTAGGAGGCAACCCAGCCCTTGAGGATCTTCGAGCCGCAGTTCGAGAACTTACCGGCGCGATAAAACATGTCCTTGTGCGCCATCGGCATCCCGGCGAGCGGGCCGCTCGATTTGCCTGCGGCCAGCATTTCACGGGCGATAAACGCATTCAGCCGGGGCTGCCAGCGCTCGATGCGCGCGTGGCACGCCTCGAGCGAGAAGTCGATGTCCTCTTTCATGGCTTCTGGCTGCGGCGCACCGCCGCGGCGTAGCTGGTAGCGTCGACCTCGAACGGCAGCGCGTCACGCACTGCGTCCGGCGGCTTCGGCAGGTTCATCGCCGCCGCGATCTTTGCGGCACGGCCGGACCCAGGCGTCACGCCTTGCGACGCAAGCGCTGCTTCCACCGCCTCGGCGGTCCACTGTTTCGCGTTGTCCAAGCTCATCTCCTTTATCCGAAACTATAATAAACTGCGTTCACGGTTTCAGGGGAATTTCCATGCCGCACGCGACCGCGAAGGATGGCGTCAAGCTCTACTACGAAGAGGCCGGCAGCGGCACGCCGCTCATCTTCATACACGAGTTCGCCGGAGACTACCGGAGCTGGGAACCGCAGATGCGGTCCCTCTCGCGGTATTTCCGCTGCATCGCCTACAACACGCGCGGCTTCCCGCCCTCGGACGTACCCGATGACGGCAGCAAGTATTCGCAGGCGGCGGCGCGCGACGACGTCGTGGCGGTGCTCAATCACCTGAAGATCGACCGCGCGCACGTCTGCGGCCTCTCCATGGGCGGTTTCGCCGCCCTGCACGTCGGCATCACCTACCCCAAGCGCTGCCGCTCGCTTGTGATCGGCGGCTGCGGCTACGGCGCCGAGCCGGACAAGAAGGAGAAGTTCGTCGCCGAGTGCGAGGCCGCGGCCTCGTCGTTCGAGGCGAACTGGGATGAGGCGGCGCGCAAGTACGCCCTCGGCCCGACGCGCCTGCAGTACCAGGCCAAGGATCCGCGCGGCTGGCAGGAGTTCTCCGACCAGCTCGCCGGCAGCTCGGGCAAGGGCCACGCGCTCACCATGCGTGGCGTGCAGATGCGCCGCCCCTCGCTCTGGGATCTGCGCGAGGACATGAAGAAGATCGACATCCCGACGCTTATCCTCACCGGCGACGAGGACGATCCCTGCCTCGAGCCCGGCCTGCTGATGAAGCGCCACATCCCGACCTCGGGCCTCGTGGTGCTGCCTTTTTCCGGCCACACCATCAACATCGAGGAGCCCGACGCCTTCAACCGCGAGGTGCTGGCCTTCCTCCTGCGCGTCGACGAGGGGCGCGGCTGGAAGCGCGACGCTCGCTCGCTTAGCACCGGGATCCTCGGCTATACCAAATGATATTGGTGACCGGCGGAGCAGGATTCGTCGGGCTGAACATCGTCGAACAGCTGCTCGAGCGCGGCGAAGAGGTTGTGGTTTATGACCTCAATCCTTTGCCTGGGAAATTCTTAAAAAGTAAAAATCTAAAAGCCGTCGAGGGCGACACCACCGACGGCGGTGAGGTCAATGCGTTTTTCGCCAAGACGAAGATCGACCGAGTCATCCACCTGGCCGCGATCACGGCGGGCGCCGAGCGGGATGCGCGGGAGCCGCGCCGCATCACTGACGTCAACCTGAACGGCACGCTCAACGTCCTCAACGCGGCCCGCGCCACGATGGTGCAGCGCTTCGTCCATGCCAGTACCGGCGCGATCTTCGGCGTTTCGGGTCAGAACCAGCCCGAGCTACTCGACGAAGAGCGCCACCAGCCCGTGCCCGAGTCGATGTACGGCATTACTAAATACGCCGCCGAGCGCTCCTGCCTGCGGCTTGCCTCGCTCTGGAACATGGATCTTTTGGTGGGGCGGCTAGCCACGGCTTACGGCCGCTGGGAATACTCGAGCGGCGTGCGTGACCGTCTTTCGCCCCCGACGATCATCGCGCAGCTCGCCGCGGAGAAGCAGGAGGCAGTCTTCCCTCCGCTCGGTGATACCGACTACATCTACGCGCCGGACTTGGCGCGCTCGATCATCGCGCTCCTCGACGCTAAGAGCCCGAAGCACCGGCTGTATCATCTTGGGAACGGCAGGGCGTGGTCGCTGCCGCGCTGGTGCCAGGCGTTGGAGAAGCACTATCCCGGCTTCCGCTGGCGTGAATCGAACCGCATCGAGGAGTGCAATGTGCTGCCGCTCGGCTCGGGACCGGCCCGGACGGCGTTTTCCGGCAAGCGGATTGCGGAAGATCTCGGCTACCAGCCGCGCTTCGACCTCGAGGCCAGCGCGGCGGATTTCGCCGCGTTTCTGAAGGACCACGGAGGGCTCGCATGAGACCAGTTCAATTCCCGCGCGAAGACTACTCGCGCATCCCGTTTTGGCTCCACCACGACGAGGAGCTCTACGGCCAAGAGATGGAGCGCATCTTCCGCGGCCCGACCTGGAGCTACCTCTGCCTCGAGGCCGAGATGCCGAACCCCGGCGACTTCCGCACCACCTGGCTGGGGGACACGCCGGTGATCGTATCGCGCGACAAGGACGGCGCGGTGCACGCCTTCGTCAACCGCTGCTCGCACCGCGGCGCCATGATCGAGCGGCGCGTGCGCGGCAACGCCGACCGCCACGTCTGCCTCTATCACCGCTGGTGCTACTCGCACCAGGGCGAGCTCACCGGCTTGCCCTTCCGCAAGGGCCTTAAGGGCCAAGGGGGCATGCCAGACGACTTCGACATGAAAGCCGTTTCTCCCATGAAAATATCCGTGCAAAGTCTCAACGGGGTTTTGTTCGGGACTTTCCAGCCGGAAAAGGCCGAGCCGCTCGAGCATTACCTCGGCGAGTTCGGCACCGGGATGGTGAAGCGCTTCTTCGCCAAGCCAGTGAAGATCCTCGGCTATTCGCGCCAGAAGATCCACGGCAACTGGAAGCTCTACGCCGAGAACCTACGCGATACCTACCACGCGAGCCTGCTGCACGAGTTCTTCGTCACCTACGGCGTGGACCGCGCCACGCAGAAGGGGGGCGTGAAGATGGACGCGCGGCACCGCCACAACATGAACCACGCCTACACCGCCTCCGACAGCCAGGAGGAGGCGAAGAAAGCCTATGCCGACACGGCGGCGCATTTGGACCGCATGCAGCTCCGGGACAAGAAGCTACTCCAGTTCAAAAATGAATATCCGGACGGCATGAACCTCGCCGCGCCGACCTTCTTCCCGAACGCCCTCCTGATCCAGATCAACAATACCATCGGCACGCGCCAGATCCGGCCGAAAGGCGTGGACGCGCACGAGGTGTTCCAGACGCTGTTCTGCTACGCCGACGACGACGAGGCGATGGTGCGACACCGCCTCGTCTCGGCGAATCTCGTCGGCCCGGCCGGCCTCGTGAGCATGGAGGACGGCGAGGCCATCGAAGTGATCCAGACATCGACGCGCAGCGCCCCCGACGCCCACGCCGTGATCGAGATGGGCGGGCGCGGCGCGATCAAGGACCTCACCCACCGCGTCACCGAGACGCCGATCCGCGGCTTCTGGTCCTACTGGGCAGAGCTGATGGGGGTCGAGGCGCCCGGCGGCGTCCGATGAGGGACGTCCTCACGGCGCTCATGGCCGAGTACGCCCTGCTGATCGACGAGGACCGGCTCGAGGAGTGGGTGGAACTCTTCGACGAGGGCTGCGACTACCGCGTCGTCACGCGCGAGAACGTCGAGCAGGGTCTGCCCAACGTGCTCATCTGGTGCGACAACAAGAATATGCTGCGCGACCGGGTCGAGTCGTACCGCAACGTCAACCTCTACAACCTGCACTACGACCGCCACGTCCTCGGGCCGCTGCGCATCCTTGGCCACGACGGCCCGCTGTGGCGCTTCGACGTCTCGTATTCGCTGTTCCAGACGACGCTCGAAGGCGAGTCGCGGCTTTTCTCCGTCGGTCGCTATTCCGTGGAAGCGCGCATCGCGGGCGAGACGGCCTGGCTTGAGAAGGTGACGGTGATCGCCGACACCGGTCTCATTCCCTCCCTGCTCGCCACCCCGATCTAAATGGCGTTGTAGCCGCCGTCCACCCGCAGGTCGGAGCCGGTCATGAAGCTCGAGGCATCCAACGCAAGGAACAGCGCCGCGGCGGCGATTTCCTCGGGCTGCCCGAGCCGGTTCAGCAGGTGCTTCGGCCCGAGCGCCTCGCGCGCCTTCTCCATCGAGCCGAAGCGCAGCATGCGCTCGGTCTCGACCGCGCCGGGCGAGAGCGTGTTGACCCGGATCCCCTGCGCGGCGTGGTCTGCCGCCATCGCCTTCGCCATGGTGATGAGCGCGCCCTTGGTCGCGCAGTAGGCAACGCGCCCTGGCGTGCCCACGGTGCCGAGCTGCGAGGCGATGTGGATGATCGAGCCGCCGCCGGCCCTCGCCATGTGCGGGATCGCCCACTTGCTCATCAGGAACGCGCCGCCCACGTTCACGGCGAACACGCGGTTCCAAGCGGCGAGATCGATCTCGGTCACGGTCGCCGTCGGGTCTCGCATCGCAGCGCCGTTGACCAGCACGTCGAGCCGGCCGAAAGTCGAGATGACCTGTTCCACGGCGCTCTTCGTTTCGGACTCGGAAGAAACGTCGCACCTGATCGCCAGGAAGTCGGAAGAGACTCTTGATACGTCGAGGTCGACGCAGGCGACCTTCGCGCCGGCGTGCAGAAACGCCCTCGCGATCGCGATGCCGATGCCGCCGACCCCGGCAACGATAGCCGCTTTGCCATTCAATGAATGCATGCATCCTCCAAACCGAAACTAGGGCTCCGTCCTGGAATTACTTGCGTCCCAAATAGGCTTCTTTGACGCGTGCGTCCTGTTTCAGCGCCGCGCAGGGACCGGAGCGATGATGCTGCCGGTCTGGGGTATAGGAATTTCAAACCACCTTCCCTGACGGACAACGGTACTCCCGTCCCGAGAGGAAATCCATCGCGGTCAAGCGTGCGGTCTCTAGCGAAGACTCCCCGCTCTCGATGAGGATCCCCCCTGATTGAGGAGCGCGGCCAAAGCGAGATGGGGTAGGTGCAACTGACCGCCTGCAGGGGCCTGAGCGGGTTGTCGGTACCGAGCTCGGAGAGCTAGCTCACGCCCTCCCCTTGTCCACATCCAAGTGTAAGGGGTGCGGAGATGGAACCAGATTGAAAAGCGGGGGGTGCCCCGGAGATGGGGCCTCAGGTAGCTGGAAAACGCAACACGGACGGATAAGTCAAAGATTTGACTGATTCCCGCCGCGATACCCAAAAGTGCGCCGAACCCTGATCTTCACCCAGCTGCACAAGCACCCGGCCGTTTAAGGTGGTGCCCCAGGCCGAGCGGGATGCTCGGCCCCGTTGCAGATCCGTTCTGGCCCTCGGGGGGTCAGGCCTCCTGAAATAACCCCGGCCGCCGTGCCGCGGCATACGCTACAGCCCCCAGGCGAGGGACGCGGCGGTCTCCGGGGCGGCCCCGGCCGCGAGCGCAAGCCGCGCATAGCGGCTGCGATGGAAAACGAGCGGCTCGCCTTCACCCGCGATCGCGAGCGCGAGTACGCGCCCGAGCACGATCGAGTGGTCCCCCGCATCGAACCGGCCCTGCGTCTCGCACTCGAAGCAGGCGAGCGCCCCCTGGATGAGCGGCAGACCCGACTCGCTGAGCGCGTGGGGCACCCCGGCCCACTTGCCGGCGCCCCTGCGCGCGAACCGCTCCGAGAGCGGCTGTTGCGCGGCGCTCAGCACGCTGGCCGAGAAGTGGCGCACCGTGCGATACACCTCGTAGGCCTCGAGCGCTTTCGCGGGGCAAAACATGACGAGCGGCGGCTCAAGCGAGGCCGACGCAAAGGAATTAACGGTCATGCCCACCAGCGTGCCGTCTGGGGCGCGCGCGCCGATCACGGCAATCCCGGTCGCGAACTGGCCGAAGGCCCGCCGTAAGAGCTGCGCGTCGAGCCGGTGCCGAAGCGCAGGTCCGGAGGCCGCGTCCTGGTGGCCGTTCATGTCGAATCCGGCTTCACGGCTGCGCGCTATTCGCGCAGGGCGCGCGCTTCCTTCGCCCCGGGCCGCTCGAGACTCGCCCGCAGCCAGGCACCAAAGCAGGGAAAGCGCGCTAGGTCGTACTTCATGGCGAAGAACGAGTAGCACACGCTTGCTACCATGAAATCGGCTAGGTCCCAGCGCTCGCCGCCGAAGAAGCTGTTGCGCGTCAAGTGATCTTCCAGCACCTGGAGCCGCGGTTGTAGCCTTGCGTGCGCCTCGTCCGCGAGCGCCGCATTTCGCTTCTCGGGCGGAAACATGACCCGGTGCTGCATCACCGTGATCATGCCGGGCTCGATGTCGTTGGCGACGAAGAACGCCCACTGATAGGCTCGCGCCTTGGCCTGAAGCTCGTCCGACCAGAGCGGGCTCCTGTACTTCTCGGCGAGGTACAGGTTGATCGCCGCCGACTCCCACATCACCAGCCCGTCGTCGTCGATCGTCGGCACGCGCGCATTGGGATTGAGCGCGGCGTACCAGGGCTCCTTGCAGCCCGCGCCCTCGACGTTGACAGTCACGTTGATGTGCTCGTACGGGATGCCGGACTCCTTGCACATCCAGGCGACCCGGAAAGCGCGTGAGCGGTACTGGCCGTAGAGCTTCAGCATCTCCTTCTCCTCATAGTGGTTTCAGTATTTCCATGCCGCGCTGCACCGCGGGACGCGCACCGACGCGTTCGCTCCAGTCCGCGAGCGCCGCGTAGTCCTCGAGCGCGACGCCGAAGTTGAAGTGGCGCATGATCCACGGATATGTGGCGATATCGGCAATGCTGTACTCGCCGGCGAGATACGGTGAGGCGCGCAAGCGCCGGTCGAGGACGCCAAAGATGCGGCGCGCTTCTGTTTCGTAGCGCTCGATCGCGTATGGGAGTATCTCCCTTGCCTGCTGGCGGAAATGGTGTGCCTGCCCGAGCATCGGCCCGACGTGCGCCATCTGGAACATCAGCCACTGCAGGACGGCATGACGCGGCTCCAACAGCATGCGCGCCTTCTCGGCGAGGTAGACGAGGATCGCGCCCGACTCTGCCAGCGCAACGCCACCATCGACGATAGCGGGAATCTTCTGGTTTGGGTTGAGGGCGGTGAATCCGGGGGTGAACTGCTCCCCTTTGCCCAGGTCCACCTTGACGATCTCGTAGGGCAAGCCGATTTCCTCCAGCAACACGGAGATCTTTCGCCCGTTAGGCGTATGCCAGGCGTAGAGCCGGATCACGGCAGCCTGCGGCGGGTGCAAGACCGGCGCAGGCTCAAGCGGCCGAGCCTCGCGAGCGCTCGACCGGAGCGGCGGGAACCTCGTAGTGCCCCATCAGGTCCTCGACGATCTTGTGGAACTCCTCCCAGGGGGTTTCGCGGAAGGCATGGTTGCGCACGATGAAGGAGGCGCCGGCGTAGAACTTCTCGTACTGCAGGTGCCGCCCGGCGAACTCCGAGCCGACCATGTCCCAGGCAAGCTTGAACAGCTTCATGCGCCCGACCGCGTCGATCTGCGGGGTCTGGAAGTACTGCGTGAACTGGCGCGCGAGCCGCCCGTCGTCCATCACCGAGATGTCGGCCGGCATCTGGAACACGCCGCCGCCGCACAGCTCGCGCAGCACGTCGATGAAGGAGGAGTAATTCTGCGTGCACCACTCGAGCGCCGCGTACATCATGCGCCGGTTGAAGCAGGCATGGCCCTCGGGCCAACGCTCGAATGCGTTGATCTGGCCGTTGACCATGCCGGCGATCATCCCCTCGACGGCCGACATGCGCCCGAGCACCTCGCGCACCGCGGGCACCTCGGCAGCACCAGTCGCCTGCGCCACCTTGCTGCACAGCCCGAGCAGCAGCCGCATCTTCGACCAGTAGCGCACGTTCGACTGGTGGTTGCCGTAGCAGTGGCCCGGGGTCTTGATGTAGATGTCGCGCGAAAGAATGGCATCGTCGTGCACGAACACCTTCTCCCAGGGCACCTTGACGTTCTCGCACATCACCATGCTGTCTGTCTCATCGAAGCGCCAGGCGAGCGGCGAATCGAACTCGGTGTGTGCCTCGCGCTCAAGGGATTTGCGCGACCACAGGGAAAGTCCCTTGGTGTTAACCGGGATGGCGCAGGTCACCGCCTGCTTTTTCTGGTCAGGCGCGAGCGGCAGGACGTTTCCGATCCAGACCTCGTCGGCGAGCACTGCGCCAGTCGCTAGCATCTTCATACCCGAAATCACCAGGCCGTCGTCCTCTTCGCGTACGACGGACAGCATCGGGATCGGCAGGTTCTGGCGCTGGTAGAACTCCGGATTACGCGCCGCCTGCGGCGGCAGTACCGCATAGACCACGTACAGGTCGCGGTCTCGCAGGTGACGGTAGTACGCGAGCAGGTTCTCGCCGTAGCCGTACGGGGCGCGCAGTTCGTCGGGCTTCATCGCCATCCCGGTGACAAAGCTCGCGACGTGATCGGGCGAGCGCCCGAACATGCCGTAAGTCATATCGGCGATCATGCGGTGGCCCGCGGAGCGCCGAGCGAGGTCCTCGCGCGAGCGCGCACGCAGGAAGTAGATGGAGTGCCGATCGCCGTCCTCTTCGTAGCTCATCGCTTCGCGGTTGGCCGGATCCGCCTTCATGTCGTAGAGCGCGGCCACGGTGCGCGCAGCATTGCGAAACGCGGGATGTGCGGTAACGTCCTTCACCTGCTCCGAGCCGATGTACACCACACGGCCGTCGCGCAGGCCTTCGAGATGATCCTTGCCGGTCTTCAGCATAAGGCCTCCGGATCCAGTTTCATGCGGCGCCCCTCAGAGACTCTTCATGATGGTCGCGCGGAAAGAATCGATGTGCGCGCGCATGGCGGCGCCGATGCCCTCGGCGTCGCGCGCGCGCAGGCACTCGACGATCGCGTGGTGCTCGCGCTGCACCGCCTCAAGGTGCTTCTCGTCCGAGAGCGACACGAACCAGAAGCGCAGGCTCCTCTCCTGAAGCGAAAGCAGGATCTCGGCAAGCGCCGGGTTGCGCGAAGCGCGCGAGAGGCGGATATGGAACTCACGGTCGAGCAGCATCAGCGCCTCGATGTCGCGGTTCGGGGTGTGCGACTCGGCGCGCGCCACGATTGCTTCGAGCTCGTCCAACTCAGCGTCGCTGGCGCGCTCTACGGCCAGGCGCACGCAGTGCAGCTCGTTGACCATGCGTGCGTCGATGATCGCCATCACCTCCTCAAGGGACACCGGGCGCACGATCACGCCCTTGCGCGGGATCACCTCGACCATGCCTTCGTGTACCAGGCGGCTCAGCGCCTGGTTGACCGGGGTGCGCCCCAGCCCCAGCTCTGCGCTCACCTGTGACGCGTTGAGGTACGCGCCGGGCCGGTATTTGAGCGAGATGATGCGGCGCTTGATCGCCTCGTAGGCGCTCGCGCGCAGCGGCGCGCCGTCGCGCACCTCGACCACGGCGAGGTGGCGCTCAGCTTTCATCGAAGTAGTGGATCTCCAGCAGCAGGCAGCCGCCTTCGGACCTGAACGGGCCGTGGTGCACGCCCGGCGGGCGGCAGGCGTAGGTCGGGCCGGTGAATTTCTCCCCGCCACGCCCCTGCCTGTCGTTGCCGACGATCAGGTCCCCCTGCAGCAGGTACACCTCCTCCCAGTACTCGTGCACGAACGGCTCGGTGCTGTATACGCCCGGCTCCATGCGCAGGAGCCGAGTGCGGGTACCCTTGCGGTTCTTCTCGTCCAGGCCTCCGGAGAGGATTTTCTCGGCGAAGCCTGCCGGATAGCCCGGCGGGGTGGCGAAGCCGGATTTAAGATCGACCCCGGTAAATTCCGAATGCAGCTTGTTGAGGCTCATGGTTTCTCCATCGAATGGCCTCTTCAGCGCGGCGCCGGATGGGTCTCGAGCAGATTCCACCTGCCGTCGCGCATCTCGACCACGTACACGGGCTTCAGCGCGTCGTTGTCGTCGCCGAACGAGATCGCGCCCTCGAGCGCCGGGAAGTCCTTCATGCGCTTCAACGCGTCGCGGATCGCGGTGCGCTCGCCGGCGAGGCGTTTCGGATCACCCGTCACCTTACCCTCCTTCATCGCCCACGCGTAGTAAAGGACGATGTCGTAGGTCGCGGCATCGAACTGCGATGGCAGCGAGCGCTCCAGGTTGGCCGCCTTCGCCCGCCTAGTGAACTCGTAGGCGAACTTCTTGGTGCGCTCATTGAGATCGGCGAAGAAGGTCGACGGGATCACGGTGCCGTTGCCAGCCGGTCCCATGCGCCCGGGCAGCTCCGGGTCGTTGATGGTGGAGCCCGCGACCAGCCGCCCGCTGTGACCCTGGCGGCGCATCTCCTGCACGAGCTTGATCGCCGCCTCGGGTGGCGCGCCGACGCCCACCAGGTCGGTCGCGTTTGCCTTGAGTTGGGAAACCTGCGCCGAGAAGTCGAACGCGCCGAGCTTGAAGTCGACGCTGCCGCGCATCGCGACGCCGTGCTTCTGCATCTCGGCAGGCAGCACCTTCTCGCCCATGACGCGCGAGATGGTGTCGTCGTTGGCGTAGGCGATCGCGCCGCTGGCCGCCGGCAGGCCTTTGCTCTTGATCGTTCGCATGACGCGCTCGAACATGTAACCCTCGTCCGAGGTGTTGCGCATCGCGTACTTGAACGGTGCGACGAGCTTGGGCGCACTGGAAGCCATCGCCATGGTGACCACGCCCATGCGGTCGCCCGCGGGTGCGGCGACCTGCACCTGGCCCGAACTGAACGGCCCGATCACCGCGAGGACCTTGTCGTCTTCGGCAAGCTTGCGCAGCCCCACCACTGTCTGCCCGGGGTTGCCAGCGGTATCGAAGGTGATGTAACGCAGCCTCTTGCCGTTCACTCCACCCGCGGCATTAATCTCGTCTACGGCGATGCGCGCCGCGACCTCGTTGGAGCGAGACAGGCTCACGAAAGGCCCAGTCTCCGCGGTGAGATAGCCCAGAACGAGCTCGCTCTGGGCCTGCGCCGGCCCGGCGAGTGCCGTGCCGAGTGCGATCCCTGCGCTCAAGAGAAATTTCATCAAGGCTGGTTTCATGCGATCCTCCTTTTTTCCTTTGGTTGGACTTCATTCTGGCGCCCAGCGCCGAGGTATGCGGTGAGCAGGCGCCGGTCGGCGAGCACGCTCGCCGCGGCGCCCTGCATGACCACCGCGCCGAGCTCCATTACGTAGGCGCGCGCCGCGATGGCGAGCGCATGGCGCGTGTTCTGCTCCACGAGGAGCAGCGCGAGCCCCTCGCGGTTGAGTGTCTTGAGCAGGCCGAACAGCGCGCGCACCAGCAGCGGGCTCAAGCCGAGTGACGGCTCGTCGAGCATCATGAGCCTGGGCCGCGCGAGCACCCCGCGGCCGATCGCCAGCATCTGCTGCTCGCCGCCGGAGAGCACCGAGGCTGGCATGTGCCGGCGCGCCGCGAGGTTCGGGAAGCGCGCGTAGATCGCCTCGATGTCACCGCGCACCGCCACGCGGTCGCGGCGCGCGTAGGCACCCATCAGCAGATTTTCCTCCACCGTAAGGCTGGTGATGATGCGCCGCCCTTCGGGCACAAGCGCGAGCCCCGCGGCGATGCGCTCGCGCGGCGCGCGCCCGGCGAGGTCGATGCCCGCCACGCGCACGCGCCCGGATACGGCCGCTTCCAGCCCGAGGATGCCCCTCAAGAGCGAGCTCTTGCCCGCACCGTTGGCGCCGAGCACCGCGACCACCTCCCCCTCGCCAACAGAGAGGCTCACCGAGCGCACCGCGTGCACGCGACCGTAGCGCAGCGAAAGCGATTCGACTTCAAGCAGCATCGAGCGCAATCTCCCCGGCTTCGCTTCCCAGGTAGGCCTCGCGAACGCCGGCGTCATTGTGGATCTCGCCAACCGCGCAGTCGGCGATCTTGCAGCCGAAGTTGAGCACCACCACGCGCTCGCAAAGGCCGGCGACGAACTGCATGTCATGCTCGACCACCACCAGGGTCACACCGCGCCGCGCGATCGCACCGAGCGCGCGCTGCAGCTCCTCGGTCTCGGCGGCGTTCAGCCCCGCGGCCGGCTCATCGAGCAGCAGCACGCGCGGCTGCGCCATCAGCGCGCGCACCAGTTCGATTCTCTTCTGCACGCCGTAGGGGAGCGACCCCGCCTCGTCCTCGGCGCTCGCCTCGAGCCCGGCCTCGGCAAGCGCCGCGCGCGCCTCCTCGCGCCAGCGGTTGGTGCGCGTCAGTCCCACTGGCTGCAGCATGCCGCGCAGGCCCGGCGAGCGCGCGTACTGCGCGATCATTACGTTCTCGAGCACGCTCAGGTGCGGCATCAAACGGATATTCTGGAAGGTGCGCGCGAGGCCCTTGCGGATGCGCAGACGCGAGGCGAGCGTGGTGATCTCTTCGCCCTCGAGCAGGATTCGTCCGGCATCCGGCAGGTACACGCCGGTGATCAGGTTGAACGCGGTGGTCTTGCCGGCGCCGTTCGGCCCGATCAGCGCGAGGCGCTCGCCGCGGCGAACGCTGAAGGAAAGTCCTTCGATCACGCGCAAGCCGCCAAAGCTCTTCGCGAGCCCAACGACCTCGAGCGCGGGCGCGGCGCTCATGCGGCCCCCGCGGCGGCGCGCCGCCACCCGAGCAGGCGGCGCAGCAGTGCACCTGTGACCACGCCCTGCGGGCGCAGCGACATGATAGCGATGATGAGGAGCGCGAAGATCACGTAGCGCCACGCGGCGCTGCCGCGCAAGAGCTCCGGCAGCAGCGTGAACACCGCAGCGCCGAGGATCGGCCCGTATACCGTCTGCGTGCCACCGAGCAGCACGTAGAGCACGATGTAGATGGAGAACAGCACCCCGTAGTTCTGCACCTCGATGTAGTTGAAGTGGTGCGCGTAAAGCGCGCCAGCGAGTCCGGCGAGCACCGCGCCGCCGGTGAACGCGGCGCTTTGCAGGCCGCGCACCGAAAGCCCCATCAGGTCGGCGACGCGCTCGTCGTCGCTCGCCGCCGTCACGCTGATTCCGAAGCGTGTGTGAAAGAGCACGAAAACCAGCATCACCGCGATCAGCGCGAACGCGGCGATCACCGGGAAACCGATGTGCGCCGGCACCGGGTAGCCCGAGGCGCCGCCCACGACGTTGAGGTTGAGGATCGTTCCTTGCACCACCTGGTTGAGCGCGAAGGTGGCGAGCGCGAGGTAGATGCCGCGCGTGCGCAGGATCGGGAACGCCACGATCCAGCCCAGGCCGCCCGCGATCGCGCTCGCCGCGAGCGCGGCAGGGACCGGGTGCACGCCGTAGGCATTGGACAGGTAAGCGCCACTGTAGGCCCCGATTGCCACGAAAGCGGCGACGCCCAGGTTGAGCTGGCCCGCCGCCATCGGCAGGAACGCGGCGTAGGCTAGGATCACGTTGATCGAAAGCAGCACCAGCAGGCTCTCAAGGTAACCGCTCATCGCTGCCTCACATCCGCGCCGGCCCGGGGGCCGTGCCGCCCAAGAGCCCGGTCGGCCGCACGAACAGGATCGTGAGCAGCAGTCCATACACCCAGATGTCGACCGCGCGCGCGCCGAACCAGTGGATCGAGAAGGTCTCGATCACGCCGATCAGGAGGCCGCCCAAGATCGCGCCCCAGATATTGCCCATGCCGCCGAGCACCATGGCGGAGATGCCCTTGAGCGCCACCTCCTCCCCCATGAACGGGCTTGCCTGCTGGTAGTTGACTGAAAAGAGAAAACTCGCGAGCGCGGTGAACAGCCCCCCGATCAGGAACACCACTGGGACGATGCGTCCTACCGGGACACCGAGCAGGGTTGCCGTGTCCGGGTCCTCGGCGATGGTGCGCAGCCCGCGGCCGATGCGCGTGCGCTTGAGCACCACGTCGAGACAAGCGACCGCCGCGATCGCCAAGGCGAGGCCGATCAGCTGCGGCACCGCGACTACAATGTGGCCGAGCCGGATGCTCACGGTGGCGAAGGGCACCTCGACGCGCTGCAGGTCCGAACCCCAGGTGACGAGCACGATGTTCTCCAGTAGGATCAGGAACGCCATCGAGGTCACCAGCGGCACGAAGTGACTGGACTTACGCATCAGCCGGTAGGTGAAACGCTCGACTACCAGCGACATCAGGCCACCGGTGGCGATCGCCAGCAGCGCTGCGATCGGCCATGCAAAGCCTGCCTTGAGCACGTACCAAGTGACCATGCCGCCGAGCATAAACAGCCCCGGGATGCTGAAGTTGAGGAAGTTGAGCACGCCGATGGCGAGGGTAAACGCGACCGCGACCAGCGCGTACACCGAGCCGAGCATGATGCCGTTGACGATCTGCTGCTCGATCATGTCATCCCAATACCCTGCGCGCTGCCATCGCTTGGTGCGTCAGGCTGCTCTCGAAGGGCCGGAAGTTGCGGAAGTCCTCGCGCGCGCGCACACGCCTCAGCGGAAAGGTGCAAAACAAGCGAGCAGACACCGGCAAACGCGGCTAGCACGCGTGCGTGCGCGTCAGGTGCGTGCGCGTCTGCGTAGCGCTCGATGAAACCGACCGGGCCCGGACCCGGGCCCCGGTGACTTACGAAATACGACACCATCGCCTCCTCCTTCGATTTGCGGTGCAATTCGGACACTTTAACATTCCAGTGAAATCTTACAAGTGCAGCAGCTTCTAGGGGCGCCCTTCGTGGCCGATCGTGGCCAAGACTCCCCGCCCTCGATGGGGATTAACCACTTGAAGCGACCCGAGTTGCCGCCCTTGGAGGCACGCTGCCCCCTCCCCTCCCGCAAGATGGCCATCTACACCAGCCTCATCGAGCAGCTGAACGCCACCGACGACGAGATTGCGCGAGTGCGAGTGATGGGCCATGAGATCAGCCACGCGCTCGCCGAGCACACGCGGGAGCGCATGTCCGTCGCGTACAGCACCGGCGCTGCAACTACGATCGCTGCCATTGCGCTCGGCGCGGGCTACGACCCGATGTCGGCCGTCACGCTATGGGACGAAATGGGCAAGGTCGGCGGCGGTCGGCAGCCGGAGTTTTTTTCCGCGCATCCCTCGCCCGAGCACCGTGCGGAGGCGCTGCGCGAGCTCGGCGCCAAGGTGCAGCCGCTGTACCTGGAGGCGAAGGCGCATCCGCCGGCACCGGCGCGCCATGTCAACCTGACCGGCTCGCCAGGCGTTACTCGCAAATATAGTCATAGTCCCAAGTTGGTGGCCATGCGGGGATGCGCTGCTTTCGCCTTGATCTTCGTTCTCGCCGGCTGCGCCGCGGTGCGCAGCTATGACAGCGAGCTCACGAGCACGCTCGGGCAGGCTTCCGCGGGCAACCTGGACGGCGCCATCAAGACGCTGCAGGCGAACAACCCGCTACCCGACAAGGACCTCCTCTACTTCTTGGAGCTCGGCATGCTGCAGCGATATAGCCAGCGCTACGACAAGAGCCAGAAGGCTTGGCAGTCGGCGCTCGCCCAGATCGAAGCGCCGAAGACCATGCTCGACTTCGGCGCGAGCCTAGTGCGCGGCGCGTCGAGCTACGTGGTCGGCGACAAGCTGCGCACGTACGAGCCGCGCGACTACGAGAAGGTGATGCTTACCACCCACATGGCGATGAACTTCCTCGCAGAAGGGAAGTTCAAAAGCGCCCGGGTGGCGATCAAGCAGACGCACGAGCTCGAGGCGAGCATCGCGCAGGCGCGCGCCAAGCAGCTCGCCGAGGTCGAGGAAGAAGCGAAGAAGCGCGGCGCGGTCACGAACTACAGGCAGCTCAACGGCTACCCGGTCAAGATCATCGACAACCCCGAGGTGAATGCGCTGCGTAACGGCTACCAGAGCGCGCTGTCGCATTACCTCGCCGGCTTCATTTACGAGGCGCTGGGCGAGCTATCG
>Ga0194132_10007627_pt1 | contig 16006 bp, 12 predicted proteins | sample TA2KigOf80mmetaG_FD_148612 | JGI IMG/M metagenome (GOLD analysis project Ga0194132, IMG submission 148612) | Freshwater microbial communities from Lake Tanganyika, Tanzania - TA2015054 Kigoma Offshore 80m | ecosystem: Environmental > Aquatic > Freshwater > Lake | place: Tanzania: Lake...
CTCTCAGACGGTGAGGTCGTCTTCGTGGATTTCTGTCTCATCTCGTTTCCTCTCGGGTTCACGATGAGCCGGAAATCCTCCCTTCCTCAAGACGCTAAATCCGTATCACTGGTCCTGACGCCGAACACGTATACAAGGTCGACCGGCTGACCCGGTCGCTGGCCGACTTCGCCAAAATCGTCGAGACCCTCGATGCGGCTGGGGCCTCCTTCGTCTCGGTCACCCAATCGTTCAACACCACCACCTCGATGGGGCGCCTGACCCTCAACGTGCTGCTGTCCTTCGCCCAGTTCGAGCGCGAGGTCACCGGCGAGCGCATCCGCGACAAGATCGCCGCTTCCAAGCGCCGGGGATTGTGGATGGGCGGCGTGCCGCCGCTCGGCTACGACCTGCAGAACCACCGACTCGTCGTCAATGCGACGGAAGCGAAGGCGGTCCGCACCATATTCACCCGCTACCTCGCATTGGGGACGGTGCCGGCCTTGGTCGAGGACCTTCGCGGCAGGGGCGTCCGCAGCAAGGTGTGGGTGGCGGAATCCGGGCGGCGCATCGGTGGCAACGTCCTATTGCGCGGAGCGCTCTATTGCCTGCTCCGCAACCGCACCTACCTCGGCGAAATCAGCCACAAGGGCAACGTCTATCCCGGCGAGCATCTTGCCATCGTCGACCGGAACACTTGGAACGAGGTGCAGGTACGACTCGGGGACAACGGCCGCCAGCCGCGCGGTACCACCCATTCCAGGAGCGATGCGTTGTTGGCCGGCCTGCTCCACGACGACAGCGGCAACCTCATGAGCCCCTCGTTCGCCAGGAAAGCCAACGGGCAGCGCTACCGGTACTACATCAGCCGCGCGCTGGTGGATGACCGCAAGAAGCGTGGGCTCGTTCAGCGAGTTCCGGCGACCGTCGTCGAACGCACGGTTATCGAGCAGCTGGCGCGACACGTTGGGTCGCTGCCAACCGGCGACGCGGCGGTCCGGGCGCTACTTCGCGACCGCGTCACCAGAATCCAGATCCTGCCGGACAAGATGCTGCTCGACTTCCGGGCCCCGCCCCAGGGACCACGTCGGCAGCAACCCAAGGGCAAGCAAGTCGTCGTGCCGCTGACGACGAAGACAGCGGGCGCCATGGTCGTCCTTCACGATGAGACGCCGCGCGCGGGGGTCAACGCGACCTTGATCCGGTCGCTCGTGCGCGCGCTGGAGTGGCGGCGCCAGATCGAGGAGGGTCACGTCGCCTCGCCCGAGGAACTGGCGCGCAAGCACGGATGCAATCGAACCCATGCGCGGGCCATGCTTGGCCTTGCATTCCTTGCACCCGATCTCGTCGAGCGCTGTCTCTCTGGCAGCCCGCCGAGCAAGCTGATCACGCGGCGCCTGCTCGCGCGCGGCGTTCCCCTCTCGTGGCAACAGCCGCGCCGCACGTTCTAGCGAATCCAGTTCCGGCACGCGCTCTCTCGCGGCCGGAGAAATCCGGGCAAAGCACCTCGAACGTTTGCGGAACTCGGTGTGGCACCGCAAAGGTGCGTCGCCGGAGCGGCACAGAATGCCGCCGTCCACACGGAGTTTCCGGCACTCGGATAGGTGGCAGCGGAAGAGTGGCTGGGGCGCGAGGATTCGAACCTCGGAATGCCGGAATCAAAATCCGGTGCCTTACCGCTTGGCTACGCCCCAGCAGGAGGGTTGCCTCGGAGCGCGGCAATCTAAACCGGCGCCTCCGGCCTTGTCACGGCCGGAGAAGAGCGGGCGATCCGCATCACGCCCAAGCAGGGCATTGTCTCCGACCACATCCTGCATACCGAGATCGACTCGGCCGCCTTCTTCTGGCGAGCGCAAACGAAAACGGCGCTGCCCTGGCAGCGCCGTCGTTGGAAAGCGTTTGCCGAGATCGCTACTCGGCGGCAGGAGGCGCCGGGGTCGCGGCCGCAGTGCGGGCGTAGAGATAGCCTCCCGCCTCCGCGTGGAAGATGCGCGAGCGCCGTACCGCGCCGATGGTACGCGCCACCCATAGCACCGGGCTGCTCGACAGCATGCCGATCGCAACCTTGCTCTCGAGCGCGCGCATTACCCACGTCAGGGCCGGCATGCGCAGCGAAGCCTTGAACAGACCGAGCATGACCCGATCGACATCAATATCGTAATGGCGCCGGACCGTACGGCGCTTCAACAGAACGTCCTCGATGTACGTCTCATGCACGTACCCCGCCTTGCGTGCGCGGTCGAACAGGCTAGTGCCCGGATAGAACATCAGCTTGTGATCCATGAACGCAAACAGTTGGTTGCGCTTCGGAATCCTGCGCTTAGCCTCGGAGAATGTGCGGTAGAGACGCATGATCGCCACCTTGTCGTCGATTGTTTCGAACGGGCTGTCCGATATGACGTCGATCTGCGCCGGAATGCCGTTCTCGGCGAGCATCCGCATCTTCTTGATGAACTCCGCGTTGTCGAAGCGACGGCCATAGACCTCGCGATTGGAACGTTCGCTGCCGGTCTGCAGCCCGAGCTTTTGCTCCAGCACCTCGATGCCGAGTTCCTTCATGGCGGAGATATAGGTCCGCCGACGGCGGATTCGGCCCTCAACCCTGGGGCCGGGAAGCCAAAGTCTGCTGGTTCAAGCGGGCCTGCGGGGCGCGGGCCACCAGAACGGCAGCGTAAGCGACAAGGGCCAGGGCGGCCCACAGCAAGGTCAGGTCGGCGAAGGGAATGGCGAGGACGCCGGGCAGCGCCACCATGCCCAGATACAAGCCCAGGCGGGCGCCGGACGGCCACGCCGGGAATGCCGCCTGAAGCACATGGTGGAGGTGCCGGCGATCCGGCGAAAACGGCGAGTGCCCGGCAATGACCCGGGCGACCATAAGGCGCAACGCATCCGCCACCGGGACGAGGAGCCACAAGGCCACGACGTCCGCGTGTAGCTCGGGAAAGCTTACCGAGTAGGTGTGCAAGGCCAGAAGGGCCACCGTGACGCTGACTCCGTACGTTCCGGCATCGCCGAGAAACACGGTCCCGTTGATGTTGAAAGCGAACACCACCGCGAGAGCGGCAATGACCGCGACGAGCGCGGGCAAGAGGTGCGGCGGAGCGTACCCAAGCAAGAGCAACGCCCAAGTGAGAAGCAAGCCCACGGCCAAGCCGTTCTTGCCATCGGCCATATTCACTGCGTTCTGCAGGCCGACGACGCATAAGACGGTGAACCCCGCGGCGAGCCACGGCGTCGGGAAGAGCGCGACATCCAGGAAACTGAAGCGGAAGAAGCCGACTTGTTGCGCCGGCGTCATCCATACGGCGACCGCCACCACCGCGACGGACGCGAGCAAGCGATACAAGGGACGCACGTGCTGGCGGTCGTCCAGGAACCCCAGGATGAGACACCCGGCGGTGCCGAGGGCGATACTGGCGAACAGCGGCGTGAACGGGGTCGTCACGGCCAAGAAGGACAGGACCATGATCGTCGGAATGCCGATCGCTATGCCGCCGACCTCTGGCGTCGGGCGTTCGTGGAGTTTGCGCCGCCCGTCGGGGATGTCCATCACGCCCAGTGCGCGCGCCAGCGGCTGCGCCACGAAACAAATCGCGCCAGAAACAGCCGCCGCGAAGATCAGGGTAAGCAGCATGGGACTCCGTTCGGTCCGCCCACGATACGCCAAGCGTGCGGCCGGACCAACTTCGGCACAATTCCGATATTAACGGGTCCCGGCGGCGCCCCGCTCCGTCGATAGCTGCGAGAGCCAGGGGCCCAGGCGCTCCATTACCTGTTCGGTGGCACCCCCCTGCTCCCGAGCAAACCGGCGCCCGGCTGCCGCGGCCCGCCGGGCGATTGCGGGGTCTTCCAACATGGCCAGAACGCTCTCCGCCAGCCGCTTGCCGTTTTCGACGGTCGTGAGGGCCGCGGACGCCGCCATTGCGTCGGCGAGGTCACGAAAGTTGTGGACATAGGGGCCGACGATGACGGCCGAGCCAAGCTGGGCCGGCTCGATCAGGTTGTGGCCGCCGTGCGGAACGAGCGATCCGCCGACGAAGCTGATGGGACACAGGCGATACCATAGGCCAAGCTCACCAAGCGTATCGGCTACATAGATCGCCGCCTCGGAGCTCAGCGAGTCCTGACGCGACCGCAGCGCAACCTTCAAGCCTCGCTTCGCAAGCAACGCGGCAACCACGGCCCCGCGCCCCGGGTGGCGCGGGACGATGACGGTTGCCAGACGGGGGTGGCGAGCGGACATGCTTAAGTGCGCCTCCGCGACGACTTCTTCCTCACCGGGGTGGGTGCTGGCCGCCAGCCAGCGCGGCCGCGATCCCAGCAGAGCGCCAGCTTCGGCGAGCTTGTCCTGGTCGGCGGAAAGTTCGTCTGCGCCGAGCTTGAGGTTGCTCACCACCGAGACGTTGGTGGCGCCAAGCGCGGTGAAGCGAGCAGCATCCGCGGCGGACTGCGCCAAGACCACACTGAAAGGTCGCAGCACCTCGGCAGCCGCCGAGGGCACACGTCGCCAACGACGGAACGAGCGCTCGGACATGCGGGCGTTCAGTAATCCCAGGGGAATGGAATTGCGGCGCAACGCCGCCAGCGTATTCGGCCAAAGCTCCGACTCCACCCAGAGAGCGAGCGCGGGCCGCCAATGTCCGAGAAACGTGCTCACGGCGCCTGGCAGGTCAACCGGCGCAAATTGGTGGACAACCCCGGCAGGCAGGCGACCGGCCAGGGCTGCGGCCGACGTCAGTGTCCCGCTGGTGAGTACGATCGAGATGTTGGGGTGTCGCCGGCGCAGCTCAGCGAGCAGAGCCAGGACGGACAGCGACTCGCCGACGCTCGCTGCGTGCACCCAGACAAGGGTGCCCGGCGGTCGCCCTGCGGACGAACGACCGAGACGTTCGCCGAGGCGGGCTGCATCTTCCTTACCGCGCCTGGCGCGACTGCGCAGGTGCAGGTGCAGCGCGGGCGCGGCAAGCGCCGCGGCCGTTTCGTATGTGCCGAGGAGGAGTCGACCGAGTCGACCGCGGCTCAGGGACGCCAGACCCGGATTTCGGCGGGGAACCAGAGGTCTCGCCAGAATCCCTTGATATCGGCGACGAGGCCCCCGCCCGGCAGCAACTTGCGCAGGCGTGCGACGTCGAATTCGACGTAGGGCTTGTGGGCGACGGCACCGACAACCGCGTCATAGGCGCCGTCCAAAGACGGCAGCAGATCGACTCCGTATTCGTGCTTCGCTTCTGCGGCGTCGGCATACGCGTCGTGCACGCTGACCGTGTGACCCGCCGCCTTCAGTCTCGCGATGACGGAGGCAACGCCAGAATTGCGCAGATCGGGAACGTTCTCCTTGAACGTCAGTCCGAGCACCAGAACCCGAGACGGCTTGCTGAGACGTTTTGCAATCGATTCTGCGAGCCAGGCGCCCATGCCGTCGTTGGTCTGGCGGCCGGCAAGCACCACCGTGGGGTGGTAGCCGATCTGCAGCGCACGGTCGGCGAGGTAGTACGGGTCCACGCCGATGCAATGGCCGCCAACAAGGCCCGGGCGGAAATTGAGGAAGTTCCACTTGGTGTTGGCGGCGTCGAGCACGTCGTAGATGGACAGACCGAGGCGATTGAAGATCTGCGTCACTTCGTTGATGAACGCGATGTTGATGTCGCGTTGCGCATTCTCGATCACCTTGGCGGCTTCGGCGGTGGCGATGTCGCGAGCCAAGAAGACACCCGCGCGCGTCACCTTGCCGTACACCTCGGCGAGCACCTTGCCGACTTCCGGTGTCTGACCTGCCACTACCTTGACGATGTTGGCGAGAGTATGGAGCGGATCGCCGGGATTCATGCGCTCAGGCGAGTAGCCAAGCCAGAAATCCTTGCCGCACTTCAGCCCCGACTTGCGTTCGAGGATCGGCGCACAGATTTCCTCGGTGGCGCCAGGATAGACCGTGCTCTCAAAGCAGACGATGTTGCCCGGCTTGAGCAGCGGACCGACTGCTTCACAGGCGCCGATGACCGGGCCAAAGTCGGGCTTGCGGTTGTCGTCCACCGGGGTCGGCACCGCGACGATGAACACGTCGCTGCCGGCCATCGCCTTGGCAGTCGACTCGAGGCGGCAGGTGGTGGTGGCGACATCCGCGTCCGCGACCTCATGGGTCCAGTCGTGGCCCGCGCGCAGGGACGCGACGCGACGTTCGCTGATATCGAAGCCGACCACGGTGTAGTGTCGCGCCAGCGCAATCGCGAGCGGCAACCCCACATAGCCGAGGCCGATGACAGCGATCTTGTTCGGTTGTTCCGAGGGGGACATCTGGGTGAGGAGCCAATTCCTCTAGGCCTCACCCCCGACGATGTCAACGCCGCGGTGGAAGCAGACCGCCGGTCGCGGCCTTTACCTTGCGGAGGTGGATGCGGCGAGGCCCGCGCGCCGGACGATCTCGGCGTGCTTTCGCGACAGTGGGGATCGGCGCCCCCTAGTTGGTCAGACCGTAACGCGCCGAGTCTGCCTCGATAGCTCTCAAGATAGACACGCAGGGTCGCCTCTCAAGTGCCGATTCCCGAGGTGGGACAGCGTGCACCGGGATAGCGCGGTGGAGTTCGTTCCGATTCCCTGCTGGATCAGCCAAGTACAGGGAATTCGGCCTGCGACTCGGCCGGAGCGCTCCGCGAAGCGCCGCCTGATTCAACGACATAGGAGATCGAGCAGCATCCAGGAACAGGGAATGGTCACGCCCGACAAGACCTCTTCAAGTTCTCTTCGTCCCGCGAGGGCGTCCGTTTAGGTTGCCCGATTGGCCCTTCTTGAAGCGGAGTTTGTATCGAACGTGCTCGATCGCTGGGCCTACGAACACGGCGTTACGTTGGACTTCAGCGGGCCGGGTTGCCTCATCGACAAACGCCTATATCGAATCTTTCAACGGTCGCTTGCGCGAGGAGTGCCTGAACGCACACTGGTTCTTGTCTCTGGACGACGCCACGGCCAAAGATCAAGGCGTGGCAGATGTTCTACAACGAGAGCCGTCCTCACTCCGGCACCTGGGGATCGAACGCCGGGCGAATTCTTTTCTTTGGCCGGGGTCAACCCCGGCCAATGAAGGCCGAAAGCTCACCCTGCGCCCGGTGGAGTATTAAGGAACCTGTAATCATGCCGCGGACTCTAGCCTGCAATGGATGAGTTTTCGGGTAGCAGCGCACATCGTCTCGGCTGACAACTCGACTTGTGGAACCAACCCTTGAGACGGCACACCCGGTTCAGGATGACCAACTCCTGCCCCTCCAGCGCGGTCAGTGGCCTTCTTCAGCCACTCAAGCTGGCCACGCGGAACCGGCGATAGTGGGATGTCGGCAGGAGTGGGGCTCAACTTCCGCCACCATACGCCGTACCATTTCTTGGTCGGCCAACGGGTCGCTACGCAGGCCGGCATGATTCGCCATCTCGGCGGCAGTGTCCGCCATGTGCAACCTGCCGCCTGCCGCAGCGAACGAGGCGCGCGAAACCGTATCATGAGTTCAGGCTTACGCGCCGTAAGCTCTCCTCCAGGGGCAAAAGGGCACTCACTGGAGCCTCGAAGGATCATAGCCCTTGGGGTTGGGTAGAATATTGCCGGCGCTCTTTCCGGCGTGCGCTTCCCCGAGATGAGTGTCGAACGCCGTTGGTACCCGACTTACGTGTTACGACTCATCGTCACCCGTTGGGGTGGCGGCAGCGACGCAGCGAGGTTCGCCTCGCGGTGACGGGGCGGGGAATTGCATGAACCTTTCTGTCGTTATCCCGGTCTACAACGAGCGAGAGACGCTTCCGAAGATTCTCGCCGAACTCTTGCGGCACATGCCGCCGGCGGCGGCCCGCGAAATCATAGTCGTCGATGACTGCTCGATGGATGGTACGCGGGAATGGCTCACCGAGCAGGTGCGAGGTGATATCGGCGCTATTCACTCGATCGCCTTGGACGATCGCGGCGGGGTCAAGGTTGGTGCTTCCTCTTCCGACTCGGTGGGGTTACGCGTGCGTTTGCAGCCTCGCAACAGTGGCAAGGGCGCGGCCCTGCGCGCGGGCTTCGCTTTGGCGCGGCACGAGGTCATCGTAGTTCAGGACGCGGATCTTGAGTACGATCCGGCTGACCTCAATCGCATGTATGCATTGATGTCTCGGGGAGTCGCGGACGTCGTCTACGGAACGCGCTTCGCCAGCTCTCCGCACCGTTCTTTGTACCTGCATCACCGCCTTGCCAACTGGCTGATATCTAGCTTGGTCAACGTACTCTGCAACTCGACGCTCAATGACGTCGAGGTCTGCTACAAGATGTTCCGCCGCGAAGTCCTTGATGGCTTCGCGCTCGTCTCGAACGACTTCGGGTTCGAAGTCGAGTTCACCATCAAGATGTTGCTGGCGAGGCGTTGGCGGGTCTACGAGGTTGGCATTTCGTACTACGGGCGCAACTACGCTGAAGGAAAGAAGATCAATTGGAAAGACGGGGTGAAAGCACTTTGGTACATCTTTCGCTTTCGGTTCTTCGCGTAGCCGATGGCAAGCCACCTGTGCATGTTTGCGGGCAAGGCGGGAGCGTGGTGGACTGCGGTACTTGAGGGTACCCTCCATTCGGTGGTCAGTGAGGTTGACCTGAGCCCCAGAATCTCCTCTGCCCTCGGCGGTGGGATGCATCAACGACGACTTCGAGGCCTGCATCGCACACCTGTTGTTCCCGCTCGCGCACCGCCGCGCCATCCGCACCACCAACCTGTTGGAGCTGACGTCCTCGCTGTTTTCTCCTCCGGCGTGAAGGTGAGTTTTCGGGCAAGGTTAACGATGTAGCCAGGGGAGCCCGAGACGATGAAGAAGGCCAGGTTTCACGCGTCGCTGTCGGCCATCGCCTTGGCAGTCGACTCGAAGCGGCAGGTGGTGGCGGCGACATCCGCGTCGGCGACCTCATGGGTCCGGTCGTGGCCCGCGCGCAAGGAGGCCACGCGGCGCTCGCTCAGGTCGTAGCCGACTAAGCGATAATGCCGCGCCAATGCAATGGCCGGCGGCAAGCCGACGTAGCCGAGACCGATGACGCGATCTGTTGAGGTACCGAAGGAGCTCACATGCGCGCTGGGGGGCGCATTCCGTAGGGACATCGGCCGCCGGTGTCAACCGCGGCTCGCCGAGCCACTAGACGATGAGGCTCGGCGCCTTCGTGGCGATGTGTCGCGCGATCTGGGCGATCTCGCGAGACAGTGGGCCGAGGTCCCCGAGGGCGGCATCCATGGCGAGTTCGTGGCGCCGGGAGTCGGGCTCGAACGCCTCCAGATAGACACGCAGGGTCGCGCCCTTCGTTCCGGTCCCAGACAGGCGATAGACGATGCGCGCGTCATCGGAAAAGTGGACCCGGACGCCCTGCTTGCGCGAGACGCTGCCGTCGATTGGATCGGTGTAGGCAAAATCGTCGGCGGCGACAACTTGGCGGCCGCCGAACGACTTGCCGCGCAACGCGCCAAGGCCGGCGCGCAAGTCTTCGATAAGCGCGGTCGCCCGTTGGTCGTCAAGGGCCTCGTAGTCGTGGCGGACGTAGTAGTTGCGTCCGAACTCGGCCCAGTGCTGGCGCACGATGTCACGCACGCTCTGCCCCCGCGCCGCCAGGATGTTGAGCCACAGTAGGACCGCCCACAGCCCGTCCTTCTCGCGCACATGGGACGAGCTGGTGCCGGAGCTTTCTTCGCCGCAGATGGTGACAGAGCCGGCATCGAGCAGGTTGCCGAAGAACTTCCAGCCCGTGGGCGTCTCGTACATTGGGATGCCGCGCTTGGCAGCGACACGGTCGGCGGCGCGACTCGTCGGCATGGAACGCGCGATGCCGGCGATGCCATCGCGGTAGCCCGGCGCCAAATGAGCGTTGGCGGCTAGCACAGCGAGGCTGTCGGAAGGGTTCACGTACATGCCACGGCCGATAATCATGTTGCGGTCGCCATCGCCATCGGAGGCCGCACACAGGTCGGGCCCGTCAGCGCGCATCGCCGCGTCCAGCAGGTGGGGCGCATGCACCAGATTCGGATCGGGCGGATGCCCGCCAAAGTCCGGCAATGGTTCGTCATTGATCACAGTGCCGGCACGCGCACCCAAGAGGCGCTCAAAGATCATGGTGGCGTAAGGCCCGGTGATCGCCGACATGGCGTCGAACTGCATGCGGAAGCCGGAGGCGAACCGGTCGCGGATGCGATCGAAGTCGAACAGTGACTCCATGAGCGCGGCGTAGTCGGAGACGGAATCGATGACCTCCACCTCGGTCGCGCCGAGCTGGCTCGTCCCCTTGCGCTCGAGATCGATGACGGGCCCCTCGATCACCTTGTAGGAGGTGATTTTCAGGCTGCGCGCGTACGCGGCCTCGGTGACTGTCTCGGGCGCGGGGCTGCCGTTCTGGACATTGTACTTGATGCCAAAGTCGCCGTTCACGCCGCCCGGGTTGTGGCTGGCCGACAGAATGACGCCGCCAAACGCGCCGTACTTGCGAATGAGGTGGGAAACCGCTGGCGTCGACAGGAGCCCGCGATGGCCAACGAGGACTCGACCAAACCCGTTGCCGGCCGCAACCCGCAGCACACGCTGTACCGCCTCGCGGGTGTAGAAGCGACCGTCGCCACCGACTACCAGGGTCTTGCCGGCGCATGAAGGCAGCCCATCCAGCACGGACTGAAAGAAGTTCTCGATGTAGTGAGGCTCTTGGAAGACGGACACGCGCTTGCGCAAGCCCGAGGTACCCGGGCGCTGCCCGGCAAACGGAGTTGTCGGAATGGTCCGGAGGATCATGAGAATGCGTTCGGGGCTAAGCGGATGAGGACGCGCCTACGTATTCGGTCCACCGCACGACCGCAAGGGCGCTCCCTGACGACCGCGCCGGTAGTGTCTCTGAGACACTACCACCGCGCCACTGCGATGGGCCTTTGACCATCACCGAGCTACCTTCGGGGCCGCGCCCACGCGCTGGGCGTGTACTTCAACACCGACGCTGCTGCACGGCGCGCTTGCCTTTTTGTTCATAGGGAAGTCGTTCAATTCCATGACCGTTGATCGACCAACGGTCTGGGCGAGTTCGTGCGGCATTCCAACAGAGGGAATCGCGGACCCTCGCGGGGCGGGATTCGCCAAGCGCTGCGGCCTCTGTCGCCTGTGTGCTGAGCGGCCGAACGGGGAAACGACCACGACTCGGTTCGCGAGAGCAGGATGGGCAGCGATGACGCCAGGAGGAGTACAGCGGTGATTTGGGCGCCCGCGCAGTGCGGCAAACCCAGATGCGGACCTACAGGATCGCCACGGTCTTACCCGACCTCGCAGGGGCAACAAACCGGTCGGCCGCGCCACGAGCCTCGACGGACACGGGGGCCCCGTCGACCGTGCTGCAAATCCAACTAAGGTCCTAACAGGATCGGAACAGAGCCGAGCGTGCGCTCTCAGCGTGAGCGAGAGGTATGGTCAACCGGAGGCAAGAACCAGTCATCCGCGCCCCGACCCGCGAGGATGCATCGAGCCGCCCCGAGTAGATTTGCAGATCCGATTGAAGATCTAACAGATCGGCGGGCGGCCCCCGCAGCAAGATCCGATTAAGGAAGTAACAGGCTTCCGACCCGCCGCGACGCGTCTACGGTCGAACAATCGGCCGATCCTGCTAACGCCTTTGCAAAACTGTAATTGTAGGGAGATCGCATTCTGCGCTCCCGAAAGCAGGAGCATGCGCATGGCGTTACCAACCAAAGTTGCCAAGGGGATTCGGTCCGGGATCGCACCCTTAGACTCATTGCGGCCGCCGCCGAGGAATGCGCGCACGCATTCAAAGAGTCAGATTCGACAAATTTCCCGCAGTATCCGCGAGTTTGGCGCCACCAATCCGATTGTGGCAGATCCGACGGGCGAGATCATCGCCGGGCATGGCCGTTGGCTCGCCGCACAGCAGATCGGACTTCAGTCTTTTCCGGTCATGTGGGTCTTTGGCCTTACGGCCCACCAGAAGTCGGCCCTACGTCTTGCCGACAACAAGATCGCCGAAAATGCCGGCTGGAACATGGAGATTCTCGCGGCTGAGCTCGAGAACCTTACCGCCGTCTCATTCGACGCCACCGTAACAGGTTTCAGTGCGCCTGAAATCGACTTGATCATCGAGGGAGCCGCGCACGGAAGTTCTGATCCAAGAGCAGACGTCGTTGTACAGATCGAGGGTGCCGCTCCAGCGGTGAGCCAACCAGGCGACATGTGGGAATGCGGCAAGCATCGCATTCTGTGCGGCGATGCGTGCGAAGCCGCGAGCTACGACGTGCTCCTTGGCGGTGAGCTGGCCCAGATGGTGTTTACTGATCCGCCCTACAACGTCCGCATTGCCGGACACGCGGGAGGTCTCGGTGCGATCCAGCACCGGGAGTTCGCGATGGCATCCGGCGAGATGTCATCGGATGAGTACAGTGCGTTCCTGGGCCGTTTTCTGCGCCTTGCGGCTGCACACAGCGCAAACGGCTCGATCCACTTTGTCTGCATGGACTGGCGTCACACGCCCGAGATTCTCCACGCCGCTAACGCGGCCAACCTCACCTGGAAGAACCTCTGCGTCTGGAAGAAGGCGGCGATCGGGATGGGGACGTTCTATCGCTCGCAACACGAGCTTGTTTTCGTCCTGAAGAACGGCGACGCGCCTCACATCAACAACTTTGAGCTGGGTCAGCACGGGCGTACCCGCACCAATGTCTGGGAGTACTCGGCGGCGGCCGCGCCCGACATCAACCGTACCGAGGCGCTTGCAATACACCCCACCGTCAAACCTGCAGCACTTGTGGCTGACGCGATCAAGGACTGCTCGACGCGCGGCGCCGTTGTTCTGGATCCTTTCGGCGGCAGTGGCACCACATTGATTGCTGCCGAGATGACCGGGCGTCGCGCGCGCCTTGTCGAGCTTGATCCCTACTACGTGGACTCCGCTGTGCGTCGCTGGGAGCGCTACAGCCGAACGGAGGCACATCACGTCACGTCGCACCGAACGTTCTCGCAGATGACGGGTGATCGCAATGCGGCGCATAGCGATCAGCTGCCGACCGACGGAGTTTGATCATGACTGACTCAGACGAAGTCGGCTACGGCAAACCCCCGCGCGAACACCGCTTCAAGAAGGGCCAGTCGGGCAACCCGAAGGGGCGCCCGCGCGGAACGAAGAACCTAAAGACGGATCTAGCAGAGGAGCTTAGCGAGCGGATCTCCGTCCGAGAGGGACCGATTCAGCGAAAGATCAGCAAGCAGCGTGCGGTCGTGAAGAGCCTTCTCAACAATGCGATCAAGGGCGACGGACGTGCTCAAGTCACCCTGTTCAACATCATGGCCCGTCTGATGGGGCCGGAGAACGAAAAAATGGAGGCAGCAACGCTTAACGAAGACGAGGCCGCGATTTTGGCGCACTTCGAGGAACGCTTGTTGCGGCGCGCGCAAGCGAAGGCCCAGACGGCGAGTGGCCGCGCACCAGCCGAGGGCGAGGTGACCCAGGCTACTTCCGAGGAGATCGCAAACAAGTCTGCGACGGAGCGCCCCGATGTCGACCAAAGCTGAACTGCAAGCTGTCCTACGTAACGACTTCTGCGCCTTCGTGGAGCGAACGTTTCAGACGGTCACCGGGGCGCAATTCGAGCGGAACTGGCACATCGACGCCATCTGTCACCAGCTGGCATGTTGCGCCAATGGCGACCTGCGGCGTCTGCTGATTTCGATGCCTCCGCGCAACCTCAAGTCCATATGCGCGTCCGTGGCTTTGCCGGCCTGGATCCTGGGCCGCGATCCCCACAAGGAAATCATTTGCGCGAGCTATTCCCAGGACCTCGCCAACGATCTGGCGGGGAAGACGCGCCTGACGATGACGGCTGACTGGTATCGCGACACCTTTCCGGCGTCGGCGGCGGCGCGCAATACTGAGGCGGAGTACCGAACCACCAAGGGAGGCTCGCGCTACGCCACGTCCGTTGGCGGAACGCTTACCGGCCGAGGCGCAGACTTCCTCATTATCGACGACCCCATGAAGCCCGAAGAGCGGTTGTCGAAGGTGGCACGCGATGGCGTCATCAGTTGGTACCGCTCGACGGTCTCGACCCGCCTGAATGACAAGCGCACGGGGGTGATCATTGTCGTCATGCAGCGCCTGCACGTGGAGGACCTCGTCGGGCAGCTACTTCTTGACGACGGTTGGCACCATCTCTGCCTACCTGCAATCGCTGCCGAGGACCTGTCGGTTCCGACGGGTCAAGGCGTGGTTCATCACATGCGACGCGGCGAGCTCCTTCATCCGGAACGCGAGCCAAAGAGAGTATTGGACGAGCTGCAGAGGACGATGGGGTCGTCGAACTTTTCGGCGCAATACCTGCAGCGGCCAGTGCCGGACGCCGGCAATCTCGTCAAGCGAGAGTGGCTCCGGCCCTACGTGAGCGCACCGCAACCAAATCGCATTGTGCAGAGTTGGGATACCGCGATGAAGGGAAACGCGGGCAACGATTATTCGGTCTGCACGACGTGGATCGAGGCGGGCGGGAACTACTTTCTGCTGGATGTCTACCGGGAGCGCCTCGAGTATCCGGCCCTCAGAACCGCGGCTCTCCGGCTACAGAAGAAGTTCTCTGCGAACGCGGTCCTCATCGAAGACAAGGGGTCGGGAACCGCCCTATTGCAGGAACTGCGGAAGCAGGGAGGCATCTCGGTCATCGCCATTGAGCCCGAAGGCGATAAGGTTTCCCGCCTTGACGTTCAAGCCACTGTGTTTGAGGCTGGGAAGGTCCACATCCCCACGAATGCACCTTGGTTGTCTGATTTCCTCGAAGAGCTGTTGGCATTCCCAAGCAGCCGGCACAACGATCAGGTCGATAGCGTGTCGCAGTTCCTGAAGTGGGCTGACCAGCGCACCCAGAGCCGCTTTGACGTGTACTGGGACCGCGATCCCGTCCTTGAGGCAGCAATGGCGTATCTTCATCCACCGTGGCGCTAAGAACGGCCGCCATGGAGTGAATGAGCGGGCGGCAGGACTGATTCGGCTGATCGAGTTTCCTCGACCAGCGTTCGCTGGCTCGTTTGCCAGAGCTTGAGCGCATGCGGCGCGGGATCAATGTTCGAAGCCGTCCACCAGTCTTGCTCCTTTCCCGAGTCATGCAGTGCGCGATGGTGAATCGCGCATAGCGGCACGGTGAATTCATCGCTGGCCTTTTGACCCATACCGCGCGGTTGCAGGAAGTTCACATGATGCGCGTGGGACGGCGTCCGGCCGCACACGAGGCACGGTTGGCTGGCTACGAACTGAAGATGCCGTTTGTCACGTCTACGAATTGGACGGACAAGCATCGGCGCGATTTCTGCGAGGCTTCGCTCGACATGCGCACCCGACCTCTCGTCGGTTCGCAGCGCCCGCGGCTCGAATCGCACAGTACGCTTGCGTGCCGATGGCGGTCGGACTCCATTCTGTTTCGGGTCATAGAGCGCCAAGCCGAAGCGATTGCCAAAGGTCGCCAGTGCCCGCTTGGTGGCGTCTGTCTCGGCCTCCTTGACGGCGTTGGCGTGTGCCTCGCCTGCCGAATCGGCTCGTCCGTGACCCGCACCAGATCCTTCGCGGATCAGGACGCGATCGCCCGCGAAAACGGTGATCCGCACTCTGGCGACGTAGGAGCATCCAACGTTGCTCCCGTCCCGCCCCTGCCAGATGCATCGCGCTTCCACGGTCTCCCTACCCCAGCCGTCGAATCCAAAGATGCGATTGGCTTCAGCGATGACGTACCAACCCTCCAGGTACGACCGCGTTGAGCCATTGCACTCCCTGGTGCGTATCCGTGCCCCGTCGAGCTTGCCTCGAAGGGTGACGGTCTGTTTTGCGGAGAAGCCCGTCATTTCACCCTCACCGCGATCGTCACCCCGCCGTTGCTGAGCAGCGCTCCAGGCAGTTGTAAGCGCCGGAGCAAAAATCCCTCACTGAAGCGGCCGGATTGTCCGGTTGCGCCGGAGTAAAAATCCGGCGGCAGATAGCTCTTTGCGGTTTTGGCAGAGGGCGGAGGGATGAAGGGCGTGGAAC
>Ga0194132_10007628_pt1 | contig 16002 bp, 13 predicted proteins | sample TA2KigOf80mmetaG_FD_148612 | JGI IMG/M metagenome (GOLD analysis project Ga0194132, IMG submission 148612) | Freshwater microbial communities from Lake Tanganyika, Tanzania - TA2015054 Kigoma Offshore 80m | ecosystem: Environmental > Aquatic > Freshwater > Lake | place: Tanzania: Lake...
GCTCGTAGCGCAGAGTTGCACTCTGCCGTATCGCAGAATTGTATTCTGCGGGGCGTCTCCCAGTCCGAGCACGCTGGGACTTGCCGGCGCCCTGCCGATTGGAAATCGGCGATACCGCCGATTGAAAATCTGCGCTACGGTTCTCCGGTCGATCTGTCGTCAATCTCACGGTCTGCACAGTAAAGGGGTTTAGGACAATCCTGTACAGAAAATTCGCGTTGGCAACGTTTCTCTCCGTCGCCAACGCGAATCCACTAAGCCGCAGCCTGATCCTGTTTGCGCCGGAGGATCGGCTTCGCTTCGTCCAGTACGACGGGCCGGGTGATCTTGACGGAAAGGATGTCGTCGCTGCTCGGAACTTCGTACATCACGTCGAGCATCAGTTTTTCCAGAAGGCCGCGCAAAGCCCGGGCTCCGGTGCCTTTCTTGAGCGCCTGAGCGGCGAGTTCCTTCAGGGCATCGGGGAGGAATTCCAGTTCGACGCCCTCCATGCCCAGCAACTTGACGTATTGCTTGGTCAGCGCGTTCTTCGGTTCCGTGAGGATCGAAACCAACTGGCTTTCCGTCAGCTCATCCAGCACCGTGACCATCGGCAACCGTCCGATGAATTCAGGGATGAAGCCGTAGGTCAAGAGGTCTTCCGGCTCGATTTGATGGCGGATGTTCTGGCGATCGAGAGCTGCGACTTTGGTCCCGCGATCCACGGCGCCGAAGCCCATCACGCGGTTCCCCAGCCGGCGCTGAATGACTTTGTCCAGCCCGACAAACGCTCCGCCGCAGATAAAGAGAATGTCCGTGGTATCGACCCGAATGTATTCCTGCTGCGGGTGTTTCCGGCCGCCTTGGGGCGGCACGTTGCAGACGGTGCCTTCCAGAATCTTGAGCAACGCCTGTTGCACGCCCTCGCCGGAAACGTCCCGCGTGATCGAAACGTTCTCCGTCTTGCGCGCAATCTTGTCGATCTCGTCGATGTACACGATGCCCATCTGCGCGCGCTTCACGTCGTAGTCCGCGTTTTGGAGGAGCCGGAGGATGATGTTTTCGACATCTTCCCCGACGTAGCCTGCTTCCGTGAGAGTCGTGGCATCGGCGATGGCGAAGGGCACTTCCAGAATTCGGGCGAGCGTGCGCGCGAGCAACGTTTTGCCGGAACCGGTAGGCCCGACCAGAAGGATGTTGCTCTTCTCAATCTCAATCTCCGAACCGCGCGCTTCGGTCAAATCGCCGTGGTTTTCGCGATGGACCGTCGAGGCCGATTGCTGGATGCGTTTGTAGTGATTGTGCACCGCCACCGCCAGAGTCTTCTTGGCCTGGTCCTGGCCGATGCAATAAAGGTCCAGGTCGCGCTTGATCTCGGCGGGTTTCGGGACTTTGAGTTTGAGCGTGCTCTTCCGGTTCTCGGATCGAAGTTCCTTGTCGAGCACGTTCTTGCAGACCAGGACGCAGCTATCGCAGATATAGACGCCCGGCCCCTGGATGAGTTTTTTGACTTCGGCGTGGGACTTGCCGCAGAAGCTGCAAAGCGTGAGTTGGGAGGGGCGGGCCATGGATCAGTCCTTTTTCTCGCCATCCTTTTCCACCAGGCCGGGGATCTCCTTGCGGGATTGGACGACTTCGTCCACGAGTCCGAACATCTTGGCTTCCTCGGAGGTCATGAAGTTGTCCCGGTCGCAGGCTTTCTCCACCACCTCGTAGGTCTGGCTGGTGTGCTTGGAGATGATGGAATTGATGCGCTGCTTGAGCCGGAGCATGTATTTGACCCGGATTTCGACATCACTCGCCGCGCCTTCCGCGCCCCCCAGCACCTGGTGAATCATGATGTTCGAGTTGGGGAGGGCGAAGCGTTTGCCTTTGGTCCCGCCACAGAGCAGGACGGCGCCCATGCTTGCGGCCTGGCCAATGCAATAGGTGTTCACGTCGCAGGTCAGGAACTGCATCGTATCGTAAATCGCCAGGCCCGCGGTGACGCTGCCACCGGGCGAATTGATGTAAAGGTGGATGTCTTTCTTGGGATCCGTCATCTGCAGGAACAGCAACTGCGCGATAATGACGTTGGCTACCATGTCATCGACGGACGTGCCCAAAAAAACAATCCGGTCAACCAGCAAACGGGAATAGATATCGTAACCGCGTTCGCCGCGGCCCGTCTGCTCGACGACCATTGGGACTAAAAAATTCTTCATCGCAAGTGCCTTTGCGTATTGACACGCAAAGTACCTGGCGACCCCAAGCGCGTCAAGCGTGGGCCTGATTACTATTAGATTCGTCAAGAATCCAGGAAAGTTTAGAAAAAAGGATTGATGAAGCGGCCTGCTCTTTGAGGGAACGGATTCCAGCGGATATAGCGTCAGCGAACCTCCACCAGACGATCTCCTGCTTCGAGTCTGACAAGAACTGCAGGCCATAACGGCTCCAGCCACATCAGCAGGGTGCGTTTGGAGCTATTGCCGATCCTCAGCCAGACGACTTATGGACCGGGACGCCCCCGTCGAACCCACTCCGCAAAATCCTCATCCTTGGTCACGACCACAGCACCGCGTTGCTGCGCGTGGTTCCAGATTGGATTATCCTTACTTTAACCCAGCCCGATGATCAAAACGTGGTCCGCTTCGTGGCCACGCTGTCTCACCCACTGTGCCAGTGCGCTCGGAAGTTGGGTGTCGATGAGAAAGCGCACGCGTTCAAGCGCTTACCAGCACCGGATGGTTCACGTGCTCGGCGGCGTATTCCAAGCAAGCAAGAATGTCTTCGCGTTCGAGAAATGGAAAATCCTCCAGAATCTCCTGCTCGGTGGCGCCTCCAGCCAGCATGTCCAAAACATCTTTCACACGAAGTCGAAAGCGGCGAATACAAGGGCGTCCCCCGCATTGTTCTGGGTCGAACGTGATGCTGGGAGTTCAAAGTTTCAAGTTTCAAGTTCAAAGTCGTGCCCGAAAGTCTTGCCGAAAACAAAACTGGGAGAATTCTCCCCAGGAGTCATTCGATTCAGTATCGCGCTGTCGGCAGCGGATCGTTGTCCTCTATCTCGAACAGGGCTTCCCGCGGATTCCCCGGAAGATACGCGGCATCAGGCGCGCGGTCTCCAGGCCCTCAAAATCCCCATCATCGACCGCGTAGAAGGCGGCGTCACGGAATGCTTTCCGGCGGGGATGACCGCGAAATCCGGAGCGCTTCCGTCCTGCAATCAGTAATCGATCCATTTGATCGCGCTCCCGACCAGATTACTGCTTGGTCCGCGGGATGGACGACAAAACTCGTAGCGCAGAGTTGCACTCTGCCGTATCGCAGAATTGTATTCTGCGGGGCGTCTCCCAGTCCGGGCATGCTGGGACTTGCCGGCGCCCTGCCGATTGGAAATCGGCGATACAGCCGATTGAAAATCTGTATAGCTACGGTTCTCCGGTCGATCTGTCGTCAATCCCACGGTCTGCACAGTAAGTTAGGTGCCCTGCGAAGATCGAGTATCGATGTGGACACGAGCGAGGATTCGATTCTCGGCGGCTTCAACCTCTTTGTGGCTCTTTGTGGCGAGAATTGGCTGCGCAGCCACAGACTGGTTATCTCTCAGGAATTGCTGCCTTTACATCCGGCGCCGTTTCCCGTTTAACCGCTGGCAGTACTGACAACATTATGTTCTTCGTCCGTTCTCGAAAACTCGACGGTGCGCACGCCCGGCGTTTGCGTCTCGCTGCGGTTGTGGCCGCCGCCGCGCTGTGGCTCGTTTTACAATCCCAGGCGCCGGAAGTGATTTACCAGGAATCGTTCGAGACCGACGGCGAGGGCACGCGCTACACCACCGAAGGGAGCAACGTCTATGAACCGGCGCGCATCGGCAGCGAGTTGAATCGCCTCGATCAAATCGGCCCGGTTTATTGGGCGCGAAAGAGCAAAGTCTCCGTCGTCGGCATTCCCGAAACCACACCCGCCCGCCGCGCGTTGATGTGCTGGAGCCACAATATCGCCGCCGCCGCCGTGACCCGGAATTCCTCGCTCTCTTCGACTCGACGGTGAAGTGGCTCGTAAAAGACAAAGCCGCCGCGACGGTGCTGTTCTCGCCGCCACCGGCAGGTCCGGGCGATCAGGTTTTGATCGATCGGCTCACCGCGAAGGGCCACAAAGTGATCGAAGACGAAGGCGCTTCCTTGCCTGCGCGGCCCGTGGTCGATCTGATCATCAATTCCAGCAGCGGAGTCATTGGCGAAAGTCCGAGCCGGTTCGCGCCCTATCCGGTTCCGTTGCTCTCCTACAACGCCGCCAATCACGACGACGAATTGCTTTCTCCGGCCGGCCAGTCCGGAGTCACCCTGGCGCTCGGCGAGGTTACGATTGCCGCGTCGAATCACCCGGCGGCCGGCGGCAAGACGGGTTCGTTCAAGGCCGTTACAGCTGAGGCGCCATTCGACACCATCAGCGGCTTGCTCCCGGAGAACGCGGTCGTTCTCGCAACCTTCGCGCAACCTGCGGCCACAGGGCCGGGCACGACCGAAAAAACCCCCTTCCTCGTCCTGATCGAAGAAGGAACGGCCGGCGGCAAGACCTACAGCGGCGGCGCGTTCGTCGGCTTTGACGGAAAGGATTTTTTCGCCGGTGCGGGCTTGAACAAATTCTCCACCGGCGTGAACCCAAAATCGCTCACGCTCAAACCCGTGGATGTCACTGGAAAGAAGAATCCGAAACTCACCGTCGCGGTCGCGGCGACGTTTCTGGATTTTGAACCCGGCGATTTTCTGGAGGTCCTGGTCGATCCAGATGCCAGCGGACCGGCCCAGCTCACGCGCCTGATCGGGTTCTCCGCACCGAATGACAACGACAAATTGCTGGACGACGCCGCGACCAATCCGGGCAACCCGGCCAAATTGAGCGTGCGGTTCCGGGACGTGACTTACGACCTGCCCACGAACGCGACCTAAGTGGTCATCCGTTTTGAAGCGATGAACAATTGGTGGAACGAGATCATTGCTTTCGACAACATCCGGATCATGGCCAGCGACACCGCGATCAAGCCGACCGTAGCGATCCGCCGCGAGGGCGTTGGCGTCGCCGTAGAGTTTGCCGGAACCCTCCAATCCGCTTCTAATGTGGCCGGCCCCTGGACGGACGTCTCCAACGCGAAAAGCCCGTTTGCGGTGGGCCAGCTCTCCGGCGCTCAGTTCTTCCGCGCGCGGGCGCCTATTCCGTGAGAAACCACGAATAGACACGAATTCACACGGATAGCGTTATTCGGGGACGGCCGATTCCACAGCAAAAAAATCCCATATTCATTCGTGTGATTCGTGTGCATTCGTGTGCATTCCTGGTTGACCTGAATCTCACAGCTTGGAGCGCTTGAATTCGCGAGAACCCTGGGCATAGAGTAGCGCAAGTGGCGCAAACACCTTCTCCGCTTCGTGTGTTTCGTGGGCTGAATGAACTCCCTTACGGCTGATGGCCGTGGTGATGGTGGGCGCGGCCTTCACCGTCCATCTTGAAGCTTTTCAAATTCCACGCCACCGCATCCGCCCTGTCCTCCTGGATTCGGTACATTCGATCCAATTCCAGATTGCGGACGATTTGCGTCTTCCGCGTCACTGGCCAGAAAATCTCCACCTGGCGAATCGATTTGGCCTGGCCTAGTCCGAACTCCTGCCGCAGCGGAGAACAACCAAAACTGCCGCCGCTGCCGACGGTCTTGTGAATCGCGCGGTCCCCGGTTTCAGTTTCCACGGTGACTTTGACGCGAGCGCCGATCGCGCTGCGATTCGACTGAACGCCTTCGAGTTTCAGAACCAGCCAGTGGTTTCCGTGGCCGGGATTTTGAAACAAGGCGTCGCGATAGACATCGCCCGAATACGCGCCTCCCAGATTGATGAAGACATCCTGGTCACCGTCCTGATCGATGTCCCCAAACGCCACGCCGTGGCCTTTCTGCAAATGGCCCAACCCACCTGACGTGGTCACGTCTTGAAAGAATCTCCCTTCCGCGTTCCGAAAAGCGCGATTGGGCACGAGCACGGACAGGTCCGGATTTCCGGTGCCGATGTAGAAATCCAGCCAGCCGTCATTATCGAAGTCGCCGAAGTTGCAGCCCATGCCCAGGAGCACTTTGTCCAGACGCGCCGCTTTCGTGACATCCGCAAAAGTCCCGTCGCGGTTGTTGCGATGGAGCCGGGCGCGCACGCCATTCGAGGGCAGCCCCAGATAATCGGCCGCGATATCGCCGACGAGCGTCGATCCGTAACCCATCACGAACAAGTCCAACCAGCCGTCGTTGTCGTAATCAAAGAACCAGGCCGGAAAACTCCACAACGGTTCGGTGACACCGGCAGCCTGGGCGACGTTCGTAAACTTCCAGGGACCTTTCGCTCCCACCGAAGGATTCGCCGGGCCGTCGTTGCGATAGAGGACGTTTGGCTCGCTTTGCTGCGAGAGGTAAAGGTCCGGCCATCCGTCATTGTTGAAGTCCCCGCTCACGACGCCTTTGACAAAACCGAAATGGCGGCGGCCGAAAAACTCTCCGCACTCCGTGAAAGTGCCGTCGCCGTTGTTTCGATACAGTTCCGAGCGATGCTGCTCTTCGGGTGTGGATTCATGCCCCACGAACAAATCGAGCCAGCCGTCATTATTGAAATCGAACCAGACCGCCGTTTGCGTGGGATGAAAACTCAGCAGGCCGGCTTCCTTTGTGACGTCGGTGAACGTGCCGTTCCCGTTATTGCGCAGCAGCGATTTCGGATGGCGCCCGCCGCGTCCCATCCAGCCGCCGCGCAACACCAGGAAATCGACGACCCCGTCGTTGTTGTAGTCGGCTTGAATCAAGTTCAACCCGCCTACTTCGCCAACGAGACCCGCTTCCGGCGTTCGCTCCGTGAAGGCGCCGTTGGCGTTGTTGCGAAAATAATGGAGCTGATCGCGCAAGCCGATGGAAGAGGTGATGAGATCGAGATAACCGTCGTTGTCGAAATCATCCAGGATCGTGCCGCCGGACAGATTCTCGACGTCGAGCCCCAGATTCCCGGCGACGTCCACGAAGCGTTTGATGTCGTAGTCCGAAGCAAAGGTTTGAGGAAGAATCAGCCAGCGGGCCGGGACTTTGGCGGGATATTCTCCGAGGGTCATGTGCGCCAGATTCAGCAGCCAGCGGGTTCCGAGATCCCCCGGGAACTCCTCCAGCAAATTCGTGAGAACCCCAAGCGCCGCGCGGGAACCGCGCTCGGTTTTGTGCACCCCGGTTCCGGCGATCGGAAAGACACAGGACTCGGCCGTGTGGTTGGTCAGACAGTTGTCCTGCTCTGCGACGCGCAGATAAGCCGTGGCCAGGTAACTGTGCAGGATCAGTTTGTTGGTTCCGTTCTGCAGTTTGAAAAAACCGGGGTCGTGCTTTGCGGTCAGGGATTCAAGCTCCTGGAACGCCTTGATCGCTTCCACGCTGCGGCCGGCATACAACAATTCCTTGCTATAGTTCCCCAGCAGACGGATTCGGTCTTGAACACTCGGCGTCTGGGCCAGAGCGGTTTCAAGGCGTCTGGCCCGGAGCTCGTTTTGGAACGGATTGTCAAAAGGATTCGCGCGCTGCGCGATTTGCTCCAGAGTTCGAGCTATTTCCGCGGTGCCGGGCGCGAGAAAGAAGTTGGTCTGCGCCCGCAAACGCGGCGCAAAGATGAAGATCGTCCCGAATGCCAGGAATAAGGCGGCGCGGGCGCATCGAGGACAAATCAGCTTCATACTGCTTGGTCCGCGGGATGGACGACAAAGCTCGTAGCCCAGAGTTGCACTCTGCCGTATCGCAGAATTGTATTCTGCGGGGCGTCTCCCAGTCCGAGCCCGCTGGGACTTGCCGGCGCCCTGCCGATTGGAAATCGGCGATACAGCAGATTGAAAATCTGCGCTACGGTTCTCCGGTCGATCTGTCGTCAATCCCACGGTCTGCACATAATCCCGACTTTCGGCGGCAGCGAGCTTGCCCGCCTCCCTCGACCGTTTCAATCACATACGCCCGCCGGCGCGTGAACACGGTGGACAATTTTTGTGTCGTGGCTGCAACACGAAATTGTCCGGTGCGTACCGTTCGCTTTTTGGCTCCTTCTGCGCGCTTGATTGCGTTCGCGGAATCGCTAGGCTCCCGCCTATGAATTTTTTCAAAGCAGTTTTGGCCTGGTCATTGATCATGCTTGTGCTGGGATTTGGCCTGTATGAATTCACGATCTGGCTGATTCCTCCTCCTGGCAGTCCGCCTGGCGCGGGCAGCCCCTGGCTTCTCATTCTCGGCGTGCTCGGTTTCTGCGTCGCGGTGGGCCGCGTGTGCTGCAAGAGCCACTGAGCAACGCTCCTGTGGTTGACTAAAATGGGCGGGCTATTATTTTCCGCCCATGCCATCCCTTTCCGCGCTGCTTCGTCGGGGGTTCAACACACCTGGGGGCCTGGAAACAGTATCCACCCTGTTGCTCAAACCGACGCCTCCTTCCCCCTCACCCCGGCCCTCTCCCTTGGGGAGAGGGAGTATGGATTCTCGTGCTGGTGAAGAAGGGAGGCCTCGGGCTTGTCTTGGGGAGAAGGACAGGGTGAGGGGAAAGGCTTCTCGAATCACAATCGCATCCAACAGGCCAAAGGCCCGCCAGAGCGCATGGGCGTTTCTGCGCTCTTTTTCGCTTCTTGCTGCCGTCGTGTTCGCAAACGCCGGTTGGGCCGCAGAGCTGGCTTCAACCCAAGAAGCGCAAATCTCCCGAGGCAAGCTCCTTTACCTCGGCCATTGCGTCACTTGCCATCAAGGGGCCGGCCAGGGAACGCCCGGAGCCTTTCCGCCGCTCGCGGCTTCGGATTTCCTGATGGCCGACAAACCGCGGAGCATCCGAATCGTCGTGGAGGGGTTTTCGGACATCATCACCGTCAACGGCCAAACCTACAAAGGTTTCATGCCGCCCGCCGTGCTCAACGACCAGCAAGTCGCCGATGTGCTCACTTTCGTTCGAAACACCTGGGGCAACTCCGGCGAAGCCGTCACCGCGGACGAAGTCAAAGCCGTGCGCGCGAAAACGCAATTCCCCACGTTCGAGGCGTTGGTCAAGGCCAACGCTTATCTCCCGCTCCCGAAACCGCCGGAGGGATTCACGCTCCGCGAAGTCGCGCGCATGCCGAATCATCCCACGCGCCTGATCGGTGATGGCAAAGGCCAGGCGCTTTACGCGCTCTGTTTCAACGGTGACGTCTGGAAGATCGACATCGCCACCGGCACGTTGAAACAGATTCTGTTCGGGCCAAATTACCTCGACCTGAAGCTGGGCGATACCTTCATTGTCGGCGCGACGCTCGATGCTCAGAACCGCCTTTACATTGTCTCCAACCAACGCAACGAGACCGTCAATCCAGTCAATGCCGAAGTCATCATTTACCGCACGACCACGCACAGCGAGGGCGAACCGGCGGAACCCAGGCCGTGGTTCCGAACTTCCTATCCGTGGGGGACCGGCAATCATCATGCCGTCGGCCACATCGCGTTCGGTCCGGATGGTCACCTTTACGTGAACAGCGGCTCGCGCACCGACAGCAACGATGCCGGGGACGATCCCAAAATCGCCAAAGTCGGCGAAACGCCGCTGACCGCGTGCATGTGGCGGTTCGATCCGCGGGCCGAGAAACCCGAACTGGAGATTTACGCGCGCGGCCTGCGCAACGCCTACGGATATTGTTGGAACGACCAGGGCGAAATGTTCGCGACGGAAAACGGCCCGAACAAAGACGCGCCCGAAGAGTTGAATCAAATCGAGCGCGGCAAACACTATGGCTTCCCGTATTTCTTTGCCGACCAGACAGAGAAGCTTTACCCCTACACGCCGGACCCTCCGCCGGGCCTGAAATTTGAACTGCCGATTGCCAACCTCGGTCCAGACGGCGGCTTCAACGGGAAACCGGTTTACACGTTCGACGCGCATTCGTCGCCGGCGGGAATGGTCTTTCTGGGCGACGATTTTCCGCCGGATTTTCGAGGAACCTTTCTCATCACGCGCTACGGCATCCTCATCGCGCAGCCGAAGGATTACGGCTTCGACCTCCTGCAAGCGCGCCTGCGCAAAAACGCGCAAGGCAAGTACGAAGCGACGATGAAGACCGTGCTCGCGCCGCTGGCTCGGCCGCTGGATATCGTGCAGAACGGCAAGGGCAAGCTTTACATCGCGGAATACTGTCGGGCGATCACGTTCAAAGGCTCGCTGGGGCTGCCAGGCCGCATCCTCGAATTGGCGGTCAAACCGCCGAGCCGTTGAAGCGTGCGAGCGTCCAAGCGTGGAAGCGTGGAAACGCTGACCGATCGATCCAACTTGGAGATTCAACGCTTCCACGCTGAAACGCTCGGACGCTTCAGCGACTCAACGCTCTCACGACGAAGATGCGCATTTGTGTCATTTTCAATCCGGCTGCTAAAGGCGAGAAAGCGCAACGATTCCTGAAGCAGTTGGGCCAGCCCGCCGAGCCATGCGCGCTCAAACGGACTCACGGCCCGGGCACCGGACGAGATCTGGCGCGTGAAGCCGTCTCGGAGGGGTTCGAAACGATCGTCGCCGCCGGCGGAGACGGCACCGTCAACGAAGTCCTCAATGGAATCGCGGAGCATCCCGAAGGCCTGGAACGGGCGTGTCTCGGCGTGTTGCCCGTGGGAACGGTGAATGTCTTCGCGCGGGAAATGCGGTTGCCGCTCAAAGTGCGCGCAGCGTGGGAAACGATTGTCCGCGGACGTGTGACGGCGATCGATCTGCCGCAATTCCAATTCAGGAACAACGGCCAGCTTCAACGCCGTCACTTCGTGCAGATGGCGGGCGCCGGATGGGACGCCCGGGCCATCGAGACGGTGGACACCCATCTGAAAAAGAGCATCGGCCAATTCGCCTACATGCTGGCGGGCCTCAAGGCCCTGCGCGAGCCCCGGCCTGCCATCACGGCGAGCTGGGGAACGCGAACGGCGCAGGGCGAATTGGTCATCATCGGCAATGGCCGCTATTACGGGGGGGAGATCCCGGTCTTCCGCCAGGCCAACAATCACGACGGCCTGCTGGACGTGTGCGTCTTTCCCAAAATCACCCTGCACGTTCTGTTTCGTTACGTCCTGGGCTACTTGTCGCCGCGGCTTTTCCGGCCTCGCGACGAGATTTATTTTCAAACCGAATCTTTGCAGTTGAACAGCGCGTCGCCGTCGCCGTTGCAGTTGGAAGGCGACACCGTGGGTTGTTTGCCGGCAGAATGCGTGATGCGCCGCCTCGCCCTCCGCGTGATCGCGCCGTGAGCGTCGCAGTATCGCTCGAAATTGTCGCGGACCGCGCAGATCCTCTCGTCCTCGTAATCGCGGCAATCGAGGACGAATCGATGCTCCTGCGGAGCCTTTCTTCGATGGCATTGGCTCGGCAGGCGCCTCGCCCCACCTGAACTGAGGGGACACACCTACACGGGCTTTTTGCTTTGACATCGACGGGCTTTATGGCTCGCATCTGTCAACCCGGCAATGATCTCGCGCGACTCGCGCGTTTGCCGGCTGGATTAACCTGGAGAAACATTATGACTTCGATGCACCAATTCATGCGGTATGGTCTTCTGCTGGCGGCGGCGACAGCCTTAACCGACCTGCGCGGCGAAAAAATCCCGGACGAATTCAAGATCGGCGGCTTCGCCATCGGCGCGCAGGCGTACACCTTCAATCGATTCAGCGTTTTTGAGGCGATCGAAAAAACCGCCGCCGCCGGCGGAAAGGTCATCGAGTTTTATCCCGGACAAAAACTCAGCGCGGACGATCCGTCGGTGAAATGGGACCACAACGCTTCCGAGGAGATCATCCAGAAGGTCAAAGACAAACTCGCCAAGCACAAGATCAAAGCGGTCAACTACGGCGTCGTCGGCATTCCCAAGGACGAAGCCGCCGCGCGCAAGATTTTCGAGTTTGCCAAGACGTTGGGGCTTTACGCGGTGACCACCGAGTCCACGGACTCCATCGACACGATTGAGAAAATGGTCAAGGAGTTCGACATCAAGGTGGCCTATCACAATCACCCCCGGCAACCGCGCAATCCCAACTACAAGGTGTGGGATCCGAATTACATCTTGTCGCTGGTGAAAGACCGCGATTCGCGCATCGGCGCCTGCGCCGACACGGGCCACTGGCTGACCTCGGAAGTCGATCCGGTGGAGGCCATCAAACTTTTGAAAGGGCGCGTGATCAGCAGCCATTTGAAGGACCGCAATGTCCGCGGGGCAAGCGGCCATCACGACGTTCCGTTCGGCACAGGCGTGGGCAACATCGGCGGCGTGCTCGATGAACTGCAGCGCCAGGGATTCGACGGGAATATTTCCATCGAATACGAATACAATTGGAACGAGTCGGTCGTGGACGTGGCCCAGTGCATCGGGTTCGTGAGAGGCCACGTGGGCGGCGGTGAAGCGTCAAAGCGTTAAAGGCGTTACAGCGCTCTCCGGTAGGGCGAGCCTGTCCCCATCGAGCCGCCTCCAACGTGTTCCCAATACGGCTCGCCGGGATGGACTCACGCGCCCACGAACCGGAACGCCGGTCTCCGGCCCGGCGCGCATCGGTGCGGCTTGAGAATCACGCCGGATCGGAGACGGCGCTCCGAGGTTCTTGGGCAGAACCGCTGCCAATCTTGCAAAGGCCGGGCGGTTCAACGAAACTACGGCCCACTTCAGAAACTATGAGCGACCAAGCCTTGCTGGAGATCACGGCGTACGAGCTGGCCAGCTACCTGGTCAAGAACGGCCACGTCGAGAAGGCTTCCGGTCTCCTGAAGGACCTGATTGTCAAAGATCCCAAAGCGGTCACCGCACGGTGCGTGCGCGCGCTGGCTCAAATCGCTTACGAATGCAAAAGCTGGCCGGACGCCGAGGCGCTCTGGCGTGTGGCGTCGGGCGCAGAACCGTCGAACGCCGAAGCCTGGGTCAAACTCGCGCATAGCCTGGTCGAGCTGGGCCGCCAGACCGAAGCCGAAGGTTGCGCCGCCAAGGCCCGGGCCCTCCTGGCGTCCCGCCCCCCAGACGCCGCCCCGACAGATTGCGATGCCTGGCTCGCGGGAATTCATGAACAAATCTGTCTGAGTTTCCTGGGCAACGCGGTGCCGAAGGCGGCGGATCTGGTCAGAATGTTTTCATTGCCGGGAACCTATCTGCGCAGCGTCGCGGCGGGACGGAACGGCCTCGGGCGCGGCGCCTCGCTTCAGGACGCGGACATCCACCAACGTCTGGAGGAAGCGCTGGCGACGTGGGAGGCCGGCGGACGCACGGTTCCTTATCTCCAACAACGCGGGAGGGGCCTTGCGAAAGGCGCAGCTCCAGTCACTCGGCCCGCCGGAAAAGTTCTTCTCGTGCTGCGCCGGTATTTTTTGGGCCGCGCGGATTCCCGATTGCACGAACTGGGTGTTTTCATCGAGACCTCGGCGAAGGCCGTCGGCCTGGAAACGGTTTTTTTCCCTGCGGATCCTTTTCTGAATCCGACGGCGATTCAGCCCGACCAACAATACTCCGAGTTGGATCGTCTCGGGCGCACGATTCTTTCGCTGAAGCCCGATCTGGTTATCTTCGATGATCTCTGCAACCAGGAACCGCCGGAGGAATACATCACGCCGGAGGTTTATAAGAACGTGTTTCGCGCGCTCAAGGAACAACACCCCTTCAAACTCGTCAGCCTGTATCCGGACTCCTGGATGACCAAATCGTGGTTTACGATGGAGTTCGCGAGTTCGTTTCTGGACGTCGTGTGGCCGTTGAACTTTTCGCCTCCGGCCAGCGGCGCTGAGATTCCCGGCGTGAAGACCTTCTGGGCGCCGATTCCATATCCGGAAGCGTTGTTCCGGCCCGGCCCGGCCGGCAAAGACATCGGCGCCGCCTTCGTGGGGAGTTTGTTCGATTACAACTCGCCTCGCGGCATCTGGCTGACTTTGCTCAAATCCCGGGGCATCCCTTGCCAGCTTTTTCTTTCGACGCACACGACGAGCGGCTCCCGGGCCGGGGCGTCGCCGGAGGAATACGCCGCGTTCATGAGCCGGCTCCGCATCAGCGTGAACTTTTCCGCGCGCGACACGGGCCGGAAAATCATGACGGGCCGCGCGTGGGAATCCATCATCGCCCGGGCCCTGCTGCTCGAAGAGGACAATGAGGAGATCCAGCGATTCTTCGTTCCCTTCGTCCATTACATTCCCTTCACGAACATCGACGAATTGCAGGCATATCTCGGCTATTTCGAACGGCACGAAGACGCGCGGCGAGCGGTTGCGGAGCGCGCTTATGAATGGTTTCTCCAACTGTTCTCCAAGGACCGCATCTGGCGAGATCTGATTTCGGCGGCCACTGACCCATGAGTTCGGCGAAGACTTCCATGGACCTTTTGCAGGAAGCCCTGGCTTTGCACAAGCAGGGCGAACTGGAAGAGGCCGGCAAACGGTATCGCGAAGTTCTCGCGGCCGAGCCGAATCATCCTTCCGCGCTCCACCTCATGGGCCTCCTGGCCGTGCAGCAGGAGAAACCGGAAGAAGCTCTCGATTGGCTCAGCAAAGCGCTCGCCGCCCACCCAAATTCGCCCGTCTGTTACAGCGACCTGGGGTTGGTCCTGTGCGGGCTGGAACGGTTCGAGGCGGCGGAGTCGGCCTTCCGCCGCGCGCTGGAACTGCAGCCGCAATTTCCCGATGCCTTGTGGAGTTGGGGAAATCTCTACCGCGAATTCGGGTTTCTGGACCGCGCCGCATCGTGTTACGAACAAGCTCTTGCCCAGCGAGCGGATTATCCCGAAGCGGCCGAGAGTCTTCGCGCTCTGCAAAAAAGCCGCGAAAACCTGGCGGCATTTGTTGAGGGCCTGAAGCGCGCGCGGCGTTCCGAACAGCGACGCAGCGGGAGCGACGCGACCCCGCTCAAGCTGGAGCGTCGTGAATTGCTCCCTCTGGTGTTGAATGAACTCGGTTTGAAAGGCGTCGGCGTCGAGATCGGTGTCAAAGAAGGAAAATTTTCGGAGCGAATCCTGCGCCTCTGGGAAGGCCGCGTCCTGTATTCGGTTGATCCGTGGCGCGAATTCGGACAAGGGGACTACATCGACGTGTCCAACGTGCCGCAACAACAACAAGACGCGCTCTATCTGCAAACCGTCCGGAGGCTCCTGCCGTTCGAGCGGCGTTCGGTCGTTTGGCGGATCACTTCCAAGGAAGCGGCGGACATCCTTCCCGAGAACAGCCTGGACTTTTGCTACATCGACGCCGATCACAGCTACCGCGGCGTCAGCGAGGACATCCGGCTCTGGCATCCGAAGGTCAAGCGCGGAGGCGTGCTGGCGGGCCATGATTACATACCCGACGGGAACTACTGGCTCGGCGAATTTGGCGTCCAACGCGCCGTGAACGAATTCGTGGCGGCGTCCAACCTGGGACTCTTTCTGTGCGACGAATCGGAAGGCGGTTTTCTGACCTGGGTCGTGATCAAGCAGTGAGTTCGACCGCTTCGCACTCCTATCTGGAAACGCTTCGGCTGGCCCTGGCCTGCCACCAACAGGCCCGGCTTCCCGAAGCCGAGGCGCTTTATCGCCGCGTGCTGCAACGGGAGCCGCGCCAGCCCGATGCCCTGCGCCTGATCGGTGTTCTGTTCCACCAAAAAGGCGAGTTGGAGCTGGCCGGGCATTTCTTGGAGCAGGCGCTCCAGGCGCCGACCGCGTCAGCCGAAGCCTGCCATGCGCTTGGCCTGGCTTTCGACGACCTCGGACGTCCCGACGCCGCGATGGCCTCCTACGAAAAGGCGCTCCAACTTCGTCCCGACCACACGCCGAGCCTGCTCCAACTCGCCGTGGCTCGCGAGAAACAAGGCCGTTTGGTCGAGGCCGAATCGTGCTTGCGGAGGCTCGTCAAACTGGACCCGAATTCCGCCCTGGCGCATTTGAAACTCGCCGCGATTCTCGAAGGGGCGAACACCCTGGAACCTGCGCAGCATCACGCGGAGACCGCGGTGCGCTGCGCGCCGGAGAATCCGGAAGCTTACCTTTGCCTCGGCGCCATTTTGGTCCGG
>Ga0194132_10007629_pt1 | contig 15998 bp, 14 predicted proteins | sample TA2KigOf80mmetaG_FD_148612 | JGI IMG/M metagenome (GOLD analysis project Ga0194132, IMG submission 148612) | Freshwater microbial communities from Lake Tanganyika, Tanzania - TA2015054 Kigoma Offshore 80m | ecosystem: Environmental > Aquatic > Freshwater > Lake | place: Tanzania: Lake...
CGGGGCCTGGCGCTCTTCTTCGACGCCTGGCTGCACGTCCTCGACGGCCGCCGGCTGCCCGAGCCCCGGGTGGTGGCGAGTCCGGCGGTCACCGCGGCGCACGCGGGCGAGGGCGAGCCCGGCGTCACCCGCGGCACCGGCACCCGGTACGAGGTGATGTTCCTGCTCGAGGCGCCCGATGCCGCGGTCCCCGCCTTCCGGGCCACCTGGGACGCGCTCGGCGACTCGATCGTGGTGGTGGGTGGCGACGGGCTGTGGAACTGCCACGTTCACACCGACGACATCGGCGCGGCCGTCGAGGCGGGGATCGAGGCGGGTCGCCCGTCGAAGATCCATGTGACCGACCTCTGGGAGCAGGTCGAGGCGCTCGAAGCCGACTGGGTCGCGGCCGCCGCGCCCGTCGAGGCCCGACCGTGCGCCGTGGTCGCGGTCGCGACCGGCGACGGCGTGACCGATCTGCTCGAGCACCTGGGCGTGGGGGTCGTGGTGGCGGGCGGCCAGTCGATGAACCCGTCGACGCAGCAGATCCTCGACGCGGTCGAGCGCAGCGGCGGCGAGACCGTCGTCGTGCTCCCCAACAACAAGAACATCATTCCGGTGGCCGAGCAGGCCGCGGCGCTGGCGACGCGGCCGGTGCACGTGGTCCCGACCCGTTCGGTGGTCGAGGCCCTCGCGGCCCTGATCGAGCTCGACCCCGAGCAGCCCGCGGCCGACAACGCCGTGGCCATGGCCGGGGCCGCCGGCCGGGTCCGCACCGGGGAGGTGACCCGGGCCGTGCGCGACTCGCAGGCGGCCTGTGGTCCCATCGCCGCCGGCGACTGGATCGGCATCACCCGGGCCGGCATCGGCACCTGCGCCGACAGCGCGGTCGCCGCCGCCATCGGCGTGCTCGACGAGCTGGTGGCCCCGGCCGACGAGCTCGTGACGATCCTGGTCGGCGCCGACGCCGACCCCGGGGACGTCGAGCGGCTCCGGGCCCACCTGGCCGGCACCAGACCCGAGGTCGAGGTCGAGGTGCACCGGGGCGGCCAGCCGCTGTACCCGTTCCTCGTCGGGGTCGAGTAGCCCGTGGCCGACCGGCCGCCGCTCACCCTGCGTGACCTCCACGCGATCCCCGTCACCGACCTGAGGCAGGTCGGGGCCAAGGTGGGCGACCGCCTCGCGATGATGGGCATCACCAGCGTCTTGGACCTGGTCACGCACTACCCGCGCCGCTACCACGACCGGCGGAACCTCCAGCAGATCGCCGCGCTCGAGATCGGCGAGGAGGCCACCGTCTCCGGCACGGTCAAGCAGGTCTCGGGCCGGCGCACCCGCCAGGGCCGCTCGCTCGTGGAGATCGAGATCTTCGACGAGACCTCGTACCTGAAGTGCACCTTCTTCAACCAGCCGTGGCGGGAGAAGCAGCTGTCGGTCGGGACGGAGGCGGCGTTCTTCGGCAAGGTCGAGCACTACCGCAACCGTCGCCAGATGACGAACCCCGTGGTCGACGTGATCGCCGAGCCGGGCCGCCCCGGTGCCGACACCGGGGTGCTGGTGCCGATCTACCCGGCCTCGGGCAAGGCCGACGTCCAGACGTGGCAGATCCGCAAGGCCGTCGGCGAGGCCCTGGAGCGGTCGCGGGCCCGCACCCTCGCCGACCCGCTCGACGAGACGATCCGCGACGCACTCGGTCTCGTCGACCGCACGACCGCGCTCCACGACGTCCATCGTCCTCCCACGATGGAGGCGGTCCGGGCCGCGCGGAACCGACTGACCTTCGACGAGTTCCTCCGCATGCAGGTCGCCCTCGTCGCCCGCAAGCGGACCTACGAGCGCGAGCGACGCGGGGTCGAGCACGTCGTCGACGGACCGCTCGTCGATGCGTTCCACGCCGCGCTGCCGTTCCCGCTCACCGACGGCCAGGCCCGGGCGATCGCCGAGATCGCACGCGACCTGGCGGCGCCCGCCCCGATGCACCGGCTGCTGCAGGGCGAGGTCGGGTCGGGCAAGACCGTCGTCGCGCTGACGGGGTTGCTCATGGCGGTGCAGGGCGGTCACCAGGGCGCGCTGATGGCCCCCACCGAGGTGCTCGCCGAGCAGCACTTCCTCACGGTGCGCAGCCTGATCGGCGACCTCGCCGTCGCGGAGCCCGGCAGCCTCCTGGGGGAGCGCCCGGTCCGGGTGGAGCTGCTCACGAACCGGACCCCCGCCGCCGAGCGCCGGCGGCTGGCCGGGGGGCTGGCCGACGGCACCGTCGACCTGCTGGTCGGCACCCACGCGCTGATCTACGAGGGCGTCGAGTTCGCCGACCTGGGTCTCGCAGTGATCGACGAGCAGCACCGCTTCGGCGTCGAGCAGCGCGACCTGCTCCGCTCGAAGCGGGGTGGCGACGACCGCACTCCCGACGTGCTGGTGATGACTGCCACCCCGATCCCGCGGACCGCGGCGATGCTCATCTACGGCGACCTCGACCGCTCGGAGCTGCGCGAGCTCCCGAAGGGACGGGCCTCGATCGCGACCGAGGTCGTGGGCCCCAGTGCGCTCGAGCGGACGGCGGTGTACGAGCGGGTGCGGGCCGAGGTGGCGGCCGGCCATCAGGCCTACGTCGTCTGCCCGCTGGTGGAGGGCTCGGCCAAGCTCGAGGCGAAGGCCGCGACCGAGGAGTTCGAGCGGCTCGTCGCCGAGGACCTCGCCGGGCTGCGCCTCGGGCTCCTCCACGGGCAGCTGCCCGGCCCCGAGAAGGAAGCGGCCATGACCGCGTTCCGAGACGGCCGGGTCGACGTGCTCGTCTCCACGACCGTCATCGAGGTGGGCGTCGACGTCCCCAACGCGACGGTCATGGTGATCGAGGACGCCGACCGCTTCGGCCTGCTCCAGCTCCACCAGCTCCGTGGCCGCATCGGTCGCGGTGCGCACGACTCGGTGTGCTTCTTGCTGGCCGATCCCCGCACGCCCGACGGCCGCGCCCGGATGGAGGCGATGCACACCACGTCCGACGGGTTCGCGTTGGCCGAGAAGGACCTCGAGATCCGCGGGTCGGGTGAGGTGTTCGGCGGGCGCCAGAGCGGATGGACCGACCTGAAGCTGGGCCGGCTGCCGCGCGACGAGCCGATCGTGATCGACGCCCGGGCCGTGGCCGAGGCGCTGCTCGACGGGGATCCCGAGCTGGGCGCGCACCCGCAGCTGCGCGAGGAGGTCGAGGACCTCCTCGGCGACTCCGTCGAGTTCCTGTTCAAGGTCTGACGGCGTGGCGCGGGCGACGGGGGGCGGCGGCCGGCTGCGGGTGGTCGCAGGAAGCGCCGGGGGTCTCCGGTTGGAGTCGCCGGCCGGGGCGACGACCCGGCCCACCGCCGAGCGGGTGCGCGAGGCCGTGTTCGCGTCGATCGGCCCGGCGCTCCACGGTGTCGCCGTGCTCGATCTGTACGCGGGGACCGGCGCCCTGGCCGTCGAGGCGCTGTCGCGTGGCGCCGGGCGCGCGGTGCTGGTGGAGCGCGATCGACGGGAGGCCGCGGTCGCCCGGCGCAACCTCGAGCGCACCGGCTTCGCCGCGGTCGGCCGCGTGGTCGAGGGGGACGTCGACCGGTTCCTCGAGCGGCCGCCCCCACCCGAGGCGCCCTTCGGGCTGGTGTGCTGCGACCCGCCCTACGACACCGCCGACGCCGTCGTCGCCGGGTTGCTGGTCCGCCTGGCCGACGGCGCCTGGGTCGTGCCCGGCGCGCTGGTGGTGGTCGAGCGGCCCACGGGAGGTGCGCTCGCCGTGCCCGCCGGATGGGAACCCCGGTTCGCGCGCACCTACGGGGATACGCTCGTGCACCTTCTCGCCGCGGGTCCGCACCCGCCCGACACGACCTGAGGAGCCGACGTGTCCACCGCCCTGTGCCCCGGGTCGTTCGACCCGGTGACCAATGGTCACCTCGACATCATCGAGCGCACGGCACGCCACTTCGACCATGTCGTCGTCGCGGTCATCCGCAACCCGCAGAAGTCGCAGTCGCTGTTCACCCTCGAGGAGCGCCAGGAGATGCTCGTCGAGGTGACGAAGCACCTCGGCAACGTCCGGGTCGACTTCTTCAAGGGCCTGCTGGTCGACTACGCCCGTGAGCAGGGCGCACACGCGATCGTCAAGGGCCTGCGGGCCGTCTCCGACTTCGACTACGAGCTGCAGATGGCCCAGATGAACCAGAAGCTGTCGGGGATCGACACCTTCTTCATCTCGACCAGCCCCCGGTATTCGTTCCTGTCGTCGAGCCTCGTGCGCGAGGTCGCCAAGTACGGCGGCGACGTGTCGAGCATGGTCCCGACCGTCGTGGCCGAACGCCTCGCCGGTCGCTTCGAGGCCCCGTGAGCCGGCCCCGGGATCGGGCGGACCTCCGCGGCCGGGGGCGGGCGTCGTGACCACCCACGACGGCCCGTCGATCGACGAGCTGCTCCTCGAGCTGCGCGACATCGTCGAGAACGCCCGCACGATGCCGATGTCGGCGTCGGTGCTCGTCAACCGGGAGGACCTCCTCCAGATCGTCGACGAGATCCTCGCCGCGTTCCCCGACGAGCTGCGCCACGCCCGCTGGCTGCTCAAGGAGCGCGACGACTTCATCGCGCAGGCGCGGCGGGAGGCCGACGATCTCCTCGCGGCGGCCCGGGTGCAGGTGGAGCGCATGGTGGAGCGGACCGAGATCGTGCGGGAGGCCCAGCGGGTGGCCCAGCGCACGGTCGACGACGCCGACGCGCAGGCCCGCCGGATGCGGCTCGAGTGCGAGGACTACGTCGACCAGAAGCTCGGCGAGTTCGAGGTGGTGCTCGACCGCACGATGCAGGCCGTCCACCAGGGCCGCCAGCGCCTCCAGGTCACCTACGAGGTGGAGGAGGACGAGGAGGAGCTCGCGCCCGAGACCGCGGACTTCTTCGACCAGGACGACGCCTAGCCCGGCACGCGCCCACCCTCTGCTACCCTGGCTCGTCCACCGTGCCGTTGCCCGGCCGGCCACCGGGCGCACGGAACCACCTCGTCCGCCGCTCTGGCCCTGACGCGCCATGTCCGGATTCCGCATCGATGTCGCCGACCTGCTGGCCCGGGCCGGCGCGCGCCGCGACGTCGTCGTCGCCGAGCCGATCGAGGGCCTCCGCAGCACGGCGGCCGCCGTCACCGGGCCGGTCACGGTCGCCGCCCACCTGGAGCGGATCCCCGAGGGGATCGTGGTGCGGGCCGACGTCGAGGCCACGTGGAGCGGGGAGTGCAGCTACTGCCTGGGCGAGGTCGGGGAGACCGTCCACCTCCACGCCGACGAGCTGTTCGAGGCGGCGCCGGTGGAGGGGGAGACCTACCCGATCGAAGGTCAGGTGATCGACCTCGAGCAGCTCGTGCGCGACACGGTGCTGCTCGAGCTGCCGCTCGCGCCACACTGTGCCGAGCCGTGCCGGGCCGAAGCCGACCCCGGCGCCACCGAGGAAGCACCCACCGACACGCCGTCCGACCCCCGTTGGGCCGCGCTGTCCGAGCTCGAGATCCGATAAAGGAGCCTTCGATGGCCGTCCCCAAGCGCAAGACCCCGCGGAGCAAGACGCACTCGCGGCGGTCGGCGAACATGAAGCTGGCCCCGCCGGCGAAGTCGAGCTGCCCGCAGTGCGGCGCGGCCAAGCTCCCGCACCGGGTCTGCAACAACTGCGGAACCTACCGCGGCCGCCAGGTCATCGACGTCGACTGAGTCCACACCGATGAGCGAGCCCGTTGTGCGCCACGACCGTCGCGCGAGGCGAGCGGGGCCCGAGCGGCCCGCCGCGGCGCGCCAGGAGCGGACGTGGTGAGCGCCGACCGCATCACCGTCGCGATCGACGCGATGGGCGGCGACCACGCCCCGGCCGAGATCGTGGCCGGCGCCCTCGCGACCGCGGCGGAGATCGACGTCGCGGTCCGCCTCTACGGCCGGGTCGAGGACATCATGGCCCACGTCCCCGGCGGCACGTTGCCCGCCGGTGTGGAGGTGGTCGACTGTCGTGAGGTCATCGCGATGGACGACGAGCCCGCGGCGGCCGTCCGCCGGATGAAGGACGCGTCGGTGGTCCGCGCCGCGCAGGCGGTGCGCGACGGCGAGGCCGAGGCGATGATCAGCGCGGGCAACACCGGTGCGGCGATGGCCGCGGCGCTGCTGCGCATGGGCCGGATCCGGGGGATCTCCCGACCGGCGATCGCGGTGCCGGTCCCCGTGCCGGGCAGCCACCCCCAGATCCTCATCGACGCCGGCGCCACCGTCGACGCCGCGCCCGAGTGGCTGGTGCAGTTCGCCCGCATGGGCCGGGTGTACGCCCGGGTGCGATTCGGGATCGACGAGCCGGCGATCGGCCTCCTCTCCAACGGCGAGGAGGAGGGCAAGGGCGACACCCTCCGCAAGACGGTCTTCGAGCTCCTGCGCAAGGAGCCGGGCTTCGTCGGCAACGTCGAGGGCAGCGACCTGATGCGCCCGGGGCGGGCCGACGTGTTCGTCACCGACGGCTTCACCGGCAACATCGCCCTCAAGAGCATCGAGTCGGCGCTGCGCTCGTTGGCGACGCTGGTGTTCACCACGCTCGACAGCACCGAGGAGGCCCGCGAGGCGTCCACGGTGATCCTGCCGCTCCTGCTGGACGCGGCCCAGGCCTACGACCCCGACCTCACGGGTGGCGCGGTCCTGTTGGGGGTGAAGGGCGTGTGCGTGATCTCGCACGGGTCCTCCACGGCCCCGGCGGTGGTCAGCGCCGCCCGTGTCGCACGCGAGTGCGTGACCGCGGGGGTCGTGCAACAGCTGCGGGAGACGGTGACCGATGCCGGCTGAGACCCACGTGGAGCGAGGGGCCTTCGGCCCCGACGACGTGTTCGCGATCATCCGCGAGCGCCTGGCGGAGATCCTCGAGATCGACGAGGACACGATCCGTCGCGAGTCGTCGTTCGCCGACGATCTCGGCGCCGACTCGCTGGCCCTCATCGAGCTCGTCGAGGTCCTCGAGGAGGACATCGGCGAGCGCACCGTCGGGTTCAGCTTCGACGACGAGGACCTCGCCGAGCTGCACACGGTCGGCGACGCGGTCGACTATGTGATGGCCCGCCTGGGCACGACCGGCTGAGGGAGCGGTTCGCCGGTGTCCGACGCGGTCGTCGACGTGCTCGCCGCACTGGAGCAGGCGATCGGGCACACCTTCGCCGACCGGTCGCACCTCGAGGGTGCGATGGTCCACCGCTCCTACTGCGCCGAGCATCCCGCGGCCGTCCCCAACGAACGGCTCGAGTTCCTCGGCGACGCCGTGCTCGGCCTGGCGGTCACCGACCACGTCTACTCCACCTACGGCGACCTCCCCGAGGGCGAGCTGGCCAAGCTGCGCGCATCGGTCGTCAACGCCGAGGTGCTCGCCGAGCTCGCGTCCGAGGTGGGCATCGGTCCGGCGCTGGTCCTCGGGAAGGGCGAGGACGCGTCGGGTGGGCGGGAGAAGCCGTCGATCCTCGCCGACGCGATGGAGGCGGTCATCGCCGCGGTCTACCTCGACGCCGGGTGGGCGGCCGCTCGCGACCTCGTGCTGGGGCTGCTCGCCGACCGCATCGTCGCCGGGTCGGTCGGTCCGGGGGGCGGCGACTACAAGACCCGGCTCCAGGAGCTCGCGGCGCGGAGGTTCGAGCAGCTGCCCCGGTACCAGGTGCGGGCCGAGGGCCCCGACCACTCGAAGCAGTTCTTCGCGATGGTGACCATCCGGGGTGCGGTGTACGGGCACGGGCAGGGTCGGTCGAAGAAGCACGCCGAGCAGGCGGCGGCCCGGGCGGCCTGGACCGCGCTCACCCGCGATGCCGGAGCTGCCTGAGGTCGAGGTCGTCCGCCGCGACCTCGACCCGGTCGTGGCGGGACGGACCATCGTCGCGGTCGAGGTGGGGCGCGACCGGGCGGTGCGGCGCGAAGCCTCGATCGGCGCCTACGTCGACGCGCTGAGCGGTCGGCCGGTGACGCGCACCGACCGGGTCGGCAAGTTCCTGGTCGTCCACCTCGGGATCGGCGACGGTGGCACGCCGCGTCCCGACGTCGTCGTCGTGCACCTCGGCATGTCGGGTCAGCTGCGGACGGCCGCGGGCGGTGACGACCCCCGGCTCGCCCACACCCACGTGGTGTGGGTGCTCGACGACGGAGCGGAGGTGCGCTTCGTCGATCCCCGCACGTTCGGGCACACCTGGACCGACCGGACGGGTGCCGACGGTCGGCCCACCACGACCGCGCACCTCGGTCCCGACGCGCTCGCGGCCGGCGGCGCCGCCGACGTGGTCGCGGCGGCGCTCGCGGGCCGCCGGGTCGCGGTGAAGCTGCGGCTCATGGACCAGACCGCGCTCGCCGGCCTGGGCAACATCTACACCGACGAGATCCTCTTCCGGGCGGGCGTCGCGCCCCACCGGCCGGCCGGTTCGCTGGGCGCCGCCGAGGTCGCGGCGGTCGCCGATGCGATCCACGAAATCCTCCCGGCGGCGATCGCGGCGCGGGGCTCGTCGCTCGGCGACGGCCAGTACGTCGACGGCGCCGGCCGGCCCGGCACCTACCAGGAGCAGCACGCCGTGCACGCCAAGGCCGGCCGGCCGTGCCCGGGCTGCGGCCGTCCCCTCGCGCGCCTCAAGCTGGGTGGCCGCTCCAGCACCTTCTGCCCCGGCTGCCAGGTCTGACCATGCCCTCGGACGCCGGCCGTCGCTCGCGACGCTCCGGCACGTCTGGGTCGCTCCGCTCGCTCGCGCCGACGCTGGTTGGGACACCCAACCGGATCCGGGCCGGGACGCTCGCTACGCTCCCGCACGTCTGGGTCGCTCCGCTCGCTCGCGCCGACGCTGGTTGGGACACCCAACCGGATCCGGGCCGGGACGCTCGCGACGCTCCCGCATCTCTGGGTCGCTCCGCTCGCTCGCGCCGACGCTGGTTGGGACACCCAACCGGATCCGGGCCGGGACGCTCGCTACGCTCCCGCATCTCTGGGTCGCTCCGCTCGCTCGCGCCGACGCTGGTTGGGACACCCAACCGGATCCGGGCCGGGACGCTCGCTACGCTCCCGCATCTCTGGGTCGCTCCGCTCGCTCGCGCCGACGCTGGTTGGGACACCCAACCGGATCCGGGCCGGGACGCTCGCTACGCTCCCGGCAGGCGGGAGAGAGGGCGTTGCCGCGTGTTCCTGAAGTCGTTGACCCTGAAGGGGTTCAAGTCGTTCGCCGACAAGACCGAGCTCGTCTTCGAGCCGGGGGTCACGGTCGTGGTCGGCCCGAACGGCTCGGGGAAGTCCAACCTCGTCGACGCGGTCGCCTGGGTGCTCGGTTCGCAGGGGCCCCGGTCGCTGCGCGGCGGGAAGATGGAGGACGTCATCTTCGCCGGCACCGCGTCGCGCACCGCGCTCGGCCGGACCGAGGTCGAGCTCACCATGGACAACAGCTCGGGGCTGCTCCCGATCGAGTTCACCGAGGTCACGATCACCCGCACCCTGTTCCGCACGGGTGAGTCGGAGTACCAGCTCAACGGCGTGCCCTGCCGCCTCCTCGACGTGCAGGAGCTCCTCTCCGACGCCGGCGTCGGCCGCCAGCAGCACGTCATCGTGGGCCAGGGCCAGATCGACGCGGTCCTCAACTCATCGCCGGCGGAGCGGCGGGCGATCATCGAGGAGGCCGCGGGCATCCTGAAGTTCCGCCGGCGCAAGGAGCGCGCCGAGCGCCGCCTCACCGCCACCGAGGGCAACCTGCTGCGCCTGGGCGACCTCCTGCGCGAGGTGCGCCGCCAGCTCGGGCCGCTGGAGCGCCAGGCCGATGCCGCCCGCCGTCACGACGCCGTGGTCGACGAGCTGCGCGCGATCAAGCTCCACCTCGCCGGTCACCAGATCGCCGGGCAGCAGGCCCGCATCGAGCGACTGCGCGACGAGCGCGTCGAGCTCGGCGATCGCGAGCGGGGCGTGCAGCAGCAGCTGCGCGACCTCGACGAGTCCGTCATCGCCGCCGAGCAGGCGCTCGCCGAGCTGGGCGCCGACGAGCTGGCCGACGAGCTGGTGCGGGCCGAGTCGATGCGAGAGCGCGTGCGCGGCCTCACCACCCTGATCGTGGAGAAGCGGCGCAACGTCGCCCGTGAGCTCACCGCCGCCGCCGACGAAGGCGTCGTCGAGACGCTCGTGGCCGACGCCGTGTCGCTGCGCACCGAGCTCGACACCCTCTCGGCGGACACGACCCTGCCGGGGACGGAGGCCGCCATCCCGGTCGACGTGGCGGAGGAGCTCCTGCGGGCGGCCGAGGAGCGCTGGCGCGCGACGGAGGCCACCGCGGCGCGGGCGCGCGCCCGTGCCGACTCGCTCGAGCAGCAGCTGCGGGCGACGCGCGACGCGGGCGGGGCCGGCACGCTCGACGCGCTCGACGGCGTGGTGGGCGCCCTGGTCGACCACCTCGAGGTGGAGCCGGGGGCCGAGGCTGCGGTCGCCGCGGCGCTGGGCGACGCGATGCTCGCCGTGGTCGTCGAGAGGGGCGACGCCGTGCGCACCGCCGTGGAACGGCTCGAGGCCGACGGCGGGCGCGCGCTGCTCCTCGTCACCGACCCGTCGGGTGGGGCGGGTGCCCAGCCGGCGCTGGTGCCGCCGGGGGCCCGACCGCTGGCCGAGCTCGTGCGGTCGTCGGTGCCCGGGCTCACCGCCGTCCTCCACCAGCTGCTCGCCCACACGGTGCTCGTCGGCTCGTGGCGCACGGCGCTCGACCTCGTGGTCGAGCAGCCCGAGCTCGTCGCCGTCACGTCGGAGGGCTCGCGCCTGGGCGGGATCGGACCGTGGAGCATCGGCGGGGGTGGCCCGATCACCGGTGTCACGCAGGCCACGGTCGACGAAGCGGTCGAGGCCGCGGTGGTCGCCGACGTCGAGCGGACCGAGTCGGAGCGGGCGTTGGAGACGGCCCGGGCGGCGCTCGCCGCGGCCCGGGCCACCGAGCTGCGCCGGGCCACCGTCGACGAGCGCCGCTCGATCCTCACCACCCGCCTGGCCGAGGTCGAGGAGCGGCTCGCCGCACGCGACCCCGAGGCCCAGGCCCAGGCCGAGCGCCACCGGCGGATCCTCCTGGCGCGCGACGAGGGCTACCGCGGCTACGCCGTTCGGCTCGACGACCTCAGCGCCCGCACCGACGGGCTGCTCGAGCGGCTCCGCGAGGAGCGCCGCCGGCACGCGCAGGCCGCCCGGGCCTCGGCCGACCAGCTCGACCGGCTCCGCAAGGAGCGCGGGGTGCTCGAGCGCGAGCTCTCCGAGGTGCGTGAGCGCATGACCCGCGCCGAGATCGAGGACGGTGAGGCCAGGATCCGACTCGAGAACGCGATCCAGACCCTGCGCTCCGAGTACGACGTCGAGCCGCACGGCGCCCTCGACGCGCCGGCCCCGACCGTGCCCGACGGCACCACGCTCGCCGGACGGGCGCGGGAGCTCGAGCGCGACCTGCGCCTCATGGGGCCGATCAACCCGCTGGCGCTCGAGGAGTACACCGCGCTCGAGGAGCGGCACCGCTTCCTGCAGGAGCAGCTCGACGACGTGAAGAGCACCCGACGCGAGCTGTCACGCGTGATCCGGGCCGTCGACCGGGAGATCGTCACCGTCTTCGAGCAGGCGTACCACGACGTGTCGGCCAACTTCACCGCGCTGTTCACCACGCTGTTCCCGGGCGGCTCCGGCCGGCTCACGCTCGTCGACCCCGACGACCTCCTCAACACCGGCGTGGAGATCGAGGCCCGGCCGTCGGGGAAGAACATCCGCCGCCTGTCGTTGCTCTCGGGTGGCGAGCGGGCGTTGACCGCGCTGGCGTACCTCTTCTCGGTGTTCCGGGCCCGGCCCTCGCCCTTCTACCTCCTCGACGAGGTGGAAGCCGCGCTCGACGACGTCAACCTGCACCGGTTCCTCGACCTCGTGCACGAGTTCCGCGGCGAGGCGCAGCTGGTGATCGTGTCGCACCAGAAGCGCACCATGGAGGCGGCCGACGTGCTCTACGGCGTGTCGATGCCTCCCGGCGGCTCCTCGCGCGTCGTGAGCCAGCGCGCCCACGACGTGTTCGCACCGGTGTAGCCCGTGGACTTCGTTCCGATCCTCGCCGCGTCTGCCGCCGACACGGCGGAGGCGTGTGGACCGGAAGGGGAGCAGAGCTGGGTCTGTGAGCGGGTCTTCGAGCTGACGGGCAGCGAGACCGCGGCCGATGTCGCCGACGCCCTCTCGGTGCCGATCCGCATCGTGTTCGTGCTGCTGGCCGCGTGGATCGTGACGCGGCTGCTCAATCGTGCGGTGCAGCGAACGGTGCAGCGGGTGCGCGACCAGGGCACGGTGTCGATCCTGGGCGCGACCGCGCCGATCCCCCTCTCGGAGAACGCCCAGCTGCGGCGGACCCAGCGGGCCGCGACGATCAGCTCGGTGCTGCGCAACGTCGTCTCGACCGTGGTGTGGACGGTGGCGGCGCTGATCGTGCTCGGCGAGCTCGGCGTCGACATCGGGCCGATCCTCGCCGCGGCCGGGGTGGCCGGGATCGCGATCGGCTTCGGCACCCAGACGATGGTGCGCGACTACCTCGCCGGGATGTTCATCGTGCTCGAGGACCAGTACGGGGTGGGCGACGAGATCGAGGTCGACGGGATCGTCGGCGAGGTCGAGTGGGTCACCCTGCGGATGACCCGCATCCGGGACGGCCGCGGGGTGGCCTGGTACGTCGGCAACGGTGAGGTGCGCAAGGTGGGCAACCGATCCCAGCGCGAGCCGTCCGCCGGTGAACCCGGCGCCCGGCGGAGCGACGACGACGGGCCCGACGGACCCGCACCGACACCCCCCGACGCCACGGACCCCGACGAGGGTGACCGGTAGCCTCGGGTCCTCGTGTCGGAATCCCTCGCCCCCATCGTCCTCATCGGGATCTTCGTCCTCGCGGCGTTCCTGCTGGTCCTGCCCCGCATCGTCCGCAGCCGGGAGGCGAGCCGGGATGGCGGCGCCACCGCGGCCCCGTCGCGCCCCTCGACCCCTCCGCCGCTCGCCGAGGCGGCGCCCGCAGCGGCGACCACCGAGGTTCCGCCCGAGCTGGTCGAGGAGATCGAGTCGATCGAGGTCGTCGAGGAGGCACCCCCGGACGAGCCGCCGCGCCTTCGCGACCGCATCGGGAAGACCCGGGCCTCCTTCGCCGGCCTGCTCGGGGTGCTGCGGCGCGGCGGCAAGATCGACGCCGCCGCCTGGGACGAGCTCGAGGAGGCCCTGCTCCTGGCCGACGTGGGGATGACCACCACCCAGTCGGTCGTCGACGGTGTGAAGGCCCGGGCCGCGGCCGCGGGGGCCGACGCCGACGCCGACGCCCTGCCCGACCTGCTGCGGGCCGAGATCACCGAGCGGCTCGAGGCAACCGCCACCGACCGGTCGCTCCACCACGCGGCGGAGGGCCCGACCGTGTGGCTCATGGTCGGCGTCAACGGCGTGGGCAAGACCACCACCACCGCCAAGATCGCCAAGCGGGAGATCGCCGACGGCAACAAGGTGCTCCTCGCCGCGGCCGACACCTTCCGGGCCGCGGCCGCCGACCAGCTGGCCAAGTGGGCCGACCGCCTCGGCTGTGCCCTCGTGCGCGGCCAGGACGGCGGCGACCCTGGCGCGGTCGTCTTCGACGCGATGGACGCCGCCACCGCCCGCCGCACCGACGTCGTGATCGTCGACACCGCGGGGCGACTGCACACCAAGGTCAACCTGATGCGCGAGCTCGAGAAGCTCAAGCGCATCGTCGAGCGCACCCCGGGCGCGCTGCAGGAGGTGCTGCTCGTCCTCGACGCCAGCACCGGCCAGAACGGGCTCACCCAGGCGCGCGAGTTCGCCGGTGCGGTCGACATCACCGGTGTGGTCCTCACCAAGCTCGACGGCACCGCCAAGGGTGGGGTGGTCCTCGCCATCGAGGACGAGTTCCAGGTGCCGGTGAAGCTGGTCGGCCTCGGCGAAGGCGCCGACGACCTCGTGCCCTTCGACCCGGCGGAGTTCGCCGCCGCGCTCGTCGAGTAGCGGCGAAGGCGCGATGTTCGACTCCCTTTCCGACCGCTTCGAAGGGATCTTCACCCGGCTGCGCAGCCGCGGGAAGCTCACCGAGAAGGACATCGACGAGATCGCGCGCGAGATCCGCCTGGCGCTGCTCGAGGCCGACGTCAACGTCCGGGTGGTGAAGGCGTTGATCGCGCGGATCAAGGAGCGGGCCAACGGCGCCGAGGTCGCCAAGAGCCTCAGCCCGGCGCAGCAGGTCATCAAGATCGTCCACGAGGAGCTCGTCGCCACCCTCGGCGGCGACGCCCGCAAGCTCTCGGTCAACCCGAAGCCGCCGACCGTCGTGCTCCTCGCCGGCCTCCAGGGGTCCGGCAAGACGACCGCCGCCGCGAAGCTCGCCCGGTGGCTCGAGCGCGACGGCAAGCGTCCCCTGCTCGTCGGCGCCGACCTCCAGCGGCCCGCGGCCGTCGAGCAGCTGAAGGTGCTCGGCGAGCGGGTCGGCGTCCCGGTCTCGTCCACCGGCTCCGATCCCGTCGAGGTCGCCCGCAACGGCATCGACGAGGCGATCCGGCTCGGTCGCAACTTCGTCATCGTCGACACCGCCGGCCGGCTCCAGATCGACGTCGAGCTGATGGACGAGCTGCGCGCCATCCGCGACGCCGTGAACCCCGACGACTCGCTGCTCGTCGTCGACGCGATGACCGGCCAGGAGGCGGTGAACGTCGCCGAGGCGTTCGCGGAGACCGTCGACCTCACCGGCATCGTCCTCACCAAGCTCGACGGCGACGCGCGCGGTGGTGCCGCGCTGTCGGTCAAGGAGGTCACCGGTCGGCCGATCATGTTCGCCGGTGTGGGGGAGAAGCTCGAGGACTTCGAGCCCTTCTACCCCGACCGCATGGCCAGCCGGATCCTCGGCATGGGCGACGTCCTCACCCTCATCGAGAAGGCCGAGCAGGCCTTCGATGCCGAACAGGCCGCCGTCGCGACCGAGAAGCTGCGTCAGGGCGAGTTCACCCTCCAGGACTTCCTCGAGCAGATGCGCCAGATGCGCAAGATGGGCCCGCTCCAGAACCTCGTCGCCATGCTCCCGGGCGTGCCCAAGGAGCTGCGCAACGCCGACGTCGACGAGGGCGAGCTCGCCAGGATCGAGGCCATCATCTGCTCGATGACGATGGAGGAGCGGTCCAACCCCACCGTCATCAACGGCTCGCGGCGCATCCGCATCGCCCAGGGCAGCGGGACCACCACCCAGGACGTGAACCAGCTCCTGAAGCAGTTCAAGCAGGTCTCGCAGATGATGAAGCAGTTCTCCCGGGTCAACAAGAAGGGCAAGCGCAAGCTCACGGGCCTCCCGCCCGGCTTCGACCCCAGCGCCCTCGGTGGCCCGGGCGGCCTGAAGCTGTAGTCCGGCGACTCTCGTCTCTCCGTTCGGTCCGGTCCGGACCACCGGCAGTCGTCCTTCTCCGCTCCACGCTCGCTTCGCTCGCTCCACGCTCCGGCGGACGACCACCGGCGTTCCGACCCTCGTGCTCGTGGCTCCGGCGGGCCTCCCCCGGCGTCCGTCCCCTCGGCGTCGCAGGTGCGGGTCGGCGTGAAGAGGGTGGGGTGAGGGGACTGTTGGGTGGGGGAAGGGTGGGACCGGTAGCCTGAGGCGTTCGTCTCTGCCGAAAGGGTGTTCGTGGCCGTCAAGATCCGCCTCATGCGTGTGGGCAAGAAGAAGCAGCCCACCTACCGCGTCGTGGTCGCCGACGCGCGGTCGCCTCGCGACGGCCGGATCATCGAGACGATCGGCCACTACGGACCCCGCGAGGAGCCGTCGCGCGTCAGCATCGACGCCGACCGCGCCCTCGACTGGCTGCGCAAGGGCGCCAAGCCCACCGAGCAGGTGCAGAAGCTCCTGACCGTGTCGGGGGTGTGGGAGACCTTCACCGCGGAGCGGCCGAACCCCGACACCAAGCTCAACCGTCGGGGCCACGTCACCGGCCGCGGCCCGGCGAAGAACACCGTCAAGGTCGAGAAGCCCAAGGCCGAGGCCC
>Ga0194132_10007632_pt1 | contig 15994 bp, 14 predicted proteins | sample TA2KigOf80mmetaG_FD_148612 | JGI IMG/M metagenome (GOLD analysis project Ga0194132, IMG submission 148612) | Freshwater microbial communities from Lake Tanganyika, Tanzania - TA2015054 Kigoma Offshore 80m | ecosystem: Environmental > Aquatic > Freshwater > Lake | place: Tanzania: Lake...
GGAACTTTCTTGCCGTCCAGTTCAACCGAGACGGCCTTCCAGGCGCCTTTTAGTCGCATTTGAACATCGTCGGACTGCTTGTCGTCTGCCAAGACGAACAGGCCCACCGTCAGTCCAGCGAACAGGCTCAGTAGCTGTTTCACGGTTCATCCTCCTCAAATTGCACGGGTTAAGAAAGCGCGGCCGCAACGCTCAAGATGTCTGATGCGTTCGAGTCATTGGCATCATTATTTGGGCCACGATGGGCCACGTACGCCCGTGTCGCAATCCGGCCCCTCATGGCGCTTGGCTCGCCGATTCATCATCCGCTGGCCAATAGCGATACGCCAACGCCGCCAAAATGACGGCCCCGCCGACGAACGTCATCGGATGAGGCACCTCATCGCACACCAGCCAGGTCCAGAGCGGATTCAAGATCGGCTCCAAGAGCACGATGGCGCCCGCCTCTGTCGCGTCGACCGACTGCAAGCCTTTCGCGACCAGATAATACGGGATTCCGAGTTGAACCGCTCCGAACACGAACAGGAAGAGATACTGCTGCCAGGTCGGCGGTCGCAGCGTCACGACCAAGGGCAGCAGCACGAGCGCGCCGATCAGATGATTCCACACCGTCAGCCAGTTCGACGACACGTCACGCAAGATGCGCAGACCGAGGATGACGCCGGAATAGGTAAACCCGCTGAAGAGGCCGATGAGAACGATGGTCAGCTCGCCCTCATCCCAGCCGCCGGCGATGATGATCGCGATGCCGAAGAGGCCGACGAATAGGCTGATGGTGCTCCGGCGGTCGGGAGAATCGCCGAGCCAATAGATCGACGCTAGATACATCCACAGCGGCGCGGAGTTTTGTAAGAGGATGGCGTTCGCCGCCGTGCCCAACGCTTGTGCCGAGATGAACGACGCGTTCATCAGGGCGAAGCACAGGACCATCGCCAGCATCATCGGCTTGAAAGAGATGTCCTCTTGCCGCAGCGTCGGCGCCAGCACGAGGCCGGCGAAAAGCGCGCGGTAGAAAGCGATCTGAATCGGGAAGTCGCGGCCCGCCCATCCAAACGCTTCCAGGGATGGGTCGTGCAGCCCGGCGAACGTTTCCTTCGTCAGCATCTTTGTGAACGCCCCGCCCAGGCTCCACAAAACCGCCGCGATGACGATGTAAACCCTCCCCATGGCTACGGATGGCGCAGACATGCCGTCTTTGTATTGGCTCTCCCTAGTTTAGCCCCGCTTCGTAGAGGCGGGCGGTCGCTGCCTCGGCGGAAACAGGCATTTCCGCTCATGCCGACGCATATTACAATGGACCCTGAATTCACGTGGCGGGCTAGCGCGCGGAGGCCGGCATGGCGATCACCACCACCTGTTCCAATTGCAAGGCGCTGTTTCGCCTGGATGAAGACATGGCCGGCCGAACGGTGCGCTGCCAAAAGTGCTCGCATATCTTTGTGGTCGCACTTAGCCAGCCATTGCCAACCAACACCGCAGCCGAAACGACCAAACCGGAGGAAAGCGCGAGCCCGGCATCCAATGCCCCGCCTCCCGCGCCCCCGCCGATGACGCACCCCGCGTGGGACGATGCCGAAACACCCACGCATGCTGACGCAGAAGAGGATCGTAGATCTCCTCCGCGCCGCCGGGACGATGATGAAGACGATCGGGATCGGCGTTGGCATGACGACGACGAACGGGACGACGACCGCGGCCCACCGCGCCGCCGTTACGATGATGACGAGGACGACCTCGACGCGCGCGATCGCGACGCTCGGCCCAAGCCGCCTGGGATGAGCACGACCGCCTGGGTACTGCTAATCGGCGGCATCACCTTCGTGCTCCTGCTGTGCCTGGGCGGAGGCATCGGCTTGATCCTGTGGCTCGCCCTGCGCGATCCGAACAACCCCGCCCCCGCCGACTTCCCGCCCGGCGGCACGAACGTTCTCTTCGGCAAGGACAAGACGTTTCGTTCCGACAGCCGTCTCGTAGCGGGCGATCCCGTGGAACCAATGATCGACAACAGGGTCAGCAAAGCGTACACCGTGCATATGGTATCCGGGGAGTCGTATCAAATTGACATGCGCAGTCAGCATTTCGACTCGTATCTAGTTCTGGTGGATATCGAGCGCCGGCAAAAAATCGCTTTGGATGACGACGGCGGCGGGTATCCTGACGCGCGCATCATGATTCGCGCCCCGCGAACGGGCTTTTATCGTATCTACTGCACGTACTTTCCGGACCCCAGGTTCCCTCCCAACGGCGATTTCCTGCTCTTCGTTCGGCGCTCCGCGGACGGGCGAATTGTGCAACCTCCCCAACCGCCAGTCGGACCCGGTCCACGCTTTCGATAAATAAAACATGCCGGTAGATGTCGAAAGGAGCGACGAGCCGGCTCTCGAAGAGGTAGGAAATGTCGGCGACGATGACGTGTCCGAACTGTAAGGCGATCTTTCGTTTCAAAGACGAGCTTGCGGGCAAGAAGGTGAAGTGCCAGAAGTGCGCGCACGTGTTCATCGCCGCAGCGGTCGCCGCCGCCCAGCCGGACCCGCCGCCGCCCGAAGGACCGAAGGACGACGAAAAGCCGACATCATCCAAGAGCAAAGCGCCGAAGTACAAGGACGACGACGACGAAAAACCGACGGGGACCAAGAGCGGACCGCCGCCGTCGCCGAAGTTTAACGACGACGATGACGATGACGCCGACAAGAAACCGTCCGGACCGCCTCCGACATCGAAAAAGTCCACCAGTCGCTCCGGACTGCGCGGTGAAGCGCACGACCCCGGCGCCAAGATCGGCAGCATCGCGCTCATCATCGTCGGCATCGGCGCCGTTCTGCTCCTCTGTCTCGGCTGCGGCGGGGGCGGCGGGTTTCTCATCTACCGCTACTTTTCCGGCAGCAAAGACTCCGTCGCCGTCAATGACAAGAAAGACAACAAGGATCAGCAAAAACGCGACAACAATGACGACCCGAAAGACGACGACAAAAAGGACGACGTAAAACCCGCCGGCAACGGAACCTACCGCAGCGACAACCGCTTCGACAGCCGCACCGATCCGCATGATCCGATCATCAACAAACGCAGCAGAGCCTACACGATTCACCTTACGCAAGGTCAGCACTACCAAATCGACATGCGCAGTCAGGAATTCGATTCCTACTTGTTTCTGGTCGATATCGAACGGGCGGCAATCATTGCCCGGGACGACGACGGCGGCGGCTACCCCGACGCGAGAATCAAGATACAGGCCCCGCGAACGGGGTACTACCGTATCCATGCACCCTTGTTCGGCGGCGGCGGCGCGGGCAACTTCATGCTCTACGTGCGCCGCACCGCCGACGGGCGAGAAGTGCCTCCTCCTCCTCCACCGCCCCCATCGAAAAAATGACCTCCACGCGACTTGCGACGGAACGGGCCTGCTCATGGGAAGTGCTCGCACGCAAAGCCGGCAACGTCTGTCCGGAACGCGAGTACGCTGACCTGACCGTCGACGACTTTCTCAACAGCGCCGCCGCCATCGCGCCGGTGCTGGAACAGGCGCCGCAAACTTCCCTGGGCCAAACAATTCTGCGCGCGATCCAGGCAACACGCCGCGTCGTCACAACCAACACGAACCTCGGCATCGTCCTCTTGCTCGCGCCCTTGGCCACGGCCTCGCTCAACGCACCACTGCACGAAGGCCTCGCGGAAGTGCTTGCGAAAACGACTGTAGCCGATGCCCGCGACGCCTACACCGCCATTCGCCTCGCGAATCCGGGCGGGCTCGGCTCCGCGGCGTCGCAAGATGTCGCCGGCGAACCGACGCTCACGTTGCACGATGCGATGGCGCTGGCCCCTGATCGAGACGACATCGCCTTGCAATACGTCACCGATTTCCAGCTCGTCTTCGAGTCGGCGGACAACCTCGCACGGCATGCCAAGGAATTTGGCAACATCGAGCGTGCGATCGTCGCGACTCATCTCGATCTCTTGGCGTCGCGCATCGATAGCCTGATCGCCCGAAAGCTTGGCGCTATCGAATCGCGGAAGGTGCAGGAAGCAGCCATGTCCGTTAGTGAAGCGGGTGATTTGGCGACGCCCGCGGCCGCAAAGGCGTATCGCGAATTCGACGCCATGCTTCGCGCGGCCAATCATGCGCGTAATCCAGGAACGACCGCCGATCTGATCGCGGCGGCCTTGTTCGTTGCACTGCGCGGGGGATTAATTTCGACCGAGCTGCCATTCGCGTGGCCGGAGCATCCGTTCGGCTAACGCAAGCCGGTACAAAGTACCCAGTACCAGGTTCTCCGTACTCGGTACCGGCATAGGGGCGCCGCACGCGTTCGATCTTTGTGCCTAAAAAAATCTACGGAGGCTGGACAGATTTTGTTGGGCGCGCGACTTCGCAGAGATTACAATCCCTTCAACAACGATTCATCGGAGCCCAAAGCGTCAGCGAGGGAATCCCGCCATGGACCAGGCGCATGACGCCAAAAGAAGCCCGGATGCGGCGCTGCCACTCACCTGGCCGATCGTCGTGCAATGCGCGCTCGCCATACTCACGATGGCGAGCTTGTTCTTCTTTTTGGGCCGATGGTCAGCGGCACAGCCGAATGATGCGCCCGCCGCCTATGCCGCCGAACCTACCGCAAAAACCGGGCTCGATCTCAATCTCGCCACCAAAGCAGAACTCCGCCTGATTCCCGGCATCGGCGACGCACTGGCTCAGCGCATCATTGATCATCGCGAACGCATCGGCCGGTTCCGCTCCATCGACGAGCTTCGCAAAGTCTTCGGCATCGGTCCGAAAACCCTCGAACGCATCCGCCATCAGGTCTTCGTCGCGCCGACCGAATCGTTCGTCAGCACGACCAGCGACGACGAAACCGACGAAATGGCGACGCCGAGATTCTCCCCTCGCCCTCCGGGAGAGGGGTCGGGGGTGAGGGTCGTCAGCAAGAAAGCCAGCGAGCTGACCGATCCGATTAACGTCAATCGTGCCAATCAAGCCGAGTTGCAAAAGCTCCCCGGCATCGGCCCGAAGCTGTCCCAGCGCATCCTCGACGAGCGCGCCAAGACGCAGTTCAAGACAGTCGGCGACCTCCGCCGCGTCCCCGGCATCGGCCCGAAGACATTGGAAAAACTCCGGCCACACGTCACGGTCTCGTAGGTGCTCGGCTCCGGCCGTTGCCTGGAACGCAGGATTGTCTTTCAGTTACTTCTTCTCCTTCGCCAGGATGTCGCGGTGGATGCGGGCGACGTCCCACATGTAGTGGCCGATGCGATGTTTCTCCGCAGCTTGGTTGACGTGCTCGAACGCTTTCTTCTTGTCGCCCAGCAGGTCGTGGTAGATGCCGACGTAGAGATGGGCGTAGAACAGGCGCTTGTTGCGGTCCTCCGGTGAAACCTCGCCGGCGTTGGCGGCAGCCATGACGTCCGCGGGCTTCAGATCGCCCTTGTAGAGGTCGTACACCTGGCGCATCGGCACGCGCTTGTCGTCGCCGATCTTGAGCATAGCCTTGCGCGCCTTGGCGATCCCGTCAACGCGGACCATGCACATGAACCGCCAGACAGCGTTCTCCACGTCGCTATCGTCGTAATCCTGATAGCCTTCGAACTGCTTGCGGCCATTCTCGTACTGCCCGGCATAGTAGTACGAGATGCCGCGCTGCCAATGGCTGATCTTGGCCTTGGGCACGCGTTCGATGTAGACGTCGAAGTCGGCGATCGATTCTTTGATCCTCCCCGCCTTGAACTGCACGAGGCCGCGCATCTGGTAGGCCCGGGGCCGGTCCTTGTCGAGTTCGATGATCCTGGTCCAGTCGGCAACGGCGTCTCCGAACTTGTCGACGCGCTCGTTGAGCTCGGCACGCAGTTCGCGCAGATCGAGGTTTTTGGGGTACTTGGCGATGCCCGCATTGAGATGGCGATAAGCCTCGTCGATTTTCTTTTCGTGATACGCGTCGGACGCCGCCTTGCCGATTTCCTCGGCCGTTTGGGCGCGAGCGCTGCCTACGATGACCAACATCAAAACGGTCGCAACGGTGATCTTCATCCGTACCTCGTGCTGTTTGTTTGCGAAGGGACGATCGCTTGCTGAACATTGTACATGGACCTGCGGGCTCACACCGGAGGGGACGCGGGAATCGTCATCGAATGTGTGTCCGCGTGTATAATCATGGCATGTCGATCAAGGTTAGTTTGCCGTTGGTGGGCGAGGAAGGGTTAGCGGGCGGTTCGTGGGAAGGGTACACGCCCGCTGACGATGCGCCGGAGCCGATGGTTCCCCAAGGCGCCTACAACGCGGCGGAGCCGGAGATGGCGCTGCAGATGCCGTTGGCGCCGGCGGGACACGCGACGGGTCCGGTCGAACTGCTCGCACCCGCGGGCGGACCGGACGCGGCCTTCGCCGCCTTCCACTTCGGGGCCGACGCGATCTATCTCGGCCTGAAGAAATTCTCCGCCCGCGCGGAGGCGGAGAACTTTACGCTCGAAGAACTCGACGAGGTGACGGCCTACGCGCATTCACTAGCGCCAAGGCGGCGGGTGTTCGTGACGATCAACACGCTGATTCGCCAGGACGAATTGCCCGAGTTGATCGAAGCGTTGGCGGGGCTTGTCGCGATCGGCGTCGATGCGGTCATTGTGCAAGACCTCGGCGTCTACCGGGCGATTCGCGAGCATTTTCCACAGCTCGAACTGCATGGGAGCACCCAGATGGCCGTGCACAATCGCGCCGGCGCTGAGGGTCTGAAGCGGCTCGGCTTTCAGCGCGTCGTCCTGGCGCGCGAGCTGACCTTTGAGGAAGTGCGCGACATCACCGCGGCGTCCGGCGTTGAGACCGAAGTTTTCATCCACGGGGCGCTCTGCTATTCCTACAGCGGATTGTGCCTGTTCTCGGCCCAGACTCTGGGACGCAGCGGCAACCGGGGCAAGTGCGCCTATTCGTGCCGCGATTCCTACGATGTCGCCGACGCGCCGATGACGCTGCGCGACGGCAGCCCGGTCCGCCGCGATCCGAGCCAGGGGTTTCCCTTCTCGATGAAAGATCTCGCCCTGCCCGATCACTTGCCAGCCCTGCGCGCCAGCGGCGTGTCGTGCTTCAAGATCGAAGGCCGCAAGAAGAGCCCGCTTTATGTGGCGACGACGACCGATTACTACCGCAAGCTGATCGACGGCACGCTCAAGCCCGACGATCGCCCGCCCGTCGAAGCCGACTTGCAGACGGTTTTCAGTCGTCCGTGGACACGGCTGTTCGTGCAATCGCACAAGGACAAGGAGGTCGCCGACCGCGACACGGTCGGCCATCGCGGCACGCCGATCGGCAAGGTGCAAGCAATCGTCGGGAGCAAATCAGACGCTCGCTTGCGGTTTCGCGCACAGCGAGCCTTGCAACGCCACGACGGACTGCAAATCGACCTGCCCACGCTCGGCAAACCGTACGGCTTCGCCGTCGATCGCCTGTGGCTCGCCGGGCAAAAGCCGCGCGAGGTCGTCGAAACGTCGGAAGGCGCATTGGTCGAGGTCGCTCTGCCACCCGACGCTCCCGCCATCCCGATCGGCGCGCCGGTGTATTGCGCATCGTCGCAAGCGGTCAAGCAGAAGTATCGGCATCAACGCCCTAAGCCGGGGCTTTGGCGCACGCGGGCGTCGGTCGCCATCGATGCCGTGCTGACGCGCGATCGCCTTGTCGTTCGCGCCCGGAGCGGCGAGGTCTCGGTCGAACGATCTTTGGCCGGCCCGTTCGAATCCGCCGACGATCCCTCCGCGATGGAGACGGGCGTGCGAGCCTGCTTCGCGAGGCTCGGACAGAGCCGATTTCAGCTCGAATCGCTCATGTGGACGAATGACGCCAATGCGTTTGTGCCGATCTCACTGCTCAATCGGTTGCGGCGCGATGTGCTTGCGGATCTCGATCGGGCGATTCAAAAGCAAACCGATGCCGAGATCGGCGCGATCATCGACCGCGTGTCTCATCAACCGGCCGCTCACGCGGCTCGGCTCGCCGGAGAATTTCGTTGGTCGATCAAGGTCGATCGCGTTGGTTTTCTCGACGCGCTGACGGGCGACGATGTCGCGAACGTCGATGAAGTCATCGTTGATATCGCGCGCGATCACCCGGCACAGCTTCGCGACAAGCTGAACGTGCTGGCCGATCGAGTGGGCCGCGATCGCATTCGGCTCGCGTTGCCGGCGTTGACGCGCTCATGGGAAGAGAAGGGGTTGCTGCACAAAATTCGCGAGTTCAAGGATGACGGCTGGCGCAAGTGGGAGGCGGGGAATCTGTCGGCGTGGCATTTTCTGGGGCTTGATCCGCTCTGCGGCGGCCCCCTCACCCCCGACCCCTCTCCCGCGGCGGGGAGAGGGGAGCAGATCGACTTGGCCACCGATTGGTCTGTCTACGTCATCAATCGGCTGGCGGCTCAGCAAATACTGGCGATGGGGGCGACGCGATTTGCTCTCTCGCCCGAGGACGGGATCGCCAACGCACGCTCGCTGTGGACCGAGTTTGGCGAACGGGCCGTGCTGATCGTCTATCAAGACACGCCGCAGTTCTTGGCGGAGTCCTGTGCCTATGCCAACCTGATCGGCGGCTGCCCGGGCAAGGCGAATTGCCGCTTCGAGAGCATGGAGATGGTGTCGAGCCATGGTGAACGCGTGACGGCGCTGGATTACCATTGCCGAACGATCGTGCTGAACCAGGAACCGTTTTGTTTGTCGCCGCGCCTGCCGGAGCTTGCGAAAGCGGGGGCGATTTCGCTGCGTGCCGACTTTGTCTATCGGAATTACGATCCGCACGTGGTGCGCGACCGCTGGCGATTGATCCGCGCCGGCCGGCCCGTGCCGGGCGGTCAGTCGGCAAACTTCGACCGCGGCTTGTTGTAGCCGGCTTGCGTTCCAGGCCAGTGGCTCATCAGCCGGTGATTCACTGGGTCCGCGCCAGACCCCGGTTTTCCAGCGGCGCAAGCCGCCGAGATGCCCGGAAGGTCACGAAATCACATTCACGCAGGGCACTACAATGTTCCGCGCGGAACATACCTGGCGAGTCTCGTTATGGAAATGTCAAGACGGTTGTGACCACGAGCCACTCCGTTTTCCACTCGACCGATTGACCAATCCGACCTCCTCAGGTAGGATAAATCGGTCCGACTTCCCACCTGTTCGGAGCCTCTTCCGTCATGGAACCAGAAACCGATCGCCGGTCGTTTTTGGGCTTCGCAATCTTCGGCCTCGGAACGATATTTTCCGCCATCATCGGCGTGCCCTTGGTCTGTTACGGCATCGATCCCCGCCACCGCAAAGGCCCCAAGAGCAGTTTCAAGGCGGTCGACGGCATCAAACTCGACGAATTCAGCCTAAACGACCCGCGTCAGGGCGTCATCCGTGACAAGCGCGACGACGGGTGGATCCATTATCCCAACGACGTTATCGGCCGGGTGTGGGTGGTCCAGTCGGGACCTCGCCCCGATCTGTCCACGCCGGAGAAGGTGGCGGCTTTCAATACTTCGAGCATTGTCGAGCGCGAGCGCTATCTGAAGGTCTTCACGACGATCTGCCCGCACATGGGCTGCTCGGTCAACCGCGATTCGGCCGGCGGCTTCGCCTGTCCGTGCCACGCGGCCACGTTTGCGCTCAACGGCGACCGCGCGACCGCCGACAACCCCGCCATGCGCGGCATGGACACGCTGGAGTGGAAGATCGACGAATCCGACCCCGAAGCATTGCGCATCGTCGTCGCCTACAAGAACTTCGTCTCCAGTATCGAGAAAAAGGAAGTCATCGGAGAAGAGCCCGCTGCTTGACCCGCCGACCTGATCCGGGCCATGCGTCCCGGATTATCCACGATTCGCAGACCACGAAGGATTATCCGTGTTTTCGACGCTCTCGACCTGGCTGGAACATCGCACCGGCATCATGACGTTCGTCCGCGCCATGCTGCTCGAAGGCGTCCCGGGGGGCGCCAAATGGCGCTACGTCTGGGGGAGCTGCCTGGCCTTTGTCTTCAGCATTCAGCTCATCACCGGCCTCTTTCTGACGACGGCGTACAGCCCAAGCAGTTCGCAAGCGTGGAGCAGCGTCCACTTCATCCAGTACAAGATGGACTTCGGTTGGCTCATCCGTGGTCTGCACCACTTCGGCTCGCAGACCATGATGGTTCTGATCGCGCTGCACATGCTCCAGGTCGTCATCGCCGGCGCCCAACTGCCGCCACGCGAGGTCAACTGGTGGCTCGGCATCGGCCTGTTGAGCGTGACCTTCGGCTTGAGCTTGACCGGCTACTTGTTGCCCTGGGATCAGAAAGGCTATTGGGCGACGCGAGTCGCCACAAATATCTCGAGCAACATTCCGGTCATCGGCAACGACATCAAGCAACTGGCGGTCGGCGGGCCCGATTATGGTAACCACACGCTCACGCGCTTCTACGCACTGCACGTCGCCATCCTGCCGTTGTCGCTGATTGTGCTATTGATCGCGCATATTGTCATCTTCCGCCGGCATGGCGTGACGAGTGCGGAGAATGAGCAAGGCCTGGTCCCCGATGCGCCGCCGGAAGCATCTCTGCTGACCCAGCATAAGGAGGAGGCGGAGCACGAGCCATTCTGGCCGCGGCAGGCGTTCTACGACATGGTAGCGTGCATGGCCGTCTTTAGCGTCATGATGGGCCTGGTGCTTTATGGCTTCGCGCATGAAGTCGAGCAACCGAAAGGGCCCGACGGCGCCGAACCCGGTTGGTACGAAAAGATCGCTCGCGCCGGCGTGCATGGCAAAGGCGCCGAGCTCGACGCCGCCGCCGATCGCGACACCGCGAACTATCCGGCACGGCCCGAGTGGTACTTTCTCTTTCTCTTCCAGCTTCTCAAGTACTTCAAGGGCGATCTCGTCCTCGTCGGCACCGTGCACATCCCCAACGGCGTCATGGTGCTCTTGACCATTCTGCCCTTCTTCGGCTACGGGGCCATGCGCAAGTTCGGCCACTTCTTCGGCATGTTCGTCGTGATGTCGCTGCTCATCGTGGTCGGCATCCTGACGCTGTTTGCCCTGCGTGACGATCAACCCGATGGCATCCTGTTCGGCCTGCTGAAGAGCAGCGACGAAAACACGCTCAAACTAGCGAGACAGCACCAAGAAAACATGCGCGACGCCGAGAAGCTGGCCAAACGTGCCTGCCAGCTCGCCATGGATGGAACGCCGGTCGAAGGCGGCCACCTCCTTATCCGCAACGATCCACTCACCACGGGTCAAAAGCTGTTCCAGGTCAAATGCGGCAGCTGCCACAGCTTCACCGCCAACGCCAAGGACAAGGAACTCAAACTCTTCGACGACTGGGTCCCGAAGGACAAGAACGGCAAGGCCAATCCTACTGCCAGCGACCTCGGCGACTTCGGCACGAAAGAGTGGGTGCGCAGTCTTCTTGAAGATCCCATGCGGCCGAAGCACTTCGGCGCCGTCAAGAAGCCGGTTCGCAACGCCGAGAATGAGATCGTCAAAGGGCCGGATGGCAAGCCGGAATTAACCAACGGATTGGGGACCATGGCCAACTGGCGCAAGGGTATCGACAAGGCCCGCAAGAAACCCAAAGACCCCGTCGATCCCATACTGCAAGACGCCGATTTCGACGCCATCGCGGCATATCTTGAGATTCTCGCCAGGCCGCGCGACGAGCGCAAGGATGAAAAAGCGATCTTCGCCGGCCAGACCGCATTCGACAGCGAGTTCAACAAATGCTCCGATTGCCATCGCGTTGAGAAAGCCAAGAAGGTCGGCAAAGCACTGAAATGGGAGATCGACGGCGGCGAAACCGCGCCCGATTTGAGCTTCTACGGTTCCGCCGACTGGATTCGCGGCATGATCATGAGTCCGGGGCACAAGGATCGTTACGGCAAGAAGAACCTCATGCCCGGCTTCCGCAATACCGAGGGGCCCGGCAGCGAGCTTTCGATCCGCGAGTTTCACGATACAAATCCGCCTCCCGACGGTCTGAAAGAAACGCCCTTGCAGCATCTTTCCGACGTGGAGCGCGAGTTGATCATACGATGGATACGGCGCGATTACCGCCCCGTTTACGGCGGCGCGGTGATCGCGAAGTAGTGGTTTAGCCGTCCGCCTCTGGCGGGCGCGTGTTTTGTTTTTGCAACAGGAGTGATCGATGTCTATGCAGGTGAGAATGGGTATCGCGGGCATCACGTTCGCGGCCGTGGTGGGCATGGTCGGGCTATCCGGCGCGTCCGAGCTCGGTGGGCAAAACGAGTTGAACGCCACGGTCGTAAAGATCGCGGAAGCCCTGAAGAAGGGGGATAAACAAGGCGCCAAGAAACTCGCGGCCGTGGCAGTCGCGAACAAGGACCTGCCCACGGATCACGAAAGCTTGATGACGGTATTTCGGCTTCGCACTAAAAAGGGCCTCGGCTTTGGCCCGAAAGCGTTCCTGGAAGAGAAGAACGACGGAATTCGCAAAGGGCTCGGCTTCGCCAAGGAGGGGGCGGCGGAACTGGCCAAGAATCACACTGCGGTGGAGACGACGGGCTATTGGGTCGCCGCGGTCGCCGAGCTGTCGATCGCCAAGGGCTGGGACGCCGACGAAGCCATGAAAACCAAGGCTCGCTGGAAGACCTTCTCAGAAGAGATGGTGAACCTGGGCGTCGCATTCGCGGAAGCGGGCGCGAGCAAGAACGCGGATAAGATTCGCACGGCCGCCGACAAGTTGGACGCCTCCTGCAACCGTTGCCATGATGTATTCAACCCGTAAATCAATCGTGGGTCGGGCTTTCCAGCCTGACGAAACCCGCAAGAAAAGTCCGGCTGGAAAGCCTGACCTACACCCAAACGAAGGAAACCAAACAGGAGACAATTCATGAAGACGAGTGTTCGCATGGGGATCGTCGCCATCACGTTCGCCGCCGTCCTCGGTTTGATCGCATTTGCCGGGTCGACGAATGGTCAGGGAAAAAAGGGCGGCCTGCACGATGCCGTTAAGGACATCGGCGAGGAAATCCGCAAGGGGAACAAGGACGCCGCCAAGAAGCTAGCGGCGAACACCGCCAAGAACCTGGAAGATACCGAGACGCTCATGAAGCTCTTCAAGCTGCGCAAGCAGAAGGGTCTCGGCGCCGGCCCCATCGCGCTGAGTAGCGAAGGCAATGACGGCATCGAAAAGATGATTCGCGATTTGGCCAAGGAAGTCCCCGGCGGCATCGCCAAGCAGTCGGCTTCCCTCGAAACCATGGGCTACTGGATCTCCGCCATGGGCGAAATGAGCCATGCCGCCCACTCCAAGGTCGACTTCGGCGGCAAGAAGTCGAAGGCCAAATGGCTGGAATGGTCCGACGAGATGCGCGAATTGGGTGTAGTGTTCGCCAAGGCCGCGGCGACCAAGAAACCCGCCGAGATCAAGGCGGCGGCCGCCAGGGTCAACGCCAACTGCAACGAGTGCCATTCGATCTTCCGCCAGAATTGACGGCGTGGATGAGAGCCCGCCGCAAATCGGCGGGCTCTTACGTTGCACACCGCGGCCCGCGGAGGCTGAACATGTCCAGCATGCGATCGGCCGTCATCGCAGGCATTATTCTCGTTGCTTGCACGCCGTTCCTCGCGGTCACGTCCGCGCCGATTCGTTTGCCATTGGCCCCTCTCGACGTTGATGAAGATGTTCTTCCTCCCCTCGACAAGGATCATCGCGTCAATGTGAACAACATCGCCAAGTCGATCCGCAAAGGGAACCTATCGGCTGCCAGAAAGCTTGCTGCCGACGCCGCCAAGCAATTCGAAGATTTCTACGAACTCGAAAATCTGTACCGGCAGCGGAACAAGGGCGGACTCGGGTGGAGCACGCGCCCGGGACCTGTCGCGCTTCAGGACGGCCTGGAACGCCAGATGTTGATCATGATGCGAGGCGCCCCCGCAAACGTTCTGCTCGACCAGGAGCACAACCTCGAAGCCGCGTATGCATTCCTGGCCATGGCCGAGCTTACCATCGTCATGGCCCCCAAGAAGAACATGGGCCGCAAGACCATCGCGCTCTGGAACTCACAATCGCAGGCGCTGCGGGACTCGGCCAACGAGTTGCGTCAAGCGTTCGCCGTCAATGACGCCAGGGGCGTCAAACAAGCCGCCACCAAGATGAACGACGCCTGCGCCCGATGCCACGATGTCTTTAGGGATTGACGAAAGGCTTCATGTAAGTCATCGCCCGTTTTGCCGTGGTGACGGCGTCGTGGCTGTGGCGGCTCAACTCGACGTGCACGCCGCCAGCGTAGCCAATTTCGTGCAGAGCTTGAAAGATCGGCGGAAAGTCCATCTCGCCATCGCCGAACATGAGATGATCGTGAACGCCTCGCCGCATGTCCTCGATGTGCACGTTCCAGAGCCGGTCCTTCCACCGATGAATGTGCTTCGCGATGGGCAACTCGCCCTGGCAATACAGATGGCCGACATCGAGCGTCAGGCCGAACCGTGGATGAGCCACAAACAGCTCGAGTTCGGCGAACCGTTCCATGGTGTCGATGAACATGCCCGGTTCCGGTTCAAACGCCAGGCGCACGTTCTGTTCCTCGGCATAGTCGCAAAGGACGGTGCATTCCGCAATCAAGAGCGGTAGCAGGTCGGCGCGCGATGCAGCCCAATCCGGTGTGCCCGACCAGAAGCTGACCGCGTCGGCGTTCAACTCGGCCGCGATGTCCACGGCTCGCATCAAGAAGTCGCGCCGCCGCTTGCGCTCGGTCTCGTGTTGGCTCAGCAGCGTCGGTTGGTGCTTTCGGCGCGGATCAAGCAAAAAGCGAGCGCCGGTTTCGATGACGCAGCGCATGCCGAGTTGCTGCAGCAGAGCGCGAATCTCATCGCATTGCTTCGTGCACGCGGGATCGAATGGATTGAGAGCGTGATGGTCGAGTGTGATGGCGACGCTCTCGTACCCGAGGTCCGCCAGGATTTCCAGGGTGGCTTCGAGGCGATGGTGCGCGAAGCCGTTGGTGTTATAGCCGAAGAGCATGGTTGTTGCATCCCAGGGATTCGGAGTGCCTCATCCCTGGGCTTCATGGTACGGCTTCTACGTAAGCGACTTCGGGGACATGCTTGCGGAGCTCTTCCTCGATGCCGTTGACAACGAGCATGATGGAGCTTGGGCAATTGCCGCACACGCCGCCGACGCGGATGCGTGCGACGCCGTCGGTGACGTCGAGGACTTCGAGGAGCGTGCCGTCCATATCAAGGGCCGGGCCGACGTGCTGCGTCAGCGCGGCAGCGACGCGGGTTTTCAGGTCATCGGTCGAAATCATGGCAATACCGTCTCCTTGCAGCACGAGTATCCATCATACCACCTGCCACCGTTCGGAATCGATCGGCCGCACTCGGCCCTCACGTTGTAACTTGAGCAATCCCGCCAACACTTGGGCGCGAGCGAAACGCATCAGCACCTCCGGCGTACCGCGATACAAACGTGCGGTCATATCGTCGATGGCGGCCGGGCCCTCGGCGAGCGTGTCGAGCAGTTGCTGCTCACGTTTGGCGCGATGCTCGAGGGCAGCGTCGAGCACACCGGCGGGGTCCGCGCTGACGTTGCCGTGCGAGGCGAGCAAGAGCCGGCTCGGCAGTGCCCGCAGTCGGCGCAGCGACTGCAGGTACTCCGCCATGTCGCCGTCGGGCGGCGCGATGACCATCGAGGTCACCGTCGACACCATGTCGCCGGCGAACAGCAAGCGATACACGGGCTCGAAGAACGCCAGATGCCCCGACGCATGCCCCGGCGTGTGGAGGACGTCGAGATGCCATGGACGGCCATCGGCGGGGCAAGGGCCGAGATCAAGACGGTCGCCGTCTTTGAGCAGGTGATGCACCGGCAAACGGTCCTTCAGTCGTTCCGCAGTTCGCGAGTGGGCCCAGATCGGCACACCGTATCGGGCGGCACACATGTTGGCGGCGCCGACATGATCGGGATGATGGTGCGTCAGGACGATCGCTGTGAGAGGAGTGGCGGCATGTTGTTCGTCAACCACGTCAAACAGCCGCTGGTGTTCGCCCGGATCGTCGGCGCCCA
>Ga0194132_10007637_pt1 | contig 15981 bp, 14 predicted proteins | sample TA2KigOf80mmetaG_FD_148612 | JGI IMG/M metagenome (GOLD analysis project Ga0194132, IMG submission 148612) | Freshwater microbial communities from Lake Tanganyika, Tanzania - TA2015054 Kigoma Offshore 80m | ecosystem: Environmental > Aquatic > Freshwater > Lake | place: Tanzania: Lake...
CTCGGTCATTTCGGCAGGAAAGAGGCAGAAACGCTGGGAATCCCAGGGTTCCGGCGCACATGCCATGCCGAAAGTCGAAGGTCATCTGGGAAATAGGGGGCTGTGCGCCGCGCGGTACCGGCCGAACGAGCCGCGTGCGGTGCTGCGCGAGGCCGCGGCGCTCGCCATCGAGGGCCACCCGCGCACCGGCACCGGGGCCGTGACCGCGCCGCTGCCGGCGCACGCGCTCGCGGTGCTGAACCGGCTGTTCGTGTCCGACGTACCGCTCGCGGAGTTCCAGCGCGAACTGGCCGACACGCACGCGCAGCAGCCGGAGGTCACGCCCGCGGCGCGGGCCGCGCACCTCGGCCTGCAAACGGTGCTGCTCGCGGTGCCGCTAGCCGTGCTGTTCGTGCTCACGTTCACGCTCTCGGTGTGGCTCGCGCTGGGCGCGGAGGCGAAGGCGAACGCGGCCCGGCGCGCGGCGGCGGTTCTGGCCGACCCCGCGGAGCGCGCGAAGTTCGCCCAAACCGGCGACCGCGCCCTCGACCGCGAGTTGGAAGCGGCCGTGTCGAACCCGCGGGCGCAGGTGCGCGCGGCCGACGCCGCTGCCCGCGCCACCGCCGAGGCCGAGACGCGCGCCGCGTCGCTGCTGCTGCTCCAACAGCGGATCGCGGCCAACACGCGCGATACCGCCACGAACGCGGAGTCGGGCGAGGCCGCGCGCCGGCTCATGGTGCGCGAGTTCGTGCTGTGGGCCGGGGAGCGCACCGCGGGCGGGCACGACGACCCGTTCCGCAGTTCCGCCGCCGCGGTGCAGGTGCTCGTGCTGTTCGCCGTGGTGCTGGCGGGTATGGTGCTGAGCGCCGCGCTCACCCGCGGCGGGGTCTCGATGCTGCTGGCCGGGGTCGCGGTGGTGCGCGGCGATGGCCGCCCCGCGTCGCGCCGGCAGTGCGCCGGCCGCGCCGTCATCGTGTGGGGCCCGGTGGCCGGGTTGCTACTCGGTTCGGCGCTGTTGCAGGTGTACGCGCCCGGGCTGCCGTACCTCGCGGCGGGCCTGTTCCTGCTGGCCGCGGGCCTGCTCCCGGCGTACGCGGTGCTGGCCCTCCGCTACCCCGCGCGCCCGCCCCACGACCGCTTCGTGGGCACGTTCCTCGTGCCCGGCTAGCGCGCCGAAAAAAGCGCGCGCGCACCTTGACCGAATGTGACATCTCGTATACTATCAGGATGAGTGTTCACGAGTGTACGCGATGCCGCATCGTGTCGCGCGACCCGAACGGAGGTGCCTTGTGCAACTTTTTTCGAGTTTTGCCACTTCCGGGTGTGCGACGGCGGGGCCACATTCTGATAAGCGCCAGTTGTACCAGAGCGTTTCGATTTGCAACTTCGGCGCGGGTCGGTGGGCCTTGTGCAACCGATGTTGAAAAGTCCCCGCTTCAGCGGGTCTTCGCGCCGGAGCGGTTCACTCCGAACAGGCGCGCCGCCCGGCGCTTGTGGGCGGCGTGCCGCGGGGGTACAGTGAGTGCGCCGGGAGCGTCCCGCCCCGCGCGCCCCAACGGAGCCTCACCATGCGCCTCACTCTCGCCGTTGTCGCCGCCCTCGCGCTCGCGGCCCCGGCCCCCGCCCAAGACGTCTCCCTCAAGTGGACCCTCAAAGAGGGCGACCAGTTCTACACCAACACCGTCGCGGACATGGACATGACCATGACCGTGCTCGGCACCGACGTGAACGTGAAGATGAAGATGACCGGCGTGCAGCGGTACAAGATTCTCTCGTCCAAGCCGGGCGCGACGAAGGTGGAACTGACGATGCTGGCCCTCAAGATGACCGCCGAGGGGCTGCCGGCCGGCGCGGGCGGGGTCGGCGACATCGGCGACCGCGTGAAGGGCGCGACCGTGACCGCGACCCTCAACGACGACATGGAGGTCACGAAGGTCGAGGGCTACGACAAGTTCATCGACAAGTTGGCCGGCGACAACGAGGCCGAGCGCAAGCAGATGAAGACCCAGTTCTCCGAAACCGCGGTCGGGCAGATGGTGTCGCAGGTGTTCTCGTTCGCCCCGGCGAAGGCCGTGAAGGTGGGCGACACGTGGAACCGCACCGACAAGGTGCCGACCGGCGGGTTCGGCGACGCCAGCGTGAAGCAGAAGTACAAGCTCGACTCCGTGACCGGGGGGGTCGCGAAGCTGGGCTTGGAGGGCGACATGAGCTTCAAGGCCGGTGACGGCGCGATCCCCGGGCTGCCGGAGGGCGTGAAGGTGACGAAGTTCGACCTCAAGGCCGACAAGATCACCGGCACGGTGCTGTTCGACACGAAGGCCGGGCGGCTCAAGGAGACGAAGCAGAATATGAGTTTCAGCGGCACCATCGCGATGTCGGCCAACGGGATGGACCTCGAGATGAAGATGAAGATCAAGGGCACGCAGACCGCCACCGTGACCGACAAGAACCCGACGAAGGACTGAGCGCGGTCAGGGGACGCGCGCGCTCACTTCCCTTGTGACGGGTACACCGGGTTCAGGCCGCGCTCCCACGGGCGCGCGGTCAGGTCGTGGCCGATCCGCGCGAAGTGGTCGAACACCTTCTTCTGTAACTCGTCCGCGCGGCGCGGGTCGGTCTTCGAGATGTCGCGCGTCTCGCCGGGGTCCGCGGTCAGGTCGTACAGCTCCCGCGTGCGCGTCTCCAACGTGTAGATCAGCTTCCACCCGTCCGGCGTCACCACGGAGCGCTTGTAGGTGTACTCGCGGTAGTCGGTTTCCGAGTACACGTCTCGCGCGACCGCTTCGCCCTTCAGCGCGGGAACGAGGCTCGTGCCGCGCAGTTGCTTCCGCGCGGCCTCCGGCACGGTCGCGCCCGCGAGGTCGAGAACCGTCGGCATCACGTCGATGCCGCTCACGCGGTGCGCGATCTGCTTCCCGCCGCCCGCGCCCGGCAGGTTGATGACCAGCGGCACGCGCACGTGCTCGTCGTAGAGCGCGAACCCGTGGTCGAAGCGCCCGTGCTCGTGGAACTCGGTGCCGTGGTCCGAGGTCAGCACGAACACCGTGTTCGCGGTCAGTCCGAGGGCGTCGAACTCGTCGAGGAACCGGCGGAACTGGGCGTCGGCGCGGGCGATCTTCTCGTCGTACACGGCGCGCCAGAAGTCCACGTCGGCCGGGCGCACGGCGGCCCGGCCGCGGTCCAGTCCCTCTTCGCGCAGCAGTTCTTGTTCGCGCGGCGCGCCGGTGAATCGCTTGTCGTAGTCCGCGGCCACGAAGCGGTAGTCGAGGCCGCCGGGCGGGAGCCGCTGGCCGTGGCAGTCGTACCCGTGGAGGAACAGGAAGAACTTGCGGTCGCGGTTCGCGCGCACCCACTCCAGCGCCTTCGGCACGCTCCGATCGAACCCGCCGAAGGTATCCCTTTCCTGATAGTAGGTGTCGAACCCGAGTTCGAAGCCGAACCCGGCGCTGACGCCGGCGTTGCCGGTGAACCCGCCGGTGGCGTACCCGTTGAGCCGCATGAGCTGGGCGAGGGTGGCGAGGTTCGGGGCGCGATCACGCAGGTCCGCGGGCTTGCGCTCGCGGGCGTTGAACACCGCGAACTTGTTCACCATGCGGTGCTCGGACGGGTACACGCCGGTGAACCACGTCATCGAGGCCGGCACGGTCCACGGGGCGACCGAGCGCGCGCTCGTGAAGGTGAAACCGGTGCGGGCGAGGGAATCGATGGTCGGCGTGACCGGGCGCGGGTTGCCGAGGTGCCCGACGTGCGCGGCCTGCAGCGCGTCGAAGCTGACGAACACGACGTTGCAGTTGGGGAAGCGGAACTCGGTGCGGGCCGGTTCCGGGGCCGGCGGCGCGGGCGCGCGCCCGCACCCGCAGAGGAGCAGAACGAGAAACGCGAGGCGGCGCATGGCGGGCACGATGTCAGGGGGTGCGGGCGACGCGGAACCCGACCGTGTAGCTGCGCTCGCCGGGGCCGAGCGCGCCGCGACTGGCCGACCGGCAACTCGTGTCGCTGACCAGCCACGAGCCGCCGCGCACCACCTTGTGCGCGCCGGTGTCCGGTCCCTTCGGGTCGTCGCGCGGGCTTTTCTCGTAGTAGGTCGCGCCGTACCAGTCGGCGCACCACTCGCCCACGTTGCCGTGGGTGTCGTACATGCCGCGGCGGTTGGCCTTGTAGCTACCGACCTCGGCGGTGCGCCCCAGTTCGTAGGTTTCCGGGCCGGAGTACCCGCCACCGGGGAGCAGCAGCTTCGCGTTCGCGTCCGTCTTGTAGGTGGTGCGGCCGTGGTGGAACGGGGTGATCGTCCACGAGCGGCACGCGGCCTCCCACTCGGCCTCGGTCGGGAGCCGGTACCCGGTGCCGCCCAGCACGGTCACGGTCGCGGCGGTGATCGACTCGTTCTTGTTGCTGACCACGTTCGTGAGCTTGTAGTACGGCGGGTAGCCGTCGAGCGCGCTGATCTTGTTGCAGAAGTCGAGGGCGTCGTACCAGCTCACCTGTTCGACCGGGTACGGGCCGGTGTCCTTGCCCTTCACCTTGTCCGAGCCGCCGCCGCTGAACGCGAACCAACTGGGGTTCCGGTCCATCACCTTGCGGTACTGGGCCTGCGTCACTTCGTAGGTGCCGATGAGGTACGCGCGGGTGAGCCGCACTTGGTGCAGCGTTTCGTCCTCTTGGGGCGCGCGCTCGCCGTTGGGCGATCCCATCTCGAACTCGTGCGCGAGTACCACGGACATGACGAGCTTGGTCGATTTGCTGACGCCCGCGGCCCGGAGCACCGCCACGAGCAACCCGTGGGCGCGGTGCCGCACCTCGGGGTCGTCGCTCTTGGTGGCCTCGCGCAGTTCGGGGAGCGCCGCCTCGCCGAGTTCCTTCAGCTGTTGGGCGGCCTGTTCGCGGAGCCGGTACTCCGGGCTGCCGAGGAGCTTGGCGGCCTCGCGCGCGCGGTGGGCGCGCTTGCGGGCCTCTTCGGGGTCCGGTTCGGGGGGCGCGGCGGTGGCCACGGCCAGCACGCACACGAACCCGAACCCGTTAAACAGGCGACGCATTCAACGGCTCCGCGGAGAGGAACGAATCGTGGGTGATTGTCCCGCGCCGCCGCCCCGCGGTCAACCGTGCGGCCGAACGCGCGCGCTCAGGTAACGGCGAACTCGGTCAGGTGCCGGGCCTCCAGAGGGCACGCCGTGGGTGTACAAGACCGCCGTCCGGCCGAGCACCGGGCGGCGACCGACACACGAGAGCGACCAATGCCCGCGAAGAACGTGTATCACGACGCGGTCGTCGACGCCCTGAAAGCCGACGGGTGGACGATCACCGACGACCCGCTCACGCTCAAGGTGGGCGACCGCGTCCTGCGCATCGATCTCGGTGCGGAGAAACTGCCCATCGGGGCCGAACGGAACGGCGAGCGGATCGCAGTGGAAGTCCAGAGTTTCACAGGCCCTCGCCCGTCACGGACCTGCAACAGGCGCTGGGACAGTTTCTCATGTACCGCTTGGTTCTCGCGGAGCAGCAACCGGATCGCGCGCTCTTTCGTGCCGTTCCCCAACAAGTGTATGATGGGATCATGGCGGAAGAACTTGGGGAACTGGTGACTACCGGGACGGCACTTCGGGTGCTGGTGTTCGACGCGACCGCGCGTGAGGCGAGGCGATGGATCAGGTGAGCCGCTACCGCGCGACGGTGCGCCGGGTGCTCGACGAGTTCGCCGCTTGGATCACGAAGCCGGACGATTCGATCCGGTGTGAGGTCGTTTTTGACCCCTCACTCGATCACTTCGAACTGGTCCGGTTCGGGTGGGACGGCCGCCGGCGGGTCCACGGCGTCTTGTTCCACCTCGACATCATCGGGGGCAAAATCTGGGTGCAGTACGACGCCACCGACCGCCCCATCGCGGAGGAATTGGTTCGGGCCGGGGTGCCGAAGGAAGACATTGTTCTCGGCGAACAACCGCCAGAACTTCGGGCTCATACCGGCTACGGCGTCGGCTGAGGGCCGCGCCTTACATCGTGCGGCCGAAGGCGGGGGCGAGCGCCTTAAGGCGCGCGAGGAGCGCGTCGAGCGCGGTGAAGTCGAGCGTTTGCGCGCCGTCGGAGAGCGCGCGGTCGGGTTCGGGGTGGGCTTCCATTAACAGGCCGTCCGCGCCCGCGGCCAGCGCCGCCAGCGCCATCGGCGGCACGTACGCGCGCTTCCCGGTGCCGTGGCTCGGGTCCACGAACACCGGCAGGTGGCACAGCGTCTTCGCCGGCGGGATCACCGACAGGTCGAGCGTGTTGCGGCTGTGGTCCGAGAACGTCCGCACCCCGCGCTCGCACAGGATCACGTCGTAATTCCCGCCCGCCAGCACGTACTCCGCGGCCATCAGCCACTCTTCAAGCGTCGCGCTCAGACCACGCTTCAGCAGCACCGGCTTGCGGCACTGGCCGACGCGCTTCAGCAGTGAAAAGTTTTGCATGTTCCGCGCGCCGATCTGGATGATGTCGGACGCCTCTTCGACGGCGCTGGCGTGCTCGGTGTCCATCAGTTCGGTGACGACGCCGATGCCGGTCTTCTCGCGGCACTTCCGCAAGATGCGCAACCCTTCGAGGCCCAACCCCTGAAAGCTGTACGGGCTGCTCCGCGGCTTGAACGCCCCGGCGCGCAGGAACTTCACACCCTTGCTGACGAGGTGCTCGGCGGTCGCCAGCATGAGCGCTTCCGACTCGACCGAGCACGGCCCGGCGATGACGGTCAGCGTGGTGGGGCCGATGGTGCCCTGCGCGCACCGGATCACGGTATCGTCGCGCTTCATTTCGCGGCTGGCGAGCTTGTACGGCTTGGTAACGCGAATCGCCTCTTCGACCCCGTAGAGTACCTCGAACAGCGACTTATCGACGGCCCCGGTGTTGCCGGTAATGCCGATGGCGGTCCGCGTCGCCCCCGGCATGACGTGCGCCGTCAGCCCCTGCGCTTCGATCACCTTGACCACTTTGGCGACCTGCGACGCGGCGGCGTGCGATTGCATCACGACGAGCATGTTTTGTGAACCTTCGTTGACTCGTTCGGTGCGCGTTGGCGCGCCGCTTAGTTGGCGTCGGTCGTTGGCGTGGGGTATTATACGAGACACGGGCCAACCCTCCGCGAGGCCGCATGGACCTCCCCTCCGACGAACACCTGCACCGCGCCGTGACCGAGTTGGGCGAGCCGGCCGCGCTGTTCCGCGTCAGCCCGGCGCGGTTCGCGGCGAAGCTCGCGCTGGGCCTGTCCCTCGTGCTGGTCGGCCTCGTTGCCAACTACCTGTGGTGGGTGGACGGCCCGGCCACGTTCGACCACTTCGTGTTCCACCTGCTGTACATCGTGCCCCTGATCGGCGGGGCGCTGCTGTACCACATGCACCGCAACCGCGGGCTGTATATCCTCATCTACCCGACCGGGCTGCTCCGCTTACGCCGCGGCGAGGTGGATTCGTTCCCGTGGGTAGATATTGAACAGGTCGGACTGAAGGTGCAGCGCGCCGACGGCGCGGAGTTCGCGCGCGACCCGCACGGCGCGGCCGCTGCCTGCTGGCTCGCGGCCGACCTGCCCACGTTCAAGCTCTGGGACTCCGGCCTGACGGTGACGCGTGCCGACGGCACCGAGGCGCACTTCGGCCCGGCCCTGTCCGACTACGCGACCCTCGCCGAAGAGGTGCAGAAGCGCACGTTCGCGGTCCTGTGGCCGGCCCTCCGCGCCCGGTTCTACGACGGCGCGCGAGTTTCATTCGGCGAGATCGAACTCGATTCCGACGGCGTCCACCACAGCGGCAAGTTGCTCCGCTGGCGCGACTTCAAAGAGGTCGCCGTCGCGCAGGGCATGCTCAGCTTCAAAGCCGTGGGCAAGTGGCTCCCGTGGGCGCTGGTGGGCCTGAACAGCGTACCGAACCCGCACCTGCTGTTCGCCCTCGTAGACGAAGCTCTGCGCTTCTATGGACCACCAGAGAGCGAACCGCAACCGCACGAAACCGCACAACCGTGAGGAGTACAGAGGGCACAAGATAGAAGAGATCGAACCACAGAGTCACTGAGGGCACTGAGGAAGACGAATACAGAGAAAGCAGCGAGAACGCAGGATGTTGAAAACAATGTTCTCTTCCTTCCTCTGCCTTTCTGTGCTCTGTGCCCTCTGTGTCTCTGTGGTTAATATTCTTCTCTCCTCTGCCCTCTGTCCTCACCCGGAGTTGCCATGCGCCGGTTGCTGCTCGGTTCGTTGGTGGTGCTGGTTGGGGCGCTCGCGGGGCGCGCGGCCGATGAGCCGGACCGCCCGGCGCTGCGCCAGAAGATGGAGCGCGCGATGGGGCCGGTGCCCGCCGCGACGCGGAAGGTGCCACTCGATCCCAAGTTCGAGGGCGAAGTTGAAAAGCTCGACGGCTACACGCGGCGCAGGGTCACGTTCGCGGTGGAGAAGGGCGACCGCGTGCCCGCGTGGTTGCTGATCCCCAACACCGCGACGCGCACCGCCCCGGCCCCGGCGATGCTGTGCCTCCACCAGACCATCACCATCGGCAAGGACGAACCCGTCGGCCTCGGCAAGCAGGACAGCAAGGCGCAGGCGCTCCATCTGGTGAAGCGCGGGTACGTGTGCCTCGCCCCGGACTACCCCAGCTTCGGCGAGTACAAGTACGACTTCCAAGCGGCGTTCAAGCGCGGCGACTACGCCAGCGGCACGATGAAGGCCATTTGGAACAACATGCGCGCCGTCGACTACTTGCAGTCACTGCCCGAAGTGGCCGGGGACCGCATCGGCGTCATTGGCCACTCGCTCGGCGGGCACAACTCGATGTACACCGCGGCGTTCGACGAGCGCCTCAAGGTGATCGTGTCGAGCTGCGGCTTCTGCAGCTTCGAGAAGTACTACAAGGGGAACCTGAAGGGGTGGACCAGCGACCGCTACATGCCCCGGATCGCCAGCGAGTTCAACAACGACCCGAAGAAGATGCCGTTCGACTTCTCGGACGTGGTCATCAGCTTCGCGCCGCGCGCGTTCATGGCGGTCGCGCCCGAAAAGGACAACAACTTCGAGGTCAGCGGCGTGCGCGACGTGATCGCCGCGGCGGAACCGACCTACAAGAAGCTGAACGCGGCCGAGAACCTGAAGGCGGTGTACCCGGACGCCGGGCACGACTTCCCCGCCGACGCCCGCAAGACCGCCTACGAGTTCATCGACAAGCACCTGAAGAAGTGAGCACCCGCCGCAAGGTTCCCATGAAACCGATCGGCAAGTACACCATCGTGCGCGAGGTCGGGCGCGGCGGCATGGGCGCGGTGTTCGAGGGCTTCGACCCCGCGCTCGACCGGCCCGTCGCGATCAAGCTGCTGCTCGCACAGAGCGACCCGGAGCGGTTCCTCCGCGAGGTGAAGGCGGCGGCCCGCGTCAACCACCCGAACTGCGTCACCGTCTACGACACCGGCACGTACGACGGGCACCGTTCCTCGTGATGGAACTGATTGCCGGGGCCACGGCCGGCGCGCTGCTGGCCCGGCGCGGGCGGCTCACGTGGAAGAACGCCACGCGCATCGTCGCCGCCGCCGCGCGCGGGCTGGGCGCGGTCCACGCGCAGAACCTCGTCCACCGCGACGTGAAGCCCTCGAACCTGCTGGTCACGACGGCCGGGGGTCGTGAAGGGCGCGGACTTCGGCCTCGCCACGGCCGCGGCCCGGACTGCGCGCGGAGGGCCGCGCCCCGGCCACCGCGGACCTCGACGCGCGCGCCGACCCGCGCGGCCCCGACGCCGCCGAGCGCGAGCTGCAGAGCGAGTGGCAGCGGTGCGTGCTCGAGCGCGTCTGGCGCGAACTGGAGGCGCACGAGCGCCGCGCGCCCGGCAACCTGTGCTACACCGCGCTCAAGGTGTGTACCGAGTTCCCCGACGCGGACTCGCCCGAACAGGCCGACATCGCGAGCGCGCGCGCCAAGCGCCCGCTGACCGCGGAGGCGTACCGCAAGCAGGTGAGCCGCGCGCGCCGCCTCATGGCCGAGCTGATTCTGGTCGAAACCGGGCGCGGGCTGGGGGGAGCCGACCGCCGAGGATGTGGAGGCCGATCTGACCGAACTGGGCCTGTGGAACTACGTCGCCGACTACCTGCCCGACGACTGGCGCGCCCGATTCTTCGGCGCGTGAGAAGACAGAAGAAGATTGGCCACAAAAAGGCACAAAACACACAAAGAAGACAGCAGAGAAGAGAAGGCCGGGGTGAAGGCACTCTCCGAAGTTGCTCGCTCTTCTGTCTTCTGCCCGGACCGCGGTCTTGGTTTTCTTTTGAGTGTTTTGTGCCTTTTTGTGGCCAATCTTCTTCTGTCTTGAAGAGGTGCAGTGTGGTTCCCGAATCGTGGCTGGCGGCGCGGTGCGGCGCGGTCGAGGTGTCCGGCGTGCGGAAGCTGTTCGAGTTGGCCCGCGCGCTGAAAGACCCCATCAACCTGAGCATCGGGCAACCGCACTTCGACGTGCCGGAACCGGTGAAGGCCGCGGCCAAAGCCGCCATCGACGCCGGGCACAACGGGTACACGGTCACGCAGGGCGTCCCCGAACTGCTGGCCGCGCTCCGCGCCGACCTGCGCGCGCGGTTCCCGGGGCAGGACCGCGACGTGATCGTCACCAGCGGCACCAGCGGCGGCCTCTTGCTCGCGCTGCTCGCCACCGTGAACCCCGGCGACGAGGTCGTCACACCGGACCCGTACTTCGTCGCGTACCCGAACCTCGTGGCGACCGTCGGCGGCACGCTCGTCACCGTCGATACGTACCCCGATTTCCGCCTCGACGTCGGCAAACTCGAAGCCGCGCTCACGCCGCGCACGAAGGCCGTGCTGCTCTCGACGCCGTCGAACCCGACCGGCGCGGTCATCGACGCCGGCACGCAGAAGCAACTCGCGGAGCTGTGCCGCGCCCGCGGGGTGCTGCTCGTCAGCGACGAGATCTACCGCGCGTTCCACTACGACACCGAACCGCTCTCGCCGGCGACCTACGACCCGAACGCGCTGGTGATCGAGGGTTTCGGCAAGACCTACGGCATGACCGGGTGGCGGCTCGGTTGGGCGCACGGCCCGAAGCGCCTGATTCAAGAGATGGCGAAGTTCCAGCAGTTCACGTTCGTCTGCGCGCCGAGCATGGTGCAGCACGCGGGCGTGGCGGCGCTGGGTTACGACGTGTCCGGCATCGTGGCCGACTACCGGCGCAAGCGCGACCTGTTGGTGAACGCGCTGAAGGGCGACTACGAGTTCGCAGTGCCCGGCGGCGCGTTCTACCTGTTCCCCAAAGTGCCGCGCGGCACCGCGACCGAGTTCGTCGCCCGCGCCATCGAACACAACCTGCTGGTAATCCCCGGCGGCACGTTCAGCCGGCGCGACACGCACGTTCGCATCTCCTACGCCGCGACCGACGAGACGCTGGCCCGCGGCATCGACGTACTGAAGGCGCTCGCACGCGGGTGAAGATCGTAGTCCTCACGCTCCGCGTGAGGACCGTAGAACGTCTCCTTGCGCCCAACCAGCGTTCACTTTGGAACCGCTATCGCTCTCGGTCTTCACGCGGAGCGTGAGGACTACGGTAGCGGGCCGGGTTCCTCGCCGATGCGCCGCAGGTACTCCGGCTCCCACGACTCCTGCTCGTCCACCGGCTCGACATGGACCGTCACCGCCAGTTCCGGCACCGCGGTCACCAGCGCCGCGGTCAGGCGCTCGGCCAAGTGGTGGCCCTCGCGCACCGGCATGTCACCGTTCACGAGCAGGTGAAACTCGATGAACCGCCGCGCGCCGGACAGGCGCGAGCGCAACAGGTGGAACGTCGCCCCCGCGGGCAGGTTCGCGCGGATCAACTCGCGGATCCCCGCCAGTTCGTCGGCCGGGATCGCGTGGTCCATCAGCCCGTCGAACGAGCGGCGGATCAGCCCCAACCCGATCCACGTGATGTGCCCGCCCATCAGGATCGCGAGGGCGGAGTCGAACGCGGTCACGCCGGTGAGGTACACGAGCACCAGCCCGGCCACCACGCCCACCGAGGTCCACACGTCGGCCATGAGGTGCTGGCCGTCGGCTTCGAGGACGATGGACTTGTGCATGCGGCCGTAGTGCAGCAGCACGCGCGCGACGGCGAAGTTTACGAGCGACGCGGCCAGCGCGAGGCCGGTGCCCAGTTCGAGTGAGTTCAGCGGTTCCGGGAAGACGAGCCGGCGGATGCCGTAGGCCGCGGCCCCCAGCCCCGCGCCGATGATGAGCACGCCTTCCAGCCCGCTGGAAAGGAACTCGATCTTCTCGTGGCCGTAGGTGTGCGACGGGTCGGCCGGGCGCGAGGCGTACCACAGGGCGAAGTACGCGGTAAGGGCCGCGAGCAGGTTGACGACCGATTCGAGGGCGTCGGTGAGTAGCCCCACCGAGCCGGTGAGGGCGTACGCGGTGCCCTTCATCCCGATGGTGACGACGGCCGCGCCGACGGACAGCGCCACCGGCCACCGCAGCCGCGCGAGGGGTTCCATTTTGTCATAGTAGGCAGTGGGAGTGGGCAGTGGGCAGAGAAGACAAGAAGCAGCCGAAGGCGTTTACTCCTCTGTCTTCTCTGCCCACTGCCCACTCCCACTGCCTACTACTTCCGCCCCGTCAGTTCGGCCAAGCGCTTCTCGGCCTGCTTGATGCGCTCCGGGTTGGTGTCGTGGTCGACCACGGCGCGGTACAGGTCGATGGCCTTCGCGCGCTCGTTGAGCTGGCGGTCGTAGAGGGTGGCGGCGCGCAGGCGGGCGTCGGTGCGCGTGCCCTTCACCCACTGGGTCGAGCGCTCGAAGTACTTCGCGGCCCGGTCGTACTGCTTGTACGCGCGGCCCTCGTAGATGTCGCCCAGTTGGTACGCGACGTCGCCGATCTTGTCCGAGTTGGGGTACTTGTCCAGAACCTCGCGGAGCAGCAGCTCGGCCCGGCGCATGTTCAGCACGTAGTCGTCGCCGAAGCCCTTGCCCTTGTACTCCATCGCGGTGCGGTACAGTTCGTTCGCGTCCTTCACGTTCACGCGCGCCTCGAGCGTGGGCGGGGGCACGTCCTTCACGTCGAGGTTGTACGACGGCTTCCACAGCATGTGGTACGCCATCAGCTCGCGCTCGGCCCATTGCAGTCGCTGCTTGTCGCCCACTTTGGCGTAGTGCTCGTAAATGGCCTTTAGGCTGTTCTCGTACTCTTTGCGCGAGGCGAGGACGCGCTCGACGTGCTGAATGTCGGTGGCCACGGCGGGCGGGGGGACGTTGTCGGCGGGCGGCAGCGCGCCCTTCGTCGGTTCCGTCAGCGGTTTGCTCGGCGACTCGGCCAGCGCCCACCCCGCGGCGACGGCCCCGCACCCGACGAGGCCCAGAAGTAGCGTTCGCATCAGTAGCCCCCTCGTTTGAGAGGACAGGGGACAGAGGACAGAAAAGCAAAATGCACTTTCTGTCCTCTGTCCCCTGTCCCCTGTCCCCTGTTGCGGGGGCTACTTCTTGCCGTCGCCCCCCTTCAGCGGTTCGTGCGCGCCGGTGCCGGGCTTCGGATCGACCGGCGGGCCGCCCATCTTGGAGTCGCCCGGCGCGCCGGTGGGCGTCGAGCCGCCACCGGGGTACGGGGTGTGCGACCCGCTGGTGCGCTGGTCCGGGCGGCCGAAGATCATGCGCCCCGCGGGCGTTTGCAGCACACTCGTGACCACGATCGCGATGTCCTGCCCGATCAGGTTCCGCCCCTGCTCGATCACCACCATCGTGCCGTCGTCCAGATAGCCGACCCCCTGCCCGATCTGGTCCCCGGCCTTCACCACCTTCACCTGCATGTACTCGCCGGGAATCGCTACCGTCTTCAGCGCGTTGGCGATCTCGTTCAGGTTGATGACGTCGACGCCCTGAAGCTGCGCGATCTTGTTCAGGTTGAAGTCGTTCGTGACCACGCGGGCGTTCAGCGCCTTGGCGAGGATCACGAGGCGCTCGTCCACGCGGATGCGCTCGCCGGTGCGCAGTTCGGCCACGTTCCCGTCGTGCAGTTGCAGGTCCAGCTTCGGGTTGCTCTGGAGCCGCTTGAGCACGTCCAACCCGCGCCGCCCGCGGTTCCGCTTCAGCTTGTCCGCACTGTCCGCGATGGCCTGAAGCTCTTGCAGCACGAACCGCGGCACGATCAGCGTCGTGTCGATCAATCGAGTATCGCACACGTCCGCGATCCGCCCATCAATGATAACGCTCGTATCGAGAACGAGAGACTTCCCGCCCTTTGTCTGTTTGGAAAACTCGACATAAGGGATAATGAAGCGAAACTCGTCCTTAGTCTGCAAAAGTGTTGAAATCGTCACATAGCAACACACCACGGTAATCAGCACGCGCCCGATCGTCGCCACCTGTGGCTTGTCGAAGGCGTCCTTCAACAGCGGTTCGAGCACCAGCGAGAACAGGTAGCCGAGGAGTAGGCCGAGCAGCAGGCCGAAGTAGATGGCGGAGATGGTGGTGATCTGCTTCTGCTTCTCGCGCACGTCGGTGAAGATCACGACCCCGCCCAGCCCGAGGATCGCGAGCGGCACCAGTATCATGCTCGCGACGTCGAGCGGCTGGATGAACAGGCTGACGGAGAAGATCGCCATCCCGATAAGAATGGCGACGTATGCGATGCGCAAGAGCGGGAGCAGCATGAGGAACCTCGGTCGGGGCGAGCGGAACAGGGGACTTACACCCCCGCTCGCCATTGATTTTACAGTTCGGTCGAGGGCAAAAACAGTCGCCGGTACTCCAGTTGGGCGAACCGGTCGGTCATACCGGCCAGATAATCGCCCACGACGCGCTCGAGGCAGTCGAGGCGCGCGCGGGCGGCCGTCACCCACCCCGGCGGGGGCGGGCCGATGACCGCGTCGGCCCCGGTCCAGCGGCGCAGGTGCTTTTCCGGTAGCAGCGCGGGCGCTCGCGCGTACTCCGCGAACAGGGCCTGTAGCACGCGCTTCCCGTTGGCCGTCATGCGCAGTACGCGGTGGTGCTTGTACACTCGCTCGTGCAGGAACCGCTCCAGCCCGGCCTTCAACTTGCGCACCTCCGGCGTGAACCCGACCAGCGGGGCGCTGGCCGCGCGCACGTCGGTCACGGTCTTCACGTTGGCCGCGGCGATGCGGTTCGCGGTGTCGTCCAGCAGGTCCGTAACTTGCCACGCGAGCAGTTCGCGCACCACGGCGACGCGCAGCGGCCCGCCGCTCAGCCCCGGCGTGTGCGCACGCACGCGCTCGACCGCCCGCGCCCAGAACTCGACGCGACTCAGTTCCTCCAACGTGATGAACCCCAACCCGAGCGCGTCGTCGGTGTCGTGCGTGTCGTAGGCGATGGAATCGACCACGTCAGCGATCTGCGCTTCGAGCAGCGGCGCGCCCGCGCCCCGGAACTCCGCGCACTCCGGCGCGTCGAGCCGCCCGCTATGTTGGACGAACGCCTCGCGCACTTCGAACGACAGGTTCAGCCCCGGGAACTGCGGGTAGCGCTCTTCGAGCTCGTCGACGCGGCGCAGGCCGAACAGGTTGTGGTCGAACCCGCCGAACGGCTTCAGGCACTCGTCGAGCGCGTCCTCGCCGGCGTGCCCGAACGGGGGGTGCCCGATGTCGTGCGCCAGCGCGATGGCCTCGGCCAAGTCCTCGTTCAGCCGCAGCCGGCGCGCGACGGTGCGCGCCAGTTGCGTCACCTCCAGCGTGTGCGTGAGCCGCGTGCGGTGGTGGTCGTTCACGCTCGCCACGAGCACCTGCGTCTTGCCGGTCATGCGGCGGAACGCGGTGCAGTGGACGACGCGCTCGCGGTCGCGCTGGTACAGCGAGCGGAACGGGTGGCCCGGTTCGGGGTGCCTGCGCCCGCGGCTGGCGCGCGACGGCATCGCGTAGGGGGCGAGCCAGCGGTCCTCGAACTCGTGCCAGTCGTCGGTGGTGATCGGTGCGGCCATCGGGCGCTCGTTCGGGGTAATGGCGCGGGGCGTGCCGCCTACCATATTAGACTCGTTGCGCAATAGCGATCGATGGCCTATTCACTAGGGTTATGACGAATTACGAGAAAT
>Ga0194132_10007639_pt1 | contig 15976 bp, 17 predicted proteins | sample TA2KigOf80mmetaG_FD_148612 | JGI IMG/M metagenome (GOLD analysis project Ga0194132, IMG submission 148612) | Freshwater microbial communities from Lake Tanganyika, Tanzania - TA2015054 Kigoma Offshore 80m | ecosystem: Environmental > Aquatic > Freshwater > Lake | place: Tanzania: Lake...
CGACGGCGAGGATGCGGTCCGCGCGGAGGGCGATCGCCTGGGCGCGGCGCGACTGCGCGTCGAGGGTGATGACCCGGCCACCGTGGAGGAGGAGGTCCGGCACATCGACACCGTACCGCACATCACGCGCGCGAGTCCTAGACCGGCGAGACCGAGTACGTGTACCGCCCGCCGGACAGCACGGAGGCGGTGCCGCTGCGAAGCCGGGCCCACGACGGCGCGAGCTTCGGAAACGAGATCTCGGCGTGACCGATCGCAAGGTCGTCGATCACGGCGCGGCCATCGTCGGCTGTGGTGTCCTCGATCACGCGCGAGGGATGGATGAGCGAGCGCACCTTGAACGCCAGCTCGAGCGAGTCGTCCTTCCAGACGGACTGGACTCGGAGCACGAACCCCGCCTTGCCGAACGTCTGCCCCGGGATGCCGTAGGTCTTTCCGTAGACCGACCCCTTCGTGTAGAGCTTGTTGTTCGCATAGAGCCAGGCGAACGCGTCTTTCACGTTCGCCTCCAGCAGGAGCGCGTTCTCGAGCATCTCCTTCCCGGTGCCGTACGGCATCGACTCCGCCTTGGCGTCCCAGGTCGTCATCGTGCTCAGGTGCTTGGACTTGAACTCGTCCCAGTTCGGATAGTCCCGCTGGCGGATGTCCTTGGCGTACGAACGGCCGCTTTGATCGGTCACGACGGTGTCCCCGTCGAAGCCGACGACGATGGTCGCCGGACCGCCATTGATCACCAGCTCGTCGGCCAACGCCTGCGCATACGGCACGACCGCGCCACCGCTCCACGTGATGCCCGACGCGCACGCGACGAGCTTGATCTTCTCGAGCTGCACGGTCTTGACGAGGCCGCGCTTGACGAGCTTCGTGGCGAGAGCCTCGGCGGTATAGTCCTCGACCTTCGTCGCGGAGCCGTGCGCCAGCAAGTACAGGGTCTCGGTGGACTTGAGCGTCGAGAAGTCCGCCCAGCTCAGATGGCAGATCGCGTCCTTCGGGTGCCGCCGCCAGATGTTCAGCATCTCGATGTAGTTGCCGAGGTCCACGGGCTTCGTGACGACGCAGATCATCAATTGGCACTATAGATCTCCACGAGTTCCCGAAGAAGTATTTTCGTGCTCCCGCTCGACGACCACGAACAGGTCATCGCCACGACTCTGCTCGGCACGCTGCACGGCTCGTACTTCGCGTACCGGCACTTCCTGGAGCGGCAGGAGCCGACCCGGATCGGCACCGACGTCAGCGCCGGCCGGCGGGAAGGCCGCAAGCCCGCCGCTTGACTCGGGGCCCGCGGACGAACGAGGATCGGGCGTGCCCCCCGCGCGCCCGAACCTGCTCGTCATCCTGATCGACGACCTCCGCTTCGACGAGACCGGCATCACGGGCCACCCGTATCTGCAGACCCCGCACATCGACCGGCTCGGACGCGAGGGCGCGGTCTTCACCAACGCGTTCCACACGACGCCGCTCTGCTCCCCCAACCGCGCCTGCATCCTGACGGGCCAGTACGCGAGCCGCCACGGCATCATCGACAACGTCGGCCGCGATGCCGCGAGCCACCGGCTGCCGAACTATCACGTGGCGCTCCAGGCGCTCGGCTACGAGACGGCGCACATCGGCAAGTGGCACATGGGCAACGACGCCTCGCCGCGGCCGGGGTACGACCACTGGGTGAGCTTCCCCGGCCAGGGCAAGCTCGTCGATCCCGAGCTGTGGGAGGACGGCGCGCTGCGCCCGGCGCGCGGCTACATGACCGACCTCCTGAACGAGCGCGCGGTGGCGTTCGTGCGGCGCACGCGCACCAGGCCGTTCGCGCTGTTCCTCGCGCACAAGGCCGTGCATCCCGACATCATCCAGCAGCAGGACGGGCGCATGGACGCGAGCTGGATCGGCGGCTACGTCCTGCCCGAGCGCCACCGCGACCTCTACGCGGGCGCGACGTATCCGCCGCGGCCGAGCGTGCGGCCGCTGGAGGAGGTCGCGAAGACGAAGCCGGCGCTGCGCGGGCTCTTCGCGGAGCGCGCGAAGCCCGCGTCGCAGGACATCCTCGCGAAGATGGACGCGGGCACCGCGGAGGAGATCCGCAAGCGCGCGGCGATGATGGCCTCCGTCGACGAAGGCGTCGGGATGCTGCGCGCGGCGCTCGAAGCGGCGGGCACCCTCGACGACACCTGCATCGTGTTCCTCGGCGACAACGGCTTCTTCTTCGGCGAGCACGGCCTCACGGTCGAGCGGCGGTTCGCGTACGAGGAAGGCATCCGCACGCCCTTCCTGGTGCGCTATCCGCCGCGCGTGCGCCCGGGGAGCACGATCGATCCGATGGTGATCGCGCTCGACATCGCGCCGACGCTGATCGAGCTCGGCGGCGGGCGGCCCGGCCCCCACGTGCAGGGCCGCTCGTTCGTGCCGCTCCTCGACGGCGCGCGCGCCCCGTGGCGGCCGTCGTTCTTCATCGAGTACTACAGCGAGGGCGCGTGGCCGTGGCTCGTCGGCATGGGCTATCGCGCGGTCCGCACGGAGCGCCACAAGTACATCCACTGGACGCATCACGACGTCGCGGAGCTCTACGACCTCGCCGCGGATCCCTACGAGATGGCGAACCTCGCCGACGACCCGGCGCACGCGGCCGTGCGCGGCGAGCTCAACACCGAGCTCCGGCGGCTCACCGCCGAGGCGTTCGGCCTCTAGCTCACCAGGGCAGGATCGCCGGCTCGTACTCCGCGATGCGCTCCTTGACACGAACCACGTCGGGAACAGCATGACCTGGTCGGTGCCGAGGGCGTCCATGTCGCGCAGGCGCGCGTGCGGATCGCGGCAGCCGAGCAGCCGGCCGAAGCGCTCCTGCCACGCCGGCGTGCCCGGCGTCGGACTCGCGACAGCCCCATGAGCCAGCCCAGCCTCGAGCGCTTCTCCCTCGCCGGGCGCGTCGCGCTCGTCACCGGCGCCACGCGCGGCCTCGGCCTCGAGATCGCCCGTGGCTTCGCCGGCGCGGGGGCGGCGGTCGGGATCAACGGCCGCGATCCGGCGAGCGTGCGCGACGTGGCGGCCGGCATCCCGCGGGCGTTCCCGGCGGCGTTCGACGTCACCGACCTGCCCGCGGCCACGGCGGCGATCGACGAGCTGGTGGGCAAGCACGGGCGCCTCGACGTGCTGGTCAACAACGCCGCGGTCCGCGACCGCCGTCCGCTGCAGGACATCACCGCGGACGACTTCCGCCGGCTCATCGAGACGAACCTCGTGGCGCAGTACGAGCTCGCGCGCGCCGCCGCGCGGCACATGGCGGCGCGCCGCGCGGGACGGATCCTGTTCATCAGCTCGATGGTCGGGCCGCAGTCGTTCAACGGCGATCCCGCGTACGTCGCGTCCAAGGGCGGGCTCGAGGCGCTCATGCGCGCGCTCGCGGTGGAGCTCGGCCCGCACGGGATCGCCGCCAACGCGATCGCGCCCGGGTTCTTCCTCACCGAGCGCAACGCGCCGTTCTTCGAGCACCCGCGCATCCAGGAGCTCAAGCGCCGCATGCCGCTGCAGCGGTTCGGACAACCGGAGGAGCTGGTCGGCGCGGCGATCTTCCTCGCCTCCGACGCGGCCTCGTACATCACCGGCCACGTGCTCACGGTCGACGCCGGGCTCTCGATCGCGCTCTGACCCGTCCGCGCCGCACGGCAAGGTCGGCGCCGCGGAGGCCGCGAAGCGGCTCTACGCGGAGCACGCCGACATGAAGATCCATCTCCACGAGCTCGAAGCCTCGCTGCACGACGCGATGATCCTCTAACGCGCGCGTCAGCGCGCGGCGGCGAGCGCCGCCGCGCGCTCGTGCAGCGCCGGGGCGCCGAGGCGCGCGGCCCACGCGGCGAACTCCGGGCGCGGGCCCGTCCAGCGCACGCCGTCCACGTCGACGCCGATCGGCGCATCCGCGCGCACGGTCGCGATCCGGCGGAACAGCACGGCGAGCTCGCGCTGCTCGGCGAGCGTCGAGGCCAGGCGCACGGCCCCGCGCACCGCCACGTCCCACTCTCCGGCGCGCGTCGGAATCCGCTCGAGGTGCTCGTAGCGCGCGAGCACCACCGCCGCCGACTTCGCGCCCCAGCCCGGCAGGCCCGGATAGCCGTCGGCCGCGTCGCCGACCAGCCCGAGCCAGTCGGCGATCGACGCGGGCCCCACGCCGAACTTCCGGCGCACGCCCTCCTCGTCGCGCAGCTCTTTCGTGCGCCGATCGAGCTGGACCACGCGGGCGCCGCGCACGCATTGCGCGAGATCCTTGTCCGGCGTGCAGAGGACGACCTGCGCGACGCGCGGATCCGCGGCCGCCATGGCGGCGCCCGCCGCCAGCGCGTCGTCGGCCTCGAACTCCACCATCGGCCACACGACCACGCCGAGCGCGGCGAGCGCGTCCTCGAGCGGGCCGAACTGCGCGTGGAGCACCGGGTCGATCCCCTCGCCGGTCTTGTAGCCGGGCCAGAGCGCGTTGCGGAACGACTCGATCACGTGGTCGGTGGCGACGCCCACGTGCGTGGCCCCGTCTTCGAGCATCCCGAGGACGGAGCCGACGACGCCGCGCACCGCGCGCAGCGCGTCCGGCGTCGCGCGCTCGAACGCCCCGGAGGGCGCCATGAAGTAGCGGAAGAGCTCGTAGGTGCCGTCGACCAGATGGACGATCACGCCCTGCACCATACGGCAGTAAGATCGTCCTCGAGAACGAGATTGCGGTGACCGAGCCCTTTCCCATCGTCCGCCATCCGGCGCCGGCGCGCCGGCTGCCGATCCTGGTGAGCGTGCCGCACTACGGCACGCAGCCGCTGCCCGAGCTCACCCACGCCGACTACTGCGAGCCGCGCTTCGCCACGTTCGCGTACGGCTTCGCGGACACGTTCGTCGGCGATCTCTACGCCGACCTCCACGAGCACGGCGCCACCGTGCTGGCCACGCCGTTCTCCCGCATGTTCGTGGACGTCAATCGCCGTCGGGACGACTACGAGGTGCGCGACGGCGCGGTGCGCTCGCGCCGCGGGGTCGTGAAGACCCACACGATGCGCGACGTGGCGATCTTCGCGCAGCCGCTCGCACCCGCGGCGCTCGAGGCACGGCTGCAGGCGCTGTACGACCCGTACTACGCCACGATGGACCGCCTGCTCGACGAGCTCCGGACGGGCTTCGGGTACGCGCTCCTCCTCGACGGCCACACGGGCAGCCCGCGGCGGATGAAGGACCACCAGGTGATCGTGGGCACGTGCCGCGGCGCGACGTGCGCGCCGGAGCTGGCGGACGCGGTGACCGAGGTCTTCACGGGCCACGGCTTCGAGGTGCACCGCGACGTGAGCGGCTACACCGGCGGCAACATCGTGGCCACGTGCGGGCGGCCGGCCACCGCGCGCGTGCACGCGCTGCAGCTCGAGGTGAACGCGTCACTGCTCATGACGTCGACCGCCGACGAGTTCATCGCGCAGGTCACCCGCGGCGAGGTCCCGGCGAAGGCGGACGCCAATATCGCGCGCCTGCGCGCGTGTCTCGCCGAGCTGCTCGATGCTTTACCGCCCGTTCTGCGCGCGCTCGCGTAGTCGGGTCAGGCGCGCGTGACGTGCGCGGCCACGCAGAGCCAGCGCCCCGCCTGCCGGACCCACGTGTCCGTGTAGCGCCCGCGGCCGGGCTGGCCGTCCGGCTTCGTGTAGACCGTGCGCGCGTGGATCAGCGCCACGTCCCCGAACATCCGGATCAGCACGTCCTCCTCGCGCAGGCTCGACACCGCGCATGGCGGCGCGACCTGCTTCAGGAAGCCGGCGCGATCGACCATCGAGCCGTCGGGGTTGCTGTTGAGGAAGTCCGCCGACAGGTGCTCGTCGAACCAGCGCACGTCGGACTCCTGGACGGAGCGGATGTAGTTCCGGTTCAGGTCCTGCAGCACGTCCCGGTCTCTCATGCGGCCCTCTCAGAAGCGCGTGAAGTGCGCGGCGACGCAGAGCCAGCGGCCGTCGCGCCGCGCGTAGATGTCGGTGTACCGGCCCTGGCCGACCTCGCCGCTCGACCGCTTGTCACGAAAGCCCGCGTGGATCAGCGCGACGTCGCCGAAAAGCCGGATGCGCACGTCGATCGCTTCGAGCTGCGAGCCGCGATACGGCCCCGCCACGCGCTTCAGAAACGTGGCCTTGTCGATGAGCGAGCCGTCGGGGTTCGTGGCGAGGAAGTCGTCGGTGAGGTGCTCGTCGTACCAGCGGACGTCGGACGTCTCGGCCGCGCGGAGGTAGCCGCGGTTCAGCTCTTCCAGGATCTGCACGTCGGTCGCGCTCATGCTCGCCTCCCCGGGATGGATGCCGCGATAGTCACGCGAAATCTGGCATGGCCAAAGAGCCAGTTTCTGCGTAGTGTCGAGGGCCAGATGGCGCCCACGACCCTCCTGCTGAATCTTCGCGGCTCCGAGGGCCCGCTGTACCGCAAGGTCTACCTCGCGCTCAAGGCCGCGATCCGGGAGGGACGGCTCGGTCCCGCCGCGCGCCTGCCGTCGAGCCGCGTGCTCGCCGCCGACCTCGGCATCTCGCGCAACACCGTGATGCTCGCCTACGAGCAGCTGGCCGCCGAAGGCTACGTGGTCAGCCGCGATCGCGCGACGACGACGGTGGCCGCCGCGCCGCCGGCGCCCGCGCCGCCCCGGACGAACGGCGCCGCGCCCCGGATCTCGGCGTACGCGGGGCGCCTCACGCGCGCGGTGGCGTTCCCCGCCGCGAAGAGCCGCCGCGCCCCGCGCTACGACTTCCGGTACGGCCAGCCCGCCGTCGACGACTTCGCGCGCGACATCTGGCGGCGCCTGCTCACCGCGCGGGCGCGGCGCGCGGGTCACGATCGCCTCGGCTATACCGAGCCCGCCGGGTACCGGCCGCTGCGCGAGGCGCTCGTCGAATACCTGCGGCGCGCGCGGGGCGTGGCGTGCGACGCCGGGCAGATCGTGATCGTCAACGGCTCGCAGCAGGCGTTCGACCTCGTGTCGCGCGTGCTGCTCGATCCGGGCGACGTGGCGGTCGTCGAGGAGCCGCACTATCCCGGCGTCACGATCCCGTTCGTCGCCGCCGGCGCCCGGCTCGTGCGCGTGCCCGTGGACGGCGCCGGCCTCGACACCGCGCGCCTGCCCCGGGCCGGCGCGCGCGTGGCGTACGTGACCCCGTGTCACCAGTTCCCGACGGGCGTGATCATGGCGCTCGAGCGCCGGCTCGCGCTGCTCGCGTGGGCCGCGCGCACGGGCGCCTGGATCGTCGAAGACGACTACGTCAGCGAGTTCCGCTACGAAGGCCATCCGCTGGAAGCGCTGCAGTCCCTCGATCGCCACGGCCGCGTGCTCTACGTCGGCACGTTCTCGAAGACGCTCTTCCCGGCGCTGCGCGTCGGCTACGTGGTGCTCCCGCACGCGCTCGTGCCGGCGTTCGTCGCCGCGAAGTGGGCCGCGGACCGCTTCTCCGCCGGCCTACCCCAGGAGGCGCTGACCGACCTCATCACCAGCGGACAGTTCGAGCGGTATCTCCGAAGGGCCGGCGCGCGCAACGCCGCACGGCGCCGCGCGCTGATCGACGCGCTCCACCGCCACTTCGGCGATCGCGTCGAGGTGGCCGGCGAGAACACCGGCGTGCACCTCGTGGTCTGGCTGAACGACGTGGCGCCGCGCACGCTGCCCGACGTCGTCCGGCGCGCGGCGGAGGCGGGCGTCGGCGTCTACTCCGTCGCGCCGTCTTACGCGGAGCCGCCCCGGCGCGCCGGGCTCCTCTTCGGTTACGCGTCGCTCAGCGAGGCCGAGATCCGCGCCGGGATCCGCCTCCTCGCGGACGCCGTCGATTCGGGGCGATAATCGCCCCATGAAGATCCGCATCGGCATCGGCAGCGCGACCGTGTCGCCCGAGACCTTCGGAGACCTCGTGACCGGCATCGACGAGCTGGGCTTCGACTCGCTGTGGCTCTCCGAAGTGCTCACCGGCCCCGTGCTCGACCCCGTGGTCGGGCTTGCGTGGGCCGCCGCGAGCAATCCGCGGCTGAAGATCGGCACCACGATGCTGCTGCCGGGCCGCAACGTGCTCCGGCTGGCCAAGCAGCTCGCGAGCCTCGACGTGCTGTGCAAAGGGCGCCTGCTCGTGACGCTCGTGCCCGGGCTCACGCACGCGCCCGAGCGCGACGCGATCGGCGTGGAGCCGAAGCAGCGCGGCGCCTTCATCGACGAAGCGCTGCCGGTCCTCCGCCGCCTGTGGGCCGGCGAGACCGTCAGTCACGAAGGCGTCGCCGGCTCGCTCCGTGAGGTGAAGCTGTCGCCGCTGCCCGTGCAGCAGCCGCTCGAAGTGTGGCTCGGCGGCACCGCGCCCGCGGCGCTCGAGCGCTGCGGCCGGCTCTCCGACGGCTGGCTCCCCTCGCTGTGCACGCCGGAAGAAGCGGCGGCGGGCCGCACGGTCATCGACGACGTGGCGGCGAAGCACGGGCGCACGATCAGCGGCGAGCACTTCGGGATGTCGATCGGCTACGCGACGACGCCGATCGACGCGGCGACGGCGAAGCGCCTCAGCGTGCGCAACCCGCGCGCGGTGGAGCTGACGCCGGTCGGCTTGCCGGCGGTGCGCGAGAAGCTCGAGCGCTTCATCGACGTGGGCTTCTCGAAGTTCGTCCTGCGCCCGATCGCGCCGCCCGCGTCGTGGCGCGCCGAGCTGGACGCGCTCGCCGGCGCGGTCGGCGACCTGCAGACCTGAGCGCGCGTTCCTACGCGGCGTGCACCTGCTCGACCGTCGGCGCGTCGCCCGCGACGGTCGTGCGGCGCATGTCGCGCGGGTAGCGGTCGTCGTAGCGCCGCACGCGGTGCATCGTCTGCCGGTTGTCCCACATGACGAAGTCCCACGGCTTCCAGCGGTGCACGTAGACGAAGGCGGGCTGGGTCGCGTGCTCGTTGAGATCGCGGAGCAGCACGCGGGCCTCGGGCGTGGGCAGGCCGAGGATGCCGCCCGCGTGCGACGACAGGTAGAGCGACGTGCGCCCGCTCACCGGGTGCGTGCGCACGAGACGCTGGCGCACCGGCGTGAACATCGCCTTCTCCTCCTCGGTGAAGTCCTGCATGCCGAGGAGCCCGCGCGAGTACATGAGGGAGTGCTCGCACACGAGGTCGGCGATCTCCGCCTTCGTCTCCGCGTCCAGCGTGTCGTACGCGGCGCGCATGTCGGCGAACTCCGTGTTGCCGCCCTTCGGATTCACCACGCGCGCGGACAGCAGCGAGTACTTCGCGGGGATCGCGCGGAACGAGCTGTCGGAGTGCCACAGCATGTTGCCGAGGTTGAACAGCCGCTGCCGCGAGTCGCGCTGGAGGATGGCGCCGTCCTTCGCGAGGTTCGAGACGTCGTTCATGTCGGGGGGGAGCCGGCGGTCTTCCTGCTTCGTCACGTTGCCGCCGCGCGGGTTCTCCAGCGCGCCGAAGTTGCGCGCGAACGCCATCTGCTGCTCGTCGGTGATCCGCTGGTCGTGATAGACGAGCACGCCGTACTGCGCCATGCCGGCGTCGATGGCGGCGACGTCCTCGGGCGCGAGCGGCGTGGAGAGGTCGACGCCCGACACCTCGCCCACGAACCCGATCGCCGGCAGGAGGGGCCGGATCGTGAGGCTCATCGCGTCGTCCCCGCAAGGTCGGCCATCAGCTCCATCGCCTCGTCCTGGTGCGCCACGATCGTCAGGCCCGTGATGCCGGAGTCCGCCCACGCCGTGTAGCGCTCACGGATCCGCGCGACCGGCCCGACGAGCGACATCTCGTCGCAGAACTCGTCCGGCACCGCGGCCTCCGCCTCGGCCTTGCGCTTCGCGAGGTAGAGCTCCTGGATGCGCGCCGCCGCGTCGGCGAAGCCGCGGCGGATCATCATCTCCTTGTGGAAGTTCTTGTCGCGCGCCCCCATGCCGCCCGCGTAGAGCGCCACGCGCGCCTTTTGCTTCGCGAGCGCGCCCTTGACGTCGTCGGTGACGATGACCTCCGCGCGCGGCTGGATCTCGAAGTCCTTGTAGCCCTTGCCGTGGCCCGCGCGCTTGAAGCCTTCTTCGACCCACGGGCGCAGCATCGGCATGAGGCGCGGGACGAAGCCCAGCGGGAGCCAGCCGTCCGCGATCTCCGCGGTGAGCTTCACGTTGGCTTCGGTGCCCGTGCCGAGCCAGATCGGCAGCTTCGGATTCATGTGGAGGATCGAGGTGAGCGGCTTGCCGAGGCCCGTCGCGCCCTCGCCCTTGTACGGCAGCGAGATCTCGGGACCGTCGTGCGCGACCGGCTCCTTGCGCTCGAAGATCTTGCGCATGATCGTCACGTAGTCGCGGATGCGCCAGTACGGCTTGCCCCACGGCTGCCCGTACCAGCCTTCGACGATCTGCGGGCCGGACACGCCGAGCCCGGCGATGACCCGGCCGCCCCCCGCGAGCGCGTCGACCGTGCCCGCGGCCATCGCCGCCGTCGCGGGCGGCCGCGCGGCGAGCTGCATGATGCCGGTGCCGAGGCGGATGCGCTTCGTGAGCGCGGCGAGGTACGCGAGCGGCGTGATGGCGTCGGAGCCGTACGCCTCCGCGGTCCACACGGAGTCGAAGCCGAGCTTCTCCGCGAGCAGGACCTTCTGGACCGGCAGCTTCAGCTCCGCGCCCGAATATCCGATGCTGAGTCCGAGCTTCATGACGAGCGTCCTCCTGGCTGACTGAACCCTATTCCATCAACACGCCGCCGTCCACGTTGAAGCTCTCGCCGTAGACGAAGCTCGCGGCGTCCGAGAGCAGGAACAGGACGGCGTTGGCGATCTCCTCCGGGCGCGCGAAGCGGCCGAGCGGGATCCGCCCGGCCAGCATCGTGCGCTGCTCCGGCGTGAGCGGGGCGTGCATCGGCGTGTCCGCGGGGCCGGGGTTCACGCAGTTGATGCGGATCCCCGTGCCCACGAGCGCGCGCGCGAAGCCCTTGGTCATCGTGACGACCGCGCCCTTCGTGGCCGCGTAGGGAATGTTGGCGATGCGCCCGCCGCCCAGCTTGTAGCTGTCCGAGCCGATCGTGACGATGCGGCCGTGCTTGCGCGGCAGCATGCGACGAATCGCCGCCTGCACGGTGAAGTACGTCCCGCGCGCGTTCACCGCGAACACGCGATCCCACTCCTCCGGCGTGACCTCCAGCGACGGCGTCGTGGTGATGATCCCGGCGCAGGTGACGAGGCCGTCGACCCGTCCGCACTCGCGCTCGGCGAGCTCGAAGAGCGGCTCGAGCTGCGCGGGCTCGCTCACGTCCACGCGCAGGTGACGCACGTCGCCGGCGATCTCGCCCGCCGTCGCCTTCAGGCGGTCGGCGTCGAAGTCCGAGAGCACGAGGCGGGCGCCCTCGCGCGCCGCGGCGTGCGCCACCGCGCGGCCCATGCCGGACGCCGCCCCGGTGACGACGAGCACGTGATCGCGCAGGTTCAGGAAGTCGGTCATGGGCCCAGCCTCCGCGTGACGTCGTCGAACAGCTCGTCCACCGCGAAACGCCGCGGGATGAGGCCCTGGCGATGGACGTGGTCGATGATGATCTCGAGATTGCGGCGATTCGCCTCGACGCCGAACGGCGTGGTGTCGGGCTCGCCGGGTGCCGGCGGCGGCGCCCGGCGCTTGCTCTCGGCGAGCAGGCGGTAGACCTCCTCCACCGCGTCCGGCCGGCGCGCCGACAGCGACGCCGTGACGGAGACCAGGTGGTTCACCTGGATCGCGCCGTGCTTGTCCGCCCACGCGCGCGCGGCGGCCGCGGGATCGGGAATCAGCGGCACGATGCGCGGATCGGCCGGCACGCCCTCGCCGAGAACGGCGGCGTCGAGCTCGCCGGCGAGGAGCATGCCGACCAGCGTCGTGCCGGGCGCCGCGCGCTCGACGGTCGGCGGGTCCTTGAACTCGGCGACGTGCGGCTCCTCGAACGTGACCCACGCGATGCGATCGAGGTCGACGCCCCAGTCGTCCGCGAGGATGCCGCGCAGCCACGTCACCGTCGTGACCGAGTACGAGCGGATGCCGACGCGCCGCCCGGCGAGCTCGCGCGGGCTGAGCGGCCCGCGCTCGCGGTTGTAGACCAGGTACGGATGCTGGAAGCGCCCGAGCACGACGGCGGGCAGCAGCACCAGCGGCGTGCCGTGCGCCTTCGCGAGCAGGAACGTCACGATGGCCAGCTCCGCCACGTCGAAGGCCCCGTCGCGCACCACGCGCTTGAAGAGGGGCGCCACCGACGGCACGTCCGCGAAGTCGAGCCGCACGCGCGGCGAGCCGACCGCGCCCCGGCGCAGGGCGCGCGTGACGGGATAGTCGCCGAGGAGCGCGGACAACGTGACGGAGTCGCTCATCCGAGTGCGGTATCGTACCGCGCAATGTCCATCTTCCTCATCCGCCACGGCGAGACCGCGGGCAACGCCGCCCGCATCCTCCAGAAACCCGACATCCCGCTCTCCGAGCGCGGGCTCGCGCAAGCCGAGCGGGTCGCCCGGCGCCTCGCGAGCGCGGGCATCACCGCGATCCTCTCGAGCGACATGGCGCGCGCGGCGATGACCGCCCAGGCGCTCGCGCGCGTGACCGCGCTGCCGATCCGCTTCGAGCCGCTGCTCCACGAGCGCAACTTCGGCGATCTGCGCGGGCGCCCGTACGCGGAGCTCGACTTCGATCCGTTCGATCTCGACTACGCGCCGCCGAACGGCGAGAGCTGGCCCGTGTTCCACGCGCGGGTCGACGCCGCGTGGGCGCGCATCCAGGCGGAGGCCGCGGCGACGCCCGGCCACCTCGCGGTCGTCAGCCACGGGCTCGTGTGCAAGTCGCTGGCGGGACGGCACCTCGCGCTGCCGGAGGGCGCGAGGGTGCCCGAGCGCTGGGAGAACACGTCGGTCACCGTCATCGATGCGCGCGTCCCCTGGCGCGTCGAGCTCCTCAACTGCTGCGTGCACCTCGACGACCTGCCGCCCGCGGCCGGCCTCGGCATCGCCTGAGCGCGAACGGAGGATTCCCATGAGCGACGTCGTCTTCGTCTCCTGCAGCGGCACCGGCGCCGCCCGTCTGCCCGCCGGGCGCCGCGAGGTCGTGGTGAGCGGCAGGCGCGTCAAGACCGTAGACGTGCACGCGCACTGCGCGTTCCCCGAAGCGATGGCGCTCGTCGGCCGCACGGTCGAAGCCCCCGGGCTCCTGAACGAGCGGCTGGAGGACCGCCTGCGCGCCATGGACGCGCAGGGCATCGACGTCGAGGCGCTCAGCATCAACCCGTACTGGTACACGACCGAGCGTGACGTCGTCACGCAGCTCATCGCCCTCCAGAACGAGAAGCTCGCGGAGCTCTGCGCCCGGCATCCGGACCGGCTGGTCGCGTTCGCGTCGGTCGCGCTGCAGTATCCGGACCTGGCGGCGCAGCAGCTCGAAGAGGGCGTGAAGAAGTACGGCCTGCGCGGCGCCGGGCTCGGCGGCAGCGTCGCCGGTCTCGAGCTGAGCGATCCGAAGTTCCATCCGTTCTGGGCGAAGGCCGAGGCGCTCGGCGTGCTGGTCTTCATCCACCCGCAGGGCACGGCGGAGCTCGAAGCCACCACGCGGCTCAAGGGCAACGGGCTGCTCACGAACACGATCGGCAATCCGCTGGAGACGACGATCGCGCTGTCGCACCTGATCTTCGACGGCACGCTGGACCGGTTTCCCGGCCTGAAGATCTGCGCGGCGCACGGCGGCGGGTACCTGCCCTCGTACGCCGCGCGCTCCAACGCCGTCATGACGACGTTTCCCCAGCGCATGACCGGCACGCTCGCGAAGAAGCCCACCGAGTACCTGAAGCAGCTCTACTTCGACTCCATCGTGTTCACGCCCGAGGCGCTGCGCCACCTGGCCGCGGAGACCGGCCCCGGGCAGATCGTGATGGGCACCGACTACCCGTTCCCGTGGACGTCCACCTCGGTCGACCACATCCTGGAGACCCCCGGACTCACCGACGCCGAGAAGACCGCGATGCTCGGCGGCACCGCGATGAAGCTCCTCGGGATCCCGGTCTAGCCCGGCGCGGCCGCTGGCATCCCGCTTGCGGCAGTCGGGAGCATGGACACGCAGCGGAACGACTTCGTCGGACGCCACCTCATCGTCGACGCCTCGACCTTCACCCGCCGCAACCTGACCTCGACGGACACGGTCTTCTCGCTGTTCGAGTCGCTCAATCGGAGCCTCGACATGACGGCGGTGCTGCCGCCGATCGTCTGCCGTTACCCGTTCGCGAACGACGAGCTGGCGGCGTTCTGCGACGACATCGAGGCGGAGCTCGCCACGAAGAGCAAGAGCCTCACGCTGACGCCGGTCCGCGTGATGCGCGAGTTCCTCAAGCGGCGCCAGCTGGAAGAGAGCGGCGTCACCGGCGTCAGCATCTGGGCGGAGTCGCACGCCTCGATCCACACGTGGGACGAGGACAACTACTACGCGTTCGACGCCTTCAGCTGCCGGGACTTCGCGCCGCGCGACGCCCTGCGCCTGCTCCTCAGCACGTTCGACATCGAGATGCTGAACTGCGTGAACCTGTTCCGCTACCAGCGCTCGATCCCGCGCCTCGCGAACTTCCAGGTCGACGCGAGCTGGCAGGTGCTCGTCGACGGCCGGGTCGTCGGCGACTTCGACAGCGTGGACTTCAGCGTCATCTGCCCCGGCGGCCCGGGCGACACGGGCAGCCCGCGCAAGGCGCCCGCGGCGGCGCCCGCGAAGTCGAAGCGGCGCAGCGTCGCCCGCTCGGCCTGAGGCTCAGCGCGGCGGGACGGGCGTGAAGAGCGCGCGCAGATAGGCGCTGCCCGCGAGCGCCGCCTGCGCGGCGCCGACGTCGATCGGCAGGCGCATCGGGCGGCCGCGCGGCGTGGCCGCGTGGTACTCCCGGAACGACGGATGCTGGTAGAGCGCGGCCAGCAGCGCGAGGTGGCGTGGGAGGCCCTCGAGGCCGCGCCGCGGGCGCCCGTCGACGAAGCACGCGGGGCACCAGGTGCTCACCGCGCCGGGGTCGAAGAGCCGTGCGAGCGTCCGGTGGTCGTCCCCCGGCGAGGGCAGCGCGTACTCCTGGAGCGGCAGGTCGTCGGTGGCGGGCAGATAGAGGTCCGTCACCGCGATCATCCGCGCGCCCGACGCGACGAACGTGCCGATCAGGTCCGTCAACGTCGCGAGATGCACGCGCTCGAGGTCCGCGCGCAGCGCGGGATTCGCCGCGAGCGCCGCCTCCACGCGCGCGGGGTCGATCTCGAGCCCTTCGCCGTTCGTGCCGACGAGGATGAGCTCGTTCATCCAGCCCGAGAGCAGCACGCTCTGCGGGAACACCTCGACGAACGCGCGCACCATCGAGAGCGCCGCGTCCGGTGTCACCTGGTACACCGGCAGCCACTGCGTGAGATAGCCCCCGGGGCGGAGGCGACTGCGCGCGAGCCGGTAGAAGTCGCGCGAGTAGAGCGATCCCACCCCGGCGAACGCGATCGGCGGCGGCTCCAGCGTGATCACGTCGTACGAGGCGGCCGGCGTCATCCGCAGGTGCTGGCGGCCGTCGTTGACGTGCGTGCGCACCGCGGGATGCGCCAGCACGCCCCCGTTGGCGGCGGCGAAGTAGCCGGCGTGCGCGAGCACGGCGCGCGAGGTGTCGACCACGTCCACGCGGCGCACGGTCGGATGCAGCGTGGCCGCGTGCGCGGTGGTGCCGACGCCGAAGCACACCACGAGCACGCGCTCGGGCGCCGGCTGCGACAGCAGCGGCACGTGCACGAACGCGCGCATGTAGCGCTGGGCCGCGACCCCGGTACCGGACATCGGATGCCCGTTGGTCAGGAGGGCCCGTCCGCGCAGCGGCGACTCGGTGACGGCGACGATCTCGCCGGTCCCCTCGTGCACCGTCAGCCGGCGCTCTTCGGGACCCAGCGGCCAGAGCGTGCGCAGCACCAGCGTGTCGGCGGGAAGCGTCGTCCACAGCGCGAGCGCGCCGCCCAGCGCGAGCAGCGAGACGCCGGCCGCCGCGCGCGGCCACGGC
>Ga0194132_10007641_pt1 | contig 15974 bp, 19 predicted proteins | sample TA2KigOf80mmetaG_FD_148612 | JGI IMG/M metagenome (GOLD analysis project Ga0194132, IMG submission 148612) | Freshwater microbial communities from Lake Tanganyika, Tanzania - TA2015054 Kigoma Offshore 80m | ecosystem: Environmental > Aquatic > Freshwater > Lake | place: Tanzania: Lake...
ATCCTCGGGGACGGACCGGATGAACAAACCACGACCGATGTTCCCAGACACATGGACGAATCGGAACATGTCACCCGGGTCGAGGTCACACTCCTTGGTCCCGTGGTGACGGATCTTCATCGGTGCCGCTCGATGTCACTTTTGTGGATCCACACGACGGTACCGCCAAAAACCACTTTTTTGTACAGATTTGTTGAGTCGAGAACGATGCCAATCGCATTCTGCTCAACCCACCTCGGAGGATCCCAGGCATCAGGTATCGGGTACTGTTCATACACGCGACGACAATTATTTACGCCGATCGTAGAATGATCTAAAGGAATCACTGTGACGAGGTCACCTGGGTTTGACATATAAGCTTATTTCTTTCCATATTCAATGACAAGATTGACGACCTCACGAGAATCGAACGTCTCTGAAGAAAGATTGATCCTACAAGATCTACAGTTCCACGCCGATGTCTCTTCCCTGTGAAGTTCGCCGCAAGAACATTCGTAACGATATCCTTTGGCGATGCAGTTCAAGTAATAAGGTACTGTCAATGGCTCTGGATTATCCATATCAATCATTCAATCGATTCTAGATACTGATCTGAAAATAGCTTTATTTTGCCATCAGGTAGAATTACCTGAAAAAATCTTGCTTTGAATGTTAATCCACGAATTTCTTTTAAAATGATACCAAACGGATGCCATGGTATCCGTGTGGTCGAAAACTTAATCTTTACAAGATCTCCAGGAAGTAATTTCATTGCCTCATTTACGAACGTTTCTGGAACGCAGTCAACACAAATTCCTCCACGAGTTTCTTTGTGAGCCGCTTCTTACCTGTGAATCGGAGGATACGTGACAGCAGTTCGTTGTCGACTTCAATGTGCGGGGTGGCGGTTCCATCGAGGTTCTCGACCACCGTGACGCAACCTTCCCTCACTTCAGCACCGATACGAGGCAGTATTGACCGATGCTCTTCAGGCCGGTCGGGGTTGCCAGCGTTCCCTTCCGCGGATCAAGGACGATCGCAGGGAAGATTTCTGAATCGTTCTTTATGTGTTGTTGATGGTATCCGTCTTCCAACATGTAACCACCGTTGCCGGATTTCCTGGCAGAGGACGAAGGATACACAAGAGATCCAGAGGGAACATCGCTGAGATACATGTCCTTGAGCCGCGCCATGTTTATAATATATTACGTTGGGACGTCAAATTGCATCGATGTATTTTTCAACTTCTTCTACGATTTTACCATTTTCAGCGAGGATCTTGTACCAACGTGTATAGGTATTACCCCACCAGTTAGACCTTTTTGATTCACAAATGATCATGCCAATCATGGGATGGTGAATAAAATCACCAGCAAACGGAATTCCTTTGACCAAATTTCCAGGAATAAACTTTGCAGGAGGAGGAGGATAACTTAAATCATCCATGTTAATTGTTAAGAATTTCAGGCAAATCGTTAAAATATTTTATGATTATTATTTTTTCATCTACTAAAAAAATTTTTAAAACATGATATTGACCTCTTTCGCCAATTACGTCTAGCAAAAGGCCGGCTTTAGAAACTTTTTTTCCTATGCCCAGAAATTCATTCCAGGCCAGTAAATCACCAATCTTCATGGGTGAATTTATACATATTGTTTTAAAGCTCGAACTTTATCAAAATATTCAATACAAGTTTAACACAAAAAAAGAGTTTGTATTAATCAAGCTCACTGTTTTTTCTTGCTGATCTTCAACCATGCTGTCCAAAGAATCGGAACTGCTAACCAATGTAAACACAACGCCCATGAGGTAGGAATTCCTACATAAAATGCTGGATGGACATAGAATCCTAAGGCCCAAAAAATGATTGGAAACAAGACGTCTTCTAATATTTCCTATCCAACTATGATGATTAATAGAGGTAATCCTCCATCTATAAGAGCTTTTTTTAACTTTTCGATGGAAAAATGTTCTAGTTTATGTTCAAGTCTATGTTTAATAGATGAAATAAACGCTTTTAAAAAATAAATATCTTGTTCATCATTAATGATAATTAAGTCATGCTAAATGAGCAAGAAATAAAACTTTTGATTTTGAACGAAATTAAAAAAGTCATACAAGAAAAATTTGATCAAGAATTGATTGAAAAAAATCAAAAGTTAAACCAGAAGTATCTCGCTGGTTCTCCTCAGAAGAAGAAGCGAGCCAAAGAGATAGAGACTCGGGCGAAAAAAGACACAGATGATCCGTCTGCATATCGTCGTTTCGCAACGGACAAAGATCCAAAAACTGGCGAAACCATAAAGACAAAACCTTCAAGGTGGAACAAAAAATTTGAAAAGATGTTTGGTTCAAAAAAGAAAGAAAAGAATGAATCTATGGAACATGAAACAGAAATTTTTGAAGATGTTTTATTGGAAGAAATTGATTTAGATCTTGAAGTTTTAAAAGAGTTTATTTGTGAAGCAATTCTTTATGAAAAGAAGAAAGGTGCTAACGTTACCCAAGCGTTGAAGAATAAAGCTGAAAAAGCTAATGCTCCGATGGGAGCACTTCGAGCAATCTACAATAAAGGTCTAGCAGCATGGAGAACAGGTCATCGTCCTGGAGCTTCACAACACGCTTGGGCCATGGCAAGAGTCAATTCAGTCCTAGCAGGTGGACCAGCTCGTAAGGTTGATGCAGCTCAATGGGAAAGAATCAAGAAGCATCGTGGAAAGAAAAAGAAAAAATGAAAAAGCAGATTTTAGAAGCAGGTCTTTTAGGACCTTCAAAATCATTATTAGCTTTAGGTGGAATAAAGAAAAGTTTGGACACACCGGTAAAAGACATTGGAAACTTCATTGAAGTCGTTAATTCACTTGTAGAAAAAGATCCTCAAAACAAAGACCTACAAGATCTTTTATCACAATTAAACACCATCGTTGCTTATGTCGGCGGAGCAGGAAGCGATATATTCAACCTTCAAGCGAAACTTAGACAAAACAGAAACATCACAACGAAATTAGATTCAAGCTTCGAAGAAAAAGTTGTTGAAACGATAATAAGACACGTTATTAGAAAAATCATTAAAGAACAGTTCGATAAATCTATTTGAGTTTCACAATCCTTCAATACATGTGTAACTAACATCCCACTTCTCTAATGTGGGAGTATTCTTTTTTTCTGTGTCGACTTTAAATGATGCTTCAATTTCTAAAAACTTCTTCTGGGCATCAATCTTACCGAGAAGATCGTATAGATCAACAGGACATGGTGCTGGTCCGGATGAAGAACAATCCGGTTTCATGTCCGTAGATTTTGTCCCCACGGCAACCCAGGATGCACCGGATAAATCGGCCTTAGATTTGGCCGTACGAATTCTAAAGGATATTTCTGTGCCAACAGGTGTGGTCGCATCCCATGACAGGTAACTCCATTGTGGCGTCTCGCCCGAATCACACGTAGATTCATAGGGCTCGACCTTCTTCGTGTCGACATAACCACCAGGACACTTAGGGTGATACCCACAGATGGCGTCATAGTAGAACCCCCAGTTGTCACCCTTGAAGCATTTGGCGGAGTTGTAGTTAGCGTTTGGTTTTGGGTTGATCATCACTTCATCTCCATTCACCACATTGCAGCTCTTTACGTTTCGACGCTCGCCCGGCGGGATGGTGACATCTGTGTAGCAGTACTTCGCACCAGGAAGAGAGGACGGTTCTGTTCCAAAGTAACCTGATCCCTTTGGCATCACAGCGATCGGAATTCCCTTCGGGGCTTCTTTGGAACCGGTGTTGCAGATAGGAATAACTGGTGTGTTGCCTTCTTTGCAGGTCAGTCCGACGACGAGCTCGAAATTATCACACTTGTCATCGTAGTTACAAAGACTATCGATACAAGAGCTCGTAAAATTTTCATTAAGAAATTATAATATGTTTGGGAAAGATTTATACCTTCCGTAACTGTCTTCAATTCTGATGACATCGTCCAATTCAGGCGTTGAAACTTCTATGACGTCGACATCTCCATCATACGCAGACATGCGATGAATTAATCCAGGTTTAATGTGGATTGATTGTCCTGGATTCATTTTTGTGATTTTTATTGTGTCATTTTCCCTTGTTTCCATCGTTAGAATTCCTGAGTTGACCATCACGGTTTCATCTTTGATACGATGGTATTGAAGAGATAAACAAAAACCATTGTTAATATGAAGCATTTTACCAACATATTTTTCTGTTTCTGCCCATATAAGTTCATAACCCCAGGGTTTGTCAACTGTTCTCATTTTTAAATACTTTCTTCAACTAAATTGTTTCTGGGTTGTCACTCCAATATATGATGACGTCTTTCCCAACTTGATTAGAAATAAAATCTTTGATTCCCCATTCGGAAGAAAATGTAAGCTTTCGTCCTTTGTAATAAAGATTCCAAGATCTCAATTGTCGCAAGATGTCCATTTTTGACATCACTAAATCAGTGATGCCGTTGATCCTTACTGCTTTGACTAGGTTATCTATGTTCAACCAATTACATTGTCGTGGGCGTCCTGTTGTCGCTCCAAATTCGTTTCCTAGTTCTCTAATCTTTTGAAAAACTGATTCTTCTGGTTCAAATTTTTTCGAACCTACATACGTCTCATAAATCTTTGCTGCACCATAAATCTTGCGAATTTTTTGAGGTGGTACTCCATTCATTATTGCTGAACCAATTGTACAATGACTACTCGTTACGTATGGATAATCACCCCAGTCAATGTCAAGATAAAATCCTTGTGCACCTTCAAATAAAACGCTGCATTCAGAATTTCCATAAAATTCATCATAAACATCAATCAGATAAGGTTGGAGCTCATAAGAATCGCTGGCTCTCTTTCCCTTTCTTGCGTATTTGTCTCTATATGAAGGACCATTTCCACGTTTTGTCGTTCCTATTTCAGTTTCTTTTTCATCTTCTTCAAGATGTTTGTTCGTAATCAAGTGAACGTTTTTTGAAATGAAAACCAAATCGTCTGGATCGATACCATTGTCATACAAGTAATCCATTTCATCAAAAAAATGTTCTACGTTTAGTACGCACCCAGGTCCAATGATGCTTTTTACACCATGTAAAACTCCGCATGGAATACTATGTGTTACAATTTTCTTTCCTTCAGCGTACACGGTATGTCCTGCGTTGTTTGACCCGTTGAATCTAACAGAATGTGTGTATTCCCCTGTTTGAATTAGCGAATTAGATATCTTTCCCTTTCCGCTGTCACCTTGTTGCAAGTCTAAAATCACATCCGCAAATTTAATCATGAAAGTTTTCCTTTTCTGATCATCATGTTCTCTAAACTCTTTTTTCTTTCTTGCAGAGAATTAATCTCTGCTTCTAGATCTTCTTTCATTCTCTTGAATTCTTTTATTTTTTTGTTTTCTTCATCATGTGCGGAAAATGTTTTTTTGTCTTTAGATGTTTGGATTAGAGAAAGTGCGATTGACACAAAAATACAAAAAATTGCCGCTGAAAGAAAAATCCCTCCAATAAACAAAAAATCTTTTCCTAAAAATCCGAATGAAACTCCAATAATTCCTGTAGTTTTTGTCAAATCAAGGTTTTCTTCTTTTTAGAGAAGACAGTCGCAGGATATCTAGAGACTTCTTTTCTATTCAAAATCTCTATGATTTCCCAAAATGGTGATAGTTGAATCCTGTTTTCTTCTAACGATTTTAAATGGAATTTTAAGCCGTCTAGGGTAGACCACATTTTTCCATTTTTAGTCCATTCAATTTCTCCGGACCATTTATCAAATTTTGTTCCTTGGTACAGTCCTGTTGCAATATCGCGAACTTTGTATTTAATGATTTCTTTGTTTTCTGACATAAAACTCAAACGTAGGTTTGTTCTTTTACTCTCTATACACACTATATCAGTTGGAGTTGATTTACAAATTTTTGAAGAGATATTTTTAAGACAGAAATGATCCATCTTGTTGGATTAAATCTTGTTTGCAGGTGTTAATGACGTTACGTTGCTGATAAGTAAAACTAAATTTTAATAAAAAAAAAAAATAATTTTTCGTGTGATATGAAGTGATATTTATCAACTGAGGGCAAGCTTATGTCTGTATTATCAAGAAAAAACTTTGGACTAATAGAATTATTAAGAGTTTCTACCGTTCCTGATTCTTCAGTGACAGCAATTGACGGTTCTATCGCTTTACATATAACAACTGGGAAAAAGTATAAATTATCTTCAGGGGTTTGGAATGAAATAAACTCTGGTATTTTGCCGGCGCCGAGCGGTGTAACGCTTCACGGACATCATCATATAAGAAGCGGATCTGATCAAATTGATGCAGATTTGTTAGACATAGACTTCTTGCCATCGAATTATATTTCAACGACGAGTGGCACGGGAATATCAGGCATTTCATCAACCCAACACCTTGCAGCGCATTTAAAAGGAATTGATAATGCTCTCTTAAATAGTGTGGGTCTGCAAGGTGCCCAGGGATCTTCTGGATTGTCAGGACCGCAAGGTTCTCAGGGTGCACAAGGTTCTACAGGCCCGCAAGGGCCACATGGTGACAGTGGCGCTCAAGGATTGTCAGGACCGCAAGGTTCTCAGGGTGCACAAGGTTCTACAGGCCCGCAAGGGCCACATGGTGACAGTGGCGCTCAAGGATTGTCAGGACCGCAAGGTGCAGTCGGATCACAAGGATTAGTCGGATCACAAGGTGCAGTCGGATCACAAGGATTAGTCGGATCACAAGGCGCAGATGGGAATAGCGGCGATCTAGCAAGCAATCTTCCTATACTTAACGTTTTATATCTGCAAGAAACTTTAGGAGTTGGATACATCAATGCGCAACAAAACGTTGCGTCAGGTGGTGATCCTATCCAAGATGCAATAGATTATTTTATTAATAATCCTGGTGAATTTTATGCAATATACATCCCGCCTGGGCTGTACAGAATCTCTAATCCATTAATCATAGCAAGCGTTAATGATTTCGTAGCTTGCGAAATTATATCGACAGCAAATGCTGCATTTACAGCTGCAGGGAAAGTAGGAGGAGCTGTCATCACTTGGAACCAAGATACTGTTGAAAGAGGAACGCTTTCTAGCGGAGCTCCTAACGTTGTAAGAAGAGGGTCTGATCAACCAGTACTCATCATTCAAGGAGCAAGAAGAGTTTCTGTTCAAGGCGTTGAGTTCTTAGGTGTGAATGAAGCGCCGGTGGGTCAGACGTTCGATGACAACTTCTCGAAATTAGTTACTTCAGAATTTGAAGATTGGTATGATTCTGACATCAGAGACAATCCGTTTTCTCCAGCAGCATGTGTTGTAATAGATCCATTTATGAACTCATATCCAGGAGGATTGGATTCGAACATGTATCCTGGATTAAGCTACTATTATAATAATGGCATTGCACCTTTTTCTGGTGTTTTATTTCAACGAGGCTCTAGCAACATAACTTTTAAAAATTGTTCATTTAGAAAGAACTTTGTCGGCGTCGGTATATCTCCTGCCGGTCCTGCAGGATCTTATGTAAGCGAAACCCTACAACAAGGTGATTACATTAACAGCCTTTGGAGACCAAGTGGCGAAGTTGTTCAAAATGCTGAAAACTTTACGTTCAATGAATGCTTCTTCGAGTTTAACACTATCCACTACAGCACGGGTCAAAGTCAGGCAAGACAAAATTGTTTGCAATCTCCAAGAATGTTTGGATCTTATACGTCGATTGATACAGTGTTTGTCGGCCCAGGAGGAAACAGCGGAGTTGTTCCTATCCTAGACGGAGCTCCAAACATAGGCGGGTGTAAATACATGTTTAACGTCGGAGTTAACGCGATGGGAGGAACTGCAACGTTTAATAACGTTTATGCTGAATCTATAGCGTCTCTTGGAACAATAGGATTTGGAAGAACAGGAAACTCAAATCATGCAAAATTCTCAGGTTGCAGTTTTACGTTTATAACCGCTGAAGAAACAGGAGCTGGGTCTCAAGCAGGAAAATGTCCTGGATCGATTCCATATCATTTCCATAATGGAGATGGCATCGTAGAATTTAGCGTTTGCAGTTTTGCTTCTTCAGGAGAAGTTTTAAAATTTAGCTCATCTGATTTTTCTAAGATCGTATTAAACAATTGTTCAATTTTAACGACAGCTGTGACAGACACAACAAACGTTGCCGGCAATAAAATAACCAAGGCTAAGATCGGAATATCATTCAACGATCAACTTATTGTTCCTCAAACTAGATTTTCCGCCGGCGCTAGCGCGTTCGGCGAATGTTACTGCTCAAATGTTAACGTGTTTCCCATAGAACAAACGGGGGTTTTTTCAGAATCTTCAACAATTGATGTAATTGTAAGTCCTGTTTTGAATCAAGCGAGAAAAGGAACTTTCTCTATAAGCAATTCTCAAAGACCAAAACTTTCATATCGACAAAATTTAAAATCGACAACAAAAACGTTCAGAGGAACCGCAACAGAATCGCAGGTCGCGGGAAAAGGCGACGTAGTGAAGATTTCGCATATTGCTAACGGAAACAATTATGTTTGTTATTTACCATATGTCACGGGAATTCCTCACCCACAAGGAAGAAATATTCAATGGAGCAATTCTACTACTTTAGGAAACGTGCCAGCAGGCCATGCATTAGCATCCATCGGTGCGAAACCAAGATATGCTGGTCCGATAGGGCATGTTTCAAATGTTGAAGTATCTACAGCATCAGGGGAATATGTGTACACAATTTCTAATTTGCCAATAGACTTTCCGTATGGTCAACAGGTAAAAATCTTATTCTCTAGATGGGACGTCACAGGAAAATCTGAAGTAGATCCTTTATCAATATCTTCCATAGCTGCAGGAGATGGATATATTTGGTGATTTAGACAAATAGTTTTAAGAAATATAGAAAAGATAGAAAAAGAATAAATTCTTTATGCCAACATTAATATCAAGAGCGACATTAGGATCGATAGATACATTAAGAGTTTCAGGGGCTCCTGATTTATCAATTACAGCTCCAGTTGGATCAACTGCATACGATCTAACGACTGGAAAAAGATACATCAACGGAACAGGAAACGTTTGGACTGAAATCGCTAATCCGATAGTTCCTTCTCCTAGCGGAGTGCCTCTTCACTCTTCTAGGCATATTAGAGGTGGCTCTGATGAAATTGATGGAGATCGCATCGACATAGATTTTGCGCCGGCAAATTATACCCGTTCCATAACAGGAACAGGTGTACAAGGTGTACAATCTATCGAACATCTAACAGCACATTTAAAAGGAATCGACACCGCGCTAGCAGTTCCTGGTCCACAAGGTCCGCAAGGTATACCTGGAGCTCAAGGCCCATCGGGCGGACCACAAGGACCACAAGGACATCAAGGAACTCCTGGTGTTGGCGCTGGTCTTCCGATTCTTAACGTATTGACTGATCTTGTCGGATTGACATACGCAAATGGAACTTTGTTTACCGATAGATACGGCAACACATTACAAAATGCTGCCATGGACCCTGTTCAAGGTGGAGGCGATGCTATTCAAGGAGCGATAGATTACTTTATTGCATACCCAGAAAAATATCATGCTATTTATATTCCACCAGGAATATACTCAATATCCAAACCTTTAATCATCGCTGACAAAAACAAATATACTGCATGCGAAATCATAGGATCTAAAACAACTTTTCCACAAGGAGGAGGAAAAATGGGTGGTCCGATCATCAGGTGGAGACAACCTTTACTAGGTACAACTACTAGATTTGGTGTCGATCAGGCGATGCTAATTATCCAAGGAGCAAGAAGGGTTTCAGTCCAAGGTGTAGAATTTTTTGGACAAAATAACTCAGCTCAAAAAGCAGACGAAGATTTTCATAATGGTCTTTTCAAGTATGGATGGGATGACTTCATTGATTCTGACATCAGGGTTAACCCTTTCTCACCAGCATGTTGCGTTGCAGTTGATCCGTTCTTTAACGGATGCCCTGGAGGATTGACTTCGAACATGTACCCAGGCCTTGAAGAGTACTATAATTTTGGAAAGCCAAAATTCAATGCGCAAGGGGAAGTGACTGTTGAAGGAACTTACCAAAGGAGCTCGAGCAATATACGGTTTGAAGATTGCTCATTTTATTGGAACGATTTTGGAACAGTCATAAGCCCGGCTGGTCCTACTGGATCGATCAATTTATCATTAGATAGCTCTTACAATAATAGAGGACAATTCATCGCTCCAAAATGGGAGCCAGGAAATGACGGAACTCAAAATGCTGAAAACTTCTATTTTAATAATTGTTCTTGGGGATATAATAGAGTTGCATACAGCACTGGACAAAGTCAAGCCAGACAAAACAATCTTCATAACCCTCGAATAAGTTCTGGCTACATCGCAATTGATACAGAAATGATTGCTCCATCAGGAAATAATGGCGTTCCTCCCATAATTTCTGGTGCTCCAAATTTCTATGGAGTCAAATATCTGTTTAATTTAAATTTAATGGGAGGGCAAGGATTTACTTGTACTAATCTTTATGCAGAATGGTTTGCTAGCATAGGAAAAATTAATTTTGGTGCTGCTTCAGAAATTATGGGAGCAAAATTCATAGGATGCGATCTTTACATGGCAACTCCTGATGCAGTCGGTACCGTTGGTTCAAACACTAGAGGAACTGAAAAAGCAGTTCCTTTCCATCTCTGGCATGGAGCAGGGTATTTAGAGTTTGATCGTTGTTCAATAGGCTTTATGGCTGAAGATGTTTTAAGAATCCAAAATAAGGGTAGACTTAAGTTTAGTATGTGCGAATTTCAAACTGCCATTCATAAAAAAGCTAACAGTATCAGAAAAGAAAGAATTGGATTTGCTGAACCTTTTGATGTAAAAATAAATGAAGTTTCAATACCATCCAGGCTAGACTCTATGTATAATTCTCCTTCTGTAATACGCTTAGAGAATCTCGGCGTTTATGGATTACAACAACCTCCTGCGGTTAGTAAAGTTACTCTTGGATGGGTGACGATAACTCAAGCAGATGCCTATGGAAGAGAAGGAACATTCGAGTTCAATAAATCTGACTTCAATGGAAAACAATTAAAATATTTTCCTGACTTAAATCAGAATGTTACATCAACTGTTGAGTCGCCAACAATATCTGTAGGAGATCTTTTACAATTTCACCAAGACCAATACCGACCTGAACTGTTAACAGCTATACCACACCCTACCGGAAGAGGAACCATAGTAGATGCTGGAGGTAATCTTGGATCAAGAGGAACAACACTGTCTTCTTTCAAATATGGCTATAATGGGCCATTTGCAGTCATTAATAGCATAAATGATAAACCAGGAGATTCAACCAAGGTTGTCGTTGGGATAAAACACTTACCAGAAAGCTTTCCGTTTGGAGTAAATATACCTATAGACACCACAAGGTTCGGATGGAACGACAGCACTACTACTTCTTTACCTAGAAGAGTAATAACCGAAAATTATATAGCCTAGTTTAATTGTTCGAACATTCAACAAAGGGTACTTAACGCACCCTTTGTTGTTTTATTCTATTTATTTTTTTCTGTAGATGCAACAGGAGAAAAACGCGTTTGTTGTTTTTCTACATCTTTCATCAATTGTTCTGCGGTCTTTTTCTTCAATTCTTTGTAGAAAGAATCTCTTGGTTTTGCTCCGGACCAAATGCACGCTTTAGACGTAGCGTACATAGACATTGCCCCAATTGTGGTGTTACATTTTTTCATTCCTAGCGCAAGATGCCTTATGGCTACGATTGCGGCCATCGTTGTTGATTCTAGAGAAGATGAGTTCATCTTGTCATATTCTTCTCTTGTTTCTAGTGGCGTTTTCTGAATCTGCCAAATTGTTTTGGCTCGATGACCGATTGTTTTTCCACTCAGGTTCTTTATTGCGTCACATTCATAAGGTTTGCATTTTCCTTCGTGGACGTTCTTTGCAAACTTTGATTCCCAATACCCTGTGGTCACTAGAAGAAGCGCGAGGCTTTCTTTATCAGATGGCCAGGTTGGTTTACAATCAGGAACGTCATGTTTATCTGAACATGTTGATCTAGATGATGCGTCATCGATCGCTTGTGCAATGATTGTCATTCTATCAGTACGCTCTTGCCAGGTCTCTTTGTCTCCGTAAGAAGGTTGAAGACCCAACAGAATTGTTGTAATGTATGTCGTAAAGTTCATAGCGATCTTTATATATTACATTTGTTCACGTTTGTTCAACATTTTTCTGCGAATTTGAAATTCGCATATGAATTTGAAATTGTAAATGATCGATCGATAAGATACCTTAGATACGTGAAGTTTATCCCTACTAGAAGCGGGTTTGGATTGATTCAAGAAGATTTGTGGCCTGATGAGTGGAAGATATTAGTTTCTTGTATGATGTTGAATTGCACATCAAGAAAACAAGTTGAGAAGGTTTTGCCTTCATTTTTCTCAAAGTGGTCTTGCCTTGATGATCTAATTTTGGCTGAAATAGATGAGATAACCGAAACGATAGCTCCTCTTGGATTTAAGAACAGAAGAACCAAAAACATTCTTGATATATCGACCTCATACATCAAAAATTATTGGAAAGACCCTCGTGATCTTCCTGGAGTTGGAGAATACGCAGCAAGAGTATGGGAGATGTTCTGCAAAAATGATTTAGGCGAGAATCCGCCAGAAGACGGTGCACTCGTTCTATACTGGAACTGGAGAAAGCAACATGGCAATTGAAAGAAAACAACTGGCTGAAAAAGTAGAAAAGAAGAAAGTCGACAAGGTCGATGTAAAAAAAGTAAAGAGAGGATTCAACCCAGACACGTTACCTGATGCTATCGTTGAAGAGAAATTCCAGGCAGCTGTCGAGTCTGAGATCATCATCAATAGATTCAGGAACGGAAAAGAGTCTTTTCACGTTTGCACTGTCAAACAGATCGATGAATCAGGATTGATTCATACATGGGATGAAACCATCCATCAATGGTGTGTCTTTTCAGTGAAGGATCATCCCAAGATCGTGAAACTATTAAAGTCTGCTTCAAAATAAATTCTTAAAGAAAGAAAGAACCCTTTGAAACAAACCTTCACCGTTCGATGTCAAAACGTCATTTGGTTGAGGTTTGATCAGAACAATTTGATTTAATTCTTCAATTAATTTATCATTCAAAATTATTTGATTTTTCTTAGGCTCTTCTTGTTGAACTGTGACATGATTCACGTCATCTTGGGGTTTCCATTCATCAAGTTCTTTTGACGTCTTTGGAAGCTTTATTTCAAACAACGTTTCGATGACCGGACGAAGAGCATCATATCTCTTTGGATAAATTTTTATGTTTGGTCCCAAAGTTAACTTTTTTATGAGACACAGACACCATTCGGGTGACCATTTCTTTCCAGAAAACTTCGTAGACTCGAACATTTCTCCTGCAATCCTTGGAAGGTTGATTGCAAAAGTCAAATAGATCGTTCTGATTGCTTCTGACCAAGGAGAAGAATTTTTATCGTCGAACAATTCTTTCTTTACGTTTCCTGGTACGAAGCCCATCAATCTGTCCATTGTAAATTTTTTTTGAAGCTCTCTTGTTCGGGGGTCTTCTAGGACAGATGCTATGCTAGATGCCCAAGTTTTTGCATACTTCTTTTGTTCTTCAGACTTCCAGCTTCCTTTTCTACCATCGCATCCTAGAAATAGTTTTTGTTGTAGAGCCAGGCTATTAACCTCAGAATTTCCTATAAAAAACCTCCAAATTCCTTTTTGGTTCTTCTTAAAAGAAGATTCTGAAATTTCCATTGCTGGCTTTAAGCAGCTTTGAACCAACTGTTCAAATCCTGAATCACAAATCAGTCCTAACATTTTTGTGACTGAAAAATTATTTGCTTCTCCCCATTGAATGAGACCAACAGACACAATCATTCTGTCATACATGTTTATTGCGTCATACCGACCGCTTTCAATGGCCGTTATTGCAGCCAGGCGTTTGTCATTTATTGACGGGTTGTTTGAAATTTCAAACTTAACTTTTCCTTTATAAAAAGGACCTTCATATTCTTGGTAAGAACCCCAAGAGACGTCTTCTATTCTAGCCATTTTATCGCCCTCCCTACGGAAAGATAGACTTAAAACACCTTATATAGCTGTCTCCCTCTCAATAAATTTAGCAATTGTGTCTCTGTGAACAAAATAAGTCAAAAAAGGTCCGGCATTTGAAATGTAAGAGCATAACCCTACCAACTTTCCTAATGAGTTGAATGCTCCGCCTCCAGAATTACCTAACCATGCAGGAGATGATATCTGTATTACCCGAGCAGCTTCGGGCGTCCGGTGGTTTTCTCTTATAGAAGAAACGTAACCCTTAGAATATGTCCATCCTTGTCCGACGGTGTGACCCATTATGTCAACTTCTTCACCAGGTTCAACGCTTTCTTTTGCAATTGAAACGTTAAAGTGGTGAGGTTCAGTCGAAGGATCGACCAAAAGAAGAGCCAAGTCATTCTGATCATCAATTGCCTTGACTACGGCTAAGTGTGATACATCCTTATCTAATTCATCGAGCGTAATGTACGTGATCAACCCATCAGGTTCAACACAATGAGCTGCAGTTAATATCATTCCTTGTTTAATCCACACGCCTGAACAACGAATGGGAGGCATGTCTGGATTTGGATTGGTTATCGCTACGGTGAGTTCTTTGATTTTTCTTACAGACTCTATCTTTTCATGTCTATCAATTTTATGCTGATCATTACGCACGACAGTCGCCGTGCTGCAACATCCAACAAGGTAAAAGAATGCGCCGAAGAAAAACAAGCTCATAAAATTCTTCATACGAGCCTCCGAGCCGGTGGGAAAAACCAGCTTATTAATAGTTATGAGCTTTTAAGCTGTTGTCTGCGATAAATTATCACATTTGTAAAATTTTTGTATTCAAATGTAATATATTGTCATGCCATTATCAAAAGAAAATGTTATTCTCGTACGGCACGCTGCAAAAGATGCCGGCGATCACCTTAAAGGAAAGTTGCCTCCTTGCAAGTTTCTCAAAGAACGTAATTCTTATGCACATATATGGGAAAGGTTGCGAGCACGTTTAGGGAAATCATACAAAGATTGTGATGACCATCAAATCCCAGAAATTCTTCGTATGATAGAATGGTACAAGAACAACCCATGCTAAGAAACATCCTATATGACATCAAACATGGGAAACATGATGGGTTTCCCATGTGCTGCATAGCTTTTTATTCGTTGTTGTGGGGACGACTATCTGATCTTTCGCAACTTTCACCGGCGAACGTTGAAGACGTGGTTTACATTGTGCCCTAAAGGTTCTTGGCACGGTGGCGGCAAAACGGGTGAAGTTAAACTAGCAGAAAAACAAAACGCAGGAATCGTAGACAAATTTAGAGATCGTATTTGGGAGATCGTTTCATGAATCTATTCGCAATATTCGGTATCATTTCAACCATCGCGGTTTCGGTGTGGGCTATTTTGCGCTATCTCGTTCTTGGATCCTACAAGATTGATAACGACATGAGCAAAAGGCTCATAGCGTCAGTAGAGACAGACGCCAAGTTCAAATGGGTCATATCTAACGAGTACGTCACCGACCCAAGATATCCAGACGTCTACGAGGCGATGGTAACTTTATACGACACATGGTTCTACATCAATAGAAACGAAAGACTTTTAACGGCGGGCTGGAAAAGTAAAGAAGAAACTACTTTCATTACATTTCCGCGATGGCACAGAAAGAAAATCTTGGCTGCGTTGAAACGCAAAGCGTTAGAAGACAAGTCGGTGCCCGTTATGTTGTTGTCTCCTCACGGCGGTGCAGATAGACTGGGGGAATTGAAGGCGGATCACGAATCGAAGACAGTACTGGACAATTGCGGCGACATTGAGGCAGAGGTACAGAAAGTGATTGACGGTAAGAAGTCGAAGACTGGGATTTTACTTTATGGTCCACCCGGGAATGGAAAGACTCAATTC
>Ga0194132_10007642_pt1 | contig 15974 bp, 16 predicted proteins | sample TA2KigOf80mmetaG_FD_148612 | JGI IMG/M metagenome (GOLD analysis project Ga0194132, IMG submission 148612) | Freshwater microbial communities from Lake Tanganyika, Tanzania - TA2015054 Kigoma Offshore 80m | ecosystem: Environmental > Aquatic > Freshwater > Lake | place: Tanzania: Lake...
GCGAGAGGCCGGGGGAAAGAAGCTCTTCAATTGTGTCCATTCGGTCATGGTCAGGTCCGTTGGATAAACTCGCGGCAGTGTATTCATCCCTCAAGCTTACCAATCCCTTTTTCAAAACACTCTCTAAGCCTGCTCTTCGACTGCGGGAATCTGGGCTCTCAGTCGATCGCGGCCCACGGCCATGCTGACGCACTGAGCTTCACTCTCCGCGCGTTCGGCCAACATATCTTCGTCGACCCTGGGACCTACGACTATTTTCGCTATCCCGACTGGCGTGACTATTTCCGCAGCACCTGCGCGCACAACACTCTCATGGTCGATGCGCGCGATCAATCCGAAATGCTCGGTCCATTTCTTTGGGGCAGGCGAGCAGAGGCGCGGTGTGTGTCTTGGGAACCTCGACCCAACGGCGGTCGCGTCATTGGCGAGCACGATGGATATGCGCAACTCGCAGATCCGGTTATCCATCGACGGTGCGTAGATTTCGATGGTGAATTGAAAACACTCACTGTTACTGACTCACTCTCTGCGTGTGAGTCATATAATGTGAAATAGTTTTTTCACTGTGCTGCCGACAGTCACGTTGAGCGTGTCGACGCACACCGAGTGATGATTGCCGTCCGCGGTGGGGCGGTTATCCTGGCGTTGGATCCCCGCGTGTCGGTGGCGTTATGGCGCGGCAGTGAGACGCCACGGGCTGGTTGGGTGAGCGCTCGCTACCATGAGCTGGTGCCGACGACCACAATCGTGGCATCGGCGCAGATCGCGGGCTCAGCGGAGTTCACCTGTTCGATCGTTGTGGCCGACGCGGCGTGATGGTCATAAGGTATCTTATCGGACATTGTAGGCTCGTGTTCGGGTTCTCAGATGTCGCAGTGTCGCCAGCTGGGTACGTGTGTCGTTGGTTTTCTGCGAGGACCTTTAAGTGTCGGTAGCTGCGTCACGCGTGCGTGACGCTGGCTGCTATTTTCGTCTGAGGATATGCGACGACTGCTGAACCTACGATGACGCCGGGTTCACTGCATCCTTCAATAGCGGACTGGCTTTAAATGATAAGACGCGCCGTCCTGGCAAGGTAATTGTCTCGCCGGTTTGGGGATTACGTCCACGCCGTGCCTGTTTGGTCCGTACCGTGAAGTTACCGAACCCGGAAATCTTCACTTTCTCCCCTTGTTCGAGTTTCCCTTTCATGAGTTCGAAGACCGATTCGACCACATAGGAGACTTCTTGCTTCGGTAGCCCCACTCGTTCATACAGCCGTTCAACAATATCTGCTTTGGTCACCCTTTCCTCCTGACTGGCCCCTGAGCCCCTCAAGCGATGTTGACGTGCACGCCCTCTCTTGTATCGTGGTTCGCTTTGCTTTCCAAGTGCGATCAGCCTCGCGTTGCCTCACGTGGCAAAGCCAAGGAATCTGAGAAACGCCCTCGGGGTCTTGCTCATGTCACGCATACGCTTCCATTGTCGGATTTTGGCGAAGTAGCGCGTCACTTGTCTGTCATTCCAGCACAGCAGGGTCCGCAGCCCACGCCGCGTGAGTTTACCGGTCCAGTCATGGGGACACTCCACCACCCGACTGATCGAAACACGTGTGACCGCTCCGGTCTCGGACAGCTGGACATCAAACGGATGCTGACGACATGTGACGGGGCGGTGTTCATAAATGGTGCAGCGATTCTCTCCGTCCAAGAACACGCAGTGCCCGCGAGTTGACCGGAGTCCCATCACTGCGGGCTTGTCGCTAAACGGTACCCAGAACGGACTTGATGCGGCCAATGCCACGCCGTCGTCGTCATAGAATTGCACGAAACTCGAGACTGCTTTTCCCGTACCGTCGACGATGCGTTGAATATCCGCATCTGTAAGGCACACCACGGTGTCGCGGCAGCAATTCCCACAACCGGTGCAATTGAAATGTAACAGCTTGTGCCAGCGTTCCTGTGTCATATGTCACGGCGTTCTTCTTATAGTATTCAGGTTGGAGACATTACGAGTCTCGCCACTTTTGCATCACCAGGACTAATTTCAGGCTCGCGATCGTAGCCTGCGATGGTAGGCCTGTCGATAGGCGTAGCGCGTTGGTTCTCTATGTCCTGTTTTCGCACCGCGACTATGGTACAGTCCTGCCGCGATCTTGCCGGGGCCAACAACGCGCACGACACAAGCTCACCGTGCAATGGCCGGTATGCCAGGACAGGGTAGCCGCGATAGGTCTTGAAGACGTGTATCTGGTAGAGCAACGGATTTCTGTATGATTCCTCATGCTGTCACCTCCGCTTTGCTGAATGGGCACGGAGAACCGCTTTGCCGCTTTTTGCGCGAAGCCTATTTCGCGGAGCCGAAACAGGGAAGCTTTGCTGTCACGAGCAGTGCTACAACCAGCGAAGACGTGGTTCAACTGGCGAAGTCGCTCCAGCTGATCGAAGAGCGTGGTCCCCACGGGTTTCGTTTAACACCGCTTGGCTACGAGCTAGGGAACTTTGCCAAGGAGTATTGCAGCTGGATCGATCACGGACGCGCCTTACCTGAAGGGGTGACACCCGAACTCTTGACCGGTAAGCGAGTACTCGACGTCGGCTGTAGTTCTGGACGCCATCTTGTGAATTTTCTCAAGCATGGTGCGACGGGGTATGGTCTTGATTTTCAGGAGAACTACTTGCGATTGTCTCGTGTCTTTGCTGCGTGGGAGCACGTGCCTCCGCCCCATGTCTTTCGTGGCGATGGACAAGTATTGCCGTTTAGAAGTGAAGAGTTTGATGTGGTGTTCTGTCGCTTGGTGATCAACTATCTGGATGTCAATCTCACGGTGTCTGAGTTTGGCCGCGTGCTGCGCAAGAACGGGACCCTGATATTGCTGACGGAAACCGCGCGGTCTGCGGCGCGCGATTTGCTGAGACTGCGCTGGCTTGGCAATCGCCGCGCGGTGGCATATTCGCTCCTCGGCTTTGCCAATGCGCTAATTCTGCAAACCACAGGACGGCAATTCCGCGTTCGCAGCCCAGGACGCATGCATCGGTCGCATTCGCCGGTGTGGCCCACACGTCCGTGGCTCGTGCGATGCCTTGCCCGTCACGGCTTTGTGCTCCAACCCGACCGCGCGCAGAAAAATGTCGAACCCTTTGCGTTATTCGTCGCTGTACGCAACGGTTGAACACGCCTACGTTTTCTTGCAACGACAGCTACGCTCAGCTATACCTCTTCAAAGACGACAGGCAACCCGAGCAACACCAACCTTGGCAACCTGTCGCTGCAAGTAGTCAAGAACTAAGGAGGAATATTCATGCCGACGTTTGATCTCGTTATCCAAGGCGGAATGGTCGTCGATGGCACCCGGATACCTCGCTACCGGGCTGACATTGGCATTAAGAATGGTCGTATCGCCAAGATTGGTCGTTTGGCTGCAAACGATGCAACCAAGGTTATCGACGCCAATGGCCTTATCGTGGCACCGGGATTTGTCGATCTCCATACGCACTACGACGCGCAAATCTATTGGGACCCATACTGCTCGATCTCTGGATGGCATGGGGTGACATCTGCGGTGATCGGCAACTGCGGCTTCGGGTTCGCTCCGGTACGCCCCGACCAGCGCGATCGTTCGATGCTCACGATGACACGCGTTGAGGCCATCCCGTACGCGTCGATGAAGGCCGGTATGCCGTGGGATTGGGTGACCTTTCCGGAATATCTCGACAGCATCGAGCGTATTCCGAAAGGTATCAACCTGTTACCTTACGTTCCGGTTGCACCGATTATGATTTGGGTCATGGGGCTTGATGGCGCAAAATCTGGTCGTATGCCGACAGAAAAAGAAACCCAGGAAATGTGTCGTTTGATCCATGAAGGCATGGACGCCGGTGGTTGCGGTTGGTCGGCGCAGCGTTTGGGGATGAACAGTATCCAGATGGACTATGATGGCACCCCGATGGTCACCGACATCATGCACGACGAAACGTGTATGGCATTTGCGCGAGTCCTCGCCGAGCGCAACGAGGGGTTTATTCAGTCGATCTTCCTCTCCCCCACCGGAAAGAATGAAGACGCACAACGCCATTTCGAGGACCTGGCGCGGGCCAGCGGCCGTCCCATCATCTACAATGTGGTGCAAGCAAGTGATCGCTTCCCAGAACGTCATCGCAACCAGCTGGCCTGGCTGGAACGGTGCCGCAACGAGGGGTTGCGGGTCTATGGGCAAGGTGTGACCACTGACCCCGGTTTCGTCTTTACCTTTGAAGATTGGAACCTGTGGGACGACGATCCGGCGTGGAAAGAGGCCACGCTTGGCACGATCGAGGAAAAGCGGACGAAGCTTGCAGATCCTCGCAGGCGTGCGGATTTGAAGAAAGACACCTCTGGTCTCATTAGTGACTCGTTTGAGGAAATTTTCGTGCTCTCGGTGAAACGGCCCGAGCTGAAGCAATGGGAAAATCTCAAACTGCGCGAAGTAGCACAGCGTCAAGGGAAACATCCAGTTGACGCGATGCTTGACCTCGCGGTTGCCGACGATCTGAAAACCGAATTCTACACGACAATTGGCTGCAGCCTGCCCTATTTGAGTGAAGTCGTGCGGTCTGACCTGACGCTACTTGGTGTGTCTGACGGTGGCGCGCACACCAAGTTCTTCACCGCCGGCCGCTATCCGACAGAAACCATACAGAAGCTGGTGCGGGAGAACTCAGTGTTGAGCCTGGAAGAAGCCCACTGGAAGCTGAGCGCTCAACCCGCGCGCTGCGCAGGCTTCCGTGATCGCGGCACGTTACAAGACGGAGCCCCAGCCGACATCGTCATCTACGACTATGACAACATTAAAGTCCTGCCGATGGAAGTCATGCACGATCTACCCGGTAACGAATGGCGTCGGGCGCAGCGTGCAGAAGGATATCACTACGTGTTGGTCAATGGCGAAGTAACGATCAAAGATGACAAGCCGACGGGAACCACATCAGGGAAATTGCTGCGCCACGGCGCGGCGTAGGCGATAGCCCGCGCCGATCGCCCCTGGCGGTCGGCGCGGTTCTGGGCTAGTCCGTTCTGGGCTCACCAATAAGGAGGAACGATGAAATTCGGCTTACTGTATGAAATGGAGACGCCACGACCGTGGCATGCGCTCAGTGAGTATAACATCTATTGGGAAGCTTTAGCGCAGATTGAACTCGCTGACCGTATCGGGTTCGACCATGTCTGGGAAGTTGAGCATCACTTCTTGGAGGAATACTCCCATAGCCCGGCACCAGAGGTCTTCTTCGGCGCCGTGAGTCAACGCACCAAGAATATTCGCATTTCCCATGGCGTACGACTGACTCCCTTTAACTTCAACCACCCGATCAAAATTGCAGAACAGGCTGCGGTTTTGGACATCATGAGCAATGGTCGTGTGGACATCGGTATTGGTCGTTCGACGACTGCGCAGGAGCTTGACGGATTTTCGGTCAACTACGATCGTACCCGTGACGAGATGCGAGAGGCCGCCGAAATTATCGTCAAGGCATGGACAGAGGAAATTCTTGAGCATGATGGTAAGCTTCTCAAAGTACCGCCGCGCCGTGTGGTGCCAAAACCGATCCAGAAACCCCACCCACCGATGTGGATGGCCTGTGTCGCTCCTGATAGCTACACAATGGCGGGTGATCGTGGTTTGGGTGTGCTGAGCTTCAACTTCAACTGGGAAGAAGTGCAGAAGGCGATGGCTATGTACCGCAAGGCGTCGGAAAATCGGACCGACGTTATTCCCAAGATTATTAACGATCAATTCGCTGGTGTTGCCATCATGCACGTAGCTGAAAACAAAGAAGAGGAAGCCATTGGTCTCGACGGAGCACGGTGGTTCTTGCACAACGTCGCTAAGCTCTTCCAGCCGCTCATGGTGAAGAACCAACTATATTCGTACGAGTATTTGCGTAATGTCTTTGCCATGTCGGGGGACCCAAAAGAGGCCACCGATGCCGAACTGAAAGCACATCACATGGTGGCGGTTGGTAACCCGGATGAAGTCATCCGCAAGCTAGAGAACTTCCAGAAGGCCGGTCTGAGCCAGGTCATTTGCTTCAAACAGGCTGGGCGCATTCCTCACGTTAACATCATGAAGTCGATCAAGCGGATTGGGCAGCACATTCTGCCGCATTTCAATCCGCACCGGACAGTGGCGGTCGACGACATTCGTGCGGCGGCTCTCTAAATCTCACCAGCGGTAGAGCCATCACGTATGATGGCTCTACGCAGTCGCTAGCGTCGTAACACCGCCAAACTCCCGTCGCCAAAATCGCCCCACCCCGTCACCAAGCCCACCTGCGCATCCTGTACTTGCCGCTCACCGCACTGGCGTCGAAGCTGACGTGTTGCTTCGACGATGTGGTTCATGCCACCGACATGAGCTTCTGAATGCAGCCCGCCGTGTGTGTTGACGGGAAACTCTCCGCCCAGCTCAACTCTCCCACCTTTGACAAAATCACCAATCTCGCCGCGCTTACACAGTCCCAACGCCTCAAGTTGCAGTAACACGACGTACGTAAAGCAATCGTAGACTTGCAAGAAGTCAACATCCTTGAGTTCAACGTCTGCCATACGTAGTGCATTAGGCGTTGCGAAGCTTAGGCCGATGACAAACGGATCACGTCGCGCCGGAATGTCGTCCGCCGGATACGGATGTCCCTCAGCGATGCCCGAGATGTACACGGGTGTCTGTTTGAGGTCACGGGCGTGTTCCACCGACGAGATTACTACTGCACAAGCTCCATCAGTTTCTAAGCAGCAATCGAACAGGCGAAACGGCTTGGATATCCAGCGCGCATTCAAATAGTCATCCATGGTCAACGGTCTATTGCGCATGAAGGCTCGATCGTTGAGATGGGCATGCTTGCGCGAGGCCACAGCGATAGCACCGGTCGCCTCATCTGGAATGTGGTACATTTCCTTATGCCGCGTTGCGAGCCACGCATACCATTGCACTGGCACAGAGGCACCGAATGGCAAATAGTACTCATTAATCGTTGTCATCAAACTGCCCAGGGCTCCTGAGATGCCGTCGTTGTCACCGCTGCCAAGGCTGCGAACCCGAGCACTGGAGTATCCCTTCCAGCCAAAGGGGACCAGGACATTCTTGGCGACACCGCACGCAACCGCCAAAGCCGCACTCTGCACGGCAGTCAATGCACTCGCCCCACCCATGTGAACGGTGACTGAATAACGCAGGTCTTCGACCCCGAGGTTCGCCGCAAAGTGTTCCGCGGTTGCAGAGGGAGTCGGCGGTGGAATGATTCCATCAATATCATGGGGAGTGAGGCCCGCGTCGGTGATAGCATTGACGGAGGCTTCGAGCATGAGCGCCAATTCGCTCTTATCAGTACCACGGGTGTGCGGTGTTTCACCGACACCGACAATACAGGCTTGATCTTTGAGTGAGTACATTGCATCCTCCTGTGCGCAGTCGATGACGCCGGGATGGTATAACGGACAGCGCGCAATTGTAAAGCTGTGCAGGTGGCACGCTGGGTGGCGCATTGTGTGAAAGGATGGCATGGCAAATGAGCACGAAACGTGGACATGTATTGATAACTGGGGCTGTTGGCGGACTTGGCACGGCGATGACGCAGCGACTACTCGGAGAGGGACATGATATTGTTGCTTGCGACCGTGTGGCTGACACCGTGAGTGACTGGCTACAAAAACTTCCCGCCACAGATCGAGACCGCGTGCAGTTTCACCCACTTGACGTGGCCAAGGAGGAATTGGTGAGTGCCTTTGCGGACAAGCTTCGCGGCCAAGGGCTCACCATTGCATATTTGGTGAATAATGCGGGTATTCACGGAGCCGGGGGGCCAGCGAATACGGAATCGCGTATTTGGGAACGCACACTGCGAGTGAACCTGCACGGCACTTACTATCTCACCCGAGCCTTTAGCCAGTCGATGAAGGATCGTGGCTTCGGACGTATTGTGAACCTTGCCTCGTTATCGGCATATCATCCGTTGGGGGAGCAAGCACCGTATGCTGCTGCAAAGGCGGCCATCACAGGGTATACCCGATCTGCTGCGCTTGATCTGTCTCGTTACGGAGTCACGGTGAACGCGATTGCTCCTGGGCTCATCCTGCATGACGGTCTCAAGGTCGTTTTTTCTGATGATGATCTCAAGCGGATGGCCAAGGACATTCCAGTCGGCCGGGCAGGCAAACCAGAGGAGATTGCGGCGACCGTGGCCTTTTTGCTCTCGGATGATGCTGCCTTTATCACAGGACAGACTATTCATGTGAATGGTGGGAGCTATCTACCAGGATAGTTGCTACGTCGCGCGAACATTGTCTTCCGGGAGGTTACCGTGATCTTGGAAATAGCCATGCTTGACGTGCGTGTCGGTCAGGAGGCCGAGTTTGAACGTGCCTTTGTCAAGGCAGCTCCGATTATTGCCTCAATGAAGGGATATATCGCGCACGAGCTGCAGCGTTGCATTGAGCGGCCTCATCGCTATGTGCTACTGGTTCGCTGGCAGACACTTGAGGACCACACCGTCGGCTTCCGCGGGTCTCAGGAATACCAGGAATGGCGACGACTGTTGCATCACTTCTACGATCGGATGCCGGCGGTGGAACATTATCAGCAAACGTAGACAATGCGACCCTGAACGTGGTAGGTGGTGCCTCGGTACACGACAGCAACGTTGCTTTGATACAACGGAAAGGGGAATAACGATGGAGATGCGTCCGATTGGCAACACGGGCTTGCAGGCGAGTGTTGTGGGGCTTGGCTGCAATAATTTTGGCATGACGATCGACATTGAGGCAACCCGTGCGGTGCTCAACGCTGCGTTCGACGCTGGCCTGAATTTCTTTGATACCGCCGACATGTATGGTGGTACCAAGTCAGAGGCCTTCATGGGTGAGATCCTGAAACCGCGCCGCAAAGACATTATTCTGGCGACGAAGTTTGGCGGGATGGCCAAGCACGGCAAAGGGAATGAGCGCTGGGGCACGAAAGCCTATATCACTCAGTGTATCGATGCGAGTCTGAAACGCCTGCAAACCGATTATGTTGACCTGTATCAGATGCATTATCCTGATCCGCAAACACCGATCGAAGAGACCCTCGGCGTGCTCAATGATCTGGTGAAACAAGGCAAAGTACGGGCGATCGGGCACTCCAATTTCACTGGTGCGCAGATTGACGAGGCCACAACACAAGCGAAAGCCAAGAATACGGTGGCATTTGCCACGGCGCAGAATGAATGGAGCTTACTGAATCGCAGCGCTGAAAAAGATGTGATTCCCGCCTGTGATCGCCAACATGTGGGCCAACTCCCCTACTTTCCCATCGCCAATGGTCTGTTGTCCGGCAAGTACCGACGAGGTGAAGCGCTGCCATCTGGCAGTCGCCTCGACAAACTCGACTTCTTCAAGAGTTGGGCGAACGACGATAACTTCAACAAGATCGAAAAGCTTGAAGCCTTCGCCAAAAGCCGTGGCCACTCGCTGCTAGAGCTCGCGATGTCGTGGCTTGCGTCACAACCGTGTGTCACGTCGGTCATCGCCGGGGCTACCAAGCCAGAACAGATTCGCGCCAATGCCGCGGCCGCAAATTGGCGCTTGACGGCGGCTGAAATGGCGGAAGTCAGTGAACTGGTGCCACTACCATCGGCGTAGGTGACAGCGGCACGTCTGAATGCGTGGGGCTATGATACACCCAGCAAAAGCTGGTATCTTCTACGCCAATCACGACGCAAGCTGGCGACCATAGGAAAGGAGGCTTAAACTTATGCAACGGCAAGGATATCGAAGCGGTACGACCACCCAAGGACGACGCATGGCAGGTGCGCGCGCACTGTGGCGTGCGACCGGTATGAAAACTGAAGATTTTCAGAAGCCGATTATTGCTATTGCCAATTCGTTCACCCAGTTCGTGCCCGGACATGTCCACCTGCACAATGTTGGTCAGCAAGTCAAAGCGATCATCGACGAAAATGGTGGCTACGGTGTCGAGTTCAATACGATCGCGGTTGATGACGGCATCGCCATGGGACACGACGGCATGCTGTACTCCTTGCCGAGCCGCGAGCTCATCGCCGACAGCGTCGAATACATGGTCCAAGCCCATGTGGCCGATGCCATTATCTGTATCTCAAACTGTGACAAAATCACTCCTGGGATGTTGCTGGCGGCCATGCGCCTCAACATCCCGACGATCTTTGTCTCTGGCGGTCCGATGGAAGCTGGTAAGACTGAACTCTCAACTGGCGCCGCCAAACTCGATCTCGTCAACGCCATGATTGGTGCGGGAGACGACTCGCTTAGTGATGAGGACGTACAGAAGATGGAAGAGGCGGCGTGCCCGACGTGCGGTTCCTGTTCTGGCATGTTTACGGCAAACAGCATGAACTGCCTTAACGAAGCGATTGGCTTAGCACTGCCCGGTAATGGCACCATTCTCGCCACGCATGCGTTACGGTGGGAGCTGTTTGCGCGGGCAGCAAAACGCATTGTGCGCATGGCTAAGGCCTATTACTTGGACGGTGATGAGTCGGTGCTGCCGCGTAGTATCGCGACCTTCACGGCATTCGAGAACGCGATAACATTAGACATCGCCATGGGCGGCTCGACCAACACCGTGCTCCATCTCCTTGCGGCAGCCCAGGAAGCGGGTGTGAATTTCACCATGGCCGATATCGATCGTCTGTCGCGCCAGGTGCCGTGCATCTGTAAGCTCGCTCCGGCCTCGGCAAAGTACCATATCGAGGACTGTGCTCGTGCCGGTGGGATTGCCACGATCCTCGGAGAACTCGATCGGGCGGGGAAGATCCATCGCAATGCGATGACGGTGAGCGGTGAGACGATGGGTCAGATGATTGACCGCAACGACATACGCCGTGAGCAGACCGACGAATTTGCCTCACGTCGCAGTTTAGCCGCGCCAGGTAACGTCAGAACAAAAGACGCCTTCTCACAAAACAAACAGTTCGATACTGCAGACCGCGACGCCATTAACGGATGTATCCGTGCGGTCGAATTCGCCTACAGCCAGGACGGTGGTCTCGCCGTACTCTATGGCAACATCGCGCAAGAAGGCTGTATCGTGAAGACGGCTGGGGTCGATGAGTCGATTTGGGTGATGGAAGGACCAGCGCGCATTTTTGAATCACAAGAAGAAGCGTGCATGGGTATTTTAGGCAACAAGCTCAATCCTGGAGACGTGGTGGTCATTCGCTATGAGGGGCCGCGCGGTGGACCGGGCATGCAGGAGATGTTGTATCCAACCTCGTACATCAAGTCGAAACATCTGGGCACCAAATGTGCCTTGCTGACCGATGGGCGCTTTAGTGGTGGCACGAGCGGCTTGTCGATCGGCCATGTCTCCCCCGAAGCTGCAGAAGGCGGTGCCATTGCGTTGCTCGAAGAAGGGGATCGGATTCGTATCGACATCCCCAATCGTAGCATCAATGTCGTGTTGTCAGATGAGGAACTGGCGAAACGACGACAACGTATGGAAGCGAAAGGGAAGAACGCGTACAAGCCCGCCAAGCGACAACGCGCTGTGTCCGCTGCCTTGCGTTCGTACGCGGCGCTCACAACCAGTGCTGCACGTGGAGCCGTGCGCGACATTAGTCAGGTCGAGGGTAAGGCGTAGGTCTGGGAACGGCAAAGGACCTGGACGCGTGCATCAGCGGACACTGATCTGCCATCCACAGACGCTCACCTCCGTTACCTCGGAGATGCGTGTGTCTGTGGAGTGGTTCCACGATGGCAGATGCGCGCTTACGTACATGGTCGCTGGCGACTGCTCAAGATTGCAGGTTCCGAGCAGAACGCTCGCGGCCCGCGTTGACGGGCTATGGAAGCACACCTGTTTTGAAGCGTTCGTCGCGTGTCAGGACAGTGCAGGTTACCGAGAATATAACTTCTCGCCCTCCCAACAATGGGCCGCCTATGCGTTTCGTGCCTATCGCGAGCCTATCGAGCTCAATGAGGTCGAAGCACCTCTCATTGAAGCACGACAAGAAAGGCAACACTTCGTCCTTACAGCGTGCATTCGCCTGGATGACTCGCTGACGCGGCAACCGTTTCAGCTGGGATTGTCGGCTGTCCTAGAGGATACCGATGGTGCCCTCTCCTATTGGGCTTTACAGCATCCAGCGGCTAAGCCTGATTTTCACCATCGCGATAGTTTTGTGTTGCTGATCGATACGCGCACCAGTGTCACGGAAGGTAAGGATGCAAGATGAAGTTTGGTATCGATCGCTTGCTCGCGGACAAGAATCTACGCCAACAGCTCGCTGGGCGACGCGTGGCGTTGCTCGCACATCCAGCGTCGGTGACGCACAACCTGGAGCATGCACTCGATGCCCTCGCGGTCCATCCTGAAATCAAGCTCAGTGCAGCCTTCGGTCCCCAACATGGGTTACGCGGTGATAAGCAGGACAACATGGTTGAGTCGCCCGACTTCAGCGACCCGGCGCACGGCATTCCGGTCTTTAGCCTCTATGGTGAGGTGCGCAGACCGACGACCGCGATGATGGATACATTTGATGTGCTGCTTGTGGATTTGCAGGATGTTGGCTGTCGTATTTATACGTTCATCACAACCTTACGGTATGTCCTGGAATCTGCGGCTCAGCACCACAAAAGCGTGTGGATTCTCGATCGTCCGAATCCGGTGGGGCGTCCTGTCGAAGGGATACGCTTGCGACCAGGCTGGGAGAGTTTTGTGGGAGCGGGCGCGTCACCCATGCGGCATGGCCTCACTCTAGGTGAAATGGCACAGTGGTTCGTGCGTACGTTGAAACTCGATGTCGACTATCAGACAGTGACGATGGAGGGCTGGGAGCCGAGCGCCGCACCAGGATATGGTTGGCCGCTTGGCGAACGGACGTGGGTGAACCCGAGCCCTAATGCTGCGAACTTGTGGATGGCGCGCTGCTACGCGGGCACGGTCATGCTGGAAGGGACGACCCTGTCAGAAGGACGTGGCACTACGCGACCCCTAGAGCTCTTTGGTGCTCCAGAGCTGGACCCGCGGGCACTGCTGCAGACAATGACATCGCTGGCGCCTCAGTGGATGCAAGGATGTCGACTCAGGCCGTGCTGGTTCGAGCCGACGTTTCACAAACATGTGGGAAAACTCTGCGGTGGGGTACAGATTCACGTCGAAGACCGCAGCTATGATCACTCGCTGTTCAGACCCTGGCGGTTGCTGGCGCTCGCATTTAAGGCCCTGCGTGCGTTGCGACCGGACTACGACCTGTGGCGCGACTTTCCCTACGAATACGAACGTGACCGACTGGCGATTGATCTCATTAACGGCAGCCCTTTGTTACGTCAGTGGGTTGACGATCCAACCGCAACGCCTGCTGACCTTGATGTCCTCGCTACTCGAGACGAGGAGCAATGGCTCGCAGAGCGCGAGTCCGTGCTTCTCTACCGCTGATTCCCGGCATCACACTACGCCGCTTGCTTGGGCTTCACTCGTTCGCGGACGGACGGGTGTTCCACATAGAATGGCCCAGCAGCTAGCCCATCGATACGACCATCAAGAAACGCACGTACCGCGTCCTGGGGTGAGCACACAATCGGTTCCTCGTGCATGTTGAAGCTGGTGTTGATAATTGATGGTGAGCCAGAGAGCTTTTCATGCTCTTTGAGGATATCGTAATAGCCCGGATTCTTTTCTCGACGAATAAGCTGTGGACGCGCTGTATTGTCGACATGAACGGCGGCAGGACACACACTGCGCTGGAAATCGGTGCAATCGAACGTTACCGTCATGAACTCTGCGGCATGGGTGGCACCGTCGACATTGCGATAGCACTTGTCGCGCGCTTCCCACAACGTCACCGGCGCGAACGGCATGAACTCGGTCCGCCCCAAGCGCTGATTCAACCACTAGTTCACTTCGGGATCGCGCCCATGATATAGAATCGAGCGGTTCCCTAGTGCCCGCGGGCCATATTCCATACGACCATCGAAGCGTGCGATGACCTCACCAGCATGGATGCGTCGCGCGACCTCTGCGGCAAGATTTCCCGGTCGCGTGTATTGGAGTCCGGCCTGATCCAAAGCGGCCTGCACATCAGCTTTGCTATAGGATGGCCCAAGATAAACATTGTCCAACGGTATCCCGACTCCACCCGGCCAGCTAGCGTACAATCCAAGCCCAGTGCCGCAGCCACCGTCTCCCATATTTGGATAAACGAAAAGTCCAGTGACGCCGTCAATCTCGAAAATCCGCTGATTCATCTTGACGTTTGCTGTCACTCCGCCCGAAAGGACGACATTGCCGATGCCGGTCTGCTTCACCCAATAAGCGACCAGTCGACACGCGAGCTGTTCGAGCACGTATTGATACGCTGCCTCAACATCAATCATTGGGAAACGCAGGGCCAGGTGGCGAGAGAAGTAGACGTTGAGGTTTTCGTAGATGCGAAAATCACCGTCAGTTTCCTCGCAGCGATGTAACAAAATATCCGCAAGCACAGACGGATCACCATAGGCTGCGAGCCCGACGATCTTGCCTGCGTGACGATCCGGTTTGAAGCCCAACGACGCCGTGACACTTTCATAAAACGAGCCAAGGGAATGGGGAAACGGAATATTATGGACACGTCGTATTTTGCCGCCCTCGCCGACGCTGACTGAGCCGGCGAGTCCTGTGCCGTAGCCGTCGATCGTCACAATCAACGCGCGATCAAGACCGCTGGCCAGATACGAGTTGGCCGCGTGCGACAGATGGTGCTCATAGCGCTTCAGCTTGTCGGTCAGAGCAAAATGTTGTAGGCCACGCTCCAGTTCCTTGTGCCAGTGCTGGTGCTCAGCCAATTGTTCCCCTGACCGTTGTCTGTCGACGTACATCGAGTAGAGGTGACTCAGTTGCGGATCACCGCCAAAGAGGCGATAGAACATTCTGTGAGTCAACGGTTTGTCCATCCGTTGGTTGGGCACGGACAGGCCGGGAATGGCCTGCGTACGCTTGGGCACGCGGCGTTCCGCCTCGGACAGACGTTGCTGTAACCCGCGGTCGCGATATGTACCGGCTGCATCGCTTTCCTTGGCCATGCTCTTGAGCAACGATTGCTGTTCCTGCTCTGGCGTGAGAAACGCATAGGCGACAACATCGATATCCTCGACTTTCCATCCTGTGGTCGCCAGGGCTGCCGCAATGGCTTTGTAGGGAAAACCAGCATGTTGCTTCTCCCGACTGAAACGTTCTTCGCCAGCAGCGAAAAGAATTTTCCCATCTTCTACGGCTGACGCATTGGCATCTTTATCAAGCGGTGATATTCCCAGAACTTTCATTGGTGGTCTTTCTTCTTCCTAGAGTGCGAGAGTAGAGTAGCTTTCAGTTCGAGGGCGGTCATGGTACGACCGTTCAATTGACCAAAAAAATAATCGAAGTAACGGCGAAAACTATCGAGAAACCGTGCACGATCATTTTCATTGCGTACGTATGCGGTGTGGCCAGGCACGAGCGAAGGACTATGAAACGAGAACGTAAACGTCTTCACTCCCCGGTCAAGGAGAAAGTGCGTGAGTTTGCGATGCTCCTGCCAGCCGAATCCTTCAGGGGAGAGCCGAAGCCGGTCGATCGCATTGAGTCGCGAGAGGATCGCCGGGAGGCGTAAACGCGGGCGCCAACCAGTCGAACAAAAGCGGTACACTGCATTGGCGTACGCTTGCCAAAAGCCAACTAAAGCGCCGGTGGTCGGAATGCCGAGAATTTTTTCATCTGGACCACACCAGAAGCAGTCTAAGGAGGCGTCCGCGAAATTTGGGCCACCATCACCACGGTAGTCGAATCCCGGAGTAGTACTGCAGTCCACTTCGTAGTTCTGCTCCACCAAGAGTTCGAGGACATGACGGGCGATGCCATAGCGGCCATCCCTGTAAAGGTCGGTTGACTACCGTCGCATCGCCAGAATCCGCGCAGTCGATACGTGCGTTTGTTTTTTGCCACTCAGTTTGTGAGGTACTGGCTTCTTCGGCCCGCGTTTGGACTTGGT